>Ga0302235_10002192_pt1 | contig 14253 bp, 13 predicted proteins | sample II_Palsa_N3_3_FD_193577 | JGI IMG/M metagenome (GOLD analysis project Ga0302235, IMG submission 193577) | Peat permafrost microbial communities from Stordalen Mire near Abisko, Sweden - II_Palsa_N3_3 | ecosystem: Environmental > Terrestrial > Soil > Palsa > Peat permafrost | place: Sweden... | reverse complement strand
TCGCCTTCCGATGCACCGGAAAGAGGCTCTTGCCGATCTTTCTCGCATCCTTTGCCGTGCCCAGGCTGGCACTGAAACTCGTTCGCGATTGAGCCGGCGTCGCCGTCGGCGCTTACCAGCGCGTCGTTATCGCCGCCGGGGTGTCGCTCTCGGCCCGGGACAAACGCTAGCCGGGAGGGGGCAGGCCCCCCTTCCGGCTTCCCCGGTGCGACCGGTTCCACCGCGTGATCGTCGGGCCGAAGGCGAGGAGGGGATTCCTAAGCCACGATCAATCTGTGATCGCTCGCGCCAGCGGTAGTACCCGCTCGCCGGGAGCACAGAACAGGACACGCCGCGCCGCTCGCACGGCGCGGTCCGCAGCAGCCACCCAATCAGGCAGCACCTCGCGCGCTGCGTTGAGGTGGCGGACTGCCGATTCCAGCAGGCCAGGCACCAGCCGATCAGACGGCTGCAAATCGGAACCAATCAGTCCGGGTTTGCCGTGCCAGGTTAATGCGGGCTGGTCCCGTTGGCGCTGGCCGAATCCAGCAGCTGCCGCAGGACCGCTGTGTAGCTGTCCAGTGCCTTGCGGCCCACGGGGCTGAGGCTGACGGAGGTCCGGGCGTTGACACCGGTGCCCGACTTTGCCGACCCTGGCGCACCTCAGCGCCATTGACACCGAGCTTGCCGGCGGACCGCCCTCCATGTACAGGCTGCGCGGGCCTAGGCAGCACCCCAGTAATCCAGACGACCGGCAGAACTACCGCTCCCAATGATCACGCCGGCTGGTGAACCCGTCTCCGCGACCATCCCGTCAACGGCAGCGGTCACCGATTCCCCGGCCTTGGACGCCGCCAGCTTCGAACTGAACTTCGCCAGCCCAGCGCTGAACCCCGCCAAGCCGACACTCGAAAACACCGAGAACTCCCGGCCCAAGCGCGTCAGCAGCAACAGCCGGGTCACCACTCCGCGCGGGCCGGCCAGCAGCACATCACCGCCCGCCAGCCGGGCGCGCTCCCGCGCACCCACCAGCACCCCGAGCGAGCTGCAATCAATGAAGGCCAGATCAGCCAGATCCACGATCACCCAGGGCTCGCCGGACATCACGGCGGTGAGCTGCGCCGACAATTCCGCTGCGTCACTGATATCCAGTTCGCCACTCAAGGCCAGCACCGCACAGTCGGCGTAACCGGTCACACTCACAAAAGAACACGCCAACGGGCCATCTCCTGACTACCAGCCAGGCGGGGTCTGGACCCGACGGATAACTACCTAAGTCCCTACCAACGCTACTCCTGCGGCACCCCCACCGAAATAGCAGAAGGGACTGCCCTGCCTATTAGTTGACTCGGAGGGCTGGGCCGGTGGGTTCCGTACGCCCCAGTGCCGCATGCCAGCTGCGAAAACATCCGGCCCTTGCGCCGGCTGAGGATCGAAGCCACGATCAGCCTGTGATCGCTCGCGCCAGCGGCGGCCCCGGGTCAGCCAGTCCCGGTCGCAGCGGCTGACCCGCAGCCAAACGCGGGCGGGTCCCAGGACCTGCTGCACGACACCGGCCAGATCAGCACGGACAGCGTCCAGGCCGGCCGCGTCCGTCAGCGGACCCGCCAACAGGCCGGTCATCACCGGGGTAGGCCCGGACCTGGCAGGCTGACTCGAAAGCAGATCGTACCTATGGAACATAGGGCCGGTTATAACCGGCCCTATGTTCCATCGGGTCGGCTGCTGCGGATCACACTGGCCGCACGGGCCGCGACGGCCCCTTCGGACCCCTTAGCCCGCGGCCGAGGATGCCGCGAACCATCGGGAAAGGACGGGCCCGGGACATCTGGAACCTGGCCATATTTTTACCGGGCCGGGGCAGGAGTTCCGGGCCTCCCCGTGCACCCGATCCACCGCCGCGCCTGGTTCGGTTGGCGATCCCGCCGCCTGCTAGGCAGCAAATTTAGGTATGCCAAAATAAGGTATGGCAAGATAAGGAAGGTGACCCCGGTGCGCTCGTTCTCCCCGGCTGTGGAGGACTACCTGAAGGCCATCTACCGGCTGCAAGGCGAGGCGGGTGGCGATCCGGTGACCACCAACGCCCTGGGCGGCTGGCTGGGAGTGACGGCACCGTCGGCATCGGGGATGCTGAAAAAGCTCGATGACCTGCGGCTCGTCTCCTACGTTCCCTATCGCGGCGTGCGGCTGACGGAGGCTGGCCGGCGCGCGGCGCTCAGCGTCGTGCGCCGGCACCGCCTCCTGGAGGCGTTCCTGGCCGAGACCCTGGGATTGCCCTGGGATCAGGTCCACGACGAGGCCGAGATGCTCGAGCATGCCCTCTCACCGAGGTTGTGCGAGGTGATAGCGGCCAAGCTAGGCGACCCACGGACCGATCCGCACGGCGACCCCATCCCCACCCCGGACGGGCAGGTAGCCGAGACACCCGGCCAGGACCTGGGCTCGCTCAGGCCGGGGCAGCGGGGCCGGGTGACGCGGGTCTCCGACCGCGACCCCGCGGTCCTGCGCTTCCTGACGGCGGAGGGGATCGCGCTCGGCGACGTCCTGGAGATCACGGAGATCCGTTCCGGCGGAGCCGTCACCGTTCAGGCACCATCAGGGACGCACCTGCTCAGTTCCGCCGTCACCGCCGCCATCAGGGTGGAGGCGTGACCCGCACTCCCTCGTCCCTTCCTGCGGGGGACATCAACCCGGCGCCCCTTCCGGAGCCGCCGCTGACCAAGGAGGACGCCGCACGGTCACGGGACCGTGCCCGCGTTCATCGCGCTCGCGGCGGCAGCAGGCACTGGCAGCTGCTGTGGCTGCTCGCGGGACCCGGGATCCTCGCCATGCTCGGGGAGAACGACGGGCCGAGCATGATCGCCTACGCCTCCGACGGCGCGCAGTACGGGCTCGGGTTCTTCGTGCCGCTCATCCTGGTGCTGTTCGCGATGGCGTTCGTCTGCCAGGAGATGTGCATGCGCGTCGGAGCGGTCACCCACCGCGGCTACGGCGGGCTGGTGCTGCAGCGCTACGGGCGAATATGGGGCTGGTTCGGGGCCGGCGATCTCATCGTGACCAACCTGGTCACCCTCATCGCCGAGTTCGTCTCCATCCGGGTCGGGCTGGCTTATTTCGGTCTCGGCTCCGGTGCGGCGGTCGCGCTCGGCCTGACGCTTGTGGTGTTCACTCTCAGCGGCAAGCGCTACTGGCGCTGGGAGCGCGTCGTGCTCGGCCTGGCCCTGTTCAACGGCCTGTTCCTGGTGGCCGCGATCCTGGTCAAACCGCACCCGGGCGCCGTCGCGGCCTCCCTCGACTTCGTGCCCTTTCCCGGCGGGAGCTTCAACACGCTGCTGCTGCTGCTCGCCTCCACGGTCGGCGCTACCGTGACGCCCTGGATGATTTTCTTCCAGATGAGCGCGTCCGCCGACAAGGGCATGACCGCCCGCGACCTCCGGCACGGCCGCTACGACACCGCGGCCGGCGCGGTCCTGGCCGCGATCTTCGGGATCGGGGCCCTGATCGCCGGGGCAGCGCTGCTCACCCACGGCGGATCCGGCATTCAGGGGTTCGCGGGGGCCGGGTTCCCCGAGGCGCTCAAGCACGTCGCGGGCGGCGCCGCGGGAACCGTCTTCGCACTGGGGCTGATCGAGGCCGGAGCGGTCGCCATCCTGACGATCTGCGCCAGCACCGCCTACGCAGCCGGAGAATGCGCCGGGGTCTCGCATAGCTTCAACAACTCGCCGCGCAGCGCCGCGGTCTTTTACGCCGCGAACCTGGGGGTCGCGCTGCTCGCCGCGGTCGTTATCCTCATCCCGGGCGCGCCGCTGCTCTCGATCGTGCTCAACGCCAACGTACTCGCGACCGTGTTGCTTCCCGTCACCCTGGTCTTCATGGTCATGCTCGCCAACGACGCCGGGCTGATGGGCCAGTGGGCCAATAAGCCCGCCACCAACGCGGTCGGGATCACCGTCATCGTGTTCGTCGGACTCTGCGGAGCGGCCTACGGCATCGACTCCTTCCTGCAGGTCATCCACCTCGTCGGCCCATGAAGACAGAGGACCCATGATGAACGACGCACACCAGGACCCCGGCATCGGCGAGCGGAACCCGCAGCCGCCGGAGCGCGGCGAGGACGGGCCGCTCGTGCACCTGGCGCGCGGTCAGTTCGTAGCCGAAACCTCAAGGCCCGTCGCGCGAGCCGCACTCAGCGCCCGCGCCGTAGCCGGACTGTGGGCGCTTCGCGTCTTTGTCGTCGTGGTCAGCCTCATGGTCATCTACACATTCATCGACCAACTGCGCTGAACCCCAGGTAGCGCGTGAGGCGATCGATCACCTCACGCGCGTCGTCCTCAATGCCGTAAATGAAGCTGGACTTGCGCCGCCGGAGCACGGGCAGCCCCAGCGCGTACAGTCCCGGGCTGTCGACTACGCCGCCCTCGTGGCGCAGGTGGCCCTTCGCGTCGACGACGGGCACGTCGAGCCACCTGTAGTCAGGGCGGAAACCTGTCGCCCACACGATCGTGCGGATCTCGCCACTTCGCAGGTCAAGCTGCAACCGCGTCGAGGAGGGCACGCGGGTCGGCGCGAAACGCTCGGACGCGCCGACCTCAGCCTCAGCCCCTGAAGTCTTGGCCCACTCGTCGAATGTGTCCAGCAGCCGCACCATCTTGAGGTCCGCGAGCGACAGCACGTTGCGCAGGCCACCAGAAAGCAGCGCCTGGCCGTCACGTACCGCCGACCAGCGGCCCATCAGCTCGACGCCCATCGAGGCGAGCGCGTTGAGATCCAGCGTCGTCCGTTCAGGGGTCCCGACGAGCTGGGGCGACGGCAGCCGCCGGGCCCGTGTCAGATCCTCGACCTCGTCGTACCGCTGGTTCCACACGCCCGACGCGTCCATCCACCACAGCACATCGCGTCCGCGATACGTGCGCGGCAACCGCACATGCTCCCCCACGGAAAGAGTCACCGGCCGGCCCGATCGCCTCAGCTCGGCGGCGAGCTGCACGCCGGTCGCCGAGGCTCCCACGACCAGCACGCCGCCCTCGGCGAGCTGGGCGGGGTCGCGGTAGCCGAACGGCGTCAGTTGCTCGACGGACGTCGGCACGGCTTCGCTCAACAGCGGCACCGCTGGCTGATTGCAGGCGCCGCTCGCGATGACCACAGTCCGGGAGTGAATCTCGCCGTGGCTTGTCGTCAAGTGATATCCATCGTCGGCCGTTCGGACCGACGTGACGTTCACGCCGGTCCGGACGGGAGCGCGCGAGACCTTGGCGAAGTGCTCGATGAACTCGGTCACTTCGCCCACTGTCATGTAGCCGTCTGGATCCGGGCCTTCATAGTGAAGGCCCGGCAGACGGCTTTGCCAGTTGGGAGTGAGCAGCCGCAGGGAGTCCCAGCGTTCGCGCCGCCAGGAGTTCGCGACCTCACCACGCTCAAGAACGACATGGTCAATCGACTGGCCGCTGAGGAAGTAGCTCGCGGCGAGGCCCGCATGCCCCGCGCCGATGACGACCGTGGGGATGCGCTCGATGGCTTGGACCCCCAAAATCTCTCAGTGTTTTCGGAGCGCGCGCGTCGGGCAAGCCGCCGCGCGGCCGCTCGGTGTTTTCGGAGCGCGCGCGTCTGGCAAGCCGCCGCGCGGCCGCTCAGGCGACTTCGACGATGACGTTCGTAGGATTCGTGAGAGCGTCGTACACGGCGGACCGCTTCTGGGACTGGGCCACCAGCGCCTGGATTTCCTCCCGCGACGCGTCCGCGTCGATGGTGAACGTCACCTTGATGTCGTTGAAGCCGTTGCGGACGTCGCTGTCGGCCCCGAGGATCCCGCGGATGTCGTGCCCGCCCTCGACCACAGACTCGACCGAGCGCAGCTGGATGCCGCGGTTCTCCGCGACGGACGCGATACCGCCCGTCAGGCAGCTCGCCAGGCCGACGATGAGGTATTCGATCGGCGTGATGCCGTTGTCCTCGGCCGCGAAGACCTCGGGGTGGTCGGCTTCGAACGACCACTCTTCCTTGTGGCTCTGCTCCTCCCCGAGACCGAAGAAGCTCTGGACCTTGATCGTGCTGTGGACGCCGCTCTGCCACTTGGCGGACGCGCGCCAGGTGAACTGGGCGGCCTCGGGCGCGCCCTTCAGCACTTCGCGCGCGTCGAGCAGCGCCTGCACGTTAACCCCGTTGGTAACCGTAGTCATGTCGGGTCATACCTCTCTCGGCTCTGGGCGTATTTCTCCACTTTCTTGATGGAGATGATCGTAAATATACCGGCTACGACCAGCTAAGATAGCCCTCATGGCGGAGCCAGTCTCGAAGCTCGCGGCCGGCTCGGTCGGCACGGTCGAGACGCAGTACCTGGACCTGCCGGATCCGTTGCGGCTCGACTGCGGACGGGAACTGTACCCGATCCGGGTGGCATACGAGACCTACGGCACCCTGTCACCCCAGCGCGACAACGTCATCCTGGTGTGCCATGCGCTCAGCGGCGACGCCCATGCGGCGGGCTTCGCGAAGGCACCGCCCGAGGAGAGCACCCGAGACGGGTTCGGCGCCGAGGATCGCGACGGCGTGACCGGCAAGGGGCTGGGCTGGTGGGACGGCATGATCGGTCCCGGCAAGGCGTTCGACACCGACCGTTTCTTTGTCATCTCCACGAACCTGCTCGGCGGCTGCCGCGGGACGACGGGGCCGTCGTCGACCGACCCGGCCACCGGCAGGCCGTACGGGCCGGACTTCCCCGTGATCACGGTGGCAGACATGGTACGGACGGAACGGGCCTTCCTGCACGCGCTCGGTATAGGGCGGCTCGCCGCGGTGGCCGGCGGTTCCCTCGGCGGGATGCAGGCATTCGAGTGGGCGATCCTGTTCCCCGATCAGGTCGATGCCGTCGTATCGATCGCCAGCACGCACGCCCTGCAGCCGCAGGGCGTGGCCTGGAACTCGATCGCGCGGGACGCGATCATGCGCGATCCGGCCTGGCAGGGCGGTCACTACTACGGCACAGGCCGTGCACCCGAGGCAGGGATGGGACTGGCGCGGATGGTCGGCCATGTCACGTACCTGTCCGCACAGGCGCTGGACGACAAGTTCGGCCGGCGACTGCAGGCAGTGCCGCAAAGAGCGGGCGACGACATCCGATACACGCTCACCGAGCCGGAGTTCCAGGTCGAGAGCTACCTGCGGCACCAGGCCGACTCGTTCGTCAAGCGCTTCGACGCCAACACCTATCTGTACACGTCGCGCGCCCTGACGTACTTCGATCTCGCGCGGCAGTACGGCAGCGGATCACTCACGCGGGCACTCGAGGGCGTTTCGGCGCGGACGCTGCTGATCGCGTTCAGTTCCGACTGGCTGTACCCGCCGTCGGCGTCGGGGGAGATCGCTGACGCGCTGCGCGCTGCGGGCAAGCCGGTAGAGTTCCAGGTGATCGAGGCGCCGTACGGCCACGACTGCTTCCTGCTCGAGGAAGCGCGGCAGACGCCCATTATCCGCCAGTTCCTGGACCAGCACAGCCTGGCCGCAGGTAGGGACAGCGCTTGACCTCAAGGAAGAGGCCATCATGACCGATAACGGCTTCCGCAGCGAGGAAGCACGCGCGTTCGGATTCGAGACCCGCCAACTGCACGCCGGGCAGCGGCCCGACCCGAACACGGGCGCCCGCGCGGTGCCGATCTTCCAGACGACCAGCTACGTGTTCGAGGACCCGGAGTCGGCGGCGGCGTACTTCAACCTGCAGGAGTACGGGAACACGTACTCGCGCATCATGAACCCGACCGTGGCGGTGTTCGAGGAGCGGGTGGCGAACCTGGAGGGCGGCGCGGGCGCGGTGGCGTTCGCCAGCGGGCTCGCCGCGCAGAACGCCGCGCTGTTCACGCTGCTGGAGCCGGGCGACCACATCGTCTCGTCCTCGGCGCTGTACGGCGGGACGGTGAACCAGTTCAAGCACGTGCTGCGCAAGATGAACGTGGAGCTGACCTGGGTCGATCCCGACGACCCAGACGCCTGGCGGCAGGCGATCCGGCCGAACACGAAGGCGTTCTTCGGCGAGACGATCGGCAACCCGGCCGGGAACGTGCTGGACATCGAGACGCTGGCGGCCATCGCCCACGAACATGAGCTGCCGCTTATCGTGGACAACACGTTCGCGACGCCGTACCTGTGCCGCCCGATCGAGTGGGGCGCCGACATCGTGATCCACTCGGCGACCAAGTTCATCGGCGGCCACGGCACGACCATCGGCGGGGTGGTCGTGGAGGCGGGCACGTTCGACTGGTCCAACGGGCGGTTTCCCGTGGTCGCGGAGCCGTCGCCTGCTTATCATGGCCTGCAGTTCCACGAGACGTTCGGGATGTACGGCTACCTGATGAAGCTCCGGGCCGAGACCCTGCGCGACCTGGGGGCGGCGCTCTCGCCCTTCAGTGCCTTCCTTTTCCTGCAGGGACTCGAGACGCTGTCGCTGCGGATGGAACGCCACGTCGATAACGCGGTGGCGATCGCGACGTTCCTGGAGTCCCATGAACTGGCGTCGAACGTGACCTACCCCGGCCTGCCTTCGAGCAGGTACCGGCCGCTGGTGCAGAAGTACCTGCCGCTCGGGGCGGGCGCGGTGTTCTCGTTCGACTGCGCCGGCGGCCGGGCCGGCGGGCAGGACCTCATCCGGGGCGTGACGCTCTGGTCTCACCTGGCGAACGTCGGCGACGCGAAGAGCCTGATCATCCACCCCGCCAGCACGACGCACCGCCAGCTGGGCGACGACGAGCTGCGGGCGGCCGGCGTCGGGCCGGGGACGGTGCGGCTGTCGGTCGGCACCGAGTCGGTCGAGGACCTGATCTGGGATCTGCGGCAGGGTTTCGCGCTCGTCGCCGCGACAGCCGGAAAGAAGGTAACAGCCTCATGAGCGATCTCGCGCGGTACCAGGATCCGTTGACGATCCAGCGCGTGCTCCACTCCGCCAAGACGATCGCGATCGTGGGCCTTTCGAACAACGAGTTGCGGGCCAGCTACTTTGTCGGCTACTACCTCAGGCGGCACGGCTACCGCGTGATCCCGGTGAATCCCCGGGAAACGGAGATCCTCGGACAGAAGTGCTACCCGAGCCTGCTGGACATACCCGAGCCGGTGGACATCGTGAACGTCTTCCGCGCGCCGGACGCGCTACCGGGGATCGCGCGGGACGCGGTGGCGATCGGAGCCGGCACCCTCTGGTGCCAGTTCGGGGTGATCAACGAAGAGGGCGCGCGGATCGCTGAGGAGGGCGGCGTGACGGTGATCATGGACCGCTGCCTCAAGGTTGAGCACGCGCGCTACGCGGGCCGGATGCACTGGCTCGGCTTCAACACGCAGCGCATCACATCCGTCCGCGCCGGGATCCAGTAGCTGGCAGACGGTGACAAGCGTCTTCGGGCCCAGTGGGCAACGATGACCGATGATCAGGGCCGCCAGCCGGAGCCCCGCACCGGCTACCCCCGCCGCCATGGCCACTAGCACCACCAGCACCACCCGGGCCGCAGGAACAAGGGTTGGGTTTCCCGGTTGTAGATTGCTTGGCAAGCAGCAACTATGCACCCTGCAGTGCGCTCCAGGAACAACATCATCAATCAGTGAGGAGTCCTCATGGCTATCGTCACCGCGCTGCTGGATCTGCGGATCAAACCGGAATCAGTCGCCGACGCCAAGGAGACAGTCGAGAACGTGCTGGTCGCCACCCGCGCGTTCCCCGGTTGTCTCGGAGTCGACGTCCTTGTGGACACTGCGGACCAGGCCCATCTGCTGGTGATCGAGAAGTGGGAGTCCATCGAACATGATCAGGCGTACCGCGACTGGCGCGCGACGGAGGCTGGAGCGTCCGCACTGCCGACCATCGTCGCATCGCGGAGCCTCACACGATTCGTGGCCGCATAGGCCGGGCGGACACGAGAACGGGCCCGCCTGCAGGCACTGAGTCCGCCCTGCGAGGCGCGGGGGGACGACCGGAGTTGGACGAGTTGCTGCACCTTGCCTGGTAAGCCCGCGCGGGCATGATGGTGGTAGTCGGCTGTACCTGGGATGGACACCTTGCTCGGTCTCGAACTCGTCGTGGTGCTCGGGGTGACGGTGCTGGCCTGTGACGTTCTGGCGCGCGAGTTCCGGGTCGCCCCGCCGGTGCTCATGCTCGCCTGCGGCGCGCTGCTGGGCTTGGTGCCCGCGCTGCGCGGGGTGCACCTGCCGCCTGAGGTGGTACTGCTCCTGTTCCTCCCCGCGCTGCTGTACTGGGAGAGCCTGACCATCTCGCTGCGGGAGATCCGCAGCAACCTTCGTAGCATCGTCCTGAACAGCACCGCGCTGGTGATCGTCACCGCCTGGGCGGTGGCTGTGGTGGCGCACGCCTTTGGGCTTGGATGGGGACCGGCCTGGGTGCTCGGAGCGGCCGTGGCACCGACGGACGCGACATCGGTAGGAATTCTGGCCCGGTCACTGCCGCGCCGCACGATCACCGTGCTGCGCGCCGAGAGCCTGGTGAACGACGGGACTGCCCTGGTCGTCTACAGCGTGGCCGTCGGCGTCACGGCCGGCCAGGAACGTCTGGCCGTACCGCACATTGGCTGGCTGTTCGTCCTCGGGTACGGCGGCGGGGCCGTGGCCGGAGCGATGACCGCGTGGCTCGCCATCGGCGTGCGCCGCCGGCTGGACGACCCGTTCGCCGAGAACGTCGCCATCATCCTGGTCCCCTTCACGGCGTACTTGTTCGCCGAGGAAATCCACGCCTCGGGTGTGCTCGCCGTGGTGGTGTGCGGGCTCATCATGAGCCACGCCGGCCCGCGGATTGGGCACGCCGGCACGCGACAGCAGACGGAGGCGTTCTGGTCGTTGTCGGTGTACCTGCTCAACGGCGCGCTGTTCGTCCTGGTAGGGCTGGAGCTGCAGTCGGCGGCACGGGGCCTGACCAGCGCCGACCTGGCCCGCGCGCTGGTGATGGTGGGCGCCGTATCGTTGGCAGTTGTCGGGACCCGGTTCGCCTGGCTGTTCACCGTGCCGTACCTGATCCGGGCGCTGGACCGCCGCCCGCAGCAGCGGCTGCGCCGGGTCGGCGCCCGCGCCCGGGTGGTCAGCGGCGTCGCCGGGTTCCGGGGCGCGGTATCGCTCGCGGTCGCGCTCGCCGTGCCGGAGACCGTCACGTCCGGCGGGCCCTTCCCCGGCCGCGACCTGATCATCTTCGTGACCGCCGGGGTCATTGTGGGAAGCCCAGGCCGCGATACCGCAGATCGCCGCTGAGCTCGGCACCGACCCTGAGATCGCCGACCGGGTAGCCCGCGAGTACGCAAAGCGCCTACGTGTCCTGCACGCCAGTGAGGCCGGCGCCGATGATGAGCCAGCCCTGCGGTACGACCAGCAGTACGCGGCGCTGCGCCTGGCCGTGCTTGCTCATAAGCGCGCCACCCTGATCAGGCTGCGCGACCAGCGCCGCATCGATGACACCGTGCTGCGCGAGGTCCAGAGACGGCTCGACATCGAGGAGGTGCGCCTGTCCCGTCCGGAGGTGGCCGACTAATGCGCGCGCTACGCGTAGCTGGGATCGGCTAGTACCGACCCAGGAAGGCCTTGACCTCCGGGCCGGCGACCTGGGCGCCGTAGCCGGAGTTGAGGACCAGGCAGGCGACCGCGACGTTTTGGGACGGGTCGAAGGCGATGAGCCAGCTGTTGGGCTGCTCCTCGCCCTGGACGTCCGCGGTTCCGGTCTTGGCGTAGACGCCCGGTCCGAACCCGATCGGCGCGCCGGTCCCGCTGGTGACCACGGCCTGCATCATCTCCTTCAGCTGCGCATCGGTGCTGGCCGGAAGCGCGGTCGCGGTGACCTGCTTGGTGCCGGGCAGCAGGATCGGCTGCTTGAAGGCCCCGGCGTCCACGGTGGCCGCCACCGAGGCCATCGCCAGCGGGGATGCGGTCAGCTCCCCTTGGCCGAACGCCTCCTCGGCTAGCTCGGAGCCGCTAGCGCTGGCCGGGGCGTTGAAGTAGCTGGCCGACGCGCCGGCAATGCCGATGTCCCACGGCTGGTCCAGGCCGTAGTAGTCCTTGGCGGTGCCAGCTAGGGCACCGGACAGGTGCGGCCACTGCGTGGTGAAGGCGTTGTTGCAGGACTGGGCGAAGTCGGTGATGAACGGGGTTGAGGCCGGCTCGGACTCGTTGTCGTCATTGTGGTAGGTGATCCCCTGCACCGTGTACGCCTCGGGGCAGGCGACGTCGCTGGACGCGGTGAGCACTCCGGCGTTGATCAGGGCAGTGGAGGTAATCACCTTCATCGTCGAGCCCGGTGCGACGTCGGCGGTGAGGGCGAAGTCGTGGTAGCCGTCATTGTTGGCGATGGCCAGGATCTGGCCGGTGGAGGGCTGGATGACGACCATCGAACTGCTGCCGTGCGCGGCGACGGCGGCGCGCGCGGCGGCCTCAGCCTGCGGATTGATCGTGGTGTTCAGGCTCGCTATGTTGTTCGGCGGGATGACGACCGCCTGGCTGTTCGGCACCAGATGGTTCGAGGCGGTCTGGATCTCGACGTACAGGCCAGGACTTCCCTGTCCCGGTGGGGCCTTGCTCTGCAGCAGTCCCGCGATCCTCGTCAGCCCGGCGTCGCCGTACGAGGTGAGGGCGTTCCCGCTGGCGTCGTTGACCGAGGCGACCTGGGGAACCACCGTGACCGCGGCCAGATGGGTCGACGCGGTGAGGTTCGGCGCGAGGACATCGGGAGCCCAGGCGATGTACCAAACCGATGAGTTCGGCTGCTGGTAGGCGACCAGCGATGCGCTGTACTTCCAGACGCCGGCCAGCGTCTTGGCGCCGTCCGGGGCCGTCACCGTGGCGCTGATCGCGTACCCGGCCGATTCATGCGGCGTCGATGACGTGCCCGTCGGCGTGATGGTGTCGGCCTGGGCCGTAGCCGTCAGCTTCTTCAGGCCGAGGTCTTTGCTGTAGGTGGCCAGCGCGGCCTGGGCGACGGCGGGGTGATTGGTGTAGCGGGCGGCCTGCCCGAGGTCACCGGTCTGCCACGCCTGGAGGAACGCAGTGGTGATCTGGCCGGCATCTTGGGTGGATGAGCTTCCGGTCGGCACAAAGCCCGTCGCGTTCGGGTTGCGGCCGGAGCCGACTACCGTGACGACGACCGCGGCGATCCCGGCCACCACGACCAGCGCCGCCGCGGACAGCACGATGATGACCTTGCGCCGCTTCCGCGGTCGCTTTCCTCGCCGGCCCCTACCCGACGGCCCAACCGGCCCCGACGGCCCCGGCGGCCCCCAGCGCCCGCCCGGGCCGTGGGGGTCTTGGGGGTCCTGGGGGTCCTGGGGGTATTGGGGGTATTGAGGGTCCGACCCCACGGCGGGAAAAGCCGCGGTCGAGGGCTCCGACGCATACCAAGGGCCTGATGATCTGTTGCTGCCACCCGAATCGCTTGCCACCCTGCGACCGTACTCACTGCTCAAATTCACGGCAAATAAATCGCGTGACGCGAGGACGCTGCCTCTGCCCGGTTTTTCTGCCGATCGAGGCGGCTGACCTGCCCGGCTCATTCCCTCCGACCCCTCCTGCCCCGACAGCCCTGCCAGCCCCGCCAGGAACCGCGGCAGCCGCCCGCCGGGCCGGCCACCGTGGCCGCGCCGCCACCGGATCGATGAGAACCTGCCGCACGGGGCCGGCACGGTGAACCCTTGTGCCGCCTATGGCCGGCACGGGGTTCCATCGTGCCGGCTCGATCACGGGTGGCTGCCACCAAATGTGCCGCTTTGGAGGATATTAAAGGTGGTTTGACGGTTTCCGGGACGGATGGCGGGGGCGGCGCCCGCCCAGACCAGCCAGTGGATGTCGCGGCCGGAGACCGGACAGGCCGCTGAACGTCCGTCCGGGAGGCCGGACAGGCCGCTGAACGTCCGTCCGGGGCAGCGGACAGCCCGCTTGAGCGGTGCATGAGACCGTACGGCGATGTTCCCGCGACCTTACTACTTTAAGTAATTATTTGACTACTTATAGTAGCGTGATGGCTAGTACAAGTCTAGGGCGGTGCGCGGGAACACGCGCGCTAGCGCTTTTGTTGCAGCCAGTGCATCGATAATCTGACCGCAAAGTTGCGCTCCCTGCAATGTTATACTGGATGCATCATGACACTGGCATCTGAAACCTCCCGGCTCCTGGCACCGCACTCGTCGCTGCGGGAGCGGAAGAAGCTGGCCACCCGCCGCGGCATCCGCCGGGTCGCCCTCGAGCTGATCGCGGAGCGGGGCTTCTCGCACGTCACCGTCGAGGACATCGCGGCGGCCGCCGACGTCTCGCCGC
>Ga0302235_10002179_pt1 | contig 14282 bp, 12 predicted proteins | sample II_Palsa_N3_3_FD_193577 | JGI IMG/M metagenome (GOLD analysis project Ga0302235, IMG submission 193577) | Peat permafrost microbial communities from Stordalen Mire near Abisko, Sweden - II_Palsa_N3_3 | ecosystem: Environmental > Terrestrial > Soil > Palsa > Peat permafrost | place: Sweden... | reverse complement strand
TACCCCAGGACGGTGAAGAACCCCCAGTTGTAGCAGAGCGCGGTCAGCGACATGGTCAGCAGGCCGCGGTGGCGCAGCGCGCGCAGCGGCGCGGACAGGCTGGTCTTGTGCGCGGGTTTCGGCGTGGCTTCGACCAGCACCACGGTGGCGATCAGCGCGATGGCCATCAGGACGGATACCCCGAAGAACGGTCCCCGCCAGCTGATCTCGCCCAGGGTGCCGCCCAGCAGCGGCCCGATGGCGATGCCGACGCCGAGCGCCGTCTCGTAGAGCACGATGGCGCCGGCGAAACCGCCGCTGGCCGAGGCGACGATGACCGCCAGGGATGTGGCGATGAACAGCGCGTTGCCCACACCCCATCCGGCCCGGAACCCGATGATGGCGCTGATGCTGGGGGAGGCCCCGGCCAGCGCGCTGAACACCACGATCAGGATCAGGCCCGCGATCAGCGTCTTCTTGGCACCCAGCCGGCTGGAGACCCAGTTCGTGATCAGCATCGCCACCGCGGTGACCACCAGGTAGCTGGTGAACAGCAGCGTCACCTCGCTCGGCGAGGCGTGCAGCTGGTGGGAGATGGCCGGCAGGATCGGGTCCACCAGGCCAATGCCCATGAACGACACGACGCAGGCCAATGCCACGGCGAAGACGGCTTTTGGCTGCCTGAACGGGCTCGCGACCGAACCTGTATGGGTGCCACTCATCGGGTGCTCTCTTTCGGGAGGCATGGGGCCCGCCGGGTCTTGGCCCCGGCCCCACTGGGGTTTAGGTGAACTGGTGAGCATGGTCAGGTGAACTGGTCAGCGAGGTGCGGCGAGCTGGTCGTCGCGGCCATGCGAACTGGTGCCGAGCGAGTCGGCCTGCTGGGCGTTGGCCAGCGCGTCTATGGCCGGCAGCGCCGCGCCGAGCGCGGCCTGCTCCTGCGGGCTCAATCTGGCCAGGATCTCCGCGAGCCGTTCGGCCCGCACCGCTCGGCGGCGGGCCAGTATCTTCCGGCCCTCGTCGGTCAGCCGAACCTGGACCACCCGTCCGTCGGCGGGGTCAGCGGTCCGGCTGACGAGACCGGACTCCTGCAGGCGGGCGATCAGCTGCGTCATCGCCGGCTGAGTCACCCCCTCCTTGACGGCCAGCGAGGTGAGGCGGCTGGGACCGGACCGCTCCAGGGTGGCGAGCGTCGCGGCCGCCGTGAGCGACAGCCCGCTCGGCGGGCTCAGCGACCGGAATAGCCCGATGAGGCGCTCGATCCTGGCTGCGACTGCCGCGGCGAGCGTGCGCTCGGACTGAGCATCGAAGGCATCGCCAGCAGTGCGTGCGCCCGAGCCGACGGAAATTTCCATAAGACATTTATATCATGTGCTTATGTAGATGCTGCCGTGGCCCGGAGCGGCCCTGGCGGCCAGCGCCGCCCGGAGCGGCCCGCCCCGCCCGGCCGACGTTCGGGCGGGGCGGGGCGCTGTTCAGGCGCTGATCAGAGCGGAAAGCTGCTGGGCGTTGACGTGGGCGTAGTTGCTATAGCAGTTGTTGAACAGGACGTCGGTGACCTCGGCGTCGGCCGTCAGGCTCCCGATCCTGTGCGACCATTCCTCCAGCTCACCGGGACTGTAGCGGTAACCGAACCGTTCGTGGATTTCCTTGCTGGCCCACTTATCTGAGTGGCCGTGCATGCGGACCACGGCCAGGTCGCTGGTGGCCGCCAGCACCGGCGGGATGGAGCTGGGGTAGCCCTGCGGCATGTCCACGCACACGTACGGCAGCTGATGGCTAGCCAGGAAGCGCAGGGTCTCTTCCTGGTTGTCCTCGGTCATCCAGGTCCGGTTGCGGAACTCCACGCACACCCGCCTGGGCGCGGCCCTTTGTGCGCACGCCAGGATGTAGTCCTTGTTGGCGCGGGAGATCGGGAACCAGGGCGGGAACTGCAGCAAGATCGCGCCGAGCTTCCCGGCGCCGCGCAGCGGCTCCAGGGCAGCCAGGAACCGATCCCAGGCCTGATCGGCGACCGCCGGGTCGACGTCCTTGAGGTACACCCTGTCCTTCCCGGCTTCGCCCGTGGCCTCGCGCAGGTCGGCGGGCAGCGCTTTGACGGGGGTGGGATGCTGGGTGAACAGGCTGAACGCCTTGATGTTGAACGTGAACCCGTCCGGCGTCCGTTCCGCCCAGGCCTTGGCGGTCTGCTCGGCGGGCAGCGCGTAGTAGGTGGCGTCGACCTCCACCAGCGGGAACTGGCGGGCGTAGAACCGCAGCCGTTTCTCCGGTGTGCTGGCCTCCGGCGGGTACCAGCCGGAGGCAATCAGCGTCGGGTCGGTCCATCCCGCCGTGCCCACCTTGATCTCTCCCATACCGGCAGCCTAGAAGGCCTCAGCGCAACCTGGCGGAACGGTCCCCGCACCGCGGACGGCATCCGTGGCCCGGACCTGACCCTAATATCCGGATTCTGGCCGCCTGGCGTCGTTCCGGATCGAGCGACATGACGGCCAGGGCGGGCCGGGCGTGACGCGGCCCGCCCGGGGAGAACCGGGCGATGGCGGTGCCGATGACGGTTGACTCCACGATGTGGTCGCGGCGGCCCACGCCGGCCGGGCAGTCCCGTTCGCCCACTCGCATCTGCATGGTCGCGATCACCACGCCCTCGGCGCCGAACCGCCTGACGTCATTTTCCAGCTGACGGCGGGCGTCGTGCCGCGACTCGCCGACGAGCTCGGTCCAGCCGGCCACCTCGGCGTTGCCCGACCAGGGCCTCCTGGCCCGGGCGGTATTGCGGTCGTCGTGGCGCGACCCGATCGAGATGCCGAGCACGAGCCCGGCCGGGACCCAGCCCTTCATGATCAGTTTAGCGAAATCCTGCCCGGACAGATCGCAGGTGAAGGGCACCTGCGGCCCGTGGGTGGTGCCCGGCGCCCGGACCGCGGTGCCGATGGCCTGAAACCGCGCCCCGCCGAGGAGGAAAGGCCCCCGGGACAGCCTGACGCCCACCACCCCGTGCCCGCCCAGCTCGGTGCACTCGGCGGTCATCCGGTCGATGGCCGCGTGCCGGGCCTGGTACCTGGCCTGCACGAGCGGGCCGAAAGACCCCGGGCCGCTCCGCCCGGACAGCTGGGTCGCCGGCGTCTGGTCACCGTCTGACCTCCAGGTCCCCGGGCAGCTGTACCCGGTGTACCCGACGCTGTAGACGGCCGCGCCGAACACCTGGCCGACGGGCTCGAAGCCGACGCCGCGGATGGCCGCGAACTCGTCCGCGGTCAGCGCGGACCCCCACGTGCCGCTGGCCCGCAGCGCCGCCATCCGGGCCCGGCCCAGGCCGGGAAGTTCTGCGTTCACGCCCCCAGCCTAAGGACCTTGGGCCGAACGGACCCTGGTGCGGCCCAAGGCAGCGGTGCCGCCGCACCTGGGCGCCTTCGGCGGCTGCCCCCGGGAGCTCAGGTGCTGTCGCGGTGCCGCCAGGCCGGGTTCAGCGGTCCCCAGACCAGCAGCGACAGCAAGCCCAGCTCGCCGGCTCCGATCACGATGACGCCTACCGCGTGCACGCCCAGGCCGTGACGGGAATGCGCCCCCACGGCGAAACGCAAGATCACCCCGGCCGCAATGAGCGCGATGCAAATCCCGGTTCCCGTCATCCGCCGTCCCGTCGCGGCCCGGATCATGCCGCAGCCTGCGGCTCAAGCAGCTTGCCGGCATGAGCGGCGGTCATCGGCTCTCCGATCGCGGGGGCGGGCGAGCTTGCCTGGACGGCGTTGCCCGAGCCATGTGCGGTCAGGTCGCTTCAGCGTGGCCTGCGAGCTGGCCACCGATTTCTCAGCTAATCCTGCTACCCAGCGAACCCTATCTGAGGCCGAGCGGATAGCGGCAATCGGGGTAAGGCTCATCACGGCTACCGATCACACCTCCGTCGCCGATGGTCGCCGGATTGAAGATCATCCCGTCCCGTTTGCCGCGCTGCTCGCGGGGCAATATTGATTAGTGAGACATATAGTAAGTGTGTATCACGGTCTTGCCTAGGCCTCCAGGACGAAGCAAGCCAAGCGAGCCGAGGGGACGATGGTGTACCTCATCCGGGAACCGGCCGCCGACGCCGGCCATGGGGCTGGCGCCGCGGGTCACGCGGCCGGACCAGGCGCGGGCTTGCTGCTGACCGAGCCCATCCGCGGGCTGGCTGACCTGGCGGCTCACGCGCTGGCGGCACCCTGGCTGGCTACCGCTCCGCGGGGCGACGGTCACGGGGTCCTGGTGTGGCCGGGGCTGCTGGCCTCCGACACCAGCACGGCCGTGCTGCGCCAGTTCCTGCGCTTGCTGGGCTACCAGGTGCGCGGCTGGGACCTCGGCCGCAATCGCGGGCCGACCGATGCGGTCCTTGACGGGCTCCCGCGAGTGCTCATGGCGCACGCCGAGCGGACGGGCCGGCCGGTGTCGCTCGTGGGCTGGAGCCTGGGTGGCATCTACGCCAGGGAGATGGCGCGCGACCATCCCGAATTGGTCCGGCAGGTCATCACCCTCGGCAGCCCGTTCGCCCAGACCAATCCGCGGCAGAGCCACGCCGAGTATCCCTATCAGGTCCTCAGCCACCTGCACGCGCCCGCCGCCCGGCGGGTCAGAAGGCAGATCGCCAGGCCCATCAGCGCGCCGTCTACCTCGGTGTACTCGCGCTGGGACGGCATCGTGTCCTGGCGTACGTGCATCGAGCCCGAGACAGCGCTGCACCAGAACGTCGAGGTGCGCTGCAGCCACCTCGGCTTCGGCGTTGACCCGGCCACGCTGTGGCTGGTCGCCGACCGGCTGGCGGCCCGGCCCGTTCAGCGCGCCCCGTTCCGCCCGCCGCTTTTGCTCCGGCCGCTGTACCCCGGCCGCCCATGACGGGCTCGGACCCGCAGCGTCCGCCCGGGACGACCCGCGCACCCTGGGACTTCGCCGCCCCGTGGGGCGCGCGCGGGTACGTCACCCCGCTCGACGGCCCGGTGCACTGGATCGAGTTCGGGCCCTGCCCGCCCCCGACCGCACCCGAGGCGAACCCGCGCCAAGACCCGCCGGTCGTCTTCGTGCACGGGCTGGGCGGCTCGCACCTGAACTGGTGCCTGATCGGACCGCAGCTGGCGGCGGGCAGGCGAGCGGTCGCGCTGGACCTGCACGGGTTCGGCATGACCCCGGGCACGCGCCGCAACTCGACCGTGCCGGACAACACCCGGCTGCTCGACCGGTTCGTCCGGGAGGTCACCGGGACACCGGTGATCCTGGTCGGCAACTCCATGGGCGGGCTCATCTCCTTGCTTCAGACGGCCGCGGCCCCGGACACCGTCGCCGGCCTGGTGCTGATCGATCCCGCGCTGCCGCTGCCCCGGCAGGCGCCCGACTGGCAGGTAGCCAGCCAGTTCCTGCTGTACTCCATCCCCGGCCTCGGCGAGCTCTACCTCAGGCTGGCCCAGTCACGCCAGACGCCGCAGCTGGCCGTCCAGCGCGTCATCGACCTGTGCTTCGCCAACCCGTCCCGGGCCGATCCCGCGATGGTCACGGCGGCGATCGCGCTGGCCGTCGAGCGCCAGGCGGCCCCGCACCGCGACGCATCGCTCCTGGCGGCGGCCCGGTCCCTGCTACGGGTGGTCGGCCGCTCGCGCCGCTGCTTCGCGACGATGGCCGCGGTGGGCGTCCCGGTCCTGCTCATCGGCGGTACCGCCGACCGGCTGGTGCCGGTGGCCGCCGTCCGCCAGGCCGCGGCCCGCAATTCCAGCTGGGAAAGCGCTATCCTCACCGGGGTCGGGCATACGCCGCAACTCGAAGTGCCCGGTCAGGTCCTCGGCGTGCTCACCGACTGGCTGGACCGGCATTTCACCCCTGAACGGCTGAACGACTGAACCGCTGACCCGCACCGACACGCAGCCACTGGAGCATCGGGATGCAGCAACTCACCGGACTGGATGCCTCCTTCCTCGCCCTTGAGACGGCCACCACCACCGGCCACGTCGGGGGCTTGTGCGTGCTGGATCCTGGCGGCGCACCTAGGCCGCTGAACCTGGCCCGGCTGACCGAGGTGCTGGCCGAACGGATCCCGCTCGTGCCCGTGCTGCGCCGCAAGCTGCTGCAGGTACCGCTCGGGCTGGATCAGCCCTACTGGATCGACGATCCGGACTTCGACATTGAGTACCACGTCCGCGAGGTCGCGCTGCCGCGGCCGGGTTCGGACGCGCAGCTGACCGAACAGGTCAGCCGGCTGCACGCCCGGCCGCTGGACCGCAGCCGCCCGCTGTGGGAGATCTACCTGATCACCGGGCTGGCCAAGAGGCGCGCCGCCGTCTACACCAAGATCCACCACGCCGCGATCGACGGTGCGTCCGGCGCCGAGCTGCTCACCGTTCTGCTCGATCTCGCCCCCACGGGCCGTGACCTGCCCGCCGTCGAGCCGTTCGCGCCCGCCAAGCCGCCGGGCCTGCCGGCGCTGGCGGCGGCCGCGGCCGCGAAGCTGGCCTGGCGCCCGGTCCAGACGGTGCGCATCACCAACGAGCTGGTCCGGGTCCTGCCGACCCTGGCTCCGGCGGTGAACACGCTGGTCGGAAGCATGCTCGGGCTGAACCGCGGCGACGGCGGGATCATCGCCACCAGGCCGGGACGCGCCCCCGCGACCCCGTTCAACAAGCCGATCACGCCGCATCGCCGGATCGCGTTCCGCAGCGTCGACCTGGACACCGTCAAGGCGGTGAAGAACGCCTTCGGGGTCTCGGTCAACGATGTCGTGATGGCGATGTGCGCGGGTGCCCTGCGGCGATGGCTCGCTGATCACGACGCGCTGCCGGCCCAGCCGCTGGTCGCGATGATCCCGGTGTCGGTGCGTGACCCGGCTGCGGCCGGAGCGCTGGGCAACAAGGTGTCGGCGATGCTGGCCTCGCTGCCCACCACCGTCACCGACCCCGGCCTCCGGCTGGAGATCGTGCACGCCGCGACGCAAGCCGCCAAAGCCCAGCAGGCGGCGATCCCGCAGGGCCTGGTGGATCAGATCAGCGACTTCGCCCCGCCGGCCCTGACGGCCCGGGCGGCCCGGGTGGTCTTCGCCACCGGCCTGCTGCACCGGCTGCCGCCGTTCAACATCACGATCTCGAATGTCCCCGGCCCGAACGTGCCGGTCTATCTGGCCGGCGCCAAGCTCATCGCCCACTACCCGGTGTCGGTGGTCACCGACGGGCAGGGCCTGAACATCACCCTGGTGGGCTACCTCGGCCAGCTGCACTTCGGGCTGGTCAGCTGCCGCGAGCTCGTCCCCGACATCGATGCCCTGGCCGGCTACCTGGTCGACGAGCTCGGGTTGCTGGTCAAGGCGGCCTCCAAACGCACCGCCGCGGCCGGCGCCGCGGACACAGGCGCCGCGGGCCGATGAGATCAGTCCCGCAGGCCTCGGGCCAGGCCTCAGGTGACAGCGACGGAGACGCCCGCGCGGTCCTGCCCGAGGGAACGGCGGTGCCGGGCCAGGTCCCGGCCGAGATCTTCGCGGCGGCGGTCGATGCGTTCGTGTCGGGACAGCGGCTCGACATGCGGTCCCTGGCCCGGCGCCTCGGCGTGGCCCGCGCGACGCTGTACCGGCGGGCCGGCAACCGGGAACGGCTGCTCGACGAGATGCTCTGGTGGCGGGCCCGCCGGCTCCTCGATGATCAGGTGCGGGCCAGCACCGGACTGGCCGGGACGGCGCGGCTCGTCGCGGTGACCGGGGGAGTGCTGTACGGCATCAGCACCGACCGTCCGCTCCGCGCGTTCCTGGAGTCCGATCCGGAAACCGCGCTGCGCCTCCTGACCGGAACCGGCAGCGCGGTGCACGCGGGTACGGTCGGCGCGCTGGAGAACCTCATCGATCTCGAACGTCGCCGCGGCTCCTTCGACGCGAGCATAGACACCCCGGCGCTGGCCTACGCGATCGTGCGCCTCAGCGAGGGGTTCCTGTACGCCGACGTGATCGCCGCCCGTGCTCCCGGCATCGACCGCGCGCCCGACATCGACCGCGCGATCACCCTCATCGAGGCCCTGCTCCTCGGCCTTGAGCTCAGCTCTTCTCCAGAGCCAGGACCAGCTTTCCGGTGTTCGCCCCGTCGAAGAGCATGAGCAGCACGTCGTGGAAGTCGCCGACGCCGCCGCGGACCACGTGCTCGCGCGAGACGAGCTGCCCGCCCTGGAGCCAGCCGGCCAGCTCGGCCATGGCCTGCGGGTACCTGTCCTCGTAGTCGAAGACCACCATGCCGGCCATGGTGGCCCGCGCCACCAGCAGCATCAGGTAGTTGGCCGGGCCCCGGACCTTGGTCTCGTTGTACTGCGAGACCGCGCCGCAGATGATGATCCTGGCGCCCCGCGCCAGCCGGGTCAGGACGGCGTCCAGGATCTGGCCGCCCACGTTGTCGAAGTAGACGTCGACGCCGCCCGGCGCGTGCTCGTGCAGCGCCTTCCGCACATCCTGCGTCCGGTAGTCGATCGCCGCGTCGAAGCCGAACTCCTGGGTCACCGCCCGGCATTTATCGGCCCCGCCCGCGATCCCGATGACCCGGCAGCCCTTGATCTTGGCGATCTGGCCGGCCACGCTGCCCACCGCGCCGCCGGCACCGGAGATGACCACGGTCTCGCCCGCCTTGATCCGGCCGACGTCCAGCAGGCCGAAGTAGGCGGTCAGCCCGGTCAGTCCCAGCGCGCCCAGGTACGTGGTCGGCTCCGCTAGCGAGGTGTCGATCTTGATGACGCCCCGGCCGTCGGACCGGGCGTACTCCTGGACCCCGAAGGCGCCGAAGACGTAGTCGCCCACGGCGAAGCCCGGATGCCCGGACGCGATGACGAGGCCGACGGCCCCGGCCCGCATGACCGCGCCGACCTCGACCGGCGGGATGTAGGAGACGCCGGCGTTCATCCATCCGCGCATCGCCGGGTCGATCGACAGGTGCGAGATCTCCACCACGAACTGCCCGGGGGCCGGCTCAGGCACGGGTTCGCTGGTGAACTCCCAGTCATCGGGCGTAGGCAGCCCGGACGGGCGGGCCGCCAGCCGTACCTGGCGGTTGATCGGTGACACTTCGGCAGCTCCCCAGGCAGGCGGACGTGCTGATCACATGTACGACAGGCCGAAGTCAGCCGAGCACGTAGTCGCCGGGGGCATCGGCGATGGCCCGGTTCCGCTCGCTGCCCATCGGGGGCGGCTTGACCAGCGCGCCCGCCCGCGCGTCGGACCACGCGGTCCAGTCCTCCCACCACGACCCCTTGTGCTTACTGTTCTCACGACGCCACGCTTCGGGGTCGGCGCCGGTGTCCTCGGCCGCCTCGTACCAGGCCTTCGGGCCGGGCGGGTTGACGATCCCGGCGATATGCCCGCCGCTTGACAGCACGTAGCGGACCGTGCCGCCCACGAGCCCGCCGGTCTTGTAGGACGCGTGCCACGGCACGATGTGATCGTTGATCGCGCCCACGACGTAGGTGTCGTTCGTCACCGCGGACAGCGAAAGCTTCTGGCCGGCCAGCTCGAGCTCGCCCCGGGCCAGTTCGTTGCGCATATACAGGCTGCGCAGGTAGAACGAGTGCATGGCGGCCGGCATGCTGGTGTTGTCGCCGTTCCAGGCCAGGATGTCGAAGGCGGGCGGGTCCTGGCCCATCAGCCAGTTCGATACCACGTAGTTGAAGATCAGGTCGTTGGCCCGCAGGATGTCGAAGGTGCCCGCCATCTGGCCGCCCTCAAGGACGCCCCCGGCGGCCATCTTCTTTTCCAGCCGCGCCACGGTCTTCTCGTCGGTGAAGGTGCCGAGCACTCCCGGCTGGCTGTAGTCGAGCAGGGTGTTGAGCAGCGTGACCGAGCCGATCCTGTCGTCGCCCTTCTCGGCGAGGTAGGCGGCCAGCATCGCGGTCAGCGCCCCGCCCAGGCACAGCCCGGTGATGTCGATCTTGGGCGACCCGGTGATATCCCCGATGACGTCGAGCGCTTCGCGCGGTCCGTGGATGAGGTAGTCGTCCAGGGTGACGCCGCGCATCGAGGCGTCCGGGTTGCGGTAGGAGATCGCGAAGACCGTCCGCTGGTGCTGCACCGCCCACTCGATGAAGCTGCGGCCGGGCGCGAGGTCCATGACGTAGTACTTGTTGATCCACGGCGGGCTGGCCAGGACCGGGATCGCGCGGACCTTCGGCGTCTGCGGCGCGTACTGGATCAGCTCCATCAGGTCGTTCTTGAACACGATCTTGCCGGGGGTGGCGGCGAGATTCTCGCCGATCCTGAACGGCCGGGTGTCAACCTGGCGCGGTCGGCCGCCGTTGTTGAGCAGGTCGTCGGCGAAGTGCCCAGCCCCAGCGGCCACGCTGGCCCCGGCGGTTTCCAGCGCCCGCTTGAGCGCGGCCGGGTTGGTGAACAGGAAGTTCGTCGGCGCCAGCGCGTCGAGGAGGAAACCGGTGGCGAGCGCGGCCTTGGCGTCGTCGGTGGCGTTCCCTGCTCCGGCCGCGAGCACGTCGTTCACGAGCCGGGACGCGGCCAGGTGGGCCTGGCGGACGGCGAAGAACGCCGGGTTGTCTGTCCAGCTCCGGTCGGCGAACCGCCTGTCGCCCTCCGGGACGGGAACCGGCGGCGGCGCGTCGACGCCCAGCCAGCGGGCCGTGGCCACCGGCCCGGCCATCGCGATACTGGTCCAGTAGCGCAGCGTCGCGGCCGCGGTGGCGCCGGGCTTCCTCGCGGCCCGCTGCAGCACCGCGAAGGTGGACTCGCCGAGCCCGGCCGCGTCCGCCGAGGCGATAACCCCGCTTTCGGGACCGAGCACCGCCGCGGCCTCCTCCGCTGCCTGCCGCGCCGTCTCCTGATCGGTCACTTCATGATCTCCTAGATTGCGCGAGGAACCGGAACGCTGCGAATGAACCCTTCCGACGGTACGTCGATTCGCATACCCGCGTAAAGCTCGTCGACTCGCATCCGCGCGCAAAGATCCTCACTCGGTGTCCTGCGGCCCGGATTTCCTGTTGCCGAAGGCACCGGGCAGACTGAGAAAGTGAGTGAGGCGAAGCAGGTGTACGCGCTGCTGGCCGACGGAACGACGGTCGAGATCCGCCCGGCCACGCCGGGCGACTTCGACGCGGTCAAGGCCATGCACGAGGCGATGTCCCCTGATAACAGCTATATGCGCTTCTTCAATATCAGCCGGGCGGCGGCGGAGGTGGAGGCCCGCCGGATCTGCCGTTACCCCGCGCCGGGCACCGTGGCCCTGCTGGCGACCTCCGGCGGCAAGGTGGCCGGCTGCGCCAGCTACACGGCCCTGGCTGCCCAGCCGGCCACCGCGGAGGTCGCGTTCGCGGTGGCCGACCACATGCACCACCGGGGCATCGCCACCTTGCTGCTGGAGCACCTGGTCTCCTGGGCCCGGCACCAGCAGATCACGGCGTTCACCGCGCAGACCCTGACCGAGAACCGGGCGATGCTGAACGTCTTCGCCGACGCCGGCCTGCCGGTGGACCGCCGCCAGGCGGACGGCGTCTACGAGCTGACTTTCCCGCTGCCAGGCGATGGCTCCTGGACCGCTCTGGATGACTACCTGACCGTCGTGGCCGAACGGGAGCGCAGTGCCGAGGCCGCCAGCCTGCGGCACGTGTTCGCGCCGGAGTCGGTGGTGGTGGTCGGCGCGAGCCGGCGCCAGGGAACCGCGGGCCGGGCGATCCTGGACAACATCGTGGCCGGCGGGTACGCCGGCCGCCTGTACGCGGTCAACCCTCATGCCGGCGAGGTCGGCGGCGGGCATCGGCTGGCCTCGGTCCTCGACCTGCCCGAGCCGGCCGACCTGGCGGTGATCGCCGTGCCCGCCGGGGCGGTAATTGAGGTGGCGGAGCAGTGCGGCCAGCGCGGGGTGCGGTCCCTGGTGGTGATCGCCTCCGGGCTGGACGCCGCCGCCTGTGCCGCCCTGCTCGCGGTGTGCCGCCGCCACGGCATGCGGCTGGTCGGCCCCGACGGCTTCGGCGTGGCGGTGCCCGGGATCGGGCTCAACGCGACGTTCGCCGCCAGCCCGCCGCGGCCCGGGGTGGCCGGGCTGGTGATGCAGTCCGGTGGCCTGGGATTTGCCCTGGTGGATCGGCTGTCCCGGCTCGGCGTCGGGATCTCCTCGTTCGCCTCGGTCGGCCCGAAGCTTGACGTGTCAAGCAACGACCTGCTGCTGTGGTGGGAGCACGACAGGGTGACCAAGGTCGCCGTGCTGTACATCGAGTCGTTCGGTAACCCCCGCAAGTTCGCCCGCACGGCCCGCCGGGTCGGTGCGGTCATGCCGGTTCTCACCGTGCTGGCCGGCCGTTCGCCGGCCGGCCAGCACCCGGGCCTCGCTTCGGCTCCGCCCCGCCTCGGCCGCGAAGCACTGTTCGAGCAGGCCGGGGTCATCACCACGCGCGGATTCGGCGAGCTGATCGAGGCCACCGCGCTGCTGGCCACCCAGCCCGTCCCGGCCGGGCGCACGGTCGCGATCGTGTCCAACGTGGGCAGCGCGGGCCTGCTGGCCGCCGACGCCTGCACCGACCGGGGCCTGACCGTCTACCGCGGCCCCATCGACATGACGGCCACCGTGCGCGGCGAGGATTTCCGCCAGTGCCTGGAACTGCTCGCGGCCGAAGGCGAGGTGTCCGCGATTATCGCGGTCGTCCTGCCGACCGGCGCCACCGGCGACCTGGTCCAGGCCGTCCAAGAGGCGGACGTGGGCATCCCGCTGGCTGCCGTCGTGCTCGACCAGCCGGAATCTGTCCGGCTGCTGCCGCGGCCCGGCGGCGGGCGGGTGCCGGCCTACGGTTACCCGGAGGCCGCAGTGGCCGCGCTAGCCCGCGCCGCTGCATACGGGGCCTGGCGGGCCGAGCCGCGCGGCCGGGTCCACGACTTCCCCGACATCAAGACGGCGAAGGCCCGCGCCCTGACGCATGAGTTTCTCCGCCAGGCCCGCCAGGGCGGCTGGCTTGCCCGCCGTCAGACGGCCGACCTGCTGGGCTACTACGGGATACCGCTGGCAGGCGGCGAAGGCGACCGCACCGAGGCCGCGGCACGAACGGACGGCGTGGAGGTGAGCGTCCGGGTGGCCGCCGACTCTACCTTCGGCCCGCTGGTGATGTTCGAGCTCGCCGGGGCGGAACCCAAAAGCCCCGCAGCCTCTGAGGTGTTCGCGGACTCCTCGGCCCGGCTCACGCCGCTGACCGACACCGACGCGGACAAGCTGATCCGGTCGGTCCGCTCCGCGCCGCTACTGTCCGGGGGCGACGGCCGCCCGGCGGCCGGCCTCGGGGCCCTGCGCGACCTGCTGCTGCGGGTCTCCCGGCTCGCCGACGACCTGCCCGAGGTCGCCGGCCTCGACCTCGATCCGGTTATCGCCTGGCCGGACCGGGCTGTCGTCGCGCACGCCCGGATCAAGCTGGCGCCCTTCCAGCCGCGGGACCCGTTCCTGCGCAGACTGCGCTGATAACCCGCCACACCACGACACGCCGGAGCGATCTGGGGCGTTTTCGGCGACCGCGCCCGCAATTTGGAGATAATGAGTCTCGAACTGGTTATTGACCTCTGGAGTGGAGAGATCAGATGATCAAGGCAACCAGGGCCGGGCGTGACGGCAGTATCCGTGTCACCTTCGCGCTGCCGGCCGATGAGCCTGCCGGGCCCGTGTCCGTGGTAGGCAGCTTCAACGACTGGAACCCGTTCGCGCACCCGCTGCGGCGGCGTGCCAACCGGACCCGGAGCGCCGTGGTGACCGTCCAGGCCGGCACCACCCTGCATTTCCGCTACCTCGCCGAGGGCGGCGTGTGGTTCGACGACGAAACGCTGCCCGCACTCGAGGGGCAGGGCGTCACCCTCACGGTCTGACCCGCGACCTTCAGCCGATGGCCGCGGCGACGATCTCCCGTGCCTGCTCCTGGATCGCGGCGAGATGCTCCGGGCCGCGGAACGACTCGGCGTAAAGCTTGTAGACGTCTTCGGTGCCCGACGGCCGGGCCGCGAACCAGCCGGAGGCGGCGACCACCTTGAGCCCGCCGATCGGGGCGCCGTTGCCCGGCGCGGTGGTCAGCGCCGCGATGATCTTCTCGCCCGCGAGCTCACTCGCGGAGACCTGGGCGGGGGAGAGCTTGGCCAGCGCCGCCTTCTGCTCCCTGGTCGCCGCGGTGTCGATGCGGGCGTAGGCGGGCGCCCCGTAGCGGTCGGTCAGGCCGCGGTAGAGCTGCGAGGGTGTGCGCCCGGTCACGGCGGTGATCTCGGAGGCGAGCAGGGCGAGGATGATCCCGTCCTTATCGGTGGTCCAGACCGAGCCGTCGCGCTGCAGGAACGACGCCCCGGCGCTTTCCTCACCGCCGAAGGCCAC
>Ga0302235_10002176_pt1 | contig 14286 bp, 12 predicted proteins | sample II_Palsa_N3_3_FD_193577 | JGI IMG/M metagenome (GOLD analysis project Ga0302235, IMG submission 193577) | Peat permafrost microbial communities from Stordalen Mire near Abisko, Sweden - II_Palsa_N3_3 | ecosystem: Environmental > Terrestrial > Soil > Palsa > Peat permafrost | place: Sweden... | reverse complement strand
TAACCCGGCGCTGCGCATAGGGCGGGGTGATCAGCCCCGTCTTGATGAACGTGGTCCTGCATGGGATGGAAGAGGCCGCCGGAGTCCGGTACATCACCACCGGCAGCAACGCCGGAACGGCGAGACCGGGCTCACCTGTGCTGATCCGCTACGCCGACGACGCGCTCGCCCTGTGCCACTCGCGGGAGCAGGCCGAGCAGGTCCAGGCGCGGCTGGCCGCGTGGCTGCAACCCCGTGGTCTGGTCTTCAACCAGGACAAGACCCGCGTCGTCCACCTCGATGACGGGGTGGACTTCTTGGGGTTCAGCGTCAGGCGCTACCGCGGCAAGCTGCTGATCAAGCCGGGCAAGGCGGCCGTGAAACGGATCAAGGCAAGGCTGACCGCCGAGATGAAAACCCTGCGCGGGCACAACGCGCAGATGGTCCTCATCCGGCTGAATCCGGTCATCCGGGGCTGGTCGGCCTACTACCGGCACTGCGTGTCCTCCAAGGTGTTCGACGCACTGGACGACCACATGTGGAAGCTGACCTACAAGTGGGCGAACTGGACCCACCCTCACAAGGGGAAACGCTGGATCGTCCGCAAGTACTTCGGCAGGTTCGTCCATACCAGGCGCGACCGGTGGGTGTTCGGTGACCGCGACAGCGGCGCCTACCTGCTCAAGTTCGCCTGGACGAAGATCACCCGGCACACGCTGGTCAAGGGCTGGGCCTCACCCGACGACCCCGCCCTGGCCAGCTACTGGGCGGCCCGGCGGCGACGCGGGACACCCCCGCTCGACCCGTCCCGGCTACGGCTGCTCAAACGGCAACGCGGCAGTTGCCCGCTCTGCGGGCAACTGCTCCTGCACGCCGATCAAGAGCCACAGCATCCTGACGAATGGGAGCAGTGGATCACGGCCGTCCGCGCGGCGACCCGCCACCAGGCGATCACCCTCGACGCGCGGCCCGGAACGCAAGGTGGACCCGCAGTGTTCAGCCTCATCCACAGCCACTGCCGACGCCGCCTGCCAGACGGCGCCCGCAGTGCACCAGCACTTCCGCAGACCTGACCCAATGCACGCCTTTGGGCTTGCCCGAGCCGGTTGCCCGGAAAGCGGGCACGGCCGGTTCCGAGGGGGCGGCGGCGCGGCAACGCGCCGCCGCTACCCGACTGGCGCATCTGGTTCGCGGGGCTGGAGGAGGCCGGGCTGGCGGTGCAGCTGGTGAACTCCTCCCAGGCCAGGAACCTGCCGGGCCGGCCGAAGACCGACAAGGAGGACGCGCGGTGGATCGCGCGGCTGACCGAGATGGGGATGCTGCGGCCCTCGTTCGTGCCGCCGCCGGAGATCCGGGCGCTGCGGGTATACACCCGGCACATCTGGGACCTGACCGCAGACCGTACGAGGTACTGGCAGCGGCTGGAGAAGCTGCTGGAGGACGCCTTGTGCAAGCTGTCGGCCGTCGTTTCCAGGCTGGCCGGGCACCAGACCGCCCGCGCGGTCATCGAGAAGATGATCGCCGGGGAACGCGACCCGCGGGTCCTCGCCGCCCTGGGCCAGGGCAAGATGCGCAACGACAAGCTCCCCGCGCTCGCCGAGGCGCTGTCCGGGATGCGGTTCGGCCCTCAGCACGCGCATGCCGCCGCGTCCCTGCTGCGCGCCATCGACCTCCTGGACGCCGAGCTCAAGGACCTGCAAGAGCGGGTCACCGCGCACCTGGCCGCGGTCCCCGCGTCCTGGGGCGTGGACGCGGACGGCGTTACCGGGCCGCAGGCCGGGCAGGCCCGCGATGCCGCCGCACTGCCAGCTGCGGACCGGCTGGATGAGATCCCCGGCCTGGGCCGGGAAGCCGCCGCCGCGCTGATCGCCGAGATCGGCCTGGACATGAGCCGCTTCCCGACCCCGGAGGCGCTGGTGTCCTGGGCCGGGCTCACCCCGACCGCGAGGCAGTCCGGACCCCGCAAGGGCCGCGGGAAGAAGGGGCACGGCAACACCTACGCCAAGCGGATCGCCGTCCTGGCCGCCTACGCTGCCGCGAACACGGACACGTTCCTGGGCGAGCGCTTCCGCCGCCTGGCCTCCCGGCCTGGCGGAGGCGGGCGGAAGAAGGCCGGCTGCGCCGTGGGCCGGTCCATCCTCGTCATCGTCTGGCACCTGCTGAACGACCCCGCCGCCCGCTACCGCGACCTCGGATCCGACTGGCACGCCAGGCACACCGACCGCAGCCGCAAGGCCCGCAACGCCCAGCGCCAGCTCGAGACCCTCGGCTACGACGTCATCATCACCCTCCGGGAGGACGCCGCCTGATCCGGGAGCCAGCGACAACCGCATAGCCGTCACCGCGTCCCAGGCAGCGCTTGCCACGGGGCCATCTCGTCATGCCCGGAACCGCGGTCACACGAGCAGGCTGAGGTGGCTATTTCTTGGTCAGACCACTCCCCCGGCCCGAGCCATATGCCATTGACCTGCGCTTATGTGTTACGAGGCGCGATTCCGGGCCGCCGCCGTCCGCTACGTGTCCATGCGCCCCGGGTTCCGAGGGCCGTGCGGCGCACGGACGGGGCACGGACGAGGCCGGTGGGAGCGGTATGCCGACCGTGCTGCCCGGCTTCTTGGCCGCTGACCTGCCATTCCAGGATGCCTGCTCGCCATTGTCGTCTCCCTCGTCACCGGGGCGGGGCTCGGCGTCTTGGGTGCCGAGGGCGTCGGTGATGCGCTTGTTGGCGGCGTCGGCCTAGCCGTCGATGCAGGCGAGCAGCGACCTGGCCTGCGCGGGCTGACCACGACCCGGCGGTCGACGGTCTGGGCGACGGCCGGCGCGGTCCACTGGACGCGGTCGACCAGGTCGGACGGAAGATGCCCCTGCTCGACCTCGTAGCCGGGCGCGTCGTAGAACACCGACCGCTTGTGCCAGCTGTGCCGGATGACCAGCTCGCAGGGAGCGTAAGTTCACCAGGTGGACACTGAGAGGTGCCACCGGCAGGGTTCTGACCGCAGCAAGAGACTCAAGTCATGACCTGGGACGGCGACGAGCCTGCCCGGCACCTCTCGCTGCCGCCAACGGCCCGGTGACTCTTACCGAGACGATCGCCGGCGGGCACGGCGCCCAGCCCAACGGCGATGTCCTCGCCGCGACCGGCACGGCACCGATCAGCTTCGCCGACTTCGCCTCCAAGACCGCTCCGGCGTGGAAGTAGCGTGGCATCGTGACGGCACCCATCGCCAACCTGGCGGACTTCGCCGCGCTCGACCCGTTCTTCCGGATCATCGAGAAGGGCCTGGACGGCCTGGCCCTGCCCGGCCACTTTTTCGACCTCCTCGCGGAGGACGTCGCTATCGACTACGTGGTGACGGTTCCCGGGTACCCGCGGCATATCGAGGGCCGTGCTGCGGTCGGTGAGCTGTACCGCCCATACGGCACCATGATCATTCTTGACCGCTGCTTTGACCTAGCCGTTCACCACGACGCGGCCAAAGGCGTCGTGGTGCTCGAGTACGCCTCCGAGGGCCACGTTGTGAGTACTGGCCACCGGTACTCCAGCCGGTACGTCTCCGTACTCACGCTCCGCGACCGCAAGATCGCGCACTGGCGGGACTACCTCGGCCCCCTCGCCGTGTTCGACGCCGTTGGCTGGCCGCCACGCCGACGACTCGCTCGCGCCCCGCACGGTGCCAGCACCGAGCAGGGCATGGACGTTCTGATGAGCGCCTTTGCCGCGGCCCAGGTCTGAAGCACTGCCTCCGGAGCCATCCGCAATCCCGGTGGCGGCGGCGATACGGCTCGCCGCGCGCCGTATCGGCGGCGCTGACGAGGTCGACCGCGGCGCCGCTAAGGCGCTACCTGACGTCGCTGGCGAGCCGCCGCCCCGGGGCCGGGGGGCGTAGGCGCGGCGGGCTTGCGGGCGTCCGCGTCGTAGTCCTCGCGATGGCGGCGGATCTCGTCGTGGTGGCTTGCCGCCCAGTCCGATAGCTGGAGCACGAGGGACAGCAGGGTCGAGCCGAGGCCGGTGAGGGCGTACTCGACCCGGGGCGGTACCTCGGCGTAAGGCGTCCTGGTGATCAGCCCGTCGCGGCGCAGCTGCTTGAGGGTCAGCGTCAGCATGCGCTGCGAGACGCCAGGGATGGCCTGGTGCAGGTCGGTGTAGCGCAGGGACCGGGTGCCCAGGGTGCCGACGACAAGGATGCTCCACTTGTCGCCTACCTGGTCGAGGATCTCCCGGATGAGGTCGGCGTCCTCGGCCCACTTCTCGCACGGAAAGGGCAGCGGCAGTCCCGCGTCCCTGAAGTCGCGCACTGACATGGACAGCGCTCCCCTCGCCTGGCGGACGCCCCTCTTACGGACATCGATGTGCCTTTTGCAGGCGCCTCCATTCTGACGCACAATGCGGCTACGAACAAAACGAGAGTTATGGAGGCGATCGTGATGAAGGTCGAAGTCTGGTCCGACGTGATCTGCCCATGGTGCGGCCTGGCGAACTACCGGGTGCACGAGGCGCTGCGCCGCTTCGGGCACGACGGTGACGTGGAGCTTGTGCACCACTCGTTCGAGATGGCCCCGGACCTGCCGGGCGGCGACGGGATCAGCCAGCGGGAGCTGCTGGCCCAGGTCGGCAAAACCGGGCAGGCGGCGGAGGACTACATCCGCCCGATCGAGCGGCTGGCCAGGCGCGACGGCCTGACCCCGTACGTCGTGATGGACCGCATGATGGGCAGCACCGCGCTGGCCCACGAGCTGCTCGCCTACGCCACCGAGCAGGGCCGGGGACCCGAGGCCTGGCAGCACGCCTACCGGGTCCACTTCGGCCAGTCCCGCCCTCTGTTCGACCTCGAGTCGCTCCTTGTCCTCGCCGCGGAAATCGGCCTCGACGTCAACGACGCCCGCGAGACGCTGGCCAGCAGGCGGTTCCGTGACCAGGTGGCGCAGGACAAGGCCGACGCCTACCGGCTCGGGGCCCGCGGCGTGCCGTTCACCGTCATCGACGGTAAGTACGGCCTCTCCGGTGCCCAGGACACGGAGGTGTTCCTTGCCGCCTTCCGCCGCGCCTGGAACGAGTCCCACGCACCGGAGCTGCTCATCACGATCGGCGACGGTCCCGGCGGCGTGTGCGGGCCGGAGACCTGCGAACTTCCCGGGAAGTGACGGAGGGCGGATTTGCGGGCCGCGAACATTACGCGCGCTCGCCCCCGGAGCCGTCGTACCACCCGGAACCAGCGACGAAGCGGCAGGCCCCACGATCGGAGGCGATGGAATCCCCGTGGGGCGCAGAGGCGATCCGGACGAGATCAGCTGTGCGGCCTAGCCGACTCGAACACCACCACCCGCAGCTCAGGGCGGCCTCGATCTCATCGATGAGAACGGGAAGTTCGGCGACCATCTCCGGGGTGACGAGGTTGATGGGGGCCGCCTGTCGAAGGTCACGCGCCAGAAGCCGTCGTCCTCAGCGGCAGCAACCGTGAAGTGGCTCCACTTGGTCATCCTGCTGTCCTTCGCTCCCATCTATGACATAATCAGAGTCATTATGATTCTGTCAAAGGAGACTCCGACGGTGGAGACAGTGATCACAGCATCGGAAGAACCGATCATCCCGAACGAGCGGTTCCGGCTGTCCCCGGCTCCGGCTGGGTTGCGGTTCGTTCAGGACCTGGTGAACACGGCGCTCGCGGACCCGGTCAGGCACCCGTGGCCCGACCTGCTCGCGGACCTCGAGTCCGCGCGCTCGTGGCTTGGCGAGGCCCTCGGCGCATGGTCGGCGGCCACCGGGAGTCCGGCGCCGGCGATCGACCTTGACGAGTCCGACCTGGCGCCGCTGCGTGATCACCGGAAACTCCTGAGGGCAGCGCTGCGGGCCACGCCGGGTGGCGCAGCGGTGACCGCGGCTGGCCCCGGGGCCAGCCGCGATATCGCCGCCAAGGTCCTCCTCACCATCACGGCGGACGGCGTCGTCCGCTACGAGCCGCTGGAGTCGGGGTGGCGGGCGGTCCGGGCGCTGACCTCGGCGGAAACCCTGGTCGCCGGGGCGGCCGGCACCCGGCCCCGGCTGAAGGCGTGCGCCTACCCGCCATGCGGGCTGTGCTTCTACGACTCCTCACCCAACCGGGCGCGTGTCTGGCATGACACGAAGACGTGCGGGAACGTCACCAACCTGCGCGCGTCGCGGACTCGCAGGCAAGCTTGACACAATCATCTGTTGTTTACTTATGTCAGGCAAATGACCTGGTTCCTGAGGAGGAACGACATGACGTACCTGGGAAGCGGCGATCCGGACCGCAGGCGCAACGACTACTACCCGGAGTGGCTGGACAACCTGGCCGACGATGTCACGCTTGAGGGCTCCGTGCTGAACGGGACCGTGCAGGGCGCCGAGGCGGTCCGCACCCTGCTGGCGTACGCCCGGACGCTGTATGAGTACCAGGAGTTCAGCTTCGCCGGCCCCTACGGTGACAACGGCTTCCTCGAGGACTACACGTCCCAGGTCCGCGGCGAGCCCATCGGCTCCGTCGTCACCGTCACCCGCGACGCCGCCGGGCAGACCACGCATATTGTGGTGAACCACCGCCCGCTGCATTCGGTGCTGCTGTTCTCCCGGCTGATGGGCGAGCACTTCGCCGACACGCCCTACGGCGAGCTGTACGCCGACCAGGAGCACGCGACCGCCAGCCAGACCGGAGCCAGCCATGTCAGCGAGTGACACTCTCGGCTACCACGTCTTCGTTTCCGGCCTGCTGCCGGCCGCCGGCCCCGCGCTGCCTGACGGCACCCGCCCTCGGTGGTCACCGCTGTCGCACACGCTGATCCACGGCCCCTCCGAGGCCGCGGTCGTGGACCCGCCGATCACGGTCGCGCAGGCGACGGCCCTGGCCAACTGGATCGAAGCGTTCGGCAAGCGGCTCGCCTACATCTACATCACGCACTGGCACGCCGATCACTGGCTCGCCACCAGCGAGCTTGCTAAGCGGTTCCCCGGGGTGACCGTCTACGCCAGCGAGGCCACCATCGACAGGATGGTCAAGGGCACACCGGACGGCGTGCCAGCAGACCTGTGGACCAGCCTCTTCCCCGGGCAGCTCCCGGAAGCCCCCATCCCGATCCTGGCCAAGCCGGTGCCCGCCGACGGGTTCACCATCGACGGCCATCCGCTCATCTCCGTCCCGGCAGGCCACAGCGACACCGACGACAGCACCGTCCTGCACGCCCCCTCCATCGGCCTGGTCGCCGCCGGCGACGTGGTCTACAACAACGTCCACCAGTACCTCGCGGAGACCCCGGGCGGCGGCCTTGAGGCCTGGCACCGGGCACTTGACGTCGTGGAAACCCTGCGCCCGACCAACGTGGTCTCCGGGCACAAGGACCCGTCCCGCGACGACTCCCCCGCCGACATCGACGAAACCCGCAGGTACCTCGACCACGCGGGCGCACTGCTCGCGACCAGCCCCACCCGCGCGGAGTTCTACTCCCAGCTGCTCACACGCTACCCGGGGCGGGTCAACCCCTACACGGTCTGGCTATCCGCCACCCGCCTGCTCAAGGACCAGTAACCCCAGCGACCGGCAGGCGCCTCGCGCATGCCCCGGTGACATGGTTCTCCGATGACGAGCCGAAGGCATGCCTGCGTGGCGCAGCCCGAACCGGGTCACCGTCCGCCCGCCACGCGCAGCCAGCCCACCGCGCAGCCAGACCCGCCACCAGCCCAAGCCCTCGGCCGCCCGCACCCCGGAAACCGCAGGGCCGCATGCGGACACGCAGGACGGACGCTCGACTCAGCGGAGCACGCCAAGCCGGAACACGCCGCCAGCGCCGCCCTAACCATGGCTGTCCGTGTGTTAGACGTCATTCGCCATGAGCACTGACGTCGCTCCAGATGGATATAGGACATCGGACAGGGCCTAGCCGAAACTGTCCCGCGATGTTCACGATGACGCGGCGATGCTCGTGGTGACGACTCCGGTCGATCAAGACCAGCCTGCGAGAGGCACGGCGGAGAGCCGCCCTGAGATGGTCCTTTTCGTTACGTGACGTGACCAGCCCGGTGGTGGAGTCCGCGCCTAGCCACCCTTCGATGCGCACCGACGCACTGGGCGATCAGCGGCGCCGGCGGCCGGAACAGGCTGTTCTGTACCCGGTCACCGCTGGCTGGCGTCGACGGTGATCGGCTTATCGCACAGGGGAACGACTGTTACTTGCATTCCTAAGTTAGCGTGCTAAGGTGTAGCCCATGGGGCAAGACCTGAGCCGTAGTCTCCACACGCTCACGGCGCGCCTCGACCGGGCCGCGGATCAGATCCTGCGAACTGAAGCGGGCCTTTCCTACTCGCGCTTTCTCACCCTGTTCATGATCGGCTCGGCGGGCGCGGATACGCAGCGCGCCCTTTCTGAACGACTCGGGGTGACCGAGCCCTCAGTTAGCCGGATGACCCACGCGCTCGAAAAGGCCGGGCTGGTCAAGGCTGTGGCTGACCCGGCGGGGGGAAATCGCCACCAGCTCAGCCTCACCCCGGCCGGCGCTCAGGTTGTCACGCGCTGGGGTCGCCTGCTCGAAAATCGGCTTGCTGCGCTCGTGGACGCGAGCGGCGTTCCCTACCGGGAGTACGAGGAGTACACCAAGCGCCTGCTCGAAGCGCTCGACGCCGCAGGACCCGCGGCGGGCCCGCCGCCCACCGTCAAACACACCATTCCCGCCAGGAAGCCGGCGACGACATGATCGTGACCTCTGCTGAGCGACAGGTCCCGTCCGCAGATGGGACACCCATCGCGTATCAGAGCCTCGGCGCCGGCGATGGTGTGATCGTGGTCGGCGGCGCCCTGGCCGCGGCCCGGGATTACCTTCCCCTCGCCCAGGCGCTGGCCCGGTCCTTCGCGGTCCATGTCGTTGACCGGCGGGGCCGGGGGGCAAGTGGCCCCCAAGGTTCTGCGTACAGCATCGGCAAGGAGTGTGAGGACCTCCTCGCCGTCCAGGCGGCGACCGGGGCCACCGCGGTGTTCGGCCACAGCTACGGGGGCGCGGTGGTCCTGGAGACGGCCCGGCGCACCGAGGTTTTCTCCCAGGTCGCCGTGTACGAACCGGGAGTGTCTGTCGGCGGCTCGATCCGTGTTGACTGGATGCCGCGCTACAGGGAGCTCCTCGCTGCCGGTGACACCCGGGGCGCCTTCGCGTGCATGGTTCGCCAGATGGCCGCCGGGTCAAGCCCGATCGCCAAGATGCCGCTGTGGTACCTGCGCGCGATCCTTCGCCTGATGATCCGTGAGCGCCAATGGCAGCACATGGAACCGCTGCTGGCATCGAGCCTCGCCGAGCACGAACAAGTAGCCTGCCTCGACGACGGCACTGTGGGCCGCTACCAATCGGTCACCGCTCGCGTCCTGCTCCTGGGCGGCCAGAAGAGATCATCGCCCATCACTGCCAAGCTGTTCGACGCCCTCCACGATGTGATCGCGGACTGCGCCGTGGAGATCCTTCATGGCCTCGACCACAATGCACCCACCGAGAAGGGCGCCGAGGTCATCGGCAATCGGGTACGCCGCTTCCTTAGCTCAGCGGACTAGCCCGCCACCGGCGCAGTCGAGCGGAGAGACGTGGATGGGCAGCCCCGAGTTGACGAGGGGATAAACACCCGGCGGGCACTCACCATCCGTGACGTCCAGGCCTGCTTGATAACTGCTGCTCCCCGGGTAGACCCGAAGCCAGGAAATTGACCGAGCTGTCGCCACCGGCAAGGCAATTTCGGTTCCGGTCCTGTCCAGAAGGAGTGTCGCCGCGTGTCCTGCGGGCAACCGCCTGGACCCGCGAGCACGCCATGCTCGCGCTCGCCACCGCGACCGCCGTCGCCCAGCGCCTCTTCTCAGCCATCACCGGATAACCCGGCGGGTGCAGCGCGAATGCCCGTTGCGGTACTGGCGCGCTGGCGCTTCATCGTCGATGGGTTCCCTGGCACCGTTAACTGTTCGCGTCGGCTCGCCCAGGCGGAGATAATTACACCATTGGCATTCCCGGTTCCGGGACGCCCGGGGGACGCGTTTCAGCCGGAAGCGCGGAGTGCTCGTCAGCGAGGTTGCGTGGGAGCTTTCGAGGCGTACAAGTGCCGGGCGATCAGCCTGCACGGGGTCAGCGGGCCTGCCGCCCTCGCGGCAGCGGTCGGTGACCTGCGGGAGCTTGAGGCCGAGGTGTCCTCGGCCGACATGACTGCCGTCGAGCGCAGATCGCTGACGTTCACGTTGTCGTCCGTGATGATCAACCTGGCCTCGGATGCGGGCAGCACAGAGGACCTGCGGGCGGGAGTGGCGTGGGCCACGCGCCTGCTCCACGACGATGAAGCGCCCGCCACCCTCGTCGCGCAGGCCGGGTACAACCGGGCGAACGGGCTGGCGGGGATATTCGCGGCCGAGGAGGCCAGCAGCCGTGAGCCTGGCGCCGCCGATTCGGTCAGCCCTGTGTACCGGCTGGCGCACCTGGACGGGCTGCGCGAGCCGCGGATGCTTTACCGCAGGGTCGGGGCCGACCGGCTCGCGCCGCCGCAGACCCGCGGGATGGCGCTGTGCAACCTCGGCAACCTCCTGGATGACTCGGGGCGCTGGGTCGAGGCGTACACCGCCTACGCGGACGCGCTGGAGGCTGACCCGACGAACGGCAACGCGGCTGGCAACATCGCCGAGCTGCTGCGCCGGCGCCTGGGACGACAGGTTGACCAGCGAGGGCACCTGGCTGCTGTCTACGACAAGTACGTGGCGATGGCCCAGTCACTGCGGCAGCGGACCGTCGAGGTCGCCGGCGCCGCTGCCGCTGACCGGTGGGACGCCCTGGAACCGACCGGAAGCCTGGGCCACCTGCGGCATGCCAGCGACCAGCTCGGCCCCTACCAGTGCTGGATTGTCCGGCACCGGCTCGCCCTGGTGGCGTCTGTCGAGGGCCTCGGCTCGGACTCGCAGCAGTGGGACACCGCATCCGTGTCCGGTGTCGTGTCGTCCGCCAGTGAACGCATGCCCGGCATCTTCGGCGCGCTGAACGTGCTCAAGGCCGAGTTCCTTGTTGCCCGCCGCCTGGCCTTCCAGGGGCAGCGCATGCACGCCGAATCGTCGGCGCGCCAGCACCCCGACGACCCGGGCCTGTACACCGACACGCTGGACGGCTCGCTCTACGGCGAGCCGCCTGCCCTCCTGCTGCTAGCACACCGATCAGCGCTGGACGTGCTGGACAAGATCGCCGTCACCGCCAACGAGTACTTCAGCTCCGGGCTGGCCCCCGCGCGGGTCGGGTACTCCCGCTACTGGCGGGATTCCCGCACCGGGCAGATACGCCCGCAGCTGGAGGCAGGCGGCGAAGGTCCGCGCTGCCTGCTGGCCCTGGCCGAGCTTGCCGGGGACCTGTCCGAAGACGGCATGTACCCGAACGCCCGGCTCCTGCGCAACGCAGGGACCCACCGGCTCGTGCACGCGACCACGGGCGAGCCGACCGGCCCCACCCAGGACACCTTCAGCACCGTCAACATGCCCGAGCTCCAGACCTCGGCCATCGAGGCGCTCCAGGTGTCCCGGGCCGCATACCTGTACTTCGTAGACCTCATCGACAGCCAGCTCAGCGCATCAGAAGGAGCCGCAGGTACATGCCGACTGCCGAACCAACAATGACGGAGACTAGCCCCCGTGTCCGTGCATGACGTTCCGCCCGAGCTTGGTGAGGTGCTGAGCTGGCGGGAGCTGTGGCGCTCTCGCGGTTTCGCCCTGCTTGAGCTTGTCCCTGACTCCGTGTTCTCCGCACACGCGGCGGACCGCGGGCTGCGCCTCGGTATCGGACAGGCCCCGCTCGAGGAACTTGACGTCCAGGGCGTGCTGCAGCCGGTCACCTTCGCGGCAGGCGGCAACCCTCACGATTTCACGGACGTGGCGCCGTTCGAGCCGCGGATGACGTTCCGGGAGGAGGAACCCGCCAAAGAGTGGCAAGCCCACGCATGGGACAACCACGGCCGCCCGCACACGTCAGCGCTGTACTCACCGTGGCAGCTGCTGTACCTCGATAACGTGGCGGACACGCCCGTCGCCCGCGTCGGCCTTGACGTCCTTCGGGCTCCCGCCGAGCAGCGGGACGCGGTGCTCAGCACGTGGCGCGGCCTGCTGGAGGCGGAGGAAGCCAGGTGGCACGCGCTCGACAGCGCATGGCGTCCGCTGATGAAGGTCCTGGTGCGACTGCAGAACCGCTACCTTCCGGAGGTCACCGGTCAGTCGCGTTTGCTGTACGACACCGCGCAGAAGCTCCTCGTCGACCCGTGGCCGGAAGTCCTCAGCGGCTTCGACGCGAAGGCCGCGGCTTCTGAGCTGGGCGTGTCGGCCTCGCAGCTGTCCAAGGTGTACTGGTTCCTGGTTGAGCGCGGCATCGACCGCGAGCCGCGTGACGGCCTGGAGCTGCTGCGCCGGGCACGACCCCGCTCAGCCCACAAGCACATGCAGGGGCTTCCCCGCCGCGCTCAGGACCTGTTCGACGCGGCGCAGGTCCTCTGGCTCTTCCTGCGGGACCTGACAGGCAACCCTCCCGAGCGCAACCCCCTGTGGCGGATGGACGGCCGCCAGCGGGAGCGGGCTGTCTTCTACGACCTCGGCCCAGCCGCCCGGTCCACGCGCGAGCAGCTCCGTGCGGAGCTGGCGCACATCGGCCTGTACCCGCACGCGGTACACCTGGTCGGTGAGGGCGGCAGCGAGATGGACATCGTGCACCGGCTTGCGGAGGGCCTGCTGGGCAGTCAGCTCGCGGACGAGATCGGGTTCACCGACCTGGGCGGAAGCGGATCAGCCAGCCGCCTGGCCACAATGGTGCAGGGCTTCACCACCTATGCCCAGCGCACCGTCGTCATCGTCGACAGCGAGGGAAAGATGGCGCAGTACGTCAAGGGGCTCGTACGCTCCGGCCAGCTGCCCGAGGACGACATCCTGAACTTCGCCGAGAACCTTGAAGACTCCAACTTCTCCCTAGCGGAGATGATCACGGTCCTCACCAACCTAGCCGCCAGCCCGGCGGACGGACGGCCCACGGTCACGCTTACACTGCCGCTCGACGACGTGCTTGCTGCTCACGAGGCACGATCCCGGAAGGCCGGAGAGCCCCCGGGACGCGCCGGGACCCTTCTCAAACTGGCCCAGGATCCGAAATACGGAGGACCCGTCACCGTCTCCAAGCCCGATTTCGCGCGGGCACTGGCAGACCAGATGCTGGCCGACCTAGACGAAGCGGAAGGCGACAAGCAGGCAACGGAGGCCGTGCTCCAGAACCGGCTGCTGCTCGCCTTCGTACTCGACCGGATCGTGCCCGTTGTTGCAAGCCGATACCGGTCATAAGGGCCGCGCCTTTGTCCACCGCAGCTGCTTAATCGGACATCCTGCAGCACGCGTCCTTCCAGGCGCCTGGCGTGGTCCTCGCTGGGCTGCCCTATACTTGATGACTGCCGGGGACTCACCGACAGGGACGATCCTGATGTCGTCATGATCATCGTGACGGGTGACGCTTCCGGGGTCGACCCGCGCGGCCGGCAGATGGATCTGCTCGTATCCGAGGCTGGCCTCGGCCTCATCACGAGTTCACTTGCCAGCACCACGGCGACATTCCGCACGGATGCCCCGGGCGGAGCACCCGGCCCGGGGCATCCGTGGGCAGGAGACGCACGCTCCGCTCAGCCGCGAACGTCAAGCCATCCACGGCCCTTCGCAGACCCTGTCCGTGGCCCGTCCGTGCCCGCGGCCTCTGTCCGTGACCGTCCGTGGAAAACCGACGGTTACACAGACCGTCCTGCCGGCACGGACGACGTCCGCTATACGTCCGTGGGCACCGCAACTTGACGGTCTACAACGCGACAAGGTGACACGCGGCGGGACTAAGAAGAAACGGCCCGCACAGCCGCGTATCCGCAGCTAGCGGGCCGTTTTCGCAGGTGGTGGCAGGTGGTGGATTCGAACCACCGAAGGCGTAGCCGACGGTTTTACGGCCCTCCGTTCTCCTGCCTGAGTCATATGCCGCTGACCTGCGCGTATGCGTTCCGAGACGCGGTTCCGGGCCGCCGCCGTCCGCTATGCGTCCGCGCGCCCCGCGTTTCGGGGGTCACGCAGCCCACGAACGTGGGCGCTCATGACCACGGACGGCGAGGGTGGGAACGGTTGTGCCGGCCTTCGTCACCGGGGCCTTGCTCGGCGTCGGGGGTGCTAAGGCGTCGGCCCCTGTTAGGGCAATCTCCGAGGTGAAAGACCACCTTGGCGGTGGGGCCACCGTCGTAACATTCCGGGACGGGAGGGCGGGTGCAAGTCGAGGCGCCGCGTGGGGCCATGTCGCGG
>Ga0302235_10002175_pt1 | contig 14287 bp, 11 predicted proteins | sample II_Palsa_N3_3_FD_193577 | JGI IMG/M metagenome (GOLD analysis project Ga0302235, IMG submission 193577) | Peat permafrost microbial communities from Stordalen Mire near Abisko, Sweden - II_Palsa_N3_3 | ecosystem: Environmental > Terrestrial > Soil > Palsa > Peat permafrost | place: Sweden... | reverse complement strand
AGGAGTTGCGGGACCACCTTGAACAGGTCTCCGACGACCCCGAAGTCGGCCAGCTCGAAGATCGGGGCCTCGGGGTCCTTGTTGACGGCGATGATCGTCTTGGAGGTCTGCATGCCGGCCCGGTGCTGGATCGCCCCGGAAATGCCGATCGCCATGTACAGCTGCGGCGAGACGGTCTTGCCGGTCTGGCCGACCTGGAACTGGTGCGGGTACCAGCCAGCGTCGGTCACCGCGCGGGACGCGCCGACGGCGGCGCCGAGCGAGTCCGCCAGCGTCTCGATGACCTGGAAGCCCTCGGCCCCGCCGGTGCCGCGCCCGCCGGAGACCACGATCGAGGCCTCGGTCAGGTCGGGCCGCTCACCCCGCTCGGCCACCACCCGGCCAGTGACCCGGGCCCCGGTCGCCTCGGCGGCCAGGGACACCGGGGACAGCTCCGCGGCACCCGGCTCGGGCACGGGCGCCACCGCGTTCGGGCGCATCGCCACGATTGGGGTGCCCCGCTTGACCCGGGAGTGCACGATCGTCGCGCCGCCGAAGATCGACTGCTCGGCGACCGGGCCGCCCTGGCCGGGGGTCAGGTCCACCGCGTCGGTCAGCACCCCGGAGTCGATCTTGACCGCGAGCCGGCCGGCCACCTCCTTGCCCTGGGCGTTGCCGGCCAGCAGCACCAGCGCCGGGGACTTCTCCGCGACCAGCTGGGCCAGCAGCGCCGCGGCGGGCGCGACGACCAAGTCGTCGAAGACCGCGTCGCCGGCCACGTAAATCTTGGCCGCGCCGTACTCGGCGCAGCGCGCCTGGGCCTGCTCCGCGCCCGGCCCGGTCCACACCACCGACGGCTCGCCGAACCGGCGGGCCAGCGTGATCAGCTCGAGCGTGACCTTCTTCACGTCTGCGCCGGTGTGCTCCGCGAGCACCAGGATCTCCGCCATACCGTTTCCTCCCCGGCCTCAGATGAACTTCTGCGCGGCGAGGAACTCGGCGACCTTGACGCCGCCGTCGCCTTCGTCCTTGACGACCGTGCCCGCCGCCCGCGGCGGCCGCTGGGTGTGATCGACCACCTCGGTGGCCGCGCCGCCGAGCCCGACCGCGGCCGGGTCGATGCCCGCGTCGGCCAGGGACAGCGTCTGAACCGGCTTCTTCTTCGCGGCCATGATCCCCTTGAACGAGGGGTACCGCGGCTCGTTGATCTTCTCCACCACGCTGACCACCGCGGGGAGCGCAGCCTCGACCTCGAAGTACCCGTCCTCGGAGACCCGGCGGATCCGGATCGCCGGGCCGTCGATCTCCACCTTGCTGGCCAGCGAGACCTGCGGCACGCCCAGCCGCTCGGCCAGCATCGCGGCCATCACCCCCATCCGCGCGTCGGTCGACTCCGACCCGCAGATCACCAGGTCGAAGCCGATGACGCCCAGAACCTGAGCGAGCGCGTACGAGGTCGACAGGGCGTCCGAACCGGCCAGGCCGTCATCCAGCAGGTGCACGGCCTTGTCCGCGCCCATCGACAGCGCCTTGCGGATCGACTCGGCGGCCTTGTCCGGGCCCATCGTCACGATGGTGACCTCGGCCTCATTCCCCGCCGCCCGCTGGGCCTCGGCGATCTGCAGGCCCTCCTCGATCGCGTACTCGTCCAGCTCGTTGATCAGCCCGTCCACCGACGCCCGGTCCAGCGTGCCATCCGCGGTGAGCTTACGTTCGGCCCAGGTATCAGGCACCTGCTTGACCAACACGACGATGTTCATCGACGACACCGACCTCCTTCGTTGCCTGGCATACAGCCTGCCAAACCGCCAACCGGCGCCCGGCACCGGGTCCATGCCATTATGTTACTCGCCAGTATATTAAGCCCCAAGTCCGCAGCCGAGACGGGGAGGCGGAGGCGGAGGCGGAGGCGGAGGCGGAGGCGGAGGCGGAGGCGGGGGCCGGGGCCCCTGGGGTGGAGGCGGGAGGCGGGGCAGAGGCGGCACAGCGAAGCTGGAGGTCGGCGTGCGGCTAATCGGACATCTAGTGTTATTAATCCTGAAACAGGATGTACACAATTTAAATGCCTATATGGGTTGAAATTGGATAATTGGGATTATTGGGGTGATAGAGTCTCACGAGAGGGACAGATTCTGGTGGGGTGAGTGCTATCGACGGGGATCAGCACAATCACTGGGGTTGCTGAAGTAAGAGTCGATACTTGGCGATCCATGGGGCGTCGTAGGACTGATAGAAACTGAGAGTTTTTTTAGCTCAAGGTTTCTATAGGGCGGTAAATCTAGTTGCGGGTCAGTGCGGCTCGACGAGCCCAGGACTGGACGAGTCCCGGGCGGCTAAACGAGTCCAGGGGTCACTAGACGAGCCCGGGGTAACGAGTCGGCTTTTGGGCGTACGGCCCGCTTGTTCGGACTCGGAGAGCTCTGGACTGGCTGAACCGGCAAGGCGTGATCCGGCGGACGGCCAACGGACGCGTGGATGGGAGGGGAACACTATGCCGTTGGCGGCTCATGCTGCGATCACGCTGTCGGGGCTCACGAGCTTCGGGTGGTGGCGCCAGCTACATCATTATGTTCCTATCGGGCTGGTCGGCGCGATCTCGTGGACAGTGTGGCTCACCCGCTTCACGCTCTCGCGCGTGTACCGCCCGGTCAAGCCGGGCTACACGGCGACGACATCGGTGGTGGTCCCGTCCTACCGAGAGGACCCGGACATCCTCGACCGGTGCCTGACGTCCTGGCTGAGCGAGAACCCGACGGAGATAATTATCGTCCCCGATGTGGCAGACACCGAGGTCATCGAGCGATTGCACAGCCGGGCCGTGACTGAGCCGCGGCTGAAGGTGCTGCCGTTCGCCCATCGCGGCAAGCGCTCGGCGCTCGGCGTCGGCATCCGGTACGCGACCCAGGAGATCCTGCTGCTGTGCGATTCGGACACGAGCTGGGAGCCGGGGCTGCTCGGCAACGTGCTGGCGCCATTCGCCGATCCCGAGGTCGGCGGCGTGGGCACGCGGCAGAACGTTTACCTGCCCAAGACCAGCGTGTGGCGGCGGATCGCCGACTGGATGATCGACGTACGGTACCTCGATTACGTGCGCGCCCAGTCCCGGGCCGGTGCCGTCGCTTGCCTGTCCGGCCGGACCGCCGCCTACCGCCGCAGCGTGGTGCGGCCCCTGCTCGCGAACCTGGAAGATGAGTTCTTCCTCGGCCGACGATGCATCGCGGGCGACGATGGCCGGCTGACCTGGCTGGTGCTGGCGGCCGGATACAAGACCGTCTACCAGTCGACCGCCCGCGCCACGTCCATGTTCCCCGACCAGGGCCGCGCCTTCTTCAAGCAGCGGCTGCGTTGGAGCCGGAACTCCTACCGCACCTACCTGACCGCGATGTGGAAGGGGTGGCTCTGGCGCCAGCCCTTCATCTGCCAGCTCAGCGTCCTGCAGGTCATGCTGACGCCGGTGACCATGGGCTTCGCGGTCACTTACCTGATCGTCTGGACGCTGCACCCGCAGACGCTGGTGGCCGTGGCCGCGGTTTCCTGGCTGCTCGCCGGGCGTGGCCTGCGCGGCATCTCGCACTTGCGGGAACGTCCTTCCGACATCTGGCTGCTTCCGCTGGTCGCCGTCATGACCATCGCGATCGCGCTGCCGGTCAAGCTCTACGCGTTCGCCACCATGAACGTCCAAGGCTGGCTGACTCGCAGCACGGACCAAGTCGGCGGCGAGGCGCAAAGCGCCTCGTCGCTCGTATAGGAGGCCTAGGTGGCCAGCAAGCGTACGACCGAAAGCCCGCGAGCCCCTGCTAACCGCGCGTGGCCATTCGTGGTGGCCGCGGCCGCCGTATTCTGCCTGCTCGCAGCCATGCCCGTCATCCTCCCGGCACTTCACCTGCAACTCGGAGTCACTGCGGCCAAGACCAGCCATGGGATCACGCTGCTGCCGGCCCCGTCTGCCCCGCACCTGGTCTCGCTGCCATCGGTCGCGCAGCCGATCGACCCCGGTGACCAGCCGTCCTCGCTGCCTGCCGTCAACGCGACCAAGGAAGCCGCCGCCGTCAGCGCCGAAGACAGCCGGATCCGGATCATGCTGCATGACGCGGGTCATATCTACCAGCCGGAGGTGATCCCGACCCAGGGCGACCTGCCGACCCTGGTGCTGACGGCGGGACAAGCCACTTACACCGCGGCTGATCTCGTCCAGTACGGCGCGCTGGTGCTGCTGCCGGACCATGCCGCGCTGCTCATTGATAATGTTTTCGTCTCGACCAACGCGCGGCTGTCTCTCGGCGGTCCCGCGCTGCGCACGCTCTACCTGGACAACGGCGGCGCCGGCTTCGCGACCATCGTCGCCTGGGATGGAAACTTGTCGTTCCAGGGTTCCGCCAGCCAGCCGATGACTATCGTGGGCTGGGACCGGGCCGCCAACGCGGCTGCGGCCGACGCGGGGAACGGCCGGTCCTACATCCGCGAAGTAGGCGGCACAATGACGCTGTCCGACGTCCGGGTGTCCTCGCTCGGGTTCTGGAGCGGCCGGACCGGCGGGGTGGCGTGGACCGGCCTGACGGGCAGTCCGAGCAAGGGCGGCGCGACGGGTTCGACGTTCACCGCCGACACCTACGGCTCGTTCGTCTCCCGCAGCTCAGGAGTCACCTTCCGGGACGACCTGTTCGAGTACAACGAACTTGACGGGCTGCACATTCACCGTTACTCGGTCGACTCTTCTGTCATCTCCAGTTCGGCGTCCCGCAACGGCGGCAGCGGTTTCACCGTCAGTCCCGCCACCGTCAGTACCCTGCTGGAAGACGACGTATCCGAGCACAATGCCGGGGACGGATATTTCATCAACGGCAAGCCCCTCGCCACCGGCGCGTCAGCTTCGGGCGGGTCGGTCGCGCCAGGCTCGGGAGCGGTGATCAAAGACAGCGCGGCGCTGAACAACGGCCAGATCGGCATCCTGGTCGAGGGCGGCACCGGCACCGTGATCTCTGGTGACCAGGTGTGCGCGAGCATCACCGCCATCGCGATCAGGTATGGCGTTACCGATGGGGTCCTGACCGGGAACTATGTCCGCTGCGATCCCAGGTCAGGCTTCTCGATCGGCCCGTCCACACCGGGACTGCTGGTTTCCGGCAACACGGTTGTCGGCCCGCGAACCGGGTTTATCGTCTCCGACTCCGGCCCGATTGAGCTCCAGAACAACAACGTCGTCGCGGCCACCGTCTTCGGCGTGAGCGCCCGCGGGCTTTCCTCGAAGGTAACGGGCGTGGGCAACGTCATTTCCGGAACCGGGTTCAGGGCGATCGATGCACGCGCCGACGCCACCGTCCCGGTGCTTTCCGCCACCAACGCCTCAGGCTGGGTCTACCACGGCAAGGTCTCGTTCTGGTCCTACCTGCACTTCCATCCGCTCGCCGCGCTCTGGCTCGGCATCTCGATCCTGGTGCTGATCGCGTGGGCATGGTCGCACCGGCGGCGACTGTCCCCGCACCCCTACCCGGCCAGCACGCGCTGGCGCGCTGACACCGCGGACCCCGAGTCGGCGGACCGGGAGGCCGTCCCTGCCTTCGCCGGCGCCGCGACCGGCTGGGCTCCCTCCGGGTACGGCTGGCAGGCAGCCGAACGAACCGATCCGTTTCCCGCGATCACCGAGGCAGGACGACCCGACGGCGCCCCGGCTGGCGGCCACGGGCAGCAGCGCAACGGCAATGGCTGGTTCGGGTCATCGTCATGGTCCGGGTCATCGTCATGGTCCGATTCGCCCGCGGGCCCGCACTACGGCGACAGCGGTCACCATGGTGACGTTCCCCTCCCGAAGGAGGCCGATCGCCAGTGAGGGCCTTCCGCGGCCGCGCGGGACCCGTCGCCATCTTGGCCCTGCTGACGTTGGCCGTGGCCGGCTGTTCCCAGGGCAGCGTCAGCTCGTCCGGGCTGGCGCCGGGCGCGACGGGCACGCCGAGCGCGACGGGCACGGCGGGCGCCAGCGGCTCGTGCGCCGCGGGAGGCGTCTCGGTGTCGTCGGCCAGCGAGTTGAACAAGGCGCTGGCCGCCGCCAGGCCGGGCGAGGAGATCCTGCTTGCCGCGGGGACCTATGACGGCAACTTCACCGCCTCGCACTCCGGCACATCAGCCGCGCCGGTCACGCTGTGCGGACCCCGCAGCGCGATCCTTGATGGCGGCGGCATCTCCAAGGGCTACACCTTCTACCTGGACCACGCGTCCTGGTGGCGGCTCGAGGGGTTCACGGTCGAGGGCGGCCAGAAGGGGGTGCTGGCTGATGATTCGGACTACGACCTCATCTACGGCCTGTTCGTGCACGGCACCGGCGATGAGGCGATCCACCTGCGGGAGTTCAGCAGCCACGACACCGTCAGCCACTGCATCGTGGAGAACACCGGCCTGCTGGTGCATTTCTACGGTGAGGGCATCTACGTGGGCTCGGCCAACAAGAACTGGTGCCGGTACACCAAATGCCAGCCTGACGCCAGCAACGACGACCTGATCGAGGACAATAACATCGCCGACACCACGGCGGAGAACATCGACATCAAGGAGGGCACCACCGGCGGCCAGATCATCGGCAATCACTTCGACGGCACCGGTATGGTCGCGTCGGCGGCCACGGGCTGGGTAAACGTCAAGGGAAACGACTGGACCATCACCGGCAACACCGGAGTCAACAGCATCAAGGATGGCTTCCAGGTGCACCAGGTCTATCCCGGCTGGGGCATCGGTAACATCTTCCGTGACAACGATGCCCAAGTGAACGGGCCGGGCCACGGATACTTCGTCCAGAACGACAGATTGCAGACGGTTGTGGCCTGCGACAACGAGGTGAGCGGCGCCGCACTCGGCCTTTCGACCATCGCCTGCACGCCCGCATAGTGGGCCGGAACCACAAGGAACGCACATGGATATGAGCGGTAATTCGCCTCGGATCACCGTCATCGGGACCGGATACCTCGGTCTCACCCACGCCGTCTGCCTGGCCGACCTCGGGTTTCAGGTGCTGGCGATCGACGTCGACACCGAGAAGCTCGCCAAGGCCGCGGCCGGCCAGGCCCCGTTCTTCGAGCCGGGCCTGGAACCGCTGCTTGGGAAGAACATCGATTCCGGCAGGCTCCGGTTCACCACGTCGTTTGCCGAGATCGGAGCCTTCGGCGACGTCCACTTCCTCTGTGTGGGGACGCCTGAGGGCGAGGCCGGCCAGGCGGATCTGAGCTTCGTCTACGCCGCGGCCGACGCGCTCGCCCCGTATCTGACGTCGGAGTGCCTGATCGTCGGAAAGTCAACCGTCCCGGTCGGCACGGCACGGCAGGTGCTGAACCGGGTCCGCAGCATGGCCCCCGGCGGGGACCTGATTGAACTCGCCTGGAATCCGGAGTTCCTGCGCGAGGGGTTCGCCGTGCAGGACAGCCTCACCCCGGACCGGATCGTGCTGGGCGTGACGTCAGACCGGGCTTCCGAACGGCTGCGCCAGGTCTACGCCACACCCCTGGCGGCGGGCGTCCCGTTGCTCGTGATGGACCTCGAAACGGCCGAGCTGGTCAAGGTGGCGGCGAACGCGTTCCTCGCGACCAAGATCTCGTTCATCAACGGCATGGCCGAGATCTGCGAGGCGGCCGGCGCCGATGTCATACCGCTCGCCGAGGCGCTCGGATACGACGTCCGGATCGGCCGCCGGTTCCTGTCTCCCGGGCTCGGTTTCGGCGGCGGCTGCCTGCCCAAGGACATCCGCGCGTTCCGCGCCACCGCTTCTGACCTGGGAGTCAGCTCGGTGGTCAGCCTGCTGACCACGGTGGACGCCATCAACCTGGGCAGGCGGGACCGGGTCCTCGCACTGGCCCGCGAGACCGCCGGCGGCACGCTCGCGGGCAAGCGAGTGGCCGCGCTCGGCGTCTCGTTCAAGCCCAACAGCGATGACGTCCGGGATTCCCCCAGCCTCGCCGTCTGCGCCCGGCTGGCGGCCGAGGGAGCGATCGTGTCCGTGCACGACCCGGTGGCGATGCCCAACGCGGCCCGGAAGCAGCCAGAGCTGCAGTACGCGGAATCCGTCTTCGCTGCCGCCGAGGGCGCCGATATCGTCCTGCACCTCACCGAGTGGGCCGACTACCGGGCCATCGACCCCGCCGCGCTGGCCAGGGTGGTCAGCCAGCGGGTGCTCATCGACGCCAGGTGCAGCCTGGATGCGGGGCTGTGGAGAGAGGCGGGCTGGACGGTTCACCTCCTGGGACGACCGTGACCCGGTCAGCCGACCTGAACCGGTCGGGGCGGGGCCGGATGACGGCGGCCCTGATCCTGGCCATCGCGTTCGGCGTCTTGCTGATCAGCGGGTGTGGCGGCGCTCGACCGGTCGCCGCACAGGCCCCTGTGGTCCCGGGCGAGGTCACGCGGGGTCCGGATCTATCCGGTGTCCAGCTGCCCAATTTCGTGATGCCGCTGATCCACGGCAGCATCTCGCTGCCGAATCCCAAGCTCACCCTGGGCGCCGTCACGACCAGCAACGCCAATGACGTCTGCGTTGTCCTGCCGCACGCGACCGCGCCGACGGTATCCGCTGCGGTGCAGACGGCCGTCTACGCCGAGTACGGCGACACCAGCGCGAGCGCGCAGCACAAGCACCTCCTCAACTGGCTGGTGCCCTACAACCTCGGCGGCGCCGACGTGAAGGCGAACATCTGGCCCGTCGCCGTCGCCGGCACCGGCTTCTACCAGAAAATCGAGACCGACGACATCCTGCGCCAGATGGTATGCCGCCGCGACCTCACCCTCGCCCAGGCGCAGAAAGCGCTGGAAACGAACTGGTATTCCGCGTGGCTGAGGTACGTGGTCGCCACCGGTCACGTGTGAGTCAGCCGGCTTCGGCGGCCTCGACCACGTTGACGAGCAGCATGGCGCGGGTCATCGGGCCGACGCCGCCCGGCATCGGGGCCAGCCATCCAGCCACCTCGGCGACGTCCGCGGCGACGTCGCCGACCAGGCCCGCCTCGGTGCGGGTGATGCCCACGTCGACCACCGCCGCGCCGGGCTTGATCATGTCGGCGGTCACCAGGCCGGGCCGGCCCGCGGCCACCACCACGATGTCCGCGTTGCGCGTGTGCGCGGCCAGGTCCTTGGTTCCGGTGTGGCACAGCGTCACGGTGGCGTTCTCGCTGCGCCTGGTCAGCACCAGGCCCAGGGCGCGGCCGACGGTGATGCCGCGGCCGATGACGGTGACGTCGGCGCCCGCGATGGCCACGCCGTAGTGGCGCAGCAGCTCGACGATGCCGCGCGGCGTGCACGGCAGCGGGCCCGGCTCGCCGAGGACCAGCTTGCCGAGGTTGGCCGGGTGCAGCCCGTCCGCGTCCTTGGCCGGATCCATCCGGTTCAGGACCGCGTGAGCGTCGAGGCCGCCGGGCAGCGGCAGCTGGACGATATACCCGGTGCAGGCCGGGTCGTCGTTCAGCTCGTCGACCACCGCCTCGACCTGGGCCTGGGACGCGTCGGCCGGCAGGTCCCACCGGATCGACGCGATCCCGACCTGGGCGCAGTCCCGGTGCTTGCCGTTCACGTACGCGCGGCTGCCCGGATCATCGCCGACCAGGACCGTGCCGAGCCCGGGCACGATGCCGCGGTCGGCGAGCGCGGCCACCCGCTGGGTCAGCCCGGCCCGGATTTCCGCCGCGAGGGCCTTTCCGTCCAGCACCTGTGCGGTCACGTCCGTCCCCTCAGTGGTAAAAGTGCCGGACGCCGGTGAAGTACAGCGCGACGCCCGCCTCCTGCGCGGCGGTGATGGTCAGGTGATCGCGGATCGAGCCGCCCGGCTCGGCCACCGCGGCCACCCCGGCCTGCGCCAAGATCTCGAAACCATCCGCGAACGGGAAGTACGCGTCGCTGGCCGCGACCGAGCCCGCCGCCCGCTCGCCCGCGCGCAGCACCGCCAGCCGGGCCGAATCCACCCGGTTGACCTGGCCCATGCCGACCCCGACCGAGGCCCCGCCGGAGGCGAGCAAGATGGCGTTCGATTTGACCGAACGGCACGCCTTCCACGCGAACGCGAGATCGGCCAGCTGCGCCGGGGTAGCCGCCGGACCCGCCTTGAGCTCCCAGCTCGCCGGATCATCCCCCGGCTCGTTCACTCGGTCCGCCGTCTGCAGCAAGATCCCGCCGGTCACCGGCCGCCATTCGACCGCTGTGAGCAGGCCGGCCCACGCGTCGGGGGCAGCCGCGGGACTGGGGCTGGCACACTTCAGCAAGCGGACGTTCTTGCTCTTGGACAGGATGTCTAGGGCCTCGGCGTCGAAACCGGGGGCGATCACCACCTCGGTGAACACCTCGGCGATCTGCCGGGCCAGGGCCGCGGTCACCGGGCCGTTGGCCGCGATCACGCCGCCGAAGGCGGACACGGGGTCGCAGGCATTCGCCTTGGCGTGCGCGTCGGCGAGGTCGGCGCCGATGGCGATGCCGCACGGGTTGGAGTGCTTGATGATGGCCACGCAGGGCTGGGCGAAGTCGTAGGTGGCCCGCCGGGCCGCGTCCGCGTCGACGTAGTTGTTGTAGGACATGGGCTTGCCGTGCAGCAGTTCTGCTGCCGCGATGCCGCTGGCCTGGCCGGACTGGGTGAGCTCGGCTCGTTCGGTAGAAAGGTTCTTATACAGGGCCGCGCGCTGATGGGGGTTCTCGCCGTAGCGGAGCACGTCGGCGCGCCGCCACAGGGCCCCGGCCACCTCGGGCCAGCCGGCGTCCCGGCCGATCTCGTCCGGGGCGTAGGAGGCCGCGAACCAGGACGCGACCGCGAGGTCGTAGGCGGCGGTGTGCGCGAACGCCTCGGCGGCCAGGTGCCGGCGCTGGTCCAGGGTGAAACCGCCCTCGGCCAGGGCGGCGAGCACGTCGGCGTAACGGGCTGGGTCGGTGATGACAGTTACCGAGCCGTGGTTCTTGGCCCCGGCCCGGACCATGGCGGGGCCGCCGATGTCGATCTGCTCGACGCATTCCTGCGGCGAGGCGCCCGAGGCGACCGTCGCCTCGAACGGGTACAGGTTCGACACGACCAGCTGGAACGGCTCGATGCCGAGCTGCGCCAGCTGGGCCTCGTGCTCGGGGTTGGCGGTGTCCGCGAGCAGCCCCGCGTGCACGGCGGGATGCAGGGTCTTCACCCGGCCGTCGAGGCACTCGGGGAACCCGGTGAGCTCCTCCACCTTGGTGACCGGCACCCCGGCGGCGCTGATCCTGGCCGCGGTGCTGCCGGTTGAGGTGATCTCGACGCCGGCCGCGTGCAGCCCGGACGCCAGATCCTCCAGGCCGGTCTTGTCATAGACGCTGATCAGCGCCCGCCTGATCGGGATTCTGGTCAACTGCCGATCCTCACCTTTCTGCCCTGGACGGACCAGCCTTCGCGGACCATCCTGCCCACCGTGCCAGCGAGCAGCGCCCGCTCGGCCACCTTGATCCGCTCGTGCAGGGTGTCCTCGTCGTCATCGTCGGCCACCGGCACGCTGGCCTGCGCCACGATCGGCCCCGCGTCCACGCCGTCGTCGACGAGCAGGACGGTGCAGCCGGTGACCTTGACCCCGTGGGCGAGCGCGTCCCGCACGCCGTGTTTCCCGGGAAACGACGGTAGCAGCGCCGGGTGCGTGTTCACGCACCGCCCGGCGAACGAATCGAGGAACGGCTTGCCGACCAGCTTCATAAACCCGGCCAGTACGACCAGGTCAGGAGCGTACCCGGCGCACGCGCGCGCCAGTGCCGCGTCCCACTCCTCGCGATCCGGGTAGTCCGCCAGGCGGATCACGAAGGTCGGCAGGCCGGCCCGCTCGGCCCGGGCCAGCCCGTTGATGTTGCCCCGGTCGGCGCCGACCGCGACGACCCGCGCCCCGTAGTCCGGGTCACCGGACGCGTCGATCAGGGCCTGCAGGTTGGTCCCCTCGCCGGAGACGAGCACCACAAGTCGTGCTGGGTCTCCCGGGCGGCTCACGGGGCCACCTTAAGGCACGTGGCGGGGTGGTCGGGGAAGGAGGCAGAATAGAGTCCGATGGCCAGATATCAGCCGTCGGGTCGGCGCGGGCCGGAACCGAACCGAGCGCCGTCGGCCCGCCAGCTTCCGCCTCCCGATCCCGCCTTGCGGCAGCGTGCCCTGGCGGCGCTGATGCTGGGCGTGCTGGGCCTGGTCGGCCTGGCGCTCGGGCTCGGCAACCTGCATCGCGGCATCTACGTGGCCGTGCTCACCCTGTTGTTCGGGGTCACCGCGATCTGGCTCGGCGCCGGGGCGAACCGCAGCGCCCGGCGCAGCGGGATGGCTCGGCCGCGCGGGGCGCGGGCGGGAGTCGTGCTGGGCGGGCTCGGCGTGGCGTTCAGCGCGTTCTGGCTGCTCATCCTGGCGGTGTTCTGGCCGCAGCTCAACACGTACTACAACTGCCTGAGCGGGGCGAACACCCCGTCCGCGCAGCAGGCCTGCCACAGCCAGTTCACCAACTCGGTGGGCAGCGAGCTTAGCGTCCTGCGGAACGGGCACTGAGAACCGCTGCTGGTCACGAGTCGTCTGGGCTGGCTGGGCTGGCCGGCGGATCCTGCGCCGACCAGTCGTCCTCGTCCTCGTCCTCGTGGTCGTCCTCGTCCTCGGCCCAGGGGTTGACGTAGATCCGGTGGCCGTCGGCGTCGTCACTCTCGTCTACCACACCCGTCAGCACACCCGTTTTCGCGAGCCCGAGCCTGGTCCAGGGGTCGGGATCGGAACCCGGTGCGGAATTTGGCACGGGCGCCGGCGTGGTGCTGGATTTGCTCGTGCGCCTCGTTGCCCGGCGCAGGATCAGCCAGTTGGCGGCGGCGGCGGCCAGCGCGGCCGTGACGCCGATCTCCAGGATGGCCACCAGGCCGACCTCGAATCCGGACGGGCCGACCGCGGCGAGGCGGCCGTCACCGAGCGGGCCGCCGGAGAACGCCGCCGCCAGGCCCGCGAGCCCGCCCGCCGCGGCCCCCGCGGCGAACCCCCACAGCGGAGCCGCCTCGATCACCGGCGTCGGCGCGATGCGCACCGTCACCACCCCGGCGAACACGCCCGCCAGGTAAGGCATCGTCAGCACCAGCACCGGCAGCCAGGCCGGTCCGCCCGGGTGAGCGCCTGACGGCAGCGCCGCGAGCATCGGGAAGGCGGGAACCGCGCCAAGCACCGTGCCGGTCGGGGCGACGACCGTCCCCGCACCGAACGCGAACCCGGGGCCGAGGGTGTAGGCCACGGCCCAGATGATCGCGTTCGGGAGATAACCGAGCTGTGCCAGCAGCAGCAGCGCCGCGCCGCCGAGGCCGGGTCCGAGCGCGTCGCTGGCCGCCCTGACCCCGGACAGGTGCGCCGCGAGCGAGACGGCCGCCAGCACCGAGCCCACTAGGCCCAAGATGGCGGCCGCGCCGAGCATGCCCAAGATGATCGACCGGGGCCGGGCGGGCATCAGCTGGGCCAGCCGTGACCACGGAGCCAGTCCGCGGGCGGCGCCGAGCCCGCCCGCCACCAGCGCCAGCAGGAACGACGCGGCCACCGCCTGGAGCAGCGAAGGGGCCGCGACGGCGGTCCTGCTCGCCACCGCCAGCGCCCCCGCCAGCAGGGCGTAGGGAAAGGCCAGCGCGACCGCGGCGTAGCCGACGTGACGCAGCCGGGTGACCGAGCCGACCCGGACGACCCACCGGCCGGCCAGGACGAGCAGGGCACCGGGCAGCAGCACCAGCCCGAGCGGGAGCATGCCGATCCGCCCGGCGCCGCGGACCGTGAAGCCGACATGGTGCGCTACCAGCCACAGCAAGGCCGCGCTGCGCAGCACCCCGCCAAGCCCCGTTCCGATGCCGACGTGCGGTGCGGTGATCCAGCCGATCGCGGTCAGCGTGACGAGAACGGCCAGCCCGCTGCCGACGGCCGCGCAGGCGGCGATGCCTCCGGTAACGACCAGCGGCCGGGGCGGCTGGGTACCGGCCGCACCCCCAGAGCTGCCCGGCACCCCGGAGACGCCCGGGTCCGGCGGCTCGGGCACGGGCCGTGGTTCGGCGGAAACACTCACAAAGCCGATCCTGGCAACGATCGCCCCCCACCCGGCGGAGGCGCGCCGCGCGACCCCGGGCTAGAACAGTGCGCGGACCAGGCCGGCCGTCTCGCTCGGAGTCCTGCCGACGCGGACGCCGGCCTTCTCCAGCGCTTCCTTCTTGGCCTGCGCGGTGCCGGACGAACCCGAGATGATCGCCCCGGCGTGCCCCATCGTCTTGCCCTCGGGCGCGGTGAACCCGGCCACGTAGCCGATGACCGGCTTGGTCACGTGCTGCTCGATGAAGGCCCCGGCCCGTTCCTCGGCGTCGCCGC
>Ga0302235_10002164_pt1 | contig 14338 bp, 13 predicted proteins | sample II_Palsa_N3_3_FD_193577 | JGI IMG/M metagenome (GOLD analysis project Ga0302235, IMG submission 193577) | Peat permafrost microbial communities from Stordalen Mire near Abisko, Sweden - II_Palsa_N3_3 | ecosystem: Environmental > Terrestrial > Soil > Palsa > Peat permafrost | place: Sweden... | reverse complement strand
GGCGGCAGCTGCTCGAGCAGCGGCTTGAGCGACTCCCGGTACTCCACGCCTTCGAGCGCCTCGTCGACGATGCCGAGCGAGTCCGAGACGGCGGGCGCGTCCTCGTCGCCAGAATCGGGGGCGTCGAGGGACACGGTGGAGTAGGCGTTGGCCGACTCGAGCCCTTCCAGGACGTCTTCCTCGCTCATCTGCAGGTGGGCGGCGAGCTCGCTGACCGTGGGCGCGCGTCCCTCGCGCTGGGCCAGCTCGCCGATGGCCTTGGTCAGCGAGAGCTTGAGCTCCTGCAGGCGGCGCGGGACCCGCACCGCCCAGCCCTTGTCCCGGAAGTGCCGCTTGATCTCGCCCACGATGGTGGGCGTGGCGTAGGTGGAGAACTCCACCCCGCGCTCCAGGTCGAACCGGTCGATGGACTTGATCAGCCCGATCGTCGCCACCTGGGTCAGGTCATCGAGCCACTCGCCGCGGTTGCGGAACCTGCGGGCCAGGTACTCCACCAGCGGAAGGTGCAACTCGACCAGGTAACCCCGGATCCTGGCCCGCTCCGGATCGCCGACCGGCAGTTCCGCGAGGCGTTCGAACAGCTCCCGGGCGCGGACGCGGTCCGGTGAGGAGTGCTCGACCCGGACGGCCGTCTCGGCCTGCACCACCTCGAACTCCTCGGTCACCTGGACCTCGAATTCGCTGCTCACTCGGGCCTCGACCCCGAGAGGGTTTCCCGGCGCTTGCGCATCACGATGGCGACCTGGTCATCGGGCCCGAGCCGGGAGTCGACCGTCCCGGCCAGGGCGGACAGCACGGTCCAGGCGAAGGTGTCCCTGGCCGGCCTGCTGGGCTCCGCGGCGACCACCGAGACGGTGATCGTCATCTCCTCGGCGCCCAGGTCGAAGCCGCATTCCAGGTTGGTGCCCGGGATCGCCTGGGAGAGCAGCATCGCGCACGCCTCGTCCACCGCGATACGCAGGTCTTCGATCTCGTCCAGGGTGAAGTCAAGCCTCGCCGCGAGGCCCGCGGTGGCCGTGCGGAGTACGGAAAGGTAGGCGCCCTCGGCGGGCATGCACACCTGCACGTGGTCTTTGGTCTCGCGATCGGCGCGCCCGGGGTCTGGCTCCCGCGGGCCCGGCAAGGACCCGAATTCTGTCGTCGCGGCGGTGTCTTCGGTCACGTCTCTCCTCAGGGCAGGTTATCGGTCGCCGCCCACTTGCAAGCAAAGCTACCGCTCCCCGCGAGTGCCGAGAAATGCGCCGCGCCGCGCCGCAGTGACGCCCCGCCTCTCCGGACACAAACGAAACCCGGGTTTCACCACCACAGCGCAGTGAAACCCGGGTTTCATCACCAAGCCGCGGCTCAGGCCTGCTTGGTCTCCCAGAAGATCTTGCTGATCTCCTCGATCTTGGCCAGCAGCGCGTCCGCCGTGGAGACATCCGTGCTGCCCTTGGTGCCGCCCGCGCCGGCCAGCTTGGTGGCCTCGTTGAACAGCTGGTTCAACTGCGGGTACTTCTCGAAGTGCGGCGGCTTGAAGTAGTCGGTCCACAGCACCCACAGATGATGCTTGACCAACTCGGACCGCTGTTCCTTGATGATCAGGCAGCGGGTCCGGAACTCCGGGTCCGTGTTCGCCTGGTACTTCTCGTCGATGCCCTTGATCGATTCCGCCTCAATCCTGGCCTGCGCTGGGTCATAGACTCCGCAGGGCAGGTCGCAGTGGGCGTATGCGATGGCCTTCGGCTCGAGCAGGCGGGTGAGCAGCCTCATCGATTCCCTTCCTCCGACTCGTGAACTTGCAGACCCGACACTACCCCGCTCGCCCCGACTCACACCGGCGGGCCTGACCTCGGGAGGGATGCGTGTCCTGGCCCCCCCTGCTGCGCGTCGCGGTCGCCGAACGCTCCATGGAGCCCGCCCTCCGTCCCGGCGACTGGCTGCTGGTCCGGCGCACCCGCCGGATCCGCGCGGGCCAGATCGTGCTGGCCCGCCATCCCGGCCGGCCGGACCTGCTCATCGTCAAGCGCGCCGCCCGCCCGGTCGACGGCGGCTGGTGGCTCGAGTCGGACAACCCGGACGCCGGCGCCGTGGACAGCCGCCGCTTCGGCCCGGTACCGGCCGACCTCATCGAGGGCCGCGTCCTGGCCCGCTACTGGCACCGCCGTCCCGGCTAAAGATCTTTCGGCCGAACGGCCGTGGTGCGCGCCCCCCACAGCAGCAAAACCAGGTGGCCCCGGACACGCTCCGCTACCGGGTCTGGCACCTCCCCGCCCGCCTCGTGCACACCGCAATATCCTGGCCAGAATCATAAGACCTAGCTCATTGTCTTGGCGTCCGCGTCGTCTTCGCCGCGCTTGCGGGCCCGGAACGCGGACACGTTGGCCCGGTTCATGCAGCGATCCGAGCAGTACCGCCGGGTGTTGCTGGTGCTGACGTCGATGAACACGCCCAGGCAGCCGGGCGCCTGGCAGACGCCGAACCGGTCGATGCCCAGGTCAGTCAGCCGGACGGCCAGTCCCATCACCGCTCCGGCCGCGTACTTGTCCGCGACCGACCCGCTCTCGGTGTAGTGCACGTGCCAGCGCTGCCCGTCGTGCCCGGACAGCTGCGGGTGGACCGGGTGCTGGATGAGCAGCGTGTTCAGCTGCGCCGCGGCGTCCTCCCCGTCGCCCGCCGCGCACGCCACGAAGAAGGCGCGGAACTCGGCCCGCAGCGCGCGCAGCGCCTCGAGGTCGTTGCGGGTCACCCCGGTATTGAGGTGCTCGCGGTCGGCGACCAGAGCGCGCAACCCGTCCAGGTTGACCAGCCGGTCGCCATCTTCGCCCCCGCCGCCGGCCGTGTTTACCAGCCGTACCGAGAGTTCAGCGTAGGAGTTGAGGTCCACTGGGTTCCCTGGCCGGGTTATCTGGCGTTGCCCAGCTGCGAAGAGATCGATGTGTAATGGCCTGCTGCCGGTATCGAGTATTACACCATTCGTCCGGCCGGCGCCAGCAGCACGCCGCGCGTCGGCCCCAAGTCGAGGACTTCCGCCGCTTCCCCGGCCTGCGCTGGCGCCAGCCGCTCAACTAGGGGCTACTGGGCGGGGGAGTCCTTGCTCTCTTCGCCCGGCTGGGCGGGGGCCTCGGCCTGCGGCTGCGCAGGGGCCTGCGTCCCGGGCTCACCCGCCGGGCCCTGGTCAGGGCCGAAGATCTCGGTCTTGATGCGCTCCAGCGCCTCTTCCAGGATCGTGCGCAGGTCAGTGATGACGTTCTCGCCCACGGCGCTGGACTGCATGGCCAGCTTGCGCAGGTCGGAGGTGAACTGGACGGCCACTCGCTCCAGGTCCTTCAGCGTCCCGAAGTCCAGCGCCCCGGTCCAGCCGCGCCGCCCGCGCGTCCGGGTCCAGTCCTCCCAGCCGTGCCGGCCGGGCCACTCCGTCCAGCTGGGCCGTCCCGCCCAGCCCGGCGGGGTATCCCACTCTTGCTCGCCGGATGTGAACCGCGCGGCCGCGTCCTCGCGGACCCGCTGGGCTTCCTCCCGCAGCAAGCGCGCGTGCTCGCGCACCCGCCGGGCCGTGTCCTGTCCGGCCGTCTCCGCCCGGCCAGGTCCGCTCGGCTCCCCGGCGGCCGGCCCGCCCGCGGGGCCAGGCCGGTCCGCTGTGCCAGGCCGGTCCGCTGTGCTAGGCCGGTCCGCGGGGGCAGCCTGGTCTGCTGGGGCAGGCCGGTCTGCGGAGCCAGGCCCGTCCGCGGGAGTCGGCCGGTCCGTCCCGCCCTCGTCCGTGGCCTGTTCCCAGGGGTCCTCCCGCGCCTGCTTGGCCCGCTCCTGCGCTGGCCGGACCTGCTCATGCGTCTGCCGGACCTGCTCCTTGGCCGCCTCGCGCGCCTGTCGGCCCTGGTCCCTGGCCGCGTCGCGGGCCTCCCGGGCCTGCGCCCAGGCTTCGTCCCGGGCTTGCCGGGCCTGCTCGCGGACGTCGGCACCGGTTTCCCGGCCCACCCGACGCGACTCGCGGGCGGCCCAGGTCAGCTCCTCGCGCAGGCTGCGCACGGTCTGCCGGACGTCCTCCCGGACCTCGCGGACGATATCGCTGACCGACGCGGACAGCTCCTCCTCGAGTTCGTCGAGCTCGTCGCTGCGGCTGCGCAGCTCCTCGCGCCCGGCCTCGGTGATCCGGTAGACCTTACGCCCGTCGACCTCATCGTGGGTGACCAGGCCCTCTTCCTCCAGCCGGGCCAGCCGGGGGTAGATCGTGCCCGGCGAGGGCGAGTACACGCCCATGAACCGGTCGCGCAGCAACCGGATCACCTCATAGCCGTGCCTGGGCTCCTCATCGAGCAGCCTGAGCAGGTACAGCCGGAGGCTGCCATGGCGGAATACCGGACTCAACTGGCCTCGCCTTCCATCTCACTCTCATTATCAGGCTTTGGCGTACCAGTCCGGGCCTCTTGCGCGGCAGTCCGGCGCTCGGCGCGCCGCAGCAGCATGACCCGCCCGGACATGGTGTTGACCGACACGTGTCCGGAACCGGCGCCCAAGCTACCGCTTACCGTATGAGACGCGGGCCCCGACGCCGACCTCAGCTCGGTGAATTCGCTGCGTACCGCGCCGGACATGGAGTACAGGTGGACCTGGCCGTCGGTCTCGGCCGGGAGCCGTAGCGTCACCTCGCCGGAGACCGTGGTCACGTGCACTCCGCCCAGCGGGTCCAGGTCGATGTCCGCGGTCACGTCACCGCTCACCGCGTTGACGTCCAGTCGCTCCAGCCAGCCGTCGGCCAGCGCCAGGTCACCGGACACGGTGTTGAAGTTCAGCTTGCCGTTGATGCCCTGCGCCTCGAGCGCTCCCGACACCGTGTGGGCATCCACGTCACCGGTCACGCCGTCCAGCGTGATCTCGCCGGACACGCTCTTGACCGAAGCCCGCGCGCTGATCGCGCTCAGCACCGCCGTCGCGCGGACCACGCCGACCTGCACCGGGCAGTTCCGCGGTACGGTCACCGTGACCTCCGCCGAGGGCCGCTGCGGCCGCAGCCACTTCAGCAGGCCCTCCCAGGTGAGGTTCTCGTGGGTAACGCTCAGCACCCCGTCCTCGTAGCTCACCTCGAGCGGGTCGCCGCTGATGTTGGCCACGTTCAGCGAAGGCGTCCCGTCGGTGGCGAGCACCGCCACCGACCCGGCGATGAGCCTGACCCGGAGCCCGGTCACGTCATCAAAGTCCAGGCTCGTCGGAGCCTCGATGGTCCAGTGCGCCATCCGCCCGTCCTTCCCATCCACTCGGCGGTCACACCTAAACGATATATCGCATCCTCCCAAAGTCAAGACATATCGCGTCTCGAACCGCCCCGTCCCATCCGCCCGCCGCGGCTCGAGCCGTGAGCAACTTCAATCAAGGCATGCTGTCGCCTGGCCCAGCTGTTTGGCGTGCTATCAAGCGGACGACGTCTTCGCCCTGGGCGGGTAGCAGCAACTCACAGCGCGCGCCGTCGGCGCGGTAGCCAGCCCTGGACCTTCCATTTCGAGCCGGGGCGCCCGGGAAGCAGCACCATGACCAGCAGACCCACGACCGACAGCAGCAGGCCCAACGTCAGCCCGACCCGCTCGGCGTAGCCCTTGCGCTCCGCCAGCCACGCCGCGGCGGCCGCCGAGATGAGCCACGCGAACAGGAGGTACAGCGCCTTAGCGCCAATTGTTCCGATGGCTATCACTCTCCGTATTAGTCATGTACCCAGATACGCCCGCTGAACCTCGGGGTCGTTGCGCAGGCTCGCCGAGTCGTTGGCCAGGGCCACGTGTCCGGTCTCGAGCACGTAGCCGCGGGAGGCGGCGTCGAGCGCGTAATTGGCGTTCTGCTCCACCAGCAGAATCGCCACCCCGGAGCTGTTGATCTCGCCGATGGTCTGGTAGATCCGCTGCACCACGAGAGGGGCGATGCCCAGCGACGGCTCGTCGAGCATCAGCAGCTTCGGCCGGGCCATCAGGGCGCGCCCGATCGCGAGCATCTGTTGCTCGCCACCGGACATGGTGCCGGCCTTCTGCCCTTTGCGCTCCTTGAGCAGGGGAAACAGTTCGTAGACCCGGGTGAAGTCCTCGGCCACCCCGGGACCGCGCCGCTGGTGGGCGCCCAGTTCCAGGTTCTCGAGCACGGTCATCCGCGGGAAGCAGTGCCGGCCCTCGGGGGCGAGGGCGATTCCGCGGCCGACGATCTCGTGCGCCGGCACGTGCGTGATCTCCTCCCCGCCGAACGTGATCGTCCCGGCGCTGGCCGGGGTGAGGCCCGAGATCGAACGCAGGGTAGTCGTCTTCCCGGCCCCGTTCGAACCGATCAGCGTCACCACCTCACCCGCGTCTACTGTCAGCGAGATCCCTTTCAGCGCCTCGATCGCGCCGTACCGGGTACGGATGTCGCGGACCTCGAGTAGGGCCATCAGTCCTGCTTTCCGAGATAGGCCTCGATCACCCGCGGGTCCGTCCGGACCACGGCCGGTGCTCCCTCGGCGATCTTCCTGCCGTGGTCGAGCACCGTGACGCGCTCGGAGACCCCCATCACGACCTTCATGTCGTGCTCGATCAGCAGGATGGTCAGATTCTTCTCGTCGCGCAGCCTGCGCATGAAGGCCGTCAGCTCCGCCGATTCGCGGGGGTTCATGCCGGCGGTCGGCTCGTCGAGCAGCAGGACGCTCGGCTCGGCCGCCAGCGCCCGCGCGAGTTCCACCCGCCGCTGGTCGCCGTAGGACAGCTGCGAGGCGACTCGGTCGAATACGGTCGGGGGCAGTCCGACGTACGCCAGCAAATCGCGGGCCCGCGCCCGGGTCTCCCGCTCCTCGCGGCGGACCCAGGGCGGACGGAAGATCGATCCGAACAATCCCGCCCGCATCCGGGCGTGATGCCCGATCATCACGTTCTCGACGGCCGTCATCGCGCCGAACAGGCGGATGTTCTGGAAGGTACGCGCGACCCCGTACCCGGTGATCACATCCGGCCGGGACCGCGTGATGTCCCGGGTGCCGAGCACAATCCGGCCCTGGGTGGGCCGGTACAGCCCGGTCAGCATGTTGAACAGCGTCGTCTTCCCGGCCCCGTTCGGCCCGATCAGCGAGACGATCGAGTGCTCCGGAAGGTCGACCGAGACGTCGTCGACGGCAACCAGCCCCCCGAAGTGCTTTGTGATGCGCTCCGCGCGCAGGACCGCGGGACCGGCCGCAGCGGGCGGAGCGAGGTCCTCGGCCGCACTCATGCCGCACCCTCGCCGGGCGGCAAGATCACGGCGATCTCGCCGGCCGGTGCCTCCGCGAGCTGCGCGTCGTCAGCCGCGATCTGGGCCGTGAGCTCGATCTGGCGTCGCCGTTCCGGGATCAGGCCCTGCGGCCGCAGCACCATCATGATCACCAGCAGGAACCCGAAGATCCCGAACTCCACCTGGGTCAGCTGGAAGTGCAGCCCGAACTTGCTGGGCAGGTCGTTCAGCACGTCAGGAATCAGGTAGTTGTTGATGTAGCCGAGGGCCAGGCCCCCGACGACCGCGCCCCAGATCGAGCCGAGCCCGCCGATGATCACCATCGCGAGGATGAAGATCGAGAACCCGAACGCGAATTGGCTGGCGTTGACCTCGGTGTAGTAGGTACCGAAGAACGCGCCCGCCATGCCGCCGAACGCGGCGCCCACCGAATAGGCGAGCAGCTTGGTTTTCACCAGCGGAATTCCCATCGACACCGCCGCGACCTCGTCCTCGCGCAACGCGATCCAGGCCCGGCCGAGCCGTGAGTCACGCAGCCGCAGGTTGACGAACAGGACGACGAGCAGGATGGCGAAGATCAGCCAGTACCACGGCCTCAGGTCCAGCAGGCCGAACGTCCCGGAACCGGGGAAGTACGGCGCGTCGACGGCGCTGATGCCGAGGTTGCCGGCGGTCAGCGTCATGCCGCCGCCGACCGGGATGCTCTGACCGTTGACGGCGAGCGTGCCGATGATCTCACCGAACGCGAGCGTGACGATCGCGATGTAATCGCCGCGCAGGCGCAGCGTCGGCAGGCCGATCACCACCCCCGCCGCCGCGCAGATGAGCGCGGCGGCGATCAGGATCAGCACGAAGTTCAGGTGAATGCCCGCCAGCGTGCTCTCGAGCGGCGAGACCAGCACGTGGATGTGCAGCTTGAAGAAGAACCCGGAACCGAACCACCCCAGTGAGTACGCGCCGAGCGCGTAGAAGGCGACGTAGCCCAGATCGAGCAGCCCGGCAAATCCCACCACGATGTTCAGGCCGAGCGACATCACCGCGTAGGCCACCGCGATGATGGTCCCGTTCATGAAGCCGCTGTCCGCCGGGAAGAAGAACGGCAGCACGATCCCGAACACGATGAGCGCTCCGGCCAGCGCGCGGTTCCACCACCGAGGGAGCCGCCGCACCGCTGCGGCCCGCCGCTCCCGAAGCCGCGTCAGGAACCCGGTCATCCGGCCTCCCTCGTCTCCTCGCCGAGCAGCCCGCGCGGGCGAAGGACCATGATCACGATCAGGTAGCCGAACACGACCGCCTCGGTCCATTGCGGGCCCATCCGCGCGTCGGCCAGCGCCTGGATGACGCCGATGATCAGCCCGCCGAGCACCGCGCCGCGGACGTTGCCGATGCCGCCCATCACCGCGGCCGTGAACGCGATCAGGCCGGCCTTGAAGCCCTGGAAGTACCACACGTTGGTCTCGTACAGCGCGTACACCAGCCCCGCCGCGCCCGCCAGCATCCCGCCGAGCAGGAACGTCAGCGAGATCGTGGCGTTGACGTTGATGCCCATCAGCCGGGCCGCCTCCGGGTCCTGGGCGGTGGCCCGCATGGCCCGCCCCGCGCGTGTGGAGTTGATGAACCAGCTCAGCGCGAATACCAGCGGGATCATCACCGCGAACACCAGGAGGTAACCGCGCTGGATCGTGACGCCCCCGACGGTGAACACGGTCGCTTGCACGCCGATCAGGTCGGACACGCTCTGCGGGGAGCCCCCGCGCCACAGCAGGCCCACGTTCTGCAGGATGAACGAGAAGCCGACCGCGGTGATCAGCGACGCGAGCTTGGGCGCGCTGCGCAGCGGCCGGTAGGCGACCCGCTCGATCAGGACGTTCAGGCCCCCCGTCACGATCATCGTGAGGATCAGCGTCAGCAGCAGGAAGCCGATCAGAGCGGCGCTGCCCACGCCGGGGCTCAGCCCGAACGCCGACCACAGGCCCACGGCGGTAAAGGAGCCGATCATGAACACGTCGCCGTGCGCGAAGTTGATCAGCTCGATGATCCCGTAGACCAGCGTGTACCCGATCGCGATCAAGGCCCAGATCGCCCCGTTGGACAGGCCCTGGGCGAAGTCGTAGCCCAGGTTCGACAGATCGTGATGAAGCACCTGATGGCCCGCCACGGTGACCTGGTAGCCGTACACCAGATCGTGGACGCCGTAGTAGACCGGCAGCGCCGCGAGCGCCGCGATCAGGCCCCACTGCCCGGCGTAGCGGCGAACCGCCGCCAGTGAGCGTACCGGGACCGTGGGTTGGGTGGGCGTGATTGTCGTGGTTTCCATGGCTCCGTGCGGAGTATCGAGCGGCGTGCGGATGGACCGAGGCGGTGGGGAGCAGTGCGCCCCCCACCGCCTCATTCTGGCCTTTAGTGGACCGTCTTCGTGGGCGTGACCGTCTGGAAGAAGACGGGGTCGCCGTTGGAGCCGACCTTGTACACGCCGTAGGACTTCAGCGTCGTGTCACCGTTGGCGTCGAATCCGTACGTGCCCAGCACGGACTGGACCGACTTGTCCGCGAACAGGGCGGCCAGAATGGCGGGCTTGCTGTTGCCCTGCGCGCCGAGGTTCTTGATCGTGTTGAGCGCGAGCTGCATCACCGCATAGCCGTAGATCGCGTACGGGTCGGGGCTGGAGGTGCCGTACTTAGCCGCGTAGGCGGATAGGAAGGCCTTGCCGCCCGGATACGCCGCCAGGTCCTGAGTGGCGACCGTGCACTCGATCAGCGGGTCGATCGCGGCCGGGACGCCGCCCTGCGACGCGGCGGTGTAGGAACTCGTGCACACCCCGTCACCGCCGAAGATCTTGGCGGTAGGAATCGCCGAGTGGACGTCCTTGGTGATCTGGACGGCGCCGTTGGAGACGATGCCGGCGAAGAAGAAGCAGTCGGCTCCCTGGCCCGAGACCGTGGAGGCGTAGGAGCGGAAGTTGGGGGCGGTCGGGTCGATCCCGGTGTTGCTGACGATGGTGATCCCGTAGAAGCCCTTCTCCAGCTCGAGCAGGGTGGCCAGGCCGGCCCCGTAGGCCTCCTTGTCGTTGGCCACGGCGACCTTGGTGCAGCCCGCGTTCTTCATCGCGATCAGGTCCGCGGCGGCCTGGATCGAGTCGATCGGCACGATCCGCAGGAAGGTGCGCTTCCCGGTGGGGTAGTACTTCTGCGGCTCACCGGGAGCACTGCCCGGCAGGTTGGTGGTCAGGCCAACGTAGGTGTTGGCCGGGCTCACCTGCGGTATGCCCGCCTCGTTGAGGATCGGGATCGACACCTCGCTGGCCCCGGAGTTGAACTCGCCGATGTAGAAGACGGCCTTCGGATCCGAGGCCACCTTGCGCGCGTTCGCCGCCGTCTGGCCCGGGTCCCACTTCCCGGCCGCGGCGGTTGAGTCGTCGAGCACCTGGTAGTTCACCGTGAACTGGCCGGCCTTGCCGCCGGCCTGAGCGAGCGCGAGCTTGATCCCGTTGACCAGCGGGATGGTCTGCGCGCTCGAGGCTCCCTGCATCGGCAGGCTCGAGTAGATGTCGACCGTACCGCCGGCGGCTGCGCTGGTGCTGGCGCTACCGCTGCTACTGGTACTACTACTGCAGCCGACGGCGGCCAAGGCGACCGCGGCAAAGGCAGCGATTGCAGTTTTCCGTCTCATGATGTTCCTCTCATTATTTGAGGTTGTCCGCCTGCCGTGGAGCGTACCGACCGGCCCGGTTCGGGCTTATGGCCCCGCGACAGCCGGAAAGGTGGTTGGTTCGACGGAGGCGTTTACGGCGACGGCACCGCCCTGGGAGCCGATTCCAGCCAGGACCCCGGGCCGGGCGAACGTCGCCGCAGGCACCTCGGCCGACGATTTCCCTCCCTAGCGCAAAGCCGGCCTCGACCCTTCGACCGACCCCGACCGCGCGCGAGCGTTGACGACAGCGACCGTCGCCGCTGGCCGCGGTGGTTGGGCAGCAAGTTTGAACAGATCAGGCCGTTCTAGCACGCAGAGTTTGCCAGATTCTGATCTCGCGAATACTAAGCACAGGTAACGAACGAATTAACGGCACGCTAGTGCGGTGATCATCAGAGTTCACCGCATGACAGGCCGTGCCACAACGGTCCGTTCGGCCGAAAAGGGTTCTTTAGAGGTCTTCCTCGTCATCGAGGCGAGCCAGCCAGCTGGCCAGGCGGTCCACGGCGGTCTCGAAGCCGGGGTTGAGGTCGACGAAGTCGCGCAGCCGTTCGGCCAGCCAGGCGATGCTGACCTGCTCGTCGGCCCGCCGGTCCGCCAGCTCCTCGATGCCGCGGTCGGTGAAGTACATCAGGGGATGGCCTTCTCCACCAGCGCGGTGTGCGACGCGGCGTGCTGGGCCGCCGAACCCGCCGCGGGCGCGGAGCTGGCCGGCAGCGACACCACGTCCACCTCGCGCCCCAGGTGCAGCGGGAGCTTGAGCGCGAAGGTCGGCCAGGCGCCCATGTTGGCCGGCTCCTCCTGGACCCAGGTGACCGACTCCGCCTCCGGGTAGCGGGCTAGCTCGGCGCGCAGCTCGGAGACCGGCAGCGGGTACAGCCGCTCGACCCGCACGATCGCGGTATCGGTCGCGCCGACCTTCTGCTGCCGGGCGGCCAGGTCGTAGTACACCTTCCCGGTGCACAGCAGCACCCGCCGCACATCGGCATCAGAAACATTGCCATCAGAACCAGCTCGCGAGCCGATCAGCGGCCTGAACGACCCGGCGGTGAACTCGCTGACCGGGGAGGCGGCCGCCTTGAGCCGGAGCATGGACTTGGGGGTGAACACGATCAGCGGCTTGTGCCGGCCGGACAGCCCCTGCCAGCGCAGCAGGTGGAAGTAGTTGCCGGGTGTGGTCGGCATCGCCACCGTCATGTTGTCCTCGGCACACAGCGACAGGAACCGCTCGATCCGGGCCGAGGAGTGGTCCGGGCCCTGGCCGTCGTAGCCGTGCGGCAGCAGCAGCGCCACGCCCGAGCGCTGACCCCACTTCTGCTCACCGGAGCTGATGAACTCATCGGTGATGATCTGCGCACCGTTGACGAAGTCGCCGAACTGGGCTTCCCAGCAGACCAGGGCCTCGGGCCGGGCCACGGAGTAGCCGTACTCGAAGCCCATCGCCGCGTACTCCGACAGCAGCGAGTCGTGCACGAAAAGCCTGGCCGGGCCGGAGTCGAGCTGCTTAAGCGGCGTGTACTCAGCGCCCGTGTGCCTGTCCACCAGCACCGCGTGCCGCTGACCGAACGTCCCGCGCCGGGTGTCCTGGCCGACCACCCGCACCGGATGGCCGTCCAGCACCAGTGCGCCGAACGCCAGCAGCTCACCGGTCGCCCAGTCGATGGCGTCCTCCTCGACCATCGCCGCACGCCGGTCGAGCAGCGGCTTCAGCCGCGGGTGCACGGTGAAGTCGGCGGGCAGGTTGACCTGCGTGTCGATGATCCGCTTGACCACCTCGGCGGACACCGCGGTGGGCACCGCCTCGTGGTTGACCGGCCGGTCTTCCGGCTCGCGCATGCGCACCGTGCCCGGCTCGGCCGGGCGCTGGGCGGCGTCCCTGGTCTCGGTGAAGGCCCGCTCGAGCTGCTGCTGATAGTCGCGCAGCGCCGCCTCGGCCTCCTCCATGGTGAGGTCGCCGCGGGTGATCAGCGACTCGGTGTACACCTTGCGGGTCGACCGCTTGGCCTCGACCAGGTCGTACATGAGCGGCTGGGTGAAGGAGGGGTTGTCGGTCTCGTTGTGCCCCCGCTTGCGGTAGCACACCATGTCGATGACGACGTCCTTCTTGAACGCCTGCCGGTAGGAGAAGGCCAGCCGGGCCACCCGCACCACGGCCTCGGGGTCGTCCCCGTTGACGTGGAAGATCGGCGCCTGGATCATCCGGGCCACGTCGGTGGCGTACACGCTGGACCGCGAGTACTGCGGGGCGGTGGTGAAGCCGACCTGGTTGTTCACGATGATGTGCACCGTGCCGCCGGTCCGGTACCCGCGCAGCAGCGACAGGTTGAGGGTCTCGGCCACCACACCCTGGCCGGCGAACGCGGCGTCGCCGTGGATGAGCACCGGCAGCACGGTGAAGCCGGGCTCGCCCTTGTCGATCACGTCCTGCTTGGCCCGGACGACTCCCTCCAGCACCGGGTCGACCGCCTCCAGATGGCTCGGGTTGGCCACCAGCGAGGTCTTGATCGACCGCCCGTCCGGCGCGTGGAACACGCCCTCGGCCCCCAGGTGGTACTTGACGTCGCCGGAGCCCTGCGCGCTGCGCGGGTCCAGGTTGCCCTCGAACTCCTTGAAGATCTGCCCGTAGGACTTGCCGACGATGTTCGCCAGCACGTTCAGCCGGCCGCGGTGCGCCATGCCGATCACGGCCTCGTCCAGGTCCGCGTCGGCCGCCTCGGTCAGCACCGCGTCGACGAGCGGGATGAGGGACTCGGCACCCTCCAGGGAGAACCGGCGCTGGCCGACGAACTTAGTCTGCAAGAACATCTCGAACGCCTCGGCCACGTTCAGCCGGGACAGGATGCGGATCTGCTCATCGTGATCGGCCCGCGGGTGCGGAACCTCGATCCGGGCCTGCAGCCAGCGGCGCTCTTCTGGGTCCTGGATGTGCATGTACTCGCTGCCGACGGTTCGGCAGTACGAGTCGCGCAGGACGCCCAGCACATCACGCAGCTTCATCCGCGTCCGGCCGCCGAAGCCGCCGGTGGGGAACTCGCGCTCCAGGTCCCACAGCGTCAGCCCGTGCAGGTTGATGTCCAGGTCGGGGTGCTTGCGCTGGGTGACCTCGAGCGGGTTGGTGTCGGCCATCAGGTGGCCGCGCACCCGGTAGGCGTGGATCAGCTCCTGCACCCGCGCCGACCGGGCGACGTCGTCCTCGTGCCCGTACGGGAAGTCCTTGACCCAGCGGACCGGCTCGTACGGGACGCGCAGCGCGGCGAAGATCCCGTCGTAGAAGCCGTCGTCGCCCAGCAGCAGCCGGTGAATCTTCTGCAGGAACTCACCCGACTGGGCACCCTGGATGATCCGGTGGTCGTAGGTCGAGGTGAGCGTGACCGCCTTGCTGATGGCCAGCCGGGCCAGGGTCTCCTCGGACGCGCCCGCGTATTCAGCCGGGTACTCCATCGCGCCCACGCCGACG
>Ga0302235_10002151_pt1 | contig 14381 bp, 10 predicted proteins | sample II_Palsa_N3_3_FD_193577 | JGI IMG/M metagenome (GOLD analysis project Ga0302235, IMG submission 193577) | Peat permafrost microbial communities from Stordalen Mire near Abisko, Sweden - II_Palsa_N3_3 | ecosystem: Environmental > Terrestrial > Soil > Palsa > Peat permafrost | place: Sweden... | reverse complement strand
GTGGTGGGGTGGGGGGCATGGGTTACCAGGGGCCGAAGGTGCGCTCCGCGGTGGCGGTTAGCGTGTCGCAGAGGTCGGGTAGGTCGAGGGCCTGGACTTCGGCTAGGCGGCGCAGGGTGTAGGCGACCTGGGCGGGGGCGTTGGGGCGGCCGCGGTTGGGGACTGGGGTCAGGAACGGCGCGTCGGTCTCGGCCAGCAGGAGATCGGGCGGGACGGCCGCGGCGGCGTCGCGGAGCGGCTGCGCGTTGGTGAACGTCACGTTGCCCGCGAACGACATCACGTAGCCGGCCTCGGCGCACTGCTTGACCATGGCCACGTCGCCGGAGAAGCAGTGGAACACCACCCGCGGCGGCGGGCCCTCCTCCGCCAGGATGCGCAGCACGTCGGCGTGCGCCTCGCGGTCGTGGATCATGAGCGCCTTGCCGGTGCGCTTGGCGATCTTGATGTGCTCGCGGAACCACCAGCGCTGCACGTCGGGGGCGGCGTGGTCACGGTAATAGTCCAGGCCCGTCTCGCCGACCGCGACCACCCGGGGCAGCCGGGCCAGCGCCTCGATCTCGGCGAGGACCTCGTCCGCGGTGGGGGGCGGGCCGGACGGGGGGGTGGCTGAGGCGTGGGGGGCGCGGGGGTCGCGGGGGGCGGGAGGTGGGGCGGTGGCGGACTCGGTGTCGTTGGGGTGGATGGCTACGGCGGCGTAGACGGCGTTGTGGTCGGCGGCGCAGCGGGCGGACCAGCGGGAGGACTCCAGGTCGGTGCCGACGGTGATGACGCGGACGATGCCGGCGGCGCGGGCGGCGGCGAGGACGTCGGGCACTCCTACTTCTCCGGGGGGTGTCCCCCCCGGACCCCCCCAGAGACCCATCATGTCCAGGTGGGTGTGGCTGTCGAGCGCCGGCCTGGGGAGCGGAGGAGGCGGGGCGGGGGCGGTTACCACTGGCCGTTCGGCACAATCATGGTCATGCGGCGCCTAGGCGGGCCAGTTCCTCGTCGACCACCGAGGAGTCCAGCTTGGTGAACAGGGGCTTCGGCGTGGCCAGCGGGGTGCCCGGGCGCAGCGGGATGGACGCCCAGCGGGCGGCGCCGTCGTAGCGGCCGGTGATGACCGGGTAGGAGGGCCCGCCGTCCTCGTCGACCTCCTCGACGGTCGGCATGTCCGACCAGGTGCCGGTGCCGCCCAGCAGCTCGTACACCTGCTGGCAGGAGCCGGGCAGGAACGGGGTGAGCAGCGTCTTGGCGTCGTCGACCAGTTGCAGGGCGACGTGCAGGACGGTCCGCATCCGGTCCGGGTCCGACTCGCGCAGCTTCCACGGCGCCTGCTCGGAGAAGTACTTGTTGGCGTCGGCCACCGTCCGCATCGTCTCGGCGATGGCGAACTTCAGCCGCGACCGGTTCAGGTGCTCGCCGACCGTGTCGAAGGCCCGCCGGGACCGGGCCAGCAGGTCCTGGTCCAGGTCGGTCAGGCCCTGTCCGCCGGGTTGGGCCGCCTCGGGGATCGAGCCGATGTTGCGGGCCGCGAACGAGACCGCGCGGTTGACCAGGTTGCCCCAGGTGGCGACCAGTTCGTCGTTGTTCCGGCGGACGAACTCGCTCCAGGTGAAGTCGGTGTCCTGGTTCTCCGGCCCGGCGATGGCCACGTAGTAGCGCAGCGCGTCCACGTCGTAGCGGGCCAGGAAGTCGCGGACGTAGATCACCACCGCGCGGGAGGAGGAGAACTTGCGGCCCTCCATGGTCAGGTACTCGCTGGAGACCACCTCGGACGGCAGGTTGAGCGGGCCGAGCGGGCCGGGGACGCCGCCGCGGGCGCCGCGTCCGTTGTAGCCGAGCAGCATGGCCGGCCAGATCTCGGCGTGGAAGACGATGTTGTCCTTGCCCATGAAGTAGTACGACTCGGCGTCCGGGTCGTTCCACCAGGCCCGCCAGGCGTCCGGGTCGCCGCTGCGCCGGGCCCACTCGACCGAGGCGGACAGGTAGCCGATCACCGCGTCGAACCAGACGTAGATCCGCTTGTCCGGCCGGTCGCGCCAGCCGTCCAGCGGGACCGGGACGCCCCAGTCCAGGTCCCGGGTGATGGCCCGGGGCTGCAGGTCATCGAGCAGGTTGAGGGAGAACTTGAGCACGTTCGGGCGCCACTGCCCGGCCTTGGCCTGCAGCCAGCTGCCCAGGACTTCGGCGAACGCGGGCAGGTCGAGGAAGTAGTGCTCCTGCTCGGCGAAGATCGGCGTCTCGCCGTTGATCTTGGACCGCGGGTTGATCAGGTCGGCCGGGTCGAGCTGGTTGCCGCAGTTGTCGCACTGGTCGCCGCGCGCGCTGGGATACCCGCAGATCGGGCAGGTGCCCTCGATATAGCGGTCGGGCAGCGTGCGGCCGGTGGACGGCGAGATCGCGCCCAGCGTGACCTTCGGGAAGATGTAGCCGTTCTTCAGCAGGCCCAGGAAGATCTCCTGGGTCACCGCGTAGTGGTTGCGCGTGGTGGTCCGGGTGAACAGGTCGTAGGTCATGCCCAGGCTGGTCAGGTCGTCGACGATGACCCGGTTGTAGCGGTCGGCGAGCTCCCGTGCCGAGACGCCCTCGGCGTCGGCCTGCACCTGGATCGGCGTGCCGTGCTCGTCGGTGCCGCTCACCATCAGCACCCGGTTTCCCGCCATCCGCTGGTACCGGCTGAACATGTCGCAGGGCAGCGCGAAGCCGGAAACGTGGCCGATGTGACGGGGGCCGTTCGCGTACGGCCAGGCCGGAGCGGACAAGATGGTGCGCATGAACTAAAGCCTAGGGGCAGCCGCCGACTGCTCACGGTGGTTTACCGCGGGGTCCGCGACGGACGGTGCTGGCTCTGCCGCCTGCGGCGGCGGGGCCGAGACGGTCACCGGGTGCCGGGTGTGCTTGATGCCGAGGATGGACAGGAAGAACGTGCCCAGGATCACCTGGCAGCTGACGATCAGCGCGGTGACGGACGGGATCATCAGGCGCAGCGAATGCTCGTAGTTCAGGTGGCTGAACTTCTGGCCGTTCCAGTACAGCAGGGAGAAGATGAGGCCGGCCAGGCCGGCCGCGCCGATCGCGGCGCCCAGCAGCAGCCCGCGTTCCAGGCTCAGCTTCTCCAGCAGGCGCTGGACCTTCGGCTCTTCGGGCAGGAATCCCTCCGAGCCGGCGTACACCTGGGTAAACAGCCAGAACAGCACCGACTGGAAGCCGATCACCACCATGGCCGAGGCCGCGACCAGGGTGTCCACGTCGAAGGTGACCGAGCCGACCTTGAACGGGTGCGGCACCACGATCGCGCCGATGGCCAGGCCGGCGATGAGCAGCACCAGGCCGGGCAGGAAGAACAGCCAGCGCGGGCTGAACAGCATCAGGAACCGCAGGTGCCGCCAGCCGTCCCGCCAGGTGTGCAGGTGCGGCGGCCGGCTCCGGCCGTCCTTGGCCAGCGTGGTCGGCACCTCGGTCACGTGCTGGCCGTACAGCGCCGCCTTGACCACCAGTTCGCTGGCGAACTCCATCCCGGTGGCCTGCAGGTTGAGCGCCATCACGCTGTCCCGGTTGAACCCGCGCAGCCCGCAGTGGAAGTCACCGATCTTGCTGCGGAAAAACAGCCGGCCGATGAAGCTCAGCACCGGGTTGCCGAGGTAGCGGTGCAGCGGCGGCATCGCGCCCGGCGCGATCCCGCCCGCGAACCGGTTGCCCATGACCAGGTCCGCGCCGTTGCGCAGCTCGTCCACGAACGGCATCAGGTTGGTGAAGTCGTAGCTGTCGTCGGCGTCGCCCATGATGATGTACTTGCCGCGGGCCGCTATGATCCCGCCCATCAAGGCGTTGCCGTAGCCCTTCTCGCTGACCGGGACGACCCGGGCCCCGGCCTCGGTGGCCAGCGCCTGGCTGCCGTCGGTGCTGCCGTTGTCGGCGACCAGGACCTCGCCGCTGATACCGCTGGAGGCCAGGAATCCAATAGCCTTGCGGACGCACGTCGCCACGGTCTCCGCCTCGTTGAGGCAGGGCATGACCACGGTCAGCTCCACGTTCTCGTCTCCTTATAGGTCAACCGATCCGGCCGCTTTGGGCAAGTCCTGGTCGCGCATCGTATTACCGTAGGCGAGGGACGAACGAACGTAGCCGGCCGCACGTTCAATGTCAGGGATGTCAGCCCAGCACAGGAGGGTACGGGTTGAGGGTAATGCCTGAGGCCACGTCGCGTGCGCCATCGGCGAGGCGAACCTGGTCCGTCCGTTCGGGTGCGACCGGGCCGGGACGCCTGCGATCGCGGGCCGCCCGGATCTGGCCGGGGCACCGGCTGTTCGTCCTGGTGCTCATCCCGGCCGTGCTGCTGCGCGCCGACGCCGAGCTCGGGTACCGGTGGCAGGCCTGGTTCAACGACTCGTTCGTGTACGTGGAAGACACCGTCAACTTCAACCTCGATCCCACCCGGGTGTCGGGATACTCGGTCTTGCTCAAGATCTTGCAGCCCCTCCACAGCTACGCTCTTGTAACGATTCTGCAACATCTCATGGGCCTGGCCGTCGCGGTCATGATCTACGCGCTGGCCAGGCACCGGTTCGGCGCCCCGGCCTGGCTGGCCACGCTGGCCACCGTGCCGGTGCTGTACGACGGGTACGAGATCGAGCTCGAGCACCTGATCCTGTCCGACGTGCCGTTCCTGTTCGTGCTCACGCTGGCCACCACGCTGCTGCTGTGGGATCCCTCCGGTCCCTCGACCCGCCGCAGCGCGGTCATCGGCCTGCTGCTGGGCCTGGGGGCGGCGCTGCGGTCGCTCGGGCTGCCGGTGCTGGCGATCTTCGTGGTCTACATGATCATCAAGCGGTTCAACTGGCGGAAGGTCGCCGCCACGATCGCGGTGTGCCTGGTCCCCGTGCTCGCCTACGCGGGGACGTTCGACCTGGAGCACGGGCAGTTCGCGATGAGCGACGCCACCGGCGTGTTCCTGTACTCGCGGGTGATGACCTTCGCCGAGTGCTCCAAGATGAGCGTGCCCGCCGACGAGCTCTGGCTGTGTACCACCGTCCCGCCGGACCAGCGGCCGATCGCGCAGGACTACATCTGGAGGTCCACCCGGGATACCCCGCTGGACCGCTACCCGCCGAAGTCGTTCGCCCCGGTACCCAACCAGCTGGCGGAGAACTTCGCGATCCGCGCCATCGAGGCGCAGCCGGTCGACTACGCCATCGCCGTCTTCCACGACACGTGGCGGGTGTTCGACTGGAAACGGCAGGTGTTCCCCAACGCGCAGACCTACGACGAGTACGAGTTCCTGGCCTCGCCGACGCCGATCCCGACGTGGGACGACGCTCACCTCGGGCGGTACAACTCCTTCTCGGCCGCGTACGCGCACGCCAACTCGGAGACCCAGGTGGTCAACCCGTTCGCGGCGATCATCCGGTACTACCAGGAGTACGTCTGGCTGCCCGGGACGCTCTACGGGCTCATCCTGCTGGCCGGGCTGGCCGGCATCGTGGCGGCCTGGCGGCGGCTGGGCGGCGAGGCGCTGCTGCCCTGGGCGGTGTCGGTGTCCATGGTCGTCGTCCCGGCCGCGACCGCCGAGTTCGACTACCGGTACGTGCTGCCCGCCGTGCCGTTCGCCTGCCTGGCGGCGGTCATGGCGTTCAGCCCGGGGACCGCGGGCCGCGCCCGGCTGCGGGACCTAGCGGACGCGGTGCGGCGGACGGTCGGCTCCGGGCCAGGGTCCGGGTCCGCCTCCGGGACCGGGACCGGGATCGGCTCCGGCTCTGATGGCGCGGACGCCGCGGCGGCCGGTGCCGGCGACGACGAGCGTAATCTCGCCACGGACGGGGCCTGAGCCGGCCCAGGCGGCCAGCTCGGGCAGCGTGCCGCGCACGATCTCCTCGTGGATCTTGGTCAGCTCGCGGCACACCACGGCCTGGCGGTCCTCGCCGTGCGAGGCGGTGAGCTCGGTCAGCGTGTCCGCCAGCCTGCGGGCGGACTCGAAGTAGACCTGGGTGCGGCGGTCCTGCGCGAGTTCGGCGAAACGCCGCTGGCGTTCGCCCGCGCGGCGGGGCGGGAACCCCTCGAAACTGAACCGGTCGGTCGGCAGCCCGGAGACGGCCAGCGCGGTGGTCACCGCGGACGGCCCGGGCAGCGCGGTGACCCTGATGCCGGCCGCCGCCGCGGCGGCCACCAGCCGGTAGCCCGGATCGCTGATCCCGGGCGTGCCCGCGTCGGTGACGAGCAGCACGTCCTGGCCGGCCTGCAGGGTTTGGATGAGCTCGGCGGCGCGGCGGGTCTCCACCGCGTCGTAGTAGGAGACGATGCGCGCGGTGAGCGCGACGTCCAGGCTGGACGCGAGCCAGCGCACCCGGCGGGTGTCCTCGGCCGCGATGATCGTGGCCCGGGCGAGCTCGGCCGCCAGCCGGGGCGAGGCGTCCTCGGCCCGGCCGATCGGGACCGCGGCCAGCGTCAGCACCCCGGCTTGCTCCTGGTCACGTTCCGCCATGGGGAGCATTCTGTCCTACGTGGCCGGGGCGGCATCGCAGCTCTCCTCCTCATGGCGCGAACTCTCCAGGCGGGCACAGTAGGCTGTCCCCGATGATGGGTACCGAGGCTGACGTCGCCACCGCGCCTGACCCGGATGAGGCCAGCCGGCTGGCGGTGCTCCGCGCCCGGCTTGTGGCCCCGATGCCCGCCGACCGGCTGTGGGGCTGGCTCGGCCCGCTGCTGGTCACCGCGTTCGGGACGTGGCTGCGCTTCAACCGGCTGGAGATACCGCACGCGCTGATCTTCGACGAGACGTACTACGCGAAGGACGCGTGGAGCATCCTGCAGCACGGGGTCGAGTGGAATTACATCACCTCTACGAGCAACCCCAACCTCGCCAACCAGCTGATCCTGCAGGGGCACACCACCGGCCTGTTCGCGCCGTGCAGCGGGGCCGGCTGCGGGGAGTACGTGGTCCAGCCCGAGGTGGGCAAGCTGCTCATCGCGGTCGGTGAGTGGCTGTTCGGGCTGAACTCGTTCGGCTGGCGGTTCTCCAGCGCGGTGTTCGGGTCACTGGCCATCTTGCTGATGTGCCGGATCGCGCGGCGGCTGACCCGGTCCACGCTGCTCGGCTGCCTGGCCGGGCTGCTGATGGCCCTGGACGGCCTGGAATTCGTGCTGTCCAGGACCGGCATCCTGGACATCTTCTTGATGTTCTTCATCCTGGCCGCGTTCGGCTGCATGCTCATCGACCGGGACCAGTCCCGGGCCAAGCTGGCCGAGGGGGTCGCGCGTCGGCCCGGCGGGGACGCCGGGCCCCGGCTCGGGCTGCGCAAGTGGCAGCTGATCTGCGGGATCCTGCTCGGCCTGGCGGTCGGGACCAAATGGGTCGCGGTCTGGTACATCCTCGGGTTCGGCTGCCTCGGCATCGCCTGGGACATCGGCGCTCGCCGGACCGCGGGCCTGCCTGGGTTCGTCCGCGGCGCGCTGCGCGATGCCGTGTGGCTGCCGCTCACGTTCTTCGTCGTCCCGCTGGTGGTCTACACCGCCACCTGGAGCAACTGGCTGCTGACCAGCACCGGCTACTACCGGAACTACGGGCAGACGCACGGCGTGACCACCCCGGTCATCTCGGCCCTGTACTCGCTGTACGAGTACCACCTGCAGGCGATCATCTTCGGCCTGGGGCTGCGCACCCCGCACCCCTACCAGTCCCAGCCCTGGGATTGGCTGCTGATCACCCGGCCGGTGGCGTTCTTCTACGAGCAGTACAGCGTGCCGGTCGCCGCACCCCAGAACTACTGCCCAGCCAAGGGGTGCACCGGCCCGTACTGGTCGCAGGAGGTCCTGGCCATCGGGACCCCGGCCATCTGGTGGGGGTCCATCCTGGCCCTGCTGTTCTGCCTGGGCTGGTGGCTGCTGCACCGCGACTGGCGGGCCGGCGCGGTCCTGCTGGGCGTGGTGGCGGGCTGGGGGCCCTGGTTCCCGCTGGTGACCCGGACCAAGTTCTACTACTACGCGCTGGAATTCGAGCCGTTCCTGATCTTGTCCATCGTGCTGTGCCTGGGGCTGATCCTCGGGCCGGCCACGGCCAGCGTGCGGCGCCGCTCGATCGGCGCCGGGGTGGTCGGCGCGTACGTGCTGTGCGTCCTGATCATGTTCTGGTACTTCTACGCGATCATGGCCGGCAAGGTAATCCCCTACCCGGACTGGCTGAGCCACATGTGGTACCGGGTGGGCCACGGCTGGATCTGAGCACGGCGCTGTTTTCGGGACGCGCTGTTTTCAGGATGCGCTGCTTTCAGCCAGCTCTGAGGTGGTGCTAAGCATGATCACCGGCGTACGGGGCAGCATGGTTAACACGGGGCTCAGCGTTCTCGGTCGGCCGTGACGTGATTTTCGCGACACGGGGTACTTTTACGGGCCTCCAGTACGTCTATGTACAGTAAGAACGTCAACTACCGGAGCGAACGATGAGCCGAGCCGAACACTCTAGCGAAGACCGCGCGCGATTCGAGCGCGATGTCGTCCCGCAGCTTGGCCAGCTGTACCCCGCGGCGCTCCGGATGACCCGGAACCCCACCGACGCCGAGGACCTGGTCCAGGAAACGTCGGCCAAGGCGTTCGCGGCGTTCGGCCAGTTCACTCCCGGCACCAACCTGCGGGCCTGGCTGAACCGGATCCTGACCACCACGTTCATCAACGTGTACCGTAAGCGGCGCCGCGAGCCGCAGCAGGCTCTCGGCGGTGACCTGGCCGAATGGCAGATGTCCGCCGACCGGCTGACGCCGCCGGTGCCGTCCGCGGAGACCGAGGCGCTGGACCGGACCACCGACTCGGACCTGCTGCGCGCCCTGCGCGACCTGCCCGGCGAGTTCCGCACCGCGGTGTACCTGGCCGATATCGAGGGCTACCCCTACCGGGAGATCGCCGAGATCATGGGCACGCCGGTCGGGACGGTGATGTCGCGGCTGCACCGCGGCCGCCGCCGGATCCGGGAGCAGCTGCTGGCCAGCGGGCTGGGCCCGGCGACCGCCGAGTCGCCCGGCACCTAACCGCCGCCCTCAGCCGCCCTCAGCAGGCTGGGGCGCTAGCCGGCCCGGGGCGGACTCCCAGCCCAGGGCGACCGGGTCGTAGACGCGTTCCACGTAGATCTGGTGCCACAGCGAGAACACGACCAGCAGCCACACCTGCCGCCAGGTCACCTCCGGGTCACCGGCCCGGAACCGGCGCAGGAGGTCGGCCGCGGCGCCCTTGTTCAGCCACTGACCGGTCTGCGCGGTGCGGACCACCTGCTCGGCGAAACCGTACATGCCGCCGCTCAGCCAGTGCCCGAGCGGCACCGGGAAGCCCAGCTTGGCGCGTTCGGCGGCGGCCTGCGGCAGCAGGTCGCCGACCGCCTCGCGCAGCGCGAACTTGGTCGTGCCGGCCGCGGTCTTCTCCACCCGGGCCAGCCGCGCCGCCACCGCGAGCACCTCGCGGTCCAGGAACGGCGTGCGGAGTTCCAGGCCGTGCGCCATGGCCATCCGGTCCGCCTTGACCAAGATGTCGCCGGGCAGCCAGGTGTTGACGTCGACCAGCTGCATGGTGGCCACGTCGTCCAGGCCGGCCTCGGCGGCCTGGCGGTAGACCGGATCGGTCACGTCGAACTCGCTGCCGGAGCCGCCCCGGACCAGCATCCGGGCCTCTTCGGTGCTGAACACGTACGCGTTGCCGATGTAGCGCCGCGGCAGCGGCGTGGAGGCCCGGTTGAGCAGCCCCTTGCCCCGCCGGCCGGCCGGCAGCTCCGCGGCGACCCGGCCGATCGCACCCCGGCCCCAGCTCGGCAGCGCCTTGCCCGCCCGGACCATGCCAGGCTGGTAGTAGACGCCGTAACCGCCGAACAGCTCGTCCGCTCCCTCACCAGACAGCACCACCTTGACGTGCTTACGGGCTTCCCGGGCCGCGAACCAGAGCGGGACCGCCGCCGCGTCCGCCATCGGGTCATCCAGGTGCCAGATGATCCTGGGCAGGCACGCGATGAACTCCTCCGGGCTGATGACGTACGAGATCGACTTCACGCCGAGCGCGGTGGCCGTCTCGGCGGCCAGGTCGATCTCGCTGTACCCGGCGTGCTCGAAGCCGACGGTGAAGGTCGCCAGGCCGGGCACCGATTCCGCGGCGAGCGCGCAGAGCGTGGCCGAGTCCACACCGCCGGACAGGAACGCGCCGACGGGCACGTCGCTGCGCAGGTGCACGGCGACCGAATCGCGCAGCGCGGCCAGGATCTTCTCCGGCGAGGCCGACGAGGGCGACCGGGCCGGCTTGAACTCGGGCCGCCAGTACCGCAGCACGTCGACCCGGCCGCCGGGGCGGGCGATCAGCACGTGTCCCGGCGGCAGCGACCGGGCGGGCGGGACCAGGGTGGCCGGCGCGGGCACGTACTGGAAGGACAGGTACCGGCGCAGCGCGTCCGGGTCGATCGCGCTTACCTCGCCCGAGTCGGCCAGGGCCTTGCGCTCGGAGGCGAACCTCAGCTGCGGCGCGGACCGGGGCCGGTGACCGCCCGGGATCAGCGCGTAGAAGAACGGCTTGATGCCGAACGGGTCGCGCGCGCAGAACAGCTCGCGGGTCCGCCGGTCCCAGATCGCGAACGCGTACATGCCGCGCAGCTGGCGGACGACGTCCTTGCCCAGCCACGCGTACATCTCGACCAGGACCTCGGCCCCGGACCTGGTCCGCAGCTGCACCCCGCGGCCGGCCAGCCGCTGGGCCAGCTCGAGGTAGTTGTAGATCTCCCCGTCGAAGACCATCACGTAGCGGCCGTCGGCGGAGTACACCGGCTGCCGGCCGCCGGCCGACGGGTCGATGACGGCCAGCCGCTTGAAGCCCAGGGCCAGGTCGGAGTCGGCGAAGAACCCCTCGTCGTCGGGACCTCGGTGGGCGATGCGCAGGGCGACCCGGCTCACCCACTCGGTGTCGGGGCCTGCTCCGTCGGCCAGCGCCAGGCAGCCGGTCAATCCGCCCATGCGTCCCGCCCAACAATTGTGGCTCTCGTGCCCCGGGTCATCGCCTGGCCAGCCTACTTGGGCTGGAACCTGATCCCGCCGTCGAAGCGGATGACCTCCGCGTTGACGTAGTCGTTCCCGATCAGGCTCAGCACCAGGTGAGCGAACTCATCCGCGCGCCCCAGGCGCTTGGGGAACACGACCGGGGCCGCCAGCCGGGCCTTGAACTCCTCGGACTCCGCGCTGGATCCGTAGATCGGGGTGTCGATGATGCCGGGGCAGATCGTGTTGACCCGCACCCCGATGGCGGCCAGGTCCCGCGCGGCGGGCAGGGTCATCCCGATGATGCCGCCCTTGGACGCGGCGTAGGCGATCTGGCCGATCTGCCCCTCGATGCCCGCGATCGAGGAGGTGTTGACGATGACGCCGCGCTGCCCGTCGGCGTCGACGGGCTCGGTCCGGGCGATGGCCGCGGCGGCGATGCGCATGAGGTTGAAGGTGCCGATCAGGTTGACGGTGATGACCCGCTGGTAGCTGGCCAGGTCGTGCGGGGTGCCGTCGCGCCCGACCGTCCGCGCCGCCCAGCCGATGCCCGCGCAGCTGACCGCGACCCGCAGCGGGACCCCGGTCCCGGCCGCGGCTTGCACCGCGGCCTGGACCGACGCCTCGTCGGCCACGTCGGTGCGCGCGAACAGGCCGCCGGTCTCGCTGGCCACCCGCTTGCCCGCGTCTTCGTTCAGGTCGGCGATGACCACCGTGGCCCCGGCCGCGGCGAGCGCCCGGGCGGTCGCCTCACCCAGCCCGCTCGCGCCGCCGGAGACGATCGCCGCAGTACCGTTCACGTCCATGCCGGGAGCATACCCGCCGCAGCCCGGACGCCCGAGGGCCTCGGGTCCGGGGTCCGGTCAGATGGCCGGGACCATCAGCTCGCCCGGCTCGCCCGGCCAGAGCCCGGGCAGCGCGTCCGGCACGGTCTCGTACGGCGACGGCTCGTAGGGGAACCGGTCGGCGAAGGCCGGCTCGAGGTCGGTCAGCCAGGTCGCGGCCGGGTCGAACCGGGCGAAGAACGGCGTCCCGACCAGGAGCGGGTCCCGGGCCTGGATCATCCGCAGCACGAACACCCGCAGGCCCGCCACCTCGGCCACGCCGTCCACGCAGACCTTGCCGGGGGTGGCCGACATGGACGGGCCGCGGACCGTCCGCGCCAGGCCGGAGACGCCCTGGTAGGCGTCGCGGAAGATCTCGTAGCCGCGGGCCAGCGGCACCGCGAAGTAGTCCTGCGGCCCGGTGTCCCGCTCCACGAACATGTAGTACGGGATCATGCCCCGGCGGACCTGCGTCCGCCACATGGCCCGCCAGGTCGCGGGGTCGTCGTTGATCGACCTGATCAGCGGCGCCTGGGTCCGGATCACCGCGCCGGTGTCCCTGATCCGGCGCGCCGCCTCGGCCAGCACGGGCGGCTCCAGCTCGCGTGGGTGGGAGAAGTGCGCCATCAGCGCGAGCGTCCGGCCCGAGTCGGTCACCTCGCCGAACAGCCGCAGCGTGGCGTCGGCGTCGGGGTCGGTGACGAACCGTTGCGGCCAGTACGACAGCGACTTGGTGCCGATCCTGATCGACTCCAGGTGATCCAGGCGCGGGTCAAGCAGCGGCTCGATGTAGCGCCGCAGCACCGGCTCGCCCATGATCATCGGATCCCCGCCGGTGATCAAGACGCTGGTCACCTCCGGGTGCTCGCCGAGGTAGGCGACCAGCGTGTCGATGTCGTCGGTCGCCATCTTCAGGTCTGGCTCGTCCACGAACTGCGCCCAGCGGAAGCAGTACGTGCAGTACGCGTGGCAGGTCTGGCCCTGCCGGGGGAAGAACAGCACGGTCTCGGGGTACTTGTGCTGCAGGCCGGGCAGCGGCCGGCCGTGCAGGCTCGGCGCGTTCAGCAGCAGTTGCCCGGCCGGATGCGGGTTGAGGCGCATCCGGATCTCGTGCGCGGCGGCGCGCAGGGCCGCCTCGGGTTCCCCGCCGCTGATCAGGTCCGCCAGCCGCTGTACGTCGGCCGCGGGCAGCATGTCGGGCTGGGGAAAAACCAGGCGGTAGATCGGGTCGTCCGGGGCGGCGTCCCAGTCGATCAGGTTCTCGATGACGTAGGAATTCACCCGGAACGGGAGCACCGTCGCCACGGCCCGGACGGCCAGCCGCTCGTCCGGCGCCAGGCCGGCCCGCGCCGTGAGCATGTCCAGGTGCCTGGCTGAGTAGGCGTGAAAACCGCGGCCGGAGGACCGGGCCGGCGGGATGAACTGCTGGATGTCTGTCACGCGCCTTCTCCCTCGTCGTGCGCGCGGCACGGCCGAAAGCGCCGCTCCGACGCGCGAAATAGCCCTGATGACACCCGCTCCCCAGCGGTCCCCCCGGCCTGGCCGTGCCCCCGGTAGCTGCGCGGCCAGAACTGCGTCCACACTTTATTTACGCTCTAGCGGTCGTGCTGGTTCCTATTCTCCATCCGCCTTTCTCCCGCTGAGAGAAATACCATGTTTCGCAGGAAGTACTCGGCCGAATCCCAGGAACTTCTTAGCGCCGGTCTTTTCGATTCGGTGCATTCTGTGCGGACATAGTCGTAGCATGAGCGGCCCTGCGATGTTTACCGTATGTAAACCCCGTTCCGTACCGGAATGGTGCGCCTGCGTCACCGGTGAACCGCGCGGCCGGCCACGCCGATACGCTTGAACCATGGCCGATCCGCAAGAGCTTCTCACGCAACGGGTGCGCGACGCCATCATCGCGTCGTTCGGTCCGGACTACGGCGGCGTGGACCCGGCGATCCGGCCGTCCTCGTTCGCGGACTTCCAGGCCAACGTGGCGCTCGCGCTCGCCAAGCGGCTGGGCCGCCCGCCGCGCGAGGTGGCCGCGGAGCTGGCCGGCCGGCTCGACGTGTCCGACGCGTGTGAGCCGCCCGAGGTCAGCGGGCCGGGCTTCATCAACTTCCGGCTGCGTGACGACTGGATCGCCGCCCAGGCCTCGCGGATGCTCGATGACCCCCGGCTGGGTCTGGAACCCGTAGCTCCGCCGCAGACGGTGGTGGTGGAGTACTCCTCGCCCAACATCGCCAAGGAGATGCACGTCGGGCACCTGCGCACGACCGTGGTCGGGGACGCGATCGCGCGCGTGCTGGAGTTCGCCGGCCACCGGGTGATCAGGGACAACCACGTCGGCGACTGGGGCACCCAGTTCGGGATGCTGATCGAGTACCTGCTCGACGTGGGCGAGGACTCCGCGCAGGCCGCGCTGCTGCGCACCGACCCGAACGCGTTCTACCAGGCGGCCCGGCACAAGTTCGACTCCGACCCCGGGTTCGCGGACCGCGCCAGGAAGCGGGTCGTGGACCTGCAGGGCGGCGACCCCGGCACGCTGCGGCTCTGGCAGGAGATTGTCGATCTGTCCGGGGATTACCTGCACCGCATCTAC
>Ga0302235_10002149_pt1 | contig 14389 bp, 11 predicted proteins | sample II_Palsa_N3_3_FD_193577 | JGI IMG/M metagenome (GOLD analysis project Ga0302235, IMG submission 193577) | Peat permafrost microbial communities from Stordalen Mire near Abisko, Sweden - II_Palsa_N3_3 | ecosystem: Environmental > Terrestrial > Soil > Palsa > Peat permafrost | place: Sweden... | reverse complement strand
GTTGACCAGGACGGTGAAGTCCAGACCGTTCCGTTCTCTGATTTTCCGTTCCTCCTCGGTCAGCTGGCCCCAGCGCTCCGGGCCGTCGTGCAGCACCGCGAGCTGGATTCCCGCGCCGACCTGGGGCGCCGCCAGGCCGACGCCGGGCGCGGCTTCCATGGTGGCCCGCATCTGGGCGATGAGCAGCCGTAGCTCGCTGGTGCGCAGCTCGGCCGGGCCGACCGGCTCAGCCGGGCGGCGCAGGACTGGATCGCCGCATTCGACGATGGGCAGGACGCCAGGACCGCTCATGGCCGCCTAGCCTAGCCGTCGGCGTCCTGGCGGACACCGGTGTCCGACGCCCGCTGGATCCGCTCAAGCAGCTGGTGGTACCGGACGGCGGTGGCGAAGTCCGGCGCGGCGGCTCACCGTAGCTGATCGCCCGGGCGAACTCGCGGTACGCCGCGGCGACGTTTCTTGGCGGCCCGGGCGGCACCGCCTCGGGTACCGGGCTGAAGCGCCCGGGCACCGGCAGGTCCGCGGCCGAGCCGTCGGGCTTGGCGATGGAGATGGCCCAGTCGGTGATGTGGATGCCGCCGGGCGTAGCCGGCCGGACCACCAGGGTGGCCTCGGTGCCCACGATCCGCACCTCGAAACCCGGCGTGACCGCCGCCGATCCGCCCTGCACCGCGATGGACGCCACCGCGCCGTCCTCGAGCCGCCCGGCCAGGACGACCTGATCCGGGGCGGTCACCGGCACGGTCTGCCCGGTCTCGATGACCGTGGTCTCGGTGTTGATCAAGGCCACCACGGCCGACAGCTCGCGGAACTCCCCGACCGCCCGGGCCAGGGTAGCCAGGAGGTGGCCGGTCGAGATGCTGAGCACCGTGGCCCCGGCGGCCACATCGGTGGCGTAGACGTTGGCCTGCGGGATCCGGCGTCCCGCCGGGCCCCCGGCCGCGACCACGCTGACCGCCAGCAGCTGCCCGATGTCCCCATTTGCGATCAACTCCCGAACGAACAGGGCCCCCGGCGCCTGGTATCCCTGCAGCCCGGCAAGGTGATGCACGCCGCTCGTCCGGGCCAGCTCGGCCAGGGCGACCGCCTGGCCGAGGTCGACCCCGAGCGGCCATTCCGGCGTCCACTTCGGGGTGAGACACCAGCTCGTCGTCGTCGGCGAAAGCGTGCGGAACCCCGAATACTTCCGCGGTCGCCCTGGCCGTGCTCAGCCTCGTGGTGGACACCGCGGTGACCTCGAACTCCTCGAGCGCCTGAAGCGCGGGGAGATGGGCGGCGGTCCCCCAGCCCCTGGCCGGGGTGGCTCCGATGACGCCGATCCGGATCGGCGGCTGGCTCTGCGTTCCGATCGTGCTCACGGCTTGATCATACCTTTTAGCGACTAATCAGATGGGAAACATAGACAATCGCCGCCGACTGGTCCCGGCCGGCCATACTGGGCTCCGTGGACTACGACGAGTTCGGGCTGTTCCACGAGAATGCCGCAGAGTACGGCCTGCCCTTTGACGGCCCGCCGACCGTGCGGCGGGCCTTCGCCGACGTAGCCGACGGCCGGCGGCTGAGCGCGCTGGTGTGGCAGGACCGGGACCCGGAACTGGTCCTGCTGCACGGCGGATCCCAGAACGCCCACACCTGGGACACGGTCGCGATGGCCCTGGACCGTCCCCTGGTGGCCATCGACCTGCCCGGACACGGCCACTCGGATGGCCCCGCAGACAGCCGGGAAGGCCAGCTGGACGTCCACAGTAACGCGGTCGACGTGGCGGCCGCCATCCGCCAGCTCGCCCCGGCCGCCCAGGCGGTGATCGGCATGTCTCTCGGCGGGCTCACGGCCATCGCGCTCAGCGCCGAGGCGCCGGAACTGGTCCGCAAGCTCGTTCTCGTCGATGTGCTGCCGGGGATAAAGGGGCAGCGGGCTCAGCACATCACCGACTTCGTCGCCGGGCCGGCCAGCTTCGCCAGCCTGGATGAGCTGCTGGAGCGGACGACCCGGTTCAACCCGTCCCGGTCCCGGTCGTCTCTCCGGCGGGGCATCTTGCACAATGCCGAACAGCAGCCCGACGGCACCTGGGTGTGGCGGTGGGCCCGCCACCGCCGTCCCGAGGCCCCGGCCGCTTCCACGTCGGCTACCGGCCCCGCGCTGGCCGCCTCCGCGCCGGCCGCCCCCGCGCCGGCCAGTACCCGTTATGGGCAGCTCTGGGAGGCGCTGTCGTCCATCACCGCGCCGCTGCTGCTCGCCCGGGGCATGCGGCCGGACTCGGTTCTGGACGACGACGACGAGCGGGAGCTGCTCCGCCGTCTGCCGTCGGCCCAGGTCGTTCACGTGGAGGATGCAGGCCACAGCCTGCAGGGCGACACGCCCCTCGAGCTCGCCGCCATCATCGAGCACTTCGTCTTCGGCCTCTGACGTCTTCCCTTCCCGGGTCGCTGCTGGGAAGGTATGACCCGAACCTCAACCGTCACTTTCGCCACTAAGGTCAATCTCTCCGCACCCCTAAACCCGCACGCCACCTGCCAGTAAAAAGATCGTGGTGGATCTGGGCTCCGTGGCGGATCTGGTGCGTTCCCATACACCCAATCCACCGCCAAGCCCGGTTCCACCGCAAGAAATGCGCCAGTGAACCCAGCAAATCGGATAAATGGCACATCGGGTGGCTGTAACTCGGTCGACAACCCAACCCGACTACTTGACCAGCGCGGCAAGCGGTCCAGGGCATTGGCGGTCAGGGGCTCGCCGGGGATATTCATGAACAAGGCGATGTCTCCAGCGCGAACTTATATCAATCACTGGCACAACCAGTCAATGGCATGTCCAGAGGTATCTGCTAGCCTGGTCAGCATGTCCGCCCCGGAGAGGCTGCTCCCGGCCGCCCTGCGCAACCGCACTAGCTTCGTGCTCGTCAAGCTGGCCGCCCTGGTCCGCCAGCAGTGCGCCGGCCAGTTTGCCGCGGCCGGGCTGAGCCAGCATCAGCACGCCATCTTGTGCTGCCTGGAGGAGTACGGGCCGGCCTGCCAGAAAGACATCGCCCTGCGCCTGGGCATCGACAGCGGTGACATCGTGGCCTTCATCGACGGCCTCCAAACGCAGGGACTGGTCCTGCGCGAACGGGACGAACGTGACCGCCGCCGCCAGATCCTGATCCTCACGGCGAGCGGACGTCACCTGCTGCAAAGAATCGAGCGGATGCTCGACGCGGCCGAACCAGGCGTACTTGCCGCGCTCGACGACGAGGAACGGGCCTGGCTCCACGAGTCGGCGGTTCGCGTCCTCGCCCGTGAGGCACCCGGTGCATGGGCCGAGCCAGATCCTGGCGACGAACGGACTATGGACCGAAGAAGCGCTCGAGGTAGTCGAGGTTCTCCCGGACCGTCTGCAGCGCGCGGTGCGGCGTGGCGGTGAGCGGTCCGGGGTCCTCCGGATAAGCGAGCATGTCGACGGCGTTCTGGGCGAGTTGGTCGGCCACCGGCTCGGCGGGATGGTCGGAGCCTGGGTGGAACCACCACGCGACCCAGTTACACATGCCGATGACCGACAGGGCGGCCAGCCGCTCGTCCCGGGGACGGAACTCTCCCCTCGACACGCCTTCCTCGATGATCGTCCGCACCTCGGCGAGGACCTCCCGACGCGCCTTGAGGTGCAGGGTGGCTACTTCCTCCGGGAGCGCGGCTTCGGTCCGATCGAGAACCCGGAAGCGCTCCGGTGCTCCGGCGCGCTGGAGCACCAGCCCGCGGACCACGGTCCGCAGCTTCTCGACCGAGCTGAGGTCGGCGCGGAGCCGGACCGCACGGACGATGTGCGCGGTGTTCTCGGTGACGTCCTCAACGAGCGCGGCGAGCAGCTGTTCCTTGCTGCTGATGTAGTTGTAGAGCCCCGGCCTGGTGATCCCGATGGCGTCAGCGATGTCCTGCAGCGTGGTCCCGTCGTATCCGCGCTCGGCGAAGAGCCGGGTGGCGTGCTCGAGGATCTCCGACATCACCAGCTCGCGGCGCGAGGACGACGTGCGTGTCCGCGTCGCGCGAGCCGAGGGAGCCGGATCCCCGGCGACCGTGTTATCGGCCGCAGCGGTCACCGCGCGATGGTTCCGGGAAGGAGGAGTCGCCATGGCGAGATGGTAAGCGCCGCCGGGATCGGCTGTCAGGCCGGGACCGGCACCGGGGTGCAGGTCAGGGCGAAGGCGAGCTGCTGCAGTTGCAGGGCCCTGCCGAGGTGGTGGTGGTCGATGTTGTGGCCGACGCCACGGGCCAGGGCCGCATCCACACGAGGTGCGGAGGTGAACATCTCGGCGAACGCGTCGACCCGCTTCTGGCCGGGGTTCCAGAGGGCCTCGTGCTCGGCGAGCACGTAGTGGACCGGTACCCGGACCTGTGCGGCCAGGTCCGCCGCAGTGCGCGGCCACTCGCCGACGATCTCGAGCAGTTCCTCGATCGGGCAGGCGGCCGCGGAGATCTCGGCGCGGGCGACGGCGTCGGGGGCGAAGGTTTCGTCCGGACCGTACATGAACATCCGGCGCTGCTCGGGGCTGAACTGGACCGGGACGCCGGGCGGCATCGAGTGCCAGGCGCCGACGACCTGGTCGGGGGAGACGGTGTTGACCCCGTGCAGAGCGATCCCGAGCAGCGGCCACGCGGGCTGGCGCGCGGCGATGTGGACCGTAATCGCCGAGCCGATGGAGTGGGATATCACGATCACTCCCGGGTGGCCAGCCCCGTATTCGGCCCACAGCGCGGCGATGGCCTCGTCGAGGACCTGGGCGCTGCGGGCGAACGTCCGCTGGTCGGCGGGAAGGGGGTCGCTGCCGCCGTAGCCGGGCCGGTCGAGGGCGATCGCGGTGAACCCGTTCGCCTCGGCCACGTCGAGCAGGGAGAGGCCGGGGACGTCGAAGTAGCGGGCGGTGTAGCTGCCTCCGGGCAGGCACGCCAGCAACGGAGTATCCGGGCTGCCGGGTCCGGTCGCGATCCCGGTGACCCGCAACCCGGCTGGGGTGCGGATGTCGATGTCGGTGCGCATCAGCTGCTCCTCTGCAGATGTGGTGGGGTGGGCGACGAGTCAGAGCCAGAGTCAGAGCCAGTCCAGGACCGCGGCCGCGGCCAGTTCGATGCCCGGGCGGTGGCCGGGTAGAGCGGCGCCGAAGTGGAGGCCGGCGATGACCCCGCGTTCCTTGTCCGGTGCGCCGATCGCGTCGTAGAGCCGGGCGGCATCGGTGGGCAGGAGTGTCTGGTCGCCCGAGAACTCCAGGTACAACGTCGGCACCTTGACGTGCGGCGCGGCCTTGGCGAACGACGCGTTGGTCGACGGGCCAGACCAGGTCGACAGCCATGCGTCCGGGCTGGCGACGCGGCCGAACCCGACGGTGCCGTAGTTAATCAGGTGCGGGTAAGGCCCGTGTAGCGAGCCGTAGGGACGGTCGTTGGGGTCGAGGGACAGATCCACGTAGCGCGGGTCGGCCTCGGTGCGGTTGACGACGAGGAAGCGCGGGGCCAGCGCCGCGCGCCTGTCGGCGAGATCCCCGGTCTCCTTGAACCGCGCTCGGGCCTCCTCCCGGCGTGCGACCCAGTGCCAGGCGAGGTTGTCCAGGTGCGCCATGCGCTCCCGCTGAGCCGCCCGGTACCGGGCCAGGAACTCCGGGGTGTAGGTCGAGCTTTCCGGTGGCTCGCGGAACCCGTTGCGGGGATCGAACAGGTCCAGCTCGGGATCGGCGGCCAGCGGATCCGCCTCGTCGATCACACTCGGGTCGATGCCGTGCAGCATCACCTCGCCCTGGCCCGGGTGGGCGGCCAGGAAGACCACGCCGTCGGGCACCGGCATCGGGGCCTCGGCGAGCCTCGTCGGCCGGCCGGCCGGGGTCCGCACGATCCGGTCCTGCGGCGCGGCGCTGGCCTGCCACAGGTAGAACGCGTTGAGGGTCCCTCCGCCGGAATGCCCGAGCGGGACGAGCCGGTCGTAGCGCCCGCGGGGGAGCGCGTAGCCCGCGGCGACGTCCAGCAGGGCCTGTTCGTGGACCAGGGTGTGGTCCGTCCCGACCGCCCGCATCCCCTGGCTCCACACCGCGACGCCTGCCTCGAGCAGGAGGCCGATCATCGGGTGTCCGCTCATGTCGAGTCGCGGGTGGATCACGGTCACGCACGTGGTCGCGCCCGGCGGGTGGAACAGGGTGCCGTTGATGGTGGCGCCGTCGATCGTCGGGACGCGATGCAGGCTGATCTCGGTGCCGGCCGGGATCGGGGCCGGTTGGGGGTGGCGATGGCCGCCGAGCCGTCCGGCGTCCGGTGCCGCCACGGTCCGGGTCACGGGGATGGCTCCACCTTCAAGGCGTTCTTGTCGTACTGGACGACGCGTCCCTGGCCGACGGCGGCGAGCGCGCTGTACCAGACCGAGTGCCGGACCCCCGTGGCGCGGCGGTCGACGACGAGCGGGCCGTCCGCGGTGACCGCCACATAGCCCCGGAGCCGCTGCACCCGGGCGCCCGGCTGTGCCGCGGCCACTGCGGAGACGTCGGCGAACTCGGCCGCGTCGAGGAAGTACAGGGTGGTCATGGTTCTCCTTGTCAGGCCGGGATTGTCAGGCCGGGATTGTCAGGCCGGGACCCGGGAGGCGATGAGCTCGGCCTTGCGGGCCCACAGCGCGTCCAGGGTCGGCTCGCCGTCACTGGCCAGAACGTCGAGCAGCGCCTGGGCGGTGACCTCGGCGTCCACCGCGTCTGCCGCGGTCAGGTCCCGCAGCGGACGGGCGATCTCGATCAGGATGTCGTTGGGGTCGCGGACGTAGATCGACTCGACCGTCTCGTGCATGACGCGCATGTCGATCTTCAGCCCGGCGTGCTCGATGCGCTGGGCGAACCCGTCGAGGTCCTCGAGGGTGTCCACGTGCAGCGCGACGTGCTGGCCGAGATCGAGCAGCGGCGGGAGGTTCTCGTCGCGGTAGGGCTCCTGGCCGAAGTAGTAGAAGAAGGCCAGGCGGTCGGCGTTGCCGATATCGAAGAAGAAGTGCACGAAGTCGCGCTGGTATTCCGGCCCCCACGCCTTGACCTGCATCGTTTGCACGAGCGGCAAGCCGAGGACATCTCGGTAGAAACCGATGGTGCCCGCCGGGTCGAACGTCGGGAACGCCATGTGGTTGATGCCGCGCACCGGGTGGCGCCAGGCACCTCCCGGGTTTCCGGGTTCGGTCTGCTGCTCGCGCACCTGCGCCGTGGGGGAAGTCACCAGTCGTTTCCTTCCTGTCTCCTGTGCTGCCGAGTATGCCCGCATCCGGCTGGCATGTCAACGAGTGAGTCATAAACTTGACAAGTTAGTCATACAAAGCTTAGCGTGCCGTCATGTACCTGGGACGTGTCGAGGTCATCGGCGGGGGCCCGGCGGGCCTGTTCGCCGCACGGCTCATCAAGGAGCGGATACCGGGCGCCGGCGTGCGCGTCAGCGAGCGGTCGGTGCCCGACGACACCTTCGGTTTCGGGGTCGCGTTCACCGCCCGCACGCTGCGCGCGGTGGCTGAGGCGGAACGGGCGACATTCGACCGCCTCGTGGCGGCCTCGGTGCCGATGCCACCGCAGGAGATGCTGGTCGACGGGGTGTCGGTCCGGGCGAAGGGCACTGGCGGAGGCATCGCGATCGCACGGTCCCGGCTGCTCGCCGTCCTCCTGGATGAGGCGGTCCGGGCCGGTGTCGAGGTGGATCTCGGGGTGGAGCGCAATCTCGGCGACGTGCGGGACGCCGACCTGGTAATCGCCGCGGACGGCGCGGGAAGCAGGATCCGCGCCGAGCTCGCCGGGCACGTGGGTGGTCATGTCGTCCCTGGCCGCGGGGTGTTCATGTGGCTCGGCTGCGCAACCAGGCTACGGTCGAACCTGTTCGTGCCGGTACGCACCGAGCACGGCCTGTTCATCATCCACGGCTACCCCTACGCCGAGGAGCTCAGCACCCTCGGGGTCGAGGCCGATGTCGGAACCTGGCGTCGCGCCGGGATGGACGCCGCGACCGAGCGCACCCCGGTGACCGAGTCCGACGCCTTCAGCCTGGAGTACCTGCAGCAGGCCTTCGCCGACGCGCTCGGCGGGGCCGGACTGCTCGGCAACCGCTCACGCTGGATGCACTTCCGGACCGTATCGCTGCCCCGGTGGCACTATGAGAACGTGGTGCTCATCGGGGACGCCGCCCACACCGCGCACTACTCCGTGGGCTCGGGGACGAAGATGGCACTCGAGGACGCCATCGTCCTGGCCGACAGCCTCACCACCGGTGCAGAACCGGCGCTGGCTGGTGCGCTGCGACGGTACGAGGAAATCCGCCGTCCTCGCGTCGAGGCCCTGCAAGACGCAGCCGTGCGCAGTCAGCGCTGGTGGGACTCCGTCGGGCAGCGCCTTGACCTCCCCGCGCCGCGGTTGATGCTGGCCTATCTCAGCCGGGGCGGGGTCGTTTCCGCCTCGCGCCTGGCCGGGAGCGACCCCGGGCTGCTGCGAGCCGGCCTTGCGGCGTTCGCCGGCACCGAACCCACCGACGACGAGCTCGCCGACGTCCGGACCTGGATCCTGAACCGGCCCTACGAGGGGGCGGCGCTGCGCACGAGGGGCCGCGTCCTGGCTAAAGACGGGCAGGCGGGCTATCGCGAGGTGCCAGGTGCGCCCTTCGCGGTCACCGCCCTGCGCGCGGCCTATCCGGACGAGGCCCTGGCGGCGGTGCTGGGAACCGATGTCGATGATCCCTGGTCGCCGGCGGCAGACGAGGTGCTCGACCGGTGCTTCGCACTCGCCGAGGCCGGCGCGGACGGGGTCCGGCTGGAGGGACGACCGGGCCGGCCCGCGCTGCTCGACCGGCTGGCGCTCGCCGAGCGGATCCGTCACCAGACCAAGTTGTTCACGGTGGTCAGCGGGCCCGCCGACCACATCGACGATCTCGTCGACGGGATCGTGGCAGGCCGCGCCGATCTCGTCGCGATCGCAGATTGACTTCCAGCCAAGCACGAAGGCGAGAGGTAAGAGGACATGAACTCGCTCCACCGCAGCGAGGCCGGGAACAGCGTTATCGACGGCTCTCCTCCGCAGACCACGGCCCTGCCAGGGGTCGTCCCGCACCCAGCGGCTGCGGTGGACAGGTACGTCGCGACCGGGGCCTGGGGCACGCGCTCCCTCCCTACCGCCTTCCGCCACGCCGCGGCGACCTACGCCGAGCGAACGGCGCTGATCACGCCGGACACGCGGCTCACCTATCGCGAACTCGACGCTCGCTCCGATGCCGTGGCCGCCGGGCTGCTGGGCTCAGGTCTGCGCCCGGGGGAACGTGTGCTGTTGCAGCTGACCAACTCCGCCGCGGCGGTCGTCGCCTGGTACGGACTGCTCAAGGCGGGCCTGGTCCCGGTCTGCACGCTCGCCATCCACCGCCGCCTCGAGATCGAGCAGATCGGCCGGAAGTCCGGCGCCGTGGCCCACCTCGTCCAGGCCGACTTCCCCAGCTTCGACCTGATCGGCCTGGCGCATCAGGTGGCCGGCCTGCTGCCCGCGATGCGGCAGCTCTTTACCGTGGGCGCGGCACCGGGCCAGCCGGGCCTGCGAATCGAGGACCTGCAGGGCGATGAGATCAGGGACACCGAGCACGCCGGACTGCTCCAGATCGCAGACTCCCTCGACGTCTGCGGACCGGCCGTACTCCAGCTCTCGGGTGGCACCACCGGAACACCGAAGATCATCCCCCGGCTGCACGCCGAGTACCGCTACAACGCCGACCTGACCGCCAGCTGGTGGGGCCACACGGAGCACAGCGTGCTCGCCTTCGGGCTCCCGCTCGCCCACAACGCAGCGCTCACCAACGGCCTGCACGCCGCCCACGGCGCTGGCGCCGCACTACTGCTCGCGTCTCCCGCCGCCGACGTCATGCTCCCGCTGATGGCGGAGCACCGGGCCACGTGGACCATGAGCCCGCCCGGACTAGCCAGGGAATACCTGTCGCACCCGGCGTTCGACGACGCCGTCGCCCGGCTCGGCACCTGGGTGCTGACCGCCGCGCGCGTTCCCCGTCCGGTCTTCGACGGGCTGACCGGACGGGGCGTCCACGTCGCCCAGGCCTTCGGCATGAGCGAGGGGCTCTTCCTGTTCACCCCGCTCGATGCGCCCGCCGACCTGCGGGCGCAGACCGTCGGTGTCCCGATCTCGCCGCTCGACGAGGTCCGGGTGCTCCGGGCCGGCACGGAGGTCGAGGTGGCCGAGGGCGAAACCGGAGAGCTGACCGCTCGCGGCCCTTACACCATCCGCGGGTACCTCGCCGCGCCCGACCGCGACCGCGAGGCCTTCACCGCCGAGGGCTTCTACCGTTCCGGCGACCTCGTGCGGGCATGCAGGTACGCCGGGACGCTGAGCTACGCGATCGAAGGCCGCGTCAAGGACCTCATCGACCGCGGCGGCGAGAAAATCAACGCCGAGGAAGTCGAGCTCCTGGTCGCGGGTCACCCCGCCGTGGCCGAGATGGCCCTGGTCGCCATGCCCGACCCCCGACTGGGCGAGCGCGGCTGCGCCTACGTCGTGCCCCGGGACCCGCAGAACCCTCCGACACTCGCCGGCATCTGCGCTTACCTGGAGGCCGCGGGCCTGGCCAAGTACAAGTGGCCCGAACGTCTCGAGCTCATCGACGCGCTGCCCCGTACCCAGGTCGGGAAGGTCTCCAAGGTGACACTGCGCGCCGACATCGGCGCGAAGCTCAGGCACGAAACCATCTCACACACCGCATATCCGGACGAAACTGCGGTCGGCAGGAGGTAGGCTACGTTACCGCCCGGTAACCCGCCTCCCCCCCGCGGGTACCGGGCAGCCCGGCCCGGATCCCCCGTCCGGGCCGGGCCCTCTCACTCACCGTTCGAGAAGGGGCCGACTCAGAACAGAGTCGGCGGTCCGGCCAGGACCGGCTCCGGGAGCGGCTTGAGCTCGGGCACCCGGGCTCGCACATCGTGGTGGAATCGACGGGCCAGCTCGAGCGCGCCAACGTTGTCGGGGGTATGGATGAAGACGGTCGGGGAGCGCCCCTCACGCAGCCAGCCGGCCACCGCGTCGAGCCAGTGCTGCCAGCCCGCGACGGTACGTGCCGCGTCGTCCCGGCCGATGTAGCGAACAACGGGATAGGAAGTAAGGGCCCGTGACCGGCGGGGCAGGCGGGGCTTCTTCGTCCACGCCTCCCGTTCGGCGTCGCTCGCCGGCGGGCCGTCGAACAGGACGGTGGTGTCGAACGTCACCCATTCGGCGCCGACGTCACCCAGGGCCCTCTCCAGCTGCTGCCCCGATCGCGGATCCTCGAAGAACGCGCGGTGCCGCACCTCGACGGAGTACCTGTACTCAGCCGGGAGACGGCGCAGGAAACCGGCCAGAGCGCCGAGTTCGGCCGGGCTGAAGGACGGCGGCAGCTGAATCCAGAGGGCGTGGGCACGCCGCCCGAGCGGTTCGATCGCGGTCAGGAAGGCGCGGAGCGGTTCGCCGGCGTCGGCGAGGCGGCGCTCATGGGTGATCGGTTTCGGCAGCTTGAGGATGAACCGGAAGTCAGGGCTGGTCTGCTCGGCCCACGATTTCACCGTGGGCAGGGTGGGTGTCGCATAGAAAGTCGTGTTGCCCTCTACGGCGTTGCACCAGGTCGCGTAGGCGCGGAGGCGGTCCCGCGGCGCCAGCGATCCAGGCAGGTAACGGCCTTGCCACGGTGCGTGCGTCCACATCGCGCATCCGACACCGAGCTCCATAACCCCGAAGGTACCGCCTAAGCGGTCTGCGGCAGGCCGCCAGCCCAGGGCCGGTCCGAGCTTGGCGGCCATGTCAGACAGGATCTGGACGTAGTCCTCGGGCTCGAAGTTGAAGGGCAGCGCGAAGGCGACCTCCCGGACCTCGCGGAAGCCGGCGTGCGCGTACAGCGCCTCGGCGACCTGGCTGGATGACCCCAGCAGGTCGCGGGCGAACATCATTCGCGCCGGTCCCTGCGGGCTGGCCGTTCGCGGCGTGCGGGCCTCGACGTAGGCCGCGTACCTGGCCCGCTGCCCGGCGGTCGCGCTGTCGGTCGGGATCACCACCAGCCCCTGCGACACCCGGGCGTCCGGCCCGTCCGGATGAGCGGCCCGGAACGCACGGATGTGCGACTGCTGGATGGCGGCGAAATCCGTTGACTCCTCCGACCCCTCGACCCGGACCACGCTGCTGGTCAGGAAGTTCATCCGCTGCTCGCCGGCCCAGCGCGCCGAGGACGTGCTCGCGCCGCCGTACCACATCCGGCCCCGCAGCCCGGGCGAATGCGGCTGCACCCGGCTGGAGAACTGCTCCATGCCCTCGAGACCGGCAAACGTGCTGGCCGGCTCGCCCCCGACCAGGCGCAGCAGCCGGGATACCCGCTCGTAGCTGAAGTCCTCGACGTCCGCGGTGTCGGGGTACAGCGCGGCCTTGACGTCGTCGAAGTGCATCGGCGGCCCGACGCTGACCCCCGGGTTGAGCCGGCCGCCGGACAGCACGTCGACCGTGCCGAGATCCTCGGCCAGCCGGAGCGGGTTCTCCCAGCCGAGCGGGATCACTGCCGTTCCCAGCTCAATGCGGCGGGTCCGCTGCGACGCCGCCGCCAGGATGGCGACCGGCGAGGAGATGCCGTACTGCAGGTGCCGGTCACGTACCCACGCGCTGTCGAAGCCGAGGCGCTCGCCCAACTCGATGATCTCCAGCGTCGTCTGGTGCCCGGGCCCGGGGTTGTCGCCATCGAACAGTCCGATGGTGAGAAAGCCGAGCCTGTCCAGCATGACTCCGGGTGGCGGCATGCAGCGTCCCTTCTCACCTGGCGACCGCGAAACCGTGCCGCGTCTGGATGCCATGATCTCTTACGCTGGCACGGGGCACAGGTCGCGGCGGGAATCCTAGTCCTTTAGCTTTAGGGCGATGGAGGATGTCAAGAGCCGAGAGCCGCTGTCGCCGGTCGCGGCCTGGTTCCGGTCCAGCCGCAGGATGCTCGGCGCGGAGCTGAGCCAGGGCGGCTGGCTCAATTTCGGCGCGTTCCGATGGTCCGACATTGACGTGCCGCGCGCGCTGCGGGCCGGAGTCGGGATGATCACCCCGCTCGCGCTCGGCCTGGCCACGAATCACCTCGAATACGGCGTCTTCGCCGCGCTCGGGGCGCTGCCCGCCGGGATGGTCTCGTTCCAGGGCGCGTCCCGGACCCGGGTGACCGCGGTGACGTTCGCGGCGGTCGGCATGGCGGTCGCCACGTTCGCCGGCGGGGTGTGTGCTTACCTCAGCGGCTGGCTGCTGTTGCCGGCCATCCTGCTCTTCAGCTACCTGGCCGGCCTGATGGCCACGCTGGGGCAGCGGTTCGGCGTCGTCGGGCTGCAGTGGGCCATCCAGCTGGTCATCGCCAGCTCCATCCCGCTGGCCCCCGGGGATGCGGGGTTGCGTGCCCTGCTCGTGCTGGCCGGCGGGTTGTGGCAGGGGGCGCTGGTCGTCGCGTCCTGGACGGTCACAAGCGGCAACCAGGAACGAAACTCGCTGTCGGCCGCGTACCGGCTGCTGGCTGGCTACGCGGCCGACAGCTGCCTCCGGCCCGCCTCGTCGGCCTCGGTCCCGCCGTCCGCCGTGTTCGACTTCCAGGCGGTCACCGACCCGAACCCGCTGCTGCGCGCTCAGTACCGGTACCGGTTCCTGCTCCTGCTCCAGGAGGCTGAGCGGATCCGGGTGAGCCTGGCCGCGGTGGCGGGTTACGGGCCCCAGTGCACGGTGCTCGAGCCCGTGGCCGGGGTCCTCGGCGGCGTCGCGGATGCGCTGCAGGCCCGGCGTGGCCATCACGCGCTGGCCGATGCGCTGGCCGAGCGCCTGGCGGTGATCGAGCTGCCCGCGAACGTTCCCTGGCGGTGGGCGGCGGCCGCCCTGCTCGGCGAGCTGCGCGGCTCGGTGCGCACCCTGCGGCGGCTGGACCTGCGGGATACCGAGCCGACCGCCGAGCCCATCTCGCTGCCCGGCCACCAGCGGGGCGCGCGACGCTCCGCTCTGAAGTCAGCGCTGCTCACGCTGGCGGCCAACGTGGGGACCTCCACCGAAGCCGGGCGGCACGCGCTGCGGCTGGCCCTGGTCGCGGGCATCGGTGAGATCGTAGCCCAGGCCTCGGGCCTGCCCCGGGCGTACTGGATCGTGCTGACCATCCTCATCGTGCTGCGGCCGGACTACGCGTCCACGATCTACCGCGGTGTGCAGCGGGCCGGCGGCACCGTCATCGGCGGCGGTCTTGGCCTGGCCACGGCGCTGCTCCTGCACGCGGGAACGGCTGTGCTGGTCGCCGCGGTCGGCGTGACGATGACCGTGGCGTACGCCGTCTTCGCCGTCAACTACCTGCTGTTCGCGGTGTTCCTCACCGACTTCGTGGTGACGCTGATGGCGCTGCTCGGTGAGACCGCGGAGAAGAC
>Ga0302235_10002143_pt1 | contig 14401 bp, 15 predicted proteins | sample II_Palsa_N3_3_FD_193577 | JGI IMG/M metagenome (GOLD analysis project Ga0302235, IMG submission 193577) | Peat permafrost microbial communities from Stordalen Mire near Abisko, Sweden - II_Palsa_N3_3 | ecosystem: Environmental > Terrestrial > Soil > Palsa > Peat permafrost | place: Sweden... | reverse complement strand
TAGGCCCTCCCTCGCGCAGAGAAAGAGATCAAAGAACGCTACCGAACGGTGATCGCGCAAGTGGCGCTGCGCACCATCCATGAGATCCTCGTCTCTACGCCGGGCAGCGTGATCGAGCTGGTGACCTTCTACGGGAAGGTCTCCGCGAAGGATCCATCGAGCGGCCAGCCGATCAGGCCTTTGCTGCTCCAGGTGAGCGCGAAGCGAGAGGTATTCAGCACGTACGTACTCTCCGACCTCGACCCGGTGGCCTGCCTCAAGCGCCTTAACGCCTTGGTCTCACCCCACCCTTACGACCTGGAGCCCGTACAGCCCACCATGGACTTCGACTCCCTGCTGACCCGGTTCAGGTTCATAGCCGGAATGGACGTCGTTGCCGGACTAGATAGCCGCCCTGACCTCCTCGCCATGAACCCTTACGAGTTCGAGCACCTCGTGCGCCAGATCTTCGAGGAAATGGGCATGCAAGCCTGGAACACGCAGGCGATCAAGGACGACGGCGTCGACGCCGTCGCGGTCAACAACAACGCAGTGTTCGGCGGGATGTGCATTATCCAGGCCAAGCGCTACCGTAACGCCGTCGGAGTCGAGGCCGTTCGCGCGCTGGCCGGCGTCATGGAAGACAACCAAGGACGGTCACGCCTTCGCGACCCGCCACGGCCGCATCGAAATCATGGAATGCGAGCACGTCAAGTACCTCTGCAAGGAACACCTAGGCTTGGATGTCCTGATCAGCCTGCCCAAGCCACCCCCGCGCTGACGTGCCACTATGCGGCGACAAGCGGCTGGGGCGGACACGGGCGTAGCGGCCGTTATTGATCTCGTTTTATCGGAGGCTTGGCGGATGCAACCCGGTGGTGGCCCAAGCGTCGGTCCCAATATTCGGCAGGCGGCGTGCCTGCGACGCAGACAACAAGGTCTTGAACCTGCGGTGACTGCGCCAGCCGGTGGCCCGCAGAAATGTATAAGTATTAGACGGCGCAACGCTCTTGGTTCGACATTAGCACGCGTCGTGCCGCTGACATTTGCAGCGATCAGCATGGCGAAGGTTGAGTCTCCGCAAGAGTGCTGTCTTTCAAATGCAAGCTGCTCTGATCACGTCAGGCTGCGTGGGGTTCGAACCACACGGAGCCAAGATCGTGCCCTGGCGTCAGGCGTACGTCGGCGTCTAGGGCGGCGGCCAGTTGCCGCAGCAGGGCGATGGTGGGCTCGGTGCCGCCCTCTTCGATGCACTCGATGTCATCTATGGTCATGTCCGCCCGGTTTGCTAGGTCGGCGACACTGAGACCCAGGGCAAGGCGCTGGTCGTACACCGCCTTGCCGAAAGCCAGTGCCTCGCGGATGGCGATCCGCTCTGGATCCTCGGCCGGCTCCGGCAAGCGGACCCAGCGGGTGTGGTAGCCGGCCATCACACCTGCCTCTCGTAGACTTCGGCCGCTGGCGCCCGGTGGTCGCGCTCACAACTCTTCTGTGCTCGGACGGCCCGGTCGATCTGCCTCTGGTCGTGCTGCTTGGTCTTCCGGAACACTGCCAGCAGCACGATCCTTCCATCAGCAGTACACCAGTAGGTGATCCTCGCCGCAACATCACGCAGCCGGATCCGCAGTTCCCAGACCGGGCCTTCCAGGTGATCAGACCATGGGCCGCCGAGTTCGCTGCCCTTCTCGGCGAGCATGCCGCATACCTCGTCGACACGCTTGAAGTCGCTGTCGCTGAGGCTGTCCAGCCAGTCGCGGACTTCCGGTTCCAATTCGAAGTCATACAGGCGTCGTATCTGGTCCCTCACGATTGGTCAGGGTATCTGCCGGTCCTGAGATTATCGTCGCGCTTCTGACTGAGTGTTCTCAAGCGACCGAGTGTGGGCGCGTCTGGTGGCGCGAATCTCGTCATGCCCATACATGCCTCGTCCTAGCTAGGGCTCGATCACGTCAGCCGCAGCTTCGATGATCTTCCACAGGGGGCTATTGGTGCGGTGGTAGTAGACGCGGCGAGCGTCGTCCGGACGCTCTTCTTCCAGCATCCCGAGGCGGACGAGCCTTACTGAGCTCTTTGGCCGCATCTCCTTGCAAGATCACTTCACGGGGCGGCTCGGACTAGTAGAAACGTGGCTTGTCGCGATAACGGTCCGGCGGCCGGGTCGGTAGTGGCCTAGGGCAGGGGCCGGCCCGGCGCGGCTGGCGGCGGCTTACGGGCACCCCGGCTGAGGAACAGCGCGCCGAAGTCGGGCCGGGCGAGCAGGGTCGCGGGTGCGTCGTTCAGTTCGACCCGGCCGGCGACCAAGACATAGCACCAGTCGGCGATCTGCATGGCCTGGTGCGCGCGCTGCTCGACGAGCAGGATGGTCACGCCGGCGCGGGCCAGTGAGGTGACGTTGTCGTCAAGGATGCCGCGGGCCAGGGTCGGGGAGAGCCCAGCGGTGGGTTCGTCGAGGATGAGGAGCTTCGGCGAGCTGATCAGGGAGCGGCCGATGCCGAGGAGTTTCCGTTCGCCGCCGCTGAGGAGTTTGCCGCTGCGTTTGAGGAGCGGCCGGAGGGAGGGGAAGGCCTGAAGCACATAGTCGATCCGTTCGCCGACCTGGGCTTTGGGCAGGAGGTAGCCGCCCATTTCGAGGTTTTCCCTGACGGTGAGGGTCGGGAAGATGTCGTTGTGCTGCGGGACATAGCCCAGTCCGCCCTTGGTCAGGGCGTTGCCGCTGGCCGCTGTGACGTCATGTCCGTCGAGGTGGACCTGCCCGGCCAGGGGTCTCAGCCGTCCGGTCAGGCACTTGAGTAGTGTCGATTTGCCGGACCCGTTGGGGCCGATCACGGTCACTATCTCGCCTTCGGCGACGGTCAGCGAGATGTCGTTGATGATCGGCGCGGCGTCGTAGCCGGCGGTCAGGCCGCGGACGGTGAGGTACCCGGTGCCCGGGCGGTGGCTCTCAGTTGAGGTAGGCATCGAGCACCCTCTGGTCGGATCGGATCTGCTCCATGGTTCCCTCGGCGAGGATTTCACCTTGTGCCATCACGATGATCGGGTCGCACAGCCGCTCGACGACCGCCATCTCGTGCTCGACCATCAGCATGGTCAGCCCGTCTTGCTTCAGCTGGAGCAGGTAGTCCTCGATTCGCTCGCCGAGAGCGGGGTTGACCCCGGCCATCGGCTCGTCGAGCAGGAGGATCTCCGGCTCGGTCATGAGCGCGCGCATGATCTCGAGCAGCCGCCGCTGGCCGCCGCTGAGGTTTCCGGCGAACTCGTTCGCCATCCGGGCCATGTCGAAGCGGGCGATGACGTCAGCGGCGCGCGCGGTCAGGCTTTCCTGCTCGGCGCGCCAGTAGCGGCGGCCGAGCAGCGCGCCGCGCAGCGTGTCTCCGCGCTGCCCGTACCGGGCGGTGAGCAGGTTCTCCGTGACGGTCATCCCGGCGAAGTCGCTGGACTGCTGGAAGGTCCTGGCCAGCCCGCGCCGCGCGATCTTGTGGCTCGGCCAGCCGGCCACGTTGGTGCCGTTGAGCAGCACCGAACCGCGGCTCGGCTTGATCGCGCCCGCTACCATGCCCAGCGCGGTGGATTTGCCGGCGCCGTTCGGGCCGATAAGGCCGGTGATGCGGCCCCGCAGCACGTCGAAGGACACCCCGGCTACGGCGTGCACGCCGCCGTAGCTCTTGGCCAGATCATCGACCCGCAGCAACGCTGCCTGCGCGGCCGGTGTCGTCCGCTGTCCCTGCACCGAGGTCATCGGGTCTCGGCCGTTTTCTCGTAGCCGACGGGTCACGGCTGCCCGGTCCCGGCCTGCGGCAGGCCGGGCAGCTTGATGATCCGTCTGCGCTCGGGCAGCAAGCCGCGCGGCCAGAACCACACGAAGATCAGCGCCATGAGCCCGACGGCGACCCACTGCAGCGCGTCAATGAGCCCGGGGGGGCCGAACTGGGGCAGGAAGCGGCTGCCTTCCAGGAACGCCACGGGTACCAGCAGCGCACCAAGCGCGGCGCCGGCGTTGTTGGCCGTGCCGCCGACGATCAGCGCGGTGAACAGGACGAAGGTCTCCTGGTAGAGCCAGCCGCCGGGGGACCAGGCGCTGATGAACTCCACCAGCACGGCCCCGCTGATCCCGGCGATCACGCCGCCGATGACGAACGAGGTCATGCGCAGGCCGGTCACGTTCTTGCCCAGCGCGGCGGCGCCCTGTTCGTGGTCGCGCACGGCACGAAGCGACCGGCCGAGCGGGGCACTGGTGATCAGCCGCAGGAACGCGTAGATGATCAGGCAGATGACGGCGGTCAGCCCGACGTAGAACCACCGGTAGCCGACCAGCGAGAGGTTTAGGGCGGTGCTCAGCGGCTGAGGGATGAGCGACAGCCCAGCCGGGCCGTTGAACAGGCCCACGTCACTGGTGACCACGGCGGTGGCGATCAGCGAGATGACCAGGAAGACCATCGCCTGGTAGTCGCTTCGCAGCCGGCGCAGCGCGATCACGCCAGCCACCGCCGACAGCAGGCCGCCCGCGATCCCGCCGGCGATAATCGGGAGCGGGAACGGCAGGTTCGCGCCGCCGATGTATTGCTGGAAACTGCCGGCGGTGTTCGGCCCCAGGGTCAGCACGGCGGCGACGTACGCACCGGCGGACTGGTAGATGATGAAGGAGAAGTTCAGGATCCCGGTGTAACCGTATTGCAGGTTCAGCCCCCAGCAGGCCATCACGTCGACCCCGAGGTAGACCAGCACGGTGGAGATGTAGAACGACCAGGCGAGGCTCATGCGGCGACCTCCTTCTGGCTGGCGACCTCGGCGAAGATTCCCTGCGGGCGGATCAGAAGCACCACGATGAGCACACCGAACGCCACGACATCCTTGTAAGTCGGATCGAAGTAGGTGCCGGCCAGCTCGGTGGCGAGCCCGATGACCAGCGCGCCCAGCATCGCCCCGTACGGCTGGCCGACCCCGCCGAGCACCGCGGCGGCGATGACAGGGACCAGGAACGCCGAGCCGGTCGTGAAGTCGAAGCTGCCCAGCTCGGTCACCAGCGCCACCCCAGCCAGCCCGCACAGCAGTCCGGACAGAAGCCAGGCGCCGTCGATGACCCGGCGCGTCGGCACGCCGCAGTTGCGGGCCAGCTCGGGGTCGCTGGCCGTGGCGCGCATGGCCTTGCCCAGCCGGGTGTACCTGAGCAAGCCGTGCAACCCGGCCAGCGCGACGGCGGCGATCGCGATCAAGATGAGCTGACTGGTGGTGAATATCATGCCCAGCATGTGCACCGAGGCGCCGGCGGACATGTTCGCGCTGACGAAGTCCGGCCCCCAGATCGCCTGTAGGCAGTTCTGCAGGATCAGGCTCACCGCGATCGTGACGATGATCATCGTAAACAGCCGGGCCCCGCGGCGGATGAACGGCGTATACAGGAACCGGTTCAACAGGACGGAGAATACGGCGCCGAACAGGCCGCCAAGCACCATTCCCCACCACGGGTTGAGCCCGGCCGAGTGGCTCACGTAAGCCACGAACGCCGATGCGGTCATGACATCGCCGTAGGCCAGGTTGAGGATGTTGGTCACCCCGAACTGGACGGTGAACCCGACCGCTGCCAGCGCCATCACCGCAGCGGTGACGATCCCGAAACCGATAGCGTGCACGAACATGCTCTGGCTCCCTCCCAGGTGGGGGCCCGGCCGACGACGACCTGACGCCCGGGCACCGGTGTGCCGGGGGCCCGGGCGCGGCCGGTTACTTGCTCAGAGGTGCGATGTCGGCGGCCGAGATAATGTCCACCAGGGGGGTGCTCCCGTTCGGCTGGTAGCCCGTGACCTCGAAGCCGCCGGTCGAGTTGTGCCACTTGTTCCAGGCGATGAGCCCTGTGGCGCCGACGTAATCGATCTTCTTGCCCGCGTTGAGCGCCGCGAGGCCGGCCGCGTACGAATGCACCACCACCCCCCTGGGGAGGCCGTGGTGACCGCCTCGATGGACTTGTTATAGACGGCCGGGCTGGTGCTCTTCGCCGCGGTCGCGGCCAGCGCCATGACGATGAGCCCGTCGTAGTCCACCATCGCGTACGAGTCGTCGCTCCACTGCGACGCCGGCTTGGTCACCCCGGGTGTGGCCACCACATACTTGTTGTATACCTGCCACGCAGGCCCCGACGCAGGGGCGTAGGGTATCGCGCCCACGAAGTACTTGCTCAGCGCCGGCTTGCCGATCGCCCCGGCCACCGCCTGCAGCCAGGACGGCTCGACCGTCGCGTCACTGCCGATGACCGGGATCAGGTGGCCCAGCTGCTGCAGCTCGGCCAGGATCGTCGCGTCGGCCTGCGGCGAGGCTTCGGTGAAGATGACCTGCGGCTTGGCCGCGATGATCTGCTCCACCTCCGGCTGATAGGAGGTCTGGCCCAGTGCGATCTTCTCGTTGAGGACCATCTGGCCGCCCACTGCGCTGTAGCCCTTCTGCAGCGTCGGCACGACGGACTGCGAGCCGACGTCGTTGCCGAACACCGCCGCGCCTCGGAGATAGCCCTTCCGCTTGGCATACAGCGCCATCGCGTAGCCCAGCACGTCGTCCGCGGGGGTCATGCGCCAGAAATACTGCAGCTTGGTCTGGTCGAACGACGCCTCTCCGGTGTCGGCGAACATCGTGACCTTGGCCGCGTTGATCAGCGGGGCGGTCGCGTCCGCCTCATCCGAGCTCGGGCCCAGCACGCCGAATATGTGCGACGTGGTCGCCAGCATCTTCGCCGCGGCGGTGACCGCATCGGCCGGGTCGCCGCGCGTGTCCACGCTCGAGCAGGCCACCTTGTTGCTCAGCACGCCGCCTGCCGCGTTGACCGCGGTCGCCGCGGCCAGGCAGCCCGCCATCATCTCTGGCCCGAATGCCGCATCCGGGCCAGTAAACGGGTTAAACGCGACAACCGTGAGAGTAGTGTTCTTCACGGCTCCGGACGGCTCCGGACGGCGCGGACGAGCACGCTGCCGTCGCCGAAACCGCCAGGACCGCAGCCGTCGCGACCAGCGTACGAGCGCGGGTCCGGCGTGATCTCTGAAAAGGCATGTGCGCGATGCTCGCACTCCGTTCCTATATATGTCAAGGTTCTTCCCCGAATGAGGCTATTAGTTGTATATGTGAACGCGCTTGAGCTGCGGAGAGTTCTCCGGATCAAATCAAGTTTTTCGCCTATGTGACTACATCGCTAGTGAGGCGACAGCCTGCCCCCAGGAAATCGTCAAGATCATTAATCTTCGCAAACCGCATGGTCTATAGCTGTGGGCGATGGAGGCGCCGAAGTGCCGATAATTGAACTAGAACAAAGCGCCTCGTAAGGCAGCCGCCATTGGGAGTTTGACCTGCGGCGGGGCTGGCGCGTGGCCTCGGTTTGGCATGGCGCAGCCGCCTGACGATCATGCGGTTTGTGAAGACAACAAAATCGAAGGCGGCTGCTGCTGCCAGCATAGGGGCCGGGCTGGCCGACCGGAAACGGATCGAGCTGCTGACGGCATTCCGGTCGTGTTTCGTGCGAGCGGAGGCGTGGCTGCAGGCGGGCAAGTACGTGTCTGCCGTGGTGAGCGGGTTGCCGAGGCGGAACGGGTGGACGATCGCCCAGCATGCCGGGGACCGGTCGCCGGACCGGGCCCAGCGGCTGCTGAACCGGGCGTCGTGGGGCACGTTCGCGGCGATGAGCGAGGTCCGCCGGTTCGCGGTGGCGGGCCTGGAGGAGGCAGCGCGGCGGGGCCGGCGCCAGGACGGCCTGGTCATCGGGGCGATCGATGAGACCGGGCAGGAAAAAGCCGGCGAGGCCATGGCCGGGGTGAAACGGCAGTACATGGACTGCGCGGGCCGGGTGGCGAACGGCATCAACACGGTGCACCTGTCGTATGTGCGGGAGAAGACCGGGCACGCGCTGGCCGGGGCGCGGCAGTGGATACCGGCCGAGCAGATCGAGGACCCGGTGAAGTCGCTGGTCATGGGACTGCCGCTGGACCTTCAGTTCCGCACCAAGGGACAGCTGGCCATCGACATCTGTACTGATGCCTACGCTGACGGCCTCCGTTCCGGCTTCGTCTGCGGGGACGAGGTATACGGTTCCTGCACGCGCCTGCGGGAGTTCCTCCAGGCCCGCGAGCAGGCCTACGTGCTGCGGGTCGCGTCGAATTTCACCCTCACGCTGGCCGCGGGGACAAAGCTCACCTGCGCGGAGGCCGCCGTCCGGCTGCTGAAGGGCAAGCGCCGCTGGGAGGTCCGCTCCGCCGGGAAGGGCTCCAAGGGCGACCGCTGGTACGCCTGGGCCTGGATCGCCGCCGGCAGCCCGCGGCACCAGCTGCCGGTCCGCCGCCACCTGAAGACCGGCGAGCTGGCCTTCCATTACTGCTACGTGCCCGAAGGTCAGCTGCTCACCAAGACCTGCTGAAGGACCGCACCAGCACCCAGGTGCCGCCGCCAGTCAGGCCTGATCAGCCGCCACCCGCCGAACCCGGGATGATCCCGCTGACCGTCCCGGAGATCAAGCTGCTGCTCGCCGCGGCTCTCCTGCGCCCGGACCCGCCCGCGCATGCCGGGCACTGGCTGGACTGGCGACGCCGCCACCAAGCCCGCTCACGCTGGTGCCACCAGCGCGCAAGGCTCACCAGAAACATCGAATTGCCCTGATCAGCTAGCGATTGGCGGCGGGGGCCTTACTAGCGGTGGCCGAGGCGGTGATCCAATACGGCATCGCGGCTTGGAGGGCCTGAACATAGCATCGCTAACGGAATTCCGGGGGGCCAAAACGGGGAGCCAACGACCCCAGATCCAGAGCTACACCAGGCTGCTGCCCAGATCGGGCTACCTAGTGCCCGTGCCGGGCGTCGGCATGGTGGTCACACCCGCCACCCGCTGGCCAGACGAAGCCTCTGGCTGACGAAGTCCCACATACAACCACCTGACCGCTGCCTTACGGTCGCGTGCGAGACATTCTCTTCGGAACGTATCTACACCGCACCGCGGCACGTGACCACAGCGCCGACGCTGTCTGCAAATGAGGACATTCACGCCGAGCGCGAGCGATGCGTCAACACACGGTCTGGCCGCCTGCCTGCTCGGCCGTGGTCGGACCTTCCAGCCGGAATTGTCAAAGGTGCGGAGCCTTGATAACCGCCGCCGGGCCGCCTATGTGCTGCGTGAGGCAGCTGGGGTGTGGCAGGCTCGCAGGCAGCGCGGCAATCCGCTGTCGTTCTCGACGCGTCTGCCTGCTCCCTTTCGGCGGCCGGGGAGCCAGACGACCGAGCTGTAGCCCTGTGGCCGCTGGCGCTCGAAACTTGTGTGACGGCTAGCTGCTGGTGACGTTTAGGACAATCTTGCCGCCAGCGTGCCGGCCTTCCAGTATCCGGTGCGCCTCCGCTGCTGCCGCGAGGGGGAGCACGTGGCTGATGACGGGCCGCAGGACACGCCGGTCAAGCAGCGCCGCGAGCGCCCGGGTGCGGTCGCCGTCGTCTTGGATGAGCACGCCGTGGAAGGTGACGTTGGCATCTAGCAGCGGGTCCAGGTCCAGCTCCGGCGTGGCGATCGCGGCGATCTGCCCGCCGGGCCGCAGCGCAGGCAGAGCGGCGGCGGCCAGCGTGCCGCCGGCCAGGTCAGCAATGGCGTCCACCGGGCCGCCCGCCAGCGTCAGGGTTTGCGGGGCGAGTTCCTCCCGGGTGTAGTCGATGCAGGCCGCGGCGCCGAGGGCGTCCATCTGATCGTGCATGGCCTGGCGGCCAGCCGCGATCGTCATGATCCCTGCCGCGGCCGCCAGCTGGAGCAGGAACAGCCCGACACCGCCGCTGGCACCGAGCACCAGCAGCCGGCTCCCGGCGGGCAGGCCCAGCCGGGACAGCACCGCCAGCGCCGTCCCGGCGGCCAGCGGCGTGGCCGCCGCCTCAGCAAAGGACAGCGCAGAGCTCACCGGCGCGGCCAGGGCAGCGTCGACCACCACGAACTCGGCGTATCCCCCGGCCCCAGCCGGGAAATGCGTCATCGCCATCACCCGGTCACCGGGCACCAAACCGCTGACCCCGCTGCCCACGCTGTCGATCACCCCGGCGACGTCATAGCCGACGATGCACGGCACGTGCAGCCCGGCCCAGGCACCATCAGCCCGGTTACCTGCGTCGACCGGGTTAATCCCAGCCACATGCACGGCGATCCGCACCTGGCCAGGCCCGGCGACCGGATCCGCAACCTCGGCCAGCCGCAGCTGCTCCGGCCCGCCGAACTCCCTGACCAGCACCGCCCTCATCGGCAGGGTCCCTCCCGTAGTCAATCAGTACCACCCTGGTTACCCTTGGCCCGCGCCCCGGGCAGGCACCATGACACATTCAAGCCGATCTTGGACCAGCCAGCCGGTGAGTTCTGCTCGTCCGTGACGTTCACCACCATGCAAGCCACCGCAGGAGGTACCTATGGGCAAGGTCGTCTCCCATATGACAAGTCGCTGGACAGGTTCATCGCCGGCCCGCACGACGGCGTAGCCGAGTTGCCCGGCTGGTCCAGGCGGGCACGGTAACCGTGCCCGGCGCCAGCGAACGCTGGTCGTTCCAAGCCGGTGAACACAGCGCGCAGATGCTGCGGGAGGCCATGGCGGCCACCGGCGCCCTGATATGCGGACGGCGCTGTTCGACCACACCAACGGCTGGGATGACCGCCACCCGGTCGGACCGCATGCCGGACACGAACTCAGCCTTTGTCTCACCGGGACCCTCAGTTCAGGGCGGAGTGGGAGCGCACCGCTCTGGCCCGGGCGGTAGCCGAGGCGGTGATCCGCTACCGGGCCGAGCGCGGGCTGAGCCAGACCGCGCTGGCCCGGCTGCTGGGCTGGCACCAGCCAGTGGTGGCGCGGCTGGAAGCCGCCGAGCACAGCCCGACCATGGACACCCTGCTCACCCTGACCCGCAAGCTCGGCCTGCGGGTACAGGTGGATGTCGGCCCGAAGACTGGCGTGGTCGCCAAGGTCACGAAGTCTCGGGCAGCCTGACAGCTCGCCCGCGCACCTCAGGCAGTGCGCTCTGGCGCTGGGTGGCCCCCACCGGCACCCCTGCGGGAGCCATACCGCGGGCACGATCTCAGGCCACAAGTACTGCCTCGCATTCGGTTGAGGCCGGTCGCTGGGCTCAAGGAAGTCCTCGTGATCGGCCTGGCCGATGAGATCGACGCCGCCATAGCCGAAGCGGTCAAGGCCCTGCGTGGCCGTGACTACTCCTGGGCCGAAATCGGCTCACGGCTCGGGATCAGCCGTCAGGCCGCACAGCAGCGTTGGGGATCATCATCCTGACTCGTCGTCAGCTCTAGCGACAGTCGGATTGGCGTGCCCCCGGCATGCCCCCGAACAGCCGTCAACAGCCGATAACTACCGGTGGCACCCCATGAACCCGATGCCCACGCAGGGTTCTGAGCCTGCGACCAACGTACGGGACAGACTCGTAATACGTAGGTCGCTGGATAGCGACGAGCACCAGGGCCAGCAATATGGGCATGACCCAGACGGCTGTGTACGGTGTAACGTTCGGGACATGGAAGGACTTTTGGCCTCGGTCGTGCTGATTGCGATCTTGCTCGGCGTCCTGCTCGTGGTTGTCTTCGACGTGTTCTGCCTGCTGCGCCTTGGGACAGCCGATACTGCGCATTTCGTGCCCAGGTTCATCTGGGCCGTTCTCATTGTGGGTACCAGCCCCATCGGGGGCCTCGTTTACCTGCTCGCGCAACGTCTGCGGAAGCGATCGCCGGAGCCGATGGCCATGCGGCCAAGGCCGTTGCTGGGGAGCAAAGCATGGTACGGCCCCGCGCGCGCGGAGTACAGCCACTCTCCCGCCTCGCCCGAGGGCCACGCGGTGGCGGTAGTAGCCATCTCCGGTGCCGTGTATCTGGTTCTCGCAGGCAAGGTCCTGGACGCCGCGGCGGTTGCGGTCGCCCTGGTGATCATCGTGTTCCTCAAGGCCACGCCGCCGGGCGGCGCTCGGGAGTGGAAGGAATTCCAGGCCCGGAGAGATCAGCGACCCGGAACGCCGGGCCATTAGCGGGCCATTAACCCCGGCGACGAGCGGTCACTCACGTAGAGCTTGCGCCGCAGGTCAGGCCACGTGAAGGCTGAACCGGACAGCTTCCCAAGCTGGCAAACCGACTTTCCCGCGTGCCCGCTCCGTGCCCGATGAGCCAGTCAACCCGGGGAACTCACGGTTACTCACAGGTACCTCTGCATGCCCGCTGACCAGCGTACGGGCCGGTCTGCGCATGGCCGCCTACGCCCTCCTAAGGCCTGGTTCGCGACGACGGAAGCCGGACGCTCCAAGTGACCAGGCAGCTGTACGGCTTACAGCCAGCATCCTCAATTCGGCATGAGCGCGCCTGTGCGTGGCGCTAACGTTCGGGCTGCGTGGGGTTCGAACCGCACGGAGCCGAGATCATGTCCCGCGGTCAAGCGCACGTCGGCGTCTGGGGCGGCGGCCAGGCGCCGCAGCAGGACGATGGTGGGCTCGGTGCCGCCTTCTTCGATGCGCCGCTTTCCCTGACCTGCCCGCGGCCACAGCATTTGCACTCGCGGGCGCCCCGGTCGCGGCAACGCTGGCCGCCGATACAGTCTCCTCGCACATGCTGGGCGAAGGCGTCGCAGCGGGACCCAGGCGGTCGTCGAGTGATCACATCGCGGTCTGAATGTCGTCTCTTCCCTGGCTGCCTGAGGTCGACCCTGTCCGCGGCATGAGCGCACTCTCCGTGCGGGATTCTATGTATAAATATTCAGACCGGGCGGCTGCATGTTGAGCCGACCGCGGGCCTGCTGGAGAGCCGGTGTGGCGGGCGCGTCGGTCCAGCCGGCGCTCGCCGCGCGTGCCGTCGCCTGGATGGTTCAGCGACCGGGGAGGCGTCTCAATCGGGGATCGTCTAGCGGTTCTCCGCTACGAACTGGCTGGCGGTGAAGGACGCGCCAGCCGGATCGGCAAGGACTGCGAATCGCACCCATGGCGCATTCTGCGGCTCGGCGAGGACCGAGCCTCCGAGTTCGCGCGCTCGCGCAGTGATCGCGTCCACGTCGTCGACGGCGAAGGTCACGCTCCAGCGCGCTGGGCCGCCCTCGCCAGGCAAGATCGTCGCTACGACGTCCTCGAAACCCTCGGGTGCGCCCATCTGCTTCATCCCCGCGCGCATGCCGGGGTTGAGCTCCTCCAGATGATCGCCGTAGCCCGGCAGAGCCCACATCGGCGAGTCGGCGTCGATCGCCGTCCAGCCGAACACGGCGCCGTAGAAGGCCCGAGCGGCCTCGAAATCGTCGGTGTGCAGGTTGTTGAAGTTCACCGCGCCATGCTCGTTAACTGCCGCCGAGCCGCGGTGCGATCCGGGCTGCCACACGCAAAAGACCGCGCCCTCGGGATCGGCGAACACGCCCATCCGCCCCGCGTCAAACACGTCGAACGGCTCGGAGAGCACCCGCCCGCCGGCCTCGCGCACCTGCGCCGCAGCGTCGTCTGCGGACTCGACGCGGATGTAGGTGTTCCACACTGACTGCGGTGGTGCACCGGGGGGCTGCGAGGAGATCGCGGCCGCGTCCCGGCCGTCGATGCGGGCCATGTAGTAGTGAGTCCCAGCGTCGGGGGGCATCGCGTCCTCGGTCTGCCAGCCGAAGAGCCCGGAGTAGAACCGGGCAGCGTCTACGGGGTCAGGCTGATTGGTGTCGACCCAGCACGGCACCCCGGCTGGGTAATCCTCGCGCGTGCTCATGACGGCAGCCTACAGCGGCTCTCATCGAGCATCCCGGCAGCGAGCCGCTAGAGCTGGCCGCGCGGATGTCATCGCGGCACAGGATGGCATCACTCACCTGCGATACCCGATCAAGGATGACGTCTAAGAGCCACGCCGACCACGCTATACGTCAGCGCGTCGCGCAAGCGGATCGGCTTCCGCACGCCAGCGGGAAGCGCCGAGGCCGACCGATGGGCGCCGGAGCCGGCGCGGAATGCGCTCCCCGGCGTCACTCCGGCTACGCCAGCTGAATGCGGACCGTGGTCCAGCAGCGATCACGTACGACGAACCGCACGCACGGGCCACCGAGAAGCGACAGCTGATATTCGCCGTCGGGCAGTCGGTACCGCATCCGGCCGCGGGCGTCCGTCACCAGGGAGAGTGCATCCTCGATTCCGGCCGTGCGCAGCTTCACCTGCGCAAAGCGCAAACGGCGGTCGTTGCGCGTTGCGGCCTGCAGCGCTAGCTTCAGCCCGCCAGTGGTCGGCATATGGCCAAGGTAGCGCTCCGTCGCCTGATGGGCTACGCGGCTCCGAGGGCTGTCCGTAGGCGATCCCCAAGTGGACACCGGGTTTCCGGACTCAGACGTGATCGTTCTTGTTCCAGAGCTGATGGGTGAGGCCACTAGGCGAGGTGACCGACTCGACCGTGAAGCGATCTTCGGCGCCGCTTGATCCCTCCCAAAGGGATACGCCGCGCC
>Ga0302235_10002142_pt1 | contig 14402 bp, 6 predicted proteins | sample II_Palsa_N3_3_FD_193577 | JGI IMG/M metagenome (GOLD analysis project Ga0302235, IMG submission 193577) | Peat permafrost microbial communities from Stordalen Mire near Abisko, Sweden - II_Palsa_N3_3 | ecosystem: Environmental > Terrestrial > Soil > Palsa > Peat permafrost | place: Sweden... | reverse complement strand
ATCTGTGGCCAGATGCCGGCGGACCGCTCGCGGCGCGGACCCGGCCCGACGAGCTGGGGACGGTCTATCCGCACCGATGGGCCGTTCCCCGCGAGGTCTGGACAAGGCTGTTCGCTTCTGCTGAGCACGAGATCGGCATCCTGGCGTACAGCGCGCTGTTCCTCGCCGAGGACACAGGAATTCTCCGCATCCTCGCCGATAAAGGCCATGCCGGAGTGACCGTACGGATGGCGCTCGGAGACCCTGACGGGCCGCACGCTGCGGAGCGTGGCGAAGAGGAAGGCATCGGCGACGCCATGCCCGCTAAGATCCGCAACGCCCTAACGCTTTACCGCCCGCTCATGAACGTCCAGAACGTCGAGGTCCGCCTTCACCGCACCGTGCTGTACAACTCGATCTACCGCGCCGACGGCCAGCTCGTGATCAATCAGCACACCTACGGAATCCCAGCCGCGCAGGCCCCGGTATTCTGCCTGCGTGATAACGGCGGCGGCGAGATGACAGCCGTTTACCTCGACAGCTTCGAACAGGTGTGGGCAAATTCTGCGCCGCTTGCATAGCGTCGCCGACCAACGCAAGGCAGCAGGTAATGCGGTGGCTTACAACGTTTCTACCCTTTTCTCTATACGTTAACTGGCCTGAAAGTTGCCGTTAACATTTACGGACCTATGCTATCTATCATATGCGCGCCTACCAAGAATCTAGAAGTCCCACGGCGCGGACAGCCACAGACACCGTCAATAGAATAACCTGAACTGCGCAAACCAGCACCCGAAGCCTCTTTCGAGCTGTCTCACAACCCAGGGGCGCCCCAGACAGCAAGCCAGCGCTTCAGTTCTGGCTCAAGCGGCAACCTTTCATTGATCACGTCCTTGATGCGAAGCTCCAAATCATTATCCCTGGTCTCCTCAGGTCGGGGCGCAAATGGGTAGAAAGTTCCCCTACTATAGAGGTAGACGATGCCAAGACAACGACCATCCCTATCCTCGAAATTCACGACTGAGCAAAGTAGCTGGGGCCCGAAGCCGCCGTTCGCAAACTTCATGCTGGCCGCATGTATGTCCGCTACGAGCGATTCAAACCGATCAGCTGGCCGATGTATAACCATCCAGGTAAAACCGTAGGAGTCCTCACTGATCTCTACTGCCATCGCCTCGGTATCGCGGTTTAGCCAATTGCACACATCGTGCTGTTTATCCCGGAAGACGCGATCCTCGATCGCACGCACGCAAACCGAACCCAGGCCGGTCGGCGTGAACGCGACTCCTGTCGCTATGGCGTCACACGCCGCTGACAACGCGATGAGCGGGTCGAGGATTGCGGGTCGAGGCTTAACTCGGCCTGTCAACGTAGCCCAAAATCCCATGCTCGTAGCATAACAAAACGTCGCGGATCAGTCGACTGCTAGTTTCTATACAACTCGGGGACTTGCCAAGATGTTAAGGTTGTCGGAACAATGGCTCGAAGGTCTCCGCGCCTGAGAGCCAGACGCATCAAACCTTAAACTGAGCTGGCGCCTGTGATGTTGAACCTGCCGACCAGCCACTAATGAACTTTAGACCGCCGGACTTACAGTAAGCGCCGACGGTTTCGTCGCTGAGGGAAGCGCCACGAAGCTCGTCCTCGAACCTGCGCGGTCGGACGTGTTTGCGCCTCAGACACTTATTTCTCGGGACATATTTGCTGGTATGGACGTCCGGGAGCGTATGTAGCCCACTCAGCCTTGGTCAGGTCACGACCCGCGAGCTGGCACAGCTGTTGAGCCCACTCGGTGGCGTCGACGTCCCACAAGGTAATCCCGGTGGCCATGACGAGGCTTGGGTTCCATTGTGAACTCGTCGCTAGAACGTGGCCATCCTGGCTGAATGACACGGGCCCAGGGACATGCAGGGTTGCCATGGACGTTCTCTGGGCTACTGACCACAAAATGACCTCACTGCCTGTGCCGGAGGCTAGTATGCGACCGTCAGGGCTGAAGGCCAGGCTGTTCGGCTCGTTGGGAGCGAAACCACCGAGGGTGGCGATTTGTGTGCGGTGACTGAGATTCCAGAGAATCACGTAACATGCCGCGCATCCAAGGCCGGTCTGGCTGCCCTCCAAGGCGGTTGATGCCAGGGTCTGGCCGTCTGGGCTAAGTGCCACAGATAGTACTCCTCCCGACGGGTTTTCCCCGGGTAGCGTGGTGGTCACGCTACGCTTGCTAAGATTCCAGAGGACGATCTGGTTCGTGGTGCCTACGGCGAGCGTGTCTCCACTCGGACTGAAGGCTAGGCTATTCACACCTGGACTGCGGCTGGCCAAGGTTGCCACCTCCGTTTGGCGTTGTAGATCCCATAGAGAGACGTCGCCGCTGCTATCGGTCCCGTATGCGAGTGTCTTGCCATCAGGACTGAGCGCAGCGACGGTAGCGCCAGGGAGTACAGCGCTTGCGGTTTCGCGCCCCTGGGCCACATTCCACAAGATGAGGTCGCCGCCTGTTCCGAGCAGGACGATAGTGCGTCCGTTGGCGGTGAATCCGATCGGCGTCGTCTTTGCGGGAAGCGACGCCAGCTTGATGCGCCTGCTGATATCCCAGATAGCGCTTCCGGCGGTTCCAGCCGCGGCAAGCACCCGCTCACCTGGACCGAAAACGGCCGGGCCGTCTGCTTGAGGGAGGGTTGCCAGGGTTAGGTGATTGTTCCCTTGGAGTGCCCAGATGATAACTTTGCCATCGTCGCCGCCGGATGCGACAGTGAGGCCGTCAGAGCTGAATGTAACGCTGTCCACCCCGGCGGTATCGCCGCTCAAGGTGGCCTGTCGTGCCTGTCGGGCAACATCCCAGACAATCACGTGCCCGCCCCCGTCGCCAGACACGAGAGTCCGGCCGTCTTTGCTAAAGGCCAGACTGTTCACATCCCCGTCTGCTGGAAGGGTGGCCAGCGGCCTTCCGCTAGCCAGGCTATATAGCACGATATTCGCGTCATGAGTGCCTGCCGCGACCACCCGCCCGTCTGGGCTGAAGGCCAGGGAGAAAACGCCTCTGAATGAATGGCCGCCCTGCAACTGCGCAATGATCTTGTGCAGTTTTAGGTCCCACACGACTGTAATGTCTCCGACCGCGGGAGGGGTCGGTGTAAGCGTGCTGTCTGCGGCAAGGAACCGGCCGTCTGGGCTGAAGGCGATGGCAATCCCGCCGTTAGCTTCAGGGGCGGTTTCGCCCGAGGGCTGCGGGACAGCAAGGGTCGTCACCATAGTCTTCTTGGCAACATCCCACAGGCCGATCTCGGTACCCCGTACGTTACCAATGGCGAGGACGCGTCCGTCTGGGCTGAACGCCACCGGGCCGGTCTCATCGGCGAAGGTCGCGAGCTTAATCCGCCGCGAGGAGTCCCACAAGGTGACCGCGCTCTTGCCATTGGCGCCCAGGCTGACCACAGCGACGGTATGGCCATCCGGGCTCATCGCCATGCCGTCGCACCTGCCAGCAGGCAGGATGGCGGTCCGCGTACCTGTCCTCACGTCCCATTCGGCGACTTCATCTCCGCAGGTGACGAGGGTGCCGCCGCCGGATGTGAAAGCTACCCCGCGCACCAGATCAGACGAAACATTGAGGAACCGGTCGACGGGCTTGAGATTGCTGAGTTGCTGGGCAAGGCTGACCTGAGCTTCGGATGTGTCGCTGACCCTGAAGGCCGCCACGCTGAGCAGGGCGGCAAGCTGCGGGTTGCTGCTTGCCAGCTGACCGGCGGTGGCGTCGAGATTGCGCGAGAGGGCAACGCTCGCGTTCTGGCTGGCGTTCTGGCGCTGGGTCACCGCGAATACCAAAAGCGCCGCGATCAGCGTCAGGACCGTGGTGGCCGACAAGAATGCGCGCCTTCGCAGCTTCCTGACCCGGGTCCTGCTCAGCAGCAGGAACTCGCGTTCATACCGACTCAGCTGCCCTGGCTGGGTGTCCTGCTGCGCGAGTCCCCGCTTGAGCGCTGCGCCGGTGAGGAGCTGATTCGGCTGCCTGCCGGACTGCCGCCAGGCCGATATCCGGCGGCGCAAGTCATCACGCCATTGCAGGAAGTCGTGGTGGGCGGACAGGTGACCGGCCAAGGTAGGCCACTGCTCGATCAGCGAGTCATGGACCAGCTCGGCGACGGCACCACCGGAAGGCGAACCGCGCAATACGACCAGACGCTGGGTAGCCAGGGTACCTGCGACCGGCCAGTCGCCTGGGTCCACCTCGGCCTGGCTCGCAGCCCGGCGGGCGAACCCTTTCTCTCCCACCGGCAGGACAAGGTGGAGGAAGAATCGGCGAGCAGCGTCCCGATCGCCGGGAGTGAGCTGCTTCCACAGCCCTTCCAGGTGAGTGGCCAGCGGCCCCGCCCCTCGATTCAGCTCCTGGTAGACGCTGTGCCGCAGCAGCCCGTCAGGCCCCTGCCGCTCCCACAGCTCGGTCAGAATCACCTGGAGCGCGGGAAGCGAGTACGGCTGGACGCGGACCTCATCGATGATGCGCTCGGGAAGCCTGTCCTCATACCGGGCGAACCCGCTGCGGTGAACGGGTTCAACCACTGCAGCCCGGAACTGGGCAGCGGACAGCGCGCCCACATGAACGACGGTTATCGCATCGCCGTCAAACGGCGGCAGGCTCCGCAGCTGAGCCTCGTCGTCCTCACGTACGACTGTGACGATCCGGGCGAATGGCCTGCCCTCGGGATGACGGACCGAAGGTATCTGACCCAGGTCCCAGCCCAACGCCCGGGCGCGCGGGCCGCCGGCCCGCAGGACCTCCTCAAACTGGTCGACCACCACCACGACACGATCCCCGCCTAGGCAGTCACACAGTCGGCGGACACGGCTCGGAATGGTCTCGCCTGCAAAGCTTTCCTTCAGCTGCGTCTCGGTCCGTTGGAGGTCAGACGGCGACTCGGAACGCTGCATGTCGGTGCCGGATAGCGGGGAAGCTTTTGCCGCGACTGCAGCGGCAAGCGTCTCCCACAATGAATCCCGGGTCAGCGGCCGAACGATAATCACCGCGTGGCCTTGCCGCTCAAGTCCCGGAATGACGGCAGCGTTGAGCAACGAGGTCTTGCCGGCCCCGGACGGCCCGCTTACCACCGTGCTATCGCTAAGAGCGATCGTATTAACCGCGTCGGCGGCGAGTTCGTTACGGCCGAAGAACAGATCTTCGTCACCAGCCTGGAATGACCGAAGGCTGCGGAACGGGCACGCTCGCAGGAAGGAATCGCGCAGATCCGGCCACGTATCGAAAACCATCTCCCCGCTGACCGCGAATGCCAGCCGGGCGTTTCGGCCCAGCGAGGCTCGCACGACCAGTCCGACGACCTGCCCGATCTGGGCATCCCAGACCGGAGTACCGCTGAAACCCCCACGGATGCGCAGGCCACCTATAGCCTCGCCGATCTCCAGCTGCAGCCAGCCTCTCTCAGTACGGTCCACTACGGCGCCAGGCACCCATGCGGGGACACCGCCTGGGAGCCCGGCCTGATAGCCGTACGCCAAGATGTCGTGACCGCGGAGATTCCCGCCACGCGTCATGGCAAGCGGACGCGCGCCGTCAGGCACATCATCGTCAAGCACCAGGCCGGCGAGATCGCCGCTACCGTCATCGGCCATCGCCCGCCAGGCCGCAGTCCCGGCGGTAAGCACCTGCCCTGGCGCAATGAATGGGAAATCCAGCCGCACCCGGCCGCGTGACGGCGGCGCCGCAAGCTCGTCTGGCTCGCCCATGGACCCCGCCACCACATGGGCGCACGTCACTACCCTGCCGTTAGCAACCAGCAGGCCGAACCCGTAATGATCACTCGACTTATCCAGGATCCGCACAAGCGCCTGTGCCACGAGGTTCTCATGACCACCGGCAGCACCCTCCACCTCAGCCACCTCCACCACCCGCCCCCTCAGCACCCGCCGCAGCGTCTGGCCCGCCGCGGGCAGGGGATGCCGTGGGCCGAGACCATTCAGCTGTGACAGTCAGGTGCCCTTCGGCTGCCGATTCAGCGATAAAGACGCCCGCCTTCGCGGAGAACTTAAGCCCGAACTCCACCGCCACCCGGTCCGGCGGCTCGTGATGTTTCCGCATACGAGAAAGCGCCTCGCCCGCGAAAGCCTGAACGCGATCCAGGGCATCGGTCAAAGTCTCGGGCAGCCGCCCGATTACCTCTTTGCTTCGGCCACCTACTGGAGCCAGGTCCTCAACCTGCCCAGTGACCTCGGCAAGTATGGTTTCACCGTTGTCCAACGGGATCTCGACGAAATAAGGCACCGATCCGCCCCCTCGATCAGTAGTTAATCGTCGTCAGCCGAAGTTGATGTACCTGGCGGAACTCCAAACCGGTCATGCATGTACTCCCTGTACCTGCTCCCAGTCTGCAGCCATACGTTGCAGGGCACATGATGCCGCCGGCTGAGATAGGCAGGCCAGCCACGTGCATTGGATACGCCAGAAGCTTGTGCAGGAAGACGGCGGTCTGTGCACGGCGCAGGGCCTGCAACGGGGACATAGGAGCCATGCACGTGGCTCTAAGCGTGGCGACGTGCTGCCCAGATGATGTTGTCTGCGGGAGGGCTGCGCTGGTTCCAGTCCGCGCAATTAGCCCCCCGGCAGCCTCATAACTCACTGCCATGCGCAAAGATAACATCTGTCCCGCCCTCCCCACACTGCGGGATAACCCGGCAACCCGGCTGATCCCATTATTCTCACCCCAGCCAGCAGCTCCGATACACGCAGGCTAAATTCGCCACCGATTCGTTATCCAGACGGCATCTAGCCACCTAGGGCTAGCTAGCTGGGCGGGCAAGCATACGGCCCCAGACGAAATCTAGGATCCGGGCGACGTCTATGCATCCAGTGAACCCGCAAGAACCGTCATTTCTGTCGCGTCGCTGAATTTCTTGTTTTCTCTGCTCACTGACCCTTCCCTATCCCTAGCTGGCCCCTCTGCACTACTCGCTCCCGGCGATCTTGTCCTGCCCATCGTCACCATGATCTAAAGCCGTGCAGACCGTTGCATTGATCTAAATGATCATGGTCAGTCCTGCGGCCGCGCGATCACGAGGGAGGCAGCCGATGGCCGTGGTCGTCACCGTCGCTAAGGGCTACGACCTCGGCTATGCGTGGAAGAACCAGGCTCAAGCCGGCGCCGAGAAGACCACCGGTGGCTACTACATCAACGCCGCCCAGGCCGGGGAACCACCAGGCCGATGGTGGGGCCCCGGAGCACAAGCCCTAGGCTTCGCCACCGGCCAGGTCGTCGAGCGCGAGCCCTATGACTCGGTCTACCAGCAGCTCGACCCGCGGACTGGAGAGAAGCTGGGCAGATCGCGCGGGAGCTACACGAAATTCACCGACCACCTGGAGCGCCTGCAGGTCGCTGAACCGCACGCCACTGCCGAACGGCTGATCGAGCTAGAGCGGGAAGCGGCCAAAGCAACCCGTCAGCCCGCCGCCTACACCGACGTCACCGTCTCGTTCAGCAAGTCGATCTCAGTCCTGCACGCCTCGATCCGGGAAAACGCGCGCCGAGCACGCCTCGCCGGAGACGAGCGCGCGACAGCGTACTGGGCCGTCCAGGAGGAGAAGTTCCAGGCCATCCTCCACCGGGCCAACCGCACCGCGCTCGAGTATGCCCAGACCTGGGCCGGGGTCACCCGCACCGGCTACCACGGCATCCGGGTCGACGGCCAGGAGCCGGGCCGGTTTGAGGAAGCGGGCCTGATCGTGACGTCCTGGCTGCAGGGCACCAGCCGGGACGGCGATCCCCAAGATCACATTCACAATCAACTGGCGCGGATCACCCGGATCATCAGCGACGGGAGGTGGCGTGCGCATGACACGGCGAGCCTGCGCGCGGTCATCGGCGCCCTGCAGGGCGTCGCCGCCACCGCGGTGGAGTGCGAGCTGACGCGCGAGTTCGGCGTGGACTGGGTGCCGCGCGCCGACGGACGCGGCAACGAGATCAAAGGCGTCACGCGAGCGCAGATGGACGCCTACTCCGCGCGGACCGTCCAGGTGCACGAGAAGGAGCACGAACTCGCGCAGGCGTGGGAGCGCAAGAACGGCCGCGCGCCGAACTCGCGCGAGCTGTACTACATCACGCAGAAGGCGACTCTGCTGTCGCGCAGGGGCAAGGACGCGGGTCAGATCGACTGGGACGCACTCGCGCAACAATGGGACGCTACGATCGGCGGCGAGCTGGCGCACATCGCCCCGGCCGTGTCGAACGTAGGCGGCACGGACGGGAGCGCGTCAGCAACCGTCGGCGGCCGCGAGCCGGGTGGCCCGCGGGCTGACGGCCCGCCGTCGCGGGGAGAGCAGGCGCGGGCAGTGCAGAAGGCATTGGCGCTGGTGACAGCTAAGCAGTCCACCTGGACCCGCCATGACCTGCTCAAGCAGCTGGCCCTGGTGATGCCTGCGCAGACCCGGCAGATGAGCCCCCTGGCCGCCCAGGAGCTGCTGCTCGGCCTCGCCGATGAGGCCCTGTCCGGCCGCATCGAGGATGTCGTGTCGCTGGAGGCCCCGCAGTGGCCGCCGCTACCCGGTTCGCTGCGCCGCGAGCTGGACGGGCGCAGCGTGTACACGCGGCCGGGCACCACGCGCTATGCCACCGCCGCGCAGCTATCCGCCGAAGAGCGGCTGGTCGCGCAGGCGCAGACGCAGGGCGCGCCGCGTCTGCCGCCTGAGCTGGCGGCGCGTCGCCTGGGCGCCGATCCGGCGCTACTGGAGGCGCAGCTGCGCGAGGGCGCGCAGGATGCGCGTAACCAGGTCACGCAACGCGGGCTGCGGCTGGACCAAGCCGCCGCCGTCTGGCATGTACTCACCTCGGCTCGCACCGTGGAGGTGATCACGGGCCCGGCCGGGACCGGGAAGACCAGGGTCCTGGCCGCGGGGGCGCTGGCCTGGACCGGGCAAGCCGGCTCCGGGCGGGTGTTCGGCACCGCGACATCCCAGAACGCCGCCAACGAACTCCGCAACGCCGGTGTGCGGGTATCAGCCAACACCACCAAGCTCCTGGCCCGCATCGACATCATCCCGCCGGGGTCGCTGATCGTAGTCGACGAGGGCTCGATGGTCTCCCTGGCCCACCTGTCCGCGCTGGTCGATTTCGCGGCGCGGAACGGCTGCAAGCTGGTGCTGGCCGGGGACCAGGAACAGCTCGCCGCCGTAGAAGGCGGCGGCGCGATGATGCTCCTAGCTGACCAGCTCGGCTACGTGCAGCTCGCCGAGCCGGTCCGCTTTACCGCCGCCTGGGAACGGGAGGCCTCGCTGCGGCTGCGCCGCGGAGACGCGACCGCGCTGGACGACTACGACCAGCACGGCCGGATCTACGGCGTCCCACCCGACCAGGCCATGGACCAGGCCGTGAAAGCCTACGTCGCCAGCTACCTGGCCGGCCGGGACGTCATCTTGACCGCCGCGGACTGGGCCCGCTGCCGGGAACTGTCCGCCCGGATCCGCGACGACCTGATCCACCTCGGCCTGGTCGACAACACCCAGACGGTGACGATCGCCGAGGGCGCCGAAGCCTCGGTCGGTGACTTGATCATCTGCCGGCAGAACGACCATACGCTCGAGGCGGGTGAGCCCGGCCGGGCCCTGGCCAACGGCGATATCCTGCGGATCGAGGCCATCACCAGCGGCGGCGTGATGGCCCGCCGCCAGCTCGAGCCCGACCCGGCGACCGGGCAGCAGCGCTTCACCGGCCGGGCGTTCTGCTACCGCGGCTACCGCACCTCCGACCTGGCCTACGCGATCACCGGGCATTCCGCCCAGGGCGCCACCGTGCATACCGGGATCACCATGGTCACCGGAAACGAGGACCGCCACTGGCTGTACCCGGCGATGACCCGCGGCACCGACACCAACATCGCGTTCGTGTTCACCACCCCGCCCAGGCCCGCCGACCCGCAGCCCGGCACCCGGCCCGCCCCCGAGCTGGACCGTTACGAACACATCCGGAACGAACGCGACGGTTTGCTGCCCGGCCAGGCCCCCGCCCCCGGGCCCGGCAGCCCAGACCCGCGCGAACCAATCGCCGTCCTCGCCGACGTGCTCGACCGCGACAGCGCCGAGCTGTCCGCCTCCCAGACCAGGCAGCGCAACCTGGCCAACGCCGACCACCTCGCCATCTTGAACACGATCTGGACCGCCGAAACCCGCACCGCCCAGAACGACCGCTACCGCGACCTGGTCATGGCCGCGCTCCCCCTCGGCTACCGGCAGGAACTGTCCCACCAGGCACGGTGGCTATACCGGACCCTGCGGACCGCCGAGCTGGCCGGCCTGGACCCTGCCGACCTCGCCCGTTCCGCCATCGAATCCCGGGACCTCGCCGGCGCCCGGGATATCGCCGCCGTCCTCGATGCCCGGATCCGGCAGTGCGTACACCCGCTGCTGCCCCAGCCGCAGGGCCCATGGTCCCGCCGCGTACCCCAGCTACCCGATCCCGGTCGCCACGCCTACCTGACCCAGATCGCGGCCATGATGGACGACCGCAAACAGCGCATCGGACAGCACACCGCCCAGCACCCGCCCCCCTGGGCGATCAAGGCCCTCGGCGCAGTGCCCGCCGACCCGGCCGCCCAGCAGGAATGGCAGAACAAGGCATCCTCCATCGGCGCCTACCGGGAAACCTACGCCCATGACCACCCCGATGACCCGATCGGACCCGAACCCACCCGCGACGCGCCGGACCAGCGTGCCGCCTGGCACGAGGCGTTCCTCGCCCTCGGCCCGCTAGACGGGCCCGATGTCCGCAGCATGCCCGACGGCAGGCTCTGGCTCATCCGCGACACCTACGCCGCCGAGACCGCCTGGGCACCCCGGCACGTCGGCAAGGAACTGCGACTGGCCCGCCTCGGCGCGGCCAATGCCGACCGGGACGCCATCCGCGCCGCAGCCGAAGCCGACGCCGCCCGCAAGGCCGGCGACCACGACCGCGCCGCGCGGCACGATGTCCTAGCCGCCAGCTACCGGGCGATGAGCGGCCACTACCGGCAGCAAGAGACCATCTTCGCCGCCACCATGGACGACCGGCTGGAGTGGGAACACGCCACCGAGCCGTCCCGCCACCTAGCCACCGCGGCCGACGCCGAACTGCGCCGCCGTCACCCCGACCAGCGGATCGAGCCCCTCCGCTCCGCCGAACCTGCCCCCGTCAGCGACACCGACCGCTCCGAGCTGACCTTGACCTTGGACAAGAAGATCGCCGAGATGGCCGTCTGGGTCCGCGAGCTTGCCGCCAACCGCCAGTCGTTCCGCGAGAAGCTCGAAGAGCTCCAAGGACTCAAGGTCCCCAGCGAGGACCCCGACTGGGACGACCTCGGCGAGGCTTTCCCGTCCTGGAATCCGCCCGGACGCGATGCGATCCTCCAGCCGCCGAAGCCGCAGATCACCCCCTCAGCGAAGATCCTCCAGCTCGCCGCCGAACGCGACACGTCACCCGAGGCCGCTGACTGACCACCGACCATGGCGCATCATGGTCAAAGCAAGGGAGGCGACCGCCGATGCCCGCGATAGAAATCCCTGACCCGCTGCCGCCCGCGATCACCCCGCCCCGCACGGTCATCGAATTCCTCGTCGATCAGGACCTCGAAGAATTCGGCGACACCGGCCTGGTCGCACGCACCTGGCACTGGGTCCTGCACGGCGGCGGACCCGGACCGATCAGCCACATGGACTGGTCACAGTTCGACGGCGACGGGCCCCCATCGACGGCCACCCTCGCCGCGGAAAGCACCGCCGACGAGCCGCCGCTGCACCCGGCCACCCCATGGCCCGAGCTCAACAAGGCCAGATTCATCTGCTGGCTTTCCACCTCCGTCCCGGGAGACGAAGTACCGCTAGGCTTCCGCCCGTGGGAAACGGCCCCCGCACCTGCCGTCACCCAGGACGGATCGGTCACCGTCACCATGCGCGAGGTCTCCGGTCGGCCGACGGCCCGACCGTGGTGACGGCGAAGACATCTCGATAAGGTCATCGCCTAACCCCAGTAGTGCCATGCCGTACGCTTCCTCCTCGTTCATGATCACTGCATTTCCGTCACCTGGAAGATCTCGCCATGATCACCAGATGGGCACGCGTGTGAAGCTGAATGGATATGGTTCAAGGTGGCAAGATGAGGGGCCAAGATCAGGCATGTATACCATCGATTGGCATGGACGCAGTGCCTTGAAAGGACAGGATAAGGGACGATATGTTACTGTTTCGTGCAGTCCGTGCCTTGTCGGATAGGTAGTCAATTGATACTGCCAGATCACAAGTCACACTGATTCGCCCCTGTAATATCTGTATGTATGGGTTCGGCTGCTCGCCGGAAATCACCTGGCCGAGCTGCGAGTGCTGACCGTCGGCAACCTTTGAGCTTTGCGGGCACGGCATGGGTGTGCGTCATCTTTGTAGGTGACCAAGATCGTTTTGGAGTCGGCGGTGGTCAGGCGGGTCGCGTCTGAGTGTGTGAAGTGTTGCAGATGGCTTCCCACTGGCTGCTGGCCTCGCGGCAGCGCAGGGCGATGATGGCGTCTGCACCGTCGGTTGTCCAGTGCATCCCTGCCTGCTTGAGGCGCTGGCCGACGATGTTTTTGCAGCCGGCCTCGACAACTCCGGAGCCGACGAACAGGCCGCACTGGCGGAACCAGCGGTAGCGCATGCGGGGCGCGTTGTTGAGGAAGTACCCGAGCTCTTTGTCTACCTCGGTTTTCCTGGCTCCTTGGAGGGGGTACTCGCGGACGGCGGCCTCGATGCCGTCGATGTAGCCGTAGTCGAGGTCTTCAAGGCGGGCTTGCAGCCATTCGCTGTAGTGGTCCAGGAGCATGAACTCCAGGGAGCGGGCCAGGCTGTGCAGGTGCTCGCGGGCGTGGTAGAGGTCAACGATCTGGGTGGCTTCGGGGAACTTGCCCGTGACGAGGTTCCAGATCCAGGCGGCTCCGTCACCGATGAAGGTGAGCTGCCGGACGTGGTCCGCGCCGCGGCGGATGCCTTCGGCTTTCACCAGGTCCGCGAAGACGCTCGCGGTCTCGAAGGAGGCGATGTAGCTGGAGGAGGCCCGGTCCCGGACCGGGTATCCGTCCTGGTCCAGGGAGTGCTGGTTGAAGAAGACGGCGAGCTTGACCTCGCGGGTCCGGGCGCGGCCGTCATCGCCCTTGCCGTCGCGGCCGGCGGTCTCCCTGGCGGTCATCGGGACCCCGGTGCCGTCGATCACGCCGTAGAGCATGTCCAGGTCGTGCCGCGGCGGCAGCGGGACCAGTTTCCGCCCGGTGATCAGGGCTGACCGTTCGCGGGCCTGCGCGGCGTGCGCGGCACCGCTGGCCTCGGCGGCCCGCTCGACGCGCTTGACGGTCAGGCGCACTCCGGCCAGGTCTTCCAGCATGGAGGCAGCGCCGGCGAACGGCCCGGCGGCCGCGGCCTTATCGTTCATCGCGGTCAGGCCCGGGGAAAGGGACGTGCCCGCCACGCCTAGCTCGGCATCACGCGGCGCGAGGCCGTGCCCGCATTCCGCGCAGTGGTACCAGGCACGGTTCAGCGTGACCGGGCCGAGCACCGTGTCGATGACCTTGTCCCGGTAAGAGATGAACTCCGCTTGATGGCCGTTCCCGCACGGCACCCGCGGCCCGCGGTGCCCCCGGTCGGCAGACAGCAGTTCCCCGAGCATGCCGGCCCCGAGCTTCAGCATCCCGGCCCGGATCACCCTCTCCGCAGCCTCCAGCCCGGCATTCCCGCAGCCCAGTGCCCGGGCCGCTTCACCGGCCAGCCGCGTGATCTCGACGGCCCTGACTTCCCCCAGCGCCCTCAGGAGCCCCCCTTTTCCCCTCCCGTCCCGGAGGGGCCCTCATCACCGGCGCTGCCCGGAATCACCGGGCGCCCGTCGCAGATCGCCTCGTTCACCTCCGTGACCTGCCCGACCAGATCACGGAACCGCTGGTACCCCGCCACCTCCCGCCGCACCTTGTCCAGTTCCGGACCCGGCCGCAGGTGCCGGGTCCGCGTCCGTCCCTCCACCCGCCGGGTCAGGTTGTACTGCGGGCCGTGACCCGGGTGATCAGGCGCCGCGCATGCGCAGTTCGGCTTCCCGCACTTGCGGCGCACCTCATTCAAAGATCCTGGCCGGAAGTCTCCGACCTGGCTCAGCTCCTGGTACAGCTCGTCCCGCCGCCGTTCCAGTTCCGGCAGCTCATCCGTTTCCTCTGGCACCGCAGCTCCCAATCTGAGTAATGTCAACACTCAGATTAAGGCCGCAGCCAGCCACGACCAAAGACCCCTACGAATGTGTCGCACACCCGTCTGACGACCGGAAAAGGGTATTCAATATCGGTAGGGCAAAGGTTTGACAGTACGGGTGGGCGTTGGAGGGCATTGAGTGAGGTGCGGGCAGTGCGGAGCGTCTCTGGGAGAGGGCGACCGGTTCTGCGGGGCTTGC
>Ga0302235_10002140_pt1 | contig 14417 bp, 9 predicted proteins | sample II_Palsa_N3_3_FD_193577 | JGI IMG/M metagenome (GOLD analysis project Ga0302235, IMG submission 193577) | Peat permafrost microbial communities from Stordalen Mire near Abisko, Sweden - II_Palsa_N3_3 | ecosystem: Environmental > Terrestrial > Soil > Palsa > Peat permafrost | place: Sweden... | reverse complement strand
CGTCGGCCAGGGTGTAAGCGAGCTCGAGGTCAGCTGTCGCGCCGGCTTCCTGGATGTGGTATCCGGAAATCGAGATCGAGTTGAACTTCGGCATCTGCCGGGAGGTGAACCCGAAGATGTCGGAGATGATCCGCATCGACGGGCCCGGCGGGTAGATGTAGGTGTTGCGGACCATGAACTCCTTGAGGATGTCGTTCTGGATCGTGCCGGCCAGCTTCTCGCTCGGCACGCCTTGTTCCTCGGCGGCGACGACGTAGAGCGCCAGCACGGGCAGCACCGCGCCGTTCATCGTCATCGACACGCTCATCCGGTCCAGCGGGATCCCGTCGAAGAGCTGCCGCATGTCATAGATCGAGTCGATCGCGACGCCCGCCATGCCGACATCGCCGGCTACCCGCGGATGGTCGCTGTCGTACCCGCGGTGGGTCGGCAGATCGAAGGCGACCGACAGGCCCTTCTGCCCGGCGGCGAGGTTACGCCGGTAAAACGCGTTCGACTCCTCCGCGGTGGAGAACCCGGCGTACTGCCGGATGGTCCACGGCTGGTTGACGTACATGGTCGGATACGGGCCGCGCAGGAACGGCGCGATGCCGGGATAGGTTTCCAGGAAGTCGAGGCCGCCGAGGTCCGCGCCGGTGTAGAGCGGTTTGACGTCGATTCCCTCAGGCGTGCTCCAGACCAGCCCGGCGGCGTCGCCGCCGGCCTGCTCGTTCACCGCCTGCCACCAGCGTTCACCGTCCGCCGGGGGGGCGTCGCCGAGCGGGATATCGGCGAAGTCAGGGACGCCGGGCGGCGGGGTCATGCCGGCACATCCAGTGCGTCGAGGGTGCGGCGCTGGAACGCGAGCACATCCATGCCATCGGCGATGATGTCATCAGCCGCCGCCGCGGGTCCGGTATCGGGCGGGGCCGCCAGTATCACCCGGGATGCGCCCGCGGCCCGCAGCCTCGCGACGGCCGCGTTCACGTCATCGGCCACGGCGTCGTCGGCGCCGCAGACGACCGCGACCGCCGATTCTGCAGGTCCGGGCCCGCGCTGGCCGGGAACCACGTCCGGACGTCCGGGATCTGCGGTCACCGCGGCGATCCCGGCGGGCGCCAGCAGCGCTGTGACCGCGGCGGCGCGCGCCGCGGCGGCCTTCGGCGTCCCGACCGGCACCAGCACCACCGTCGGCGGCGCACCTTTGATGTGCGTGTACGCGTCGGCGCGGTCGCGTAGCTCCTCGTGCCACTGCGCCCACCGGATCCGTGGCAGGCCGCCGGGGGCCTGCGGACGCCTGTCGGCCGCCGGCCGTTCCAGCAGCGTCTCACCGATCATGGGGAACTCGCTGACCCCGGTCACCGCCTCACGGCGATGGGCCAGCGCGTCGCGGCGGGTGTCCCGGCTGGCCGCGATCCGGTCGCCGACCATGCCGCTGCGGAGCGCGGCGGACAGGCCGCCGGATCGTTCGATCTCCTGGAACCACGCCCAGCCGCGTTGCGCCAGCGCCTCGCTGAGGTTCTCGACGTACCAGGACCCTCCCGCCGGGTCGATGACCCGGGCGATGTGGGACTCCTCCGCCAGCACGGCGTGGGTGTTGCGGGCGATCCGCAGCGCCAGCACGTCTGACCGCCCGAGCGCGGCGTCGAAGGGCCGCACGGTGATGGCGCCGGCGCCGCCGACACCAGCGGCGAAGCAGGCCAGGGTGCCGCGGAGGATGTTGTTCCACGGGTCGCGACGGGTCGTCATCGGCCATGAGCTGACGGCGTGCTGGCGCTGCCCCGCCGCCTCGCCAGACACGCCGCACTGGTCGGCGACGCGGGACCAGGTGCGGCGGGCGGCGCGCAGCTTGGCGATGGTCGCGAACTGGTCGGCGGTCGCCGCGTACCGGAACTCGAGCTGCCCGAGCGCGCCGGCCATCGGCAGGCCGGCCTCGGCCAGCGCCCGCAGGTACTCCACCCCGGCGGCGAGGGCGCAGCCGAGCTCGGTGGCGTCGGTCCCTCCGGCATCGTGGAACGGCAGCGCGTCGACCACGATCGCCCGGACTCCGGGCCAGTCGGCCGCGCAGCGTGCGGCGAGCGTGGTGGCCTCAGCCATCCCAGCGTCCAGGCCGGTCCGCGCGAGCAGGCCGATCGGATCGATGCCCAGGACGGCCTGCAGCTGGCCTTCCGGCACGCCGCGGCGTCCGGCGCCCGCCAGGAGAATCCGGGCGGCGGCGCCCGCGTGTTCGCCTGCGTCCAGGACGACGGTGGCCAGGTCGAGGTAGACATCGGCGAGCACGTCAGGGATCGCCTCGACCGGGATGCCTCCCGCGCCGATCTGCAGCCACAATGAGCTGACCCCGCCGTCGAGGTCCGTCATGATCTGCTCTCGGGCGACCGCGGGATCCGGGTGGCCGTACTGGCCGCGGACGTCCCATCCCATCCGGTGACCGCCGGCCGTTCGACCGCGCACGTACGGGGCCTGCCCGGGATAGCCGGCGTCGCCGGTCCCGTCGTCCGCGGTGTACAGCGGGGCGATCTCGATGCCGTCCAGGGTTAGCGTCGCGAGCTCTCGCTCCGGGTCGGCAGCCTCGTCCGGGCTGTGCAGCACGCGCGCGACGAGACGCTGCCAGTCTCGCCGGGTCGCCGCCGGGAAATCCGCGGCCAGCACGAGCTCGTCGGCTGTCTGGTCTGGGGCGTCAGGCATCTCGGGACTTCACCTTCTCCGATTCGACATCTCAGTCATACCGGCCGGCCAGCACCTCGGCGTCGCTGGGGTCACCTTGACAGGCCGCGATTCGGTCACCGGGAGGCATTGCCGTCCGGGCCGGGGCTCGCCAGGCCGCGGCCGTCAGCTCTTCGTAGACCGGGTTCGGACCGGGCCCGCTCATCCACGCCCGCGACCGGATCACCACGCAATTTTACCTGGACGTTCAACTAAATTTACATGGACGTCCAACTAAACTGACGCTAGAATAGTAGGACGTCCTACTATTTTCGGGCGACGGATCGCTCGCGACCCCTCGCCTGCGGCCAGAGCGGAGATGACAGCGCAGTGCCGAGTAACTCCCAGGCGCTACACGTACCGGTCAACCCGGTGCGGTTCGTCACCGCCGCTAGCTTGTTCGACGGCCACGACGCGGCGATCAACATCATGCGGCGGGTGCTGCAGAGCCAGGGCGCGGAGGTGGTCCATCTCGGGCACGACCGCAGCGTCGAGACGGTGGCCCGCACCGCGATCGAGGAAGATGCGCAGGGCATTGCCCTGTCGTCCTACCAGGGCGGGCACGTCGAGTACTTCAGCTATCTCGTGCAGCGGCTGGCCGAGCTCGGGGCGGGTCACATCAAGGTGTACGGGGGCGGTGGCGGGGTCATCGTGCCCGAGGAGATCGCCCTGCTGGCCGAGCGCGGAGTGACGATCTTCGCGCCGGAGGACGGGCAGCGGCTGGGCCTGGCCGGCATGATCAACAAGCTGATCGAGGCGTGCGACGTTGACCTGTGCGCGGACGAGCCGAGCCTGGACGCCGTGCTCAGCGGCAGCGCTGCTCCGCTGGCCCGCGCGATCTCGGTGCTCGAGGCCGGACGGTCCGCATCTCTGGCGCAGGGTGTCCGGGAGGCGCGGCCGGCCCGGGCGGTTCCCGTGCTCGGCATCACCGGGACCGGCGGGTCCGGTAAGTCGTCACTGACCGACGAGCTGCTGCGGCGCTTCCGCCTGGACCTCGAGGACAAGCTGCGTATCGCGGTGCTGGCGATCGACCCGACCCGCCGCCGCGGCGGCGGCGCCCTGCTGGGCGACCGGATCCGGATGAACGCCCTGGACAGCGGGGACGGCAATCGGACGTTCTTCCGGTCGATGGCCACCCGGTCGGCCGGCGCGCAGCTGCCTGAGCGGTTCGACGACATCCTGACGGCGGTGAAAGCGGCGGGGTTCGACCTGGTGATCGTCGAGACGCCGGGCATCGGGCAGGGTGATGCGGCGATCGTCCCGTTCAGCGACGTCTCGCTGTATGTCATGACGCCGGAATTCGGCGCCGCTTCCCAGCTGGAGAAGATCGACATGCTCGACTTCGCCGATGTCGTGGCCGTCAACAAGTTCGAACGCCGGGGCGCGGAAGACGCCCGCCGTGATGTCGCCCGCCAGCTGGTCCGCAACCGCGAGGCGTTCGGCGTCCCCTGGGACGACATGCCCGTGTTCGGCACCAGTGCCGCGCGGTTCATGGACGACGGAGTCAGCGCGCTTTACCAGCACCTGAAGACCCTGCTGGCCGAGAAGGGACTGCCCGTCGGCGCGGGCGTGCTCCCGCAGGTCAGCGTCAAGGCCTCGACCGCGCTGCACAGCGTCGTGCCCGCCGCCCGCAGCCGGTACCTCGCGGACATCGCCGACACGGTGCGCGACTACCACCAGCTGACCCGGGCCCAGGCCGACGTCGCCCGCCGCCGGCAGCACCTGCGCACCGCGGCTGATCTGCTCGGCGAGGACTCCGCGGGCGAGCAGGTCGGCAGGCTGCTCGCCGCCGCCGACGGCGAACTGCGGCCTGAGGTCCGCGACTCACTCGAGCAGTGGCCGGCCCGCGTCGCGGACTACGCCGGCGACGAGTTCGTCTACACCGTGCGCGGCCAGGAACTCCGTACCCCGCTGACCAGGAGCACGCTGTCCGGATCCAAGGTGCCCCGGGTCGCGCTGCCGCGCACCCAGGACGACGCGGAGCTGCTGCGGTTCCTGCGCTCGGAGAACCTGCCCGGTTTCTTCCCGTTCACCGCGGGGGTGTTCCCGTTCAAACGTGAAGGTGAGGCGCCGGCCCGGATGTTCGCCGGCGAGGGTGACGCGTTCCGCACCAACCGGCGCTTCCAGCTGCTGTCCCGCGGCAATGACGCGACCCGGCTGTCGACGGCGTTCGACTCGGTGACGCTCTACGGCCGCGATCCCGACCCGCGCCCGGACATCTACGGCAAGGTCGGGACGTCCGGGGTGTCGATCGCCACGGTCGAGGACATGAAGGTCCTGTACTCCGGGTTCGACCTGTGCGCCCCGGCGACCTCGGTGTCGATGACGATCAACGGACCGGCCCCGGCCATCCTCGCGATGTTCCTGAACACCGCTATCGACCAGCGCCTCGACGCCTTCCGCGACGAACACGGCCGCGAGCCAGCCGAGGCGGAAACCCGCGAGATCCGCGCCTGGGTCATGAGCAATGTCCGCGGCACGGTGCAGGCCGACATCCTCAAGGAAGACCAGGGCCAGAACACGTGCATCTTCTCCACCGATTTCGCGCTGCGGTGCATGGGCGACATCCAGCAGTACTTCATCGACCACCAGGTGCAGAGCTTCTACTCGGTGTCGATCTCCGGGTACCACATCGCTGAGGCCGGGGCCAACCCGATCAGCCAGCTGGCGTTCACCCTCGCCAACGGCTTCACCTACGTCGAGGCGTACCTCGCCCGCGGCATGGACATTGACGACTTCGCCCCGAACCTGTCGTTCTTCTTCTCCAACGGCCTGGACGCGGAGTACTCCGTCATCGGCCGGGTCGCGCGGCGGATCTGGGCCGTGGCGATGAAGGAACGGTACGGCGCGGGAGAGCGGGCCCAGAAGCTGAAGTACCACGTGCAGACCTCCGGCCGGTCGCTGCACGCGCAGGAAATGGACTTCAACGACATCCGCACCACGCTGCAGGCCCTGTGCGCCATCTACGACAACTGCAACAGCCTGCACACCAACGCCTTCGATGAGGCGGTCACCACGCCCAGCGAGCATTCGGTCCGCCGGGCGCTCGCCATCCAGATGATCATCGACAAGGAATGGGGCCTGGCGGGCAACGAGAACCCGCTGCAGGGCTCGTATATCATCGAGCAGCTCACCGACCTGGTCGAGGAGGCCGTGCTGGCCGAGTTCGACCGCCTGGCCGAGCGCGGCGGCGTGCTAGGCGCCATGGAGACGGGCTACCAGCGCGGGCGGATCCAGGACGAGTCGATGCTCTACGAGCAGCGCAAGCACGACGGCAGCCTGCCCATCGTCGGCGTCAACACCTTCCTCGACCCGCACCGCGACGACACCCCGGCCGGACCGGTGGAACTCGCCCGCGCCACCGAGGCGGAAAAGCAGTCCCAGCTCGACCGGCTCGCCGGCTTCCACGCCCGGCACGCGGACACCGCGCCGGAGGCGATCGCCCGGCTGCAGGACGCGGCCATCAGCGGAGGCAACATCTTCGCCGCCCTGATGGACGCCGTCCGGCACTGCTCGCTCGGCCAGATCAGCGAGGCTTTCTTCGAAGCGGGGGGCCAGTACCGGCGCAACGTGTGAGCAGACTCCCGGATCACGCCAGCTCGGCCTGCCACAAGGGACCATGGCCCGGCCGAAATGGGCCAAAGCACCGGAATGAGAGGCGACAGGCTGTGACGGCTCCGCTGACGTTTGATCCTATCGAGGAGGCCGCCCGGCAGTGGCGGGCTCACGGCTGGGGCGACGCCGCGGACGGCATGGCCGCCTTCACATCCGTGATGCGCGCCCAGGCGATCATGCTCGCGCGAGCCGAGGCCGTGCTGCGGCCGCTCGGGCTGAGCTTCGCCTGACATCCACACCGAAAGGGCGTTATGCCGACGTTGCGCGATGACCTCGGGCATCCGCTGCGCCTGGCCAGGCCCCCGCAGCGCATCGTCTCGCTGGTCCCGTCCCTGACCGAGGCCCTCGCCGTCACCGTCCCCGGCCGGCTGGCCGGCGCCACCGACTGGTGCACCCACCAGGCCGGCCTCGACGTGCCGCGGGTCCGCGGCACGAAGAACCCCAACCGGGCCGCGATCACCGCGCTGCGCCCGGACCTGGTCGTCGCCAACCGCGAGGAGAACCGCCGGCACGACGTCGAGCGGCTGCGGGCGGCCGGGATCCCGGTGTGGGTCACCGAGATCGAGACGGTCGACGCGGCGCTGCGCTCGCTGCGCCGCCTGTTCACCGACGTCCTGGCCGTCCCCGAACCCGAATGGATACGCGCGGCGGCCAGCGAGTGGTCCAGGCCGCCCGCGCTGCCGGCCCTGCGAACCGTCGTCCCGATCTGGCGCGACCCCTGGATGGTCGTGGGGGCCCGGACCTTCACCGGAGACATGCTTACGCGGCTCGGCCTCGCGCACGTATTCGGCGACTCCCCGGACCGTTACCCTAAGCACGAGCTGACCCGCCTGGCGGCCGCCGGAGCCGAGCTGGCGGTGCTGCCCGACGAGCCCTACCTCTTCACCGCCAGCGACGGGCCTGAGGCCTTCCCCGGCATCGCGGTGGCGCTCGTCTCCGGCCGGAGCCTGACCTGGTACGGTCCCTCGCTGGCGACCGCCCGCGCCGAGCTGACCGCCAGCATCCAGGCCGTGATCTGTTCCTAAGCGCGCACTGGCCGCGCCCGGGCTACCGGTGCGCATGATAACGTGACAGCCGCCGGACCCCCGCGCGCCAGCGCAGCGGGTGCCGGCAGCGCGTCAGGTAGCGAAGCCGGTGACGCCCGCGACGGCGGGCCATTCCGGCGCTGTCCCGCAACTGTGACGGTTCGTCCACCGGACCCAAGCCAGGCCGACTCCTGCCGCGTCCGACGATATCAACCCTCGTGGGAAGGGTGATCCGTCTCGGCGGGCAAGCGCTCGAGCTGGCCCCCCGACGGTCTCGCCTTCCTTCCCGTTCCCGGGAGGAAGTGGCACACCATGAACAGAATCGGCTGGATACTCACCGGAGTCACCGCGGCGGCGTTGCTGGCCGGCTGCAGCTCAGCCTCCAGCGGCTCGGCTTCCGGCCCCCCAGCGACCAGCAGCGCAGCTGCCAGCGGCGCGGGACCGTCATTCCCGGTCACGCTGACGGCGGCGAACGGCCCGGTCAAGATAAAGGCCAAGCCCGGCCGGATCGTCTCGCTGTCGCCGACGGCGACCGAGGACCTCTACGCGGTCGGCGCCGGGCCGCAGGTCGTGGCCGTCGACAACGACTCGGACTACCCGGCGAACGCGCCGGTCACCAAGCTGAGCGGGCTGACCCCGAACGTGGAGGCGATCGCCAAGTACAACCCCGCCCTGGTCATCGCCGCCCAGAACTCGAACGGGCTCGTCTCCGGGCTGGGCAAGCTGGGTGTGCCCGTGCTGATCGAGCCGGCCGCCGCCACCCTGATCGACGCCTATGACCAGATCGTGCAGATCGGCCAGGCCGCCGGCCACGCCGCGCAGGCCGTCCGGACCGTGGCCACGATGAAAAGCGAGATCGCCGCGGACGTCAAGCAGGCCGGCGTCTCCCACCAAGCCCTGACCTACTACTGGGAGCTTAGCGACAACCCGTACTACTCGGTCACCTCCTCAACGTTCATCGGGCAGGTCGTCGGCCTGTTCGGCCTGAAGGACATCGCCGACGCCGCCAGCAAGGCCTCCGATGGCGGCTATCCGGAGCTGTCCGAGGAGTACATCGTCACCGCCAAGCCTGCGATCATCTTCCTGGCGGACAACGAGCCAGCCGACGGCGGCCAGTCTCCGGCGATCGTCGCCGCCCGGCCGGGCTGGTCCGCGACCCCGGCGGTGAAGGACAACGAGATCATCGCGCTGAACGACGACATCGCCTCCCGGTGGGGGCCACGCCTGCCGCAGCTAGTCGCGCAGATCGCGCAGGCGGTCGAGAAGGCGCCCAGCTCGTGAGTCCGCCCGGGTGAACGAGGTAGCGCGGTGAAGTCCAGGTGGCTTCGCGCGGCACGTCCCTACGGCGTCGCGGTGGCCTTCCTGGTCGCCGCGATGCTCGTCAGCGCCCTGGTCGGGGCCGCGGACCTCAACCCGCTCGCGACCGTCAGCGCGCTGCTCGACCGTCTGCCGTTCATCCGCCTCCCGGGCAGCATGAGCCCGCTGGACCGGGCCGTGCTGTTCGAGATCCGGCTGCCGCGCATCGTCTTGTGCGCGCTGGTCGGCGGGCTGCTTTCGATCGCCGGGGCGGGTTACCAGGGGGTGTTCCGCAACCCGCTGGTGGACTCCGGGATGCTCGGCGCATCCGCGGGCGCGGGGCTCGGCGCGACGCTTGCGATCGTTTACCTGGGCGGCGCGGGCCCTTCGGCGGTGCCGGTCGCGGCCTTCGCCGGATCGGTGGGCGGGGTCGCGATCGCCTACCTGACCGGCGCCGCGGGCGGCCGGGGCACCGCGACGCTGCTGCTGGCCGGCGTCGCGGTCGGGATGTTCCTCACCGCGCTGCAGACCTTCGTCCTGCAGCGCTCGGCCCAGGACCTGCAGGCGGTCTACTCCTGGCTGCTAGGTTCCCTGTCCGGGGCGACCTGGCGGCAGTGCGCGGAGATCCTGCCGTACTCGGCGGTCAGCATCGCGGTCGTGCTGCTGCACGGCCGCCACCTGGACGTGCTCAGCGTGGGCGACGAAGAGGCCCGCACGCTCGGCATGCACCCGGGGCGGGTCCGGCTGATCGTGGTGGCCGCGTGCGCGCTCGCCGCGGCCAGCGCCGTGGCCGTGAGCGGTTTGATCGGCTTCGTGGGGATCATCGTGCCGCATGTGGTTCGCCGCCTGGCCGGCACCTCCTACCGGCGGGTCCTCCCGCTGTCGCTGCTGGCCGGCGCGGGCTTCCTGGTGCTGGCCGACACGCTGGCCCGGACCGTGCTGTCCCCGGCGGAGCTGCCGATAGGCGTGGTCACCGCGGTGATCGGCTCGCCGGTGTTCATCTGGATCCTGCGCACCACCCGGGCGGTGCGCACTTGAACGCGATCGCGGTGCACGACCTGCAGGTGGACCTGGACCGCACGCCCATCTTGCGGGAGGTGTCCTGCGCGGTCGGCTCTGGAGGCTGGCTGGCCCTGCTCGGACCGAACGGCTCGGGCAAGACCACCCTGCTGCGTGCCATCGCCGGGCTCATTCCCTACCGCGGTACCGTCACGCTCGACGGCCCGGCGGCCGGCGCCGGATCGCCGCGGCCTCTGCGACCCCGCGAGCGAGCGCGGCTGATCGCCTACGTGCCGCAGACCCCCACGCTGCCACCGGACATCAAGGTAACCGATTACGTGCTGCTCGGCCGCACCCCGCACCTGAGCTACCTGGCCGGGCCCGGCCGCGCCGATCGCGAAGCGGCCGGCCGGGCGGCCGGCCTGCTCGACGTCACGCGTTTCGCGGAACGGCGCCTGGTCACCTTGTCCGGCGGCGAGCGCCAGCGCGTCGTGCTCGCCCGCGCCCTGGCCCAGGAACCGAAAATCCTGCTGCTCGACGAGCCCACCTCGGCGCTGGACATCGGCCACCAGCAGAACGTCCTCGACCTCATCGACACCCTGCGCCGCACCACCGGCCTGACCGTGGTCACCACGCTGCACGACCTGACCACCGCGGGCCAGTACGCGCACGAGCTCGTGCTGCTGAACGCCGGGCGCGTCGAGGCGTCCGGTGTGGCGACCGCCGTGCTCACCGAGGACCGGATCGCCCAGGTCTACGCCGCGCGGGTCACGGTGAGCACCGATGCCGCCGGGAACACGGTCGTCAACCCGGTCCGCATTACCCCCCGCTGAGCGGCCCGCCGGTGTCAGCACCGCCGGTGTCAGCCCGGCCGGCGTACTCGAGGGCGCCAGCGTAGACGGCGGCGTGCACAGCACGGGCGATCCTGGCTCCCCACAGCGACCGCGGCCCGGCGAAATCCTCGCCCGGCGCGCCGGCGGGGGCGGCGACGCAGACGGCGTCCGACGCGGTCCCGGTGCAGGCGAAGCCCGCGTCGAGGACGGCCTGGGTCTTGGCCTCGGTCGCGGTGACGACGGCGTTGACGAACGCCGCGTCGCTGAGCGGAACCGGGACCGAGACGACGATGTTGATCGTCCCGGGCCGCCTGATCGGCGCCAGCCCAGGATCGGCCAGCCCAGCATCGGCCAGCCCAGGGTCGGCCAGCCCAGGGTCGGCCAGCCCAGCCTCGGCCAGCCCGTGCGGCGCGGCGGCCCAGGTCGGCACGCGCAGGCCGACCGTGGCCGCGGCGTGCGCTCCCTCGTCTTGGCGCTGGACGACCGCGGTGAGGCGGGCGGCGGTCAGCAGCCCGATCCCGGGACCGCAAAGACCGAGGCCGGCGGCCAGATCCGCGAGGTGCACCACCGGGTCGGTACGGTCGTAGCCGCCGGCGACCTGGGCGTTGAGCACCCACTCGCGTGGTCCGAGACCGCCGCCGACGATGCCGCTAGAGATCATCTGGTAGCCCGGGCCGGGACGCCACAGCGCCATCGGCAGCCGGAGCCCGTCCTCGCTGCGCCAGTGCAGCTCCAGTTCCATGCCCGCCCTCCTCGCTGGCCCGGCCGGAGTCTAGCCGGTGCACGGCGGGCTGGCGCCTGAGCGGCCCCTGGCCGACGTGGCGGATGCCGTCTGATTGCAAGGTAGAAGTACTTGCGACTAATGTGCAACTGGATGGCGTGCGATCGGGCGCGGGACCTGCTGCGCTGGTGACCGAGGGGTGGAGGCCATGGCCACGCAGAGCGTGACACCGCAGACCGGCACGAGCATGCGCGGGATGATCCGGCAGGGCTTTCACGCCATGAGCCCGGTCGAGCGCCGCCGCACGCTCGCGATGTACGGCTCGATCCTGCTGCTGCACGCGCTCGGGTTCTTCGTCTTCATCGCCTACGTGCTGCCCGCCCACTACAAGCTGTTCGGCGTCGGCCTGAGCGTCACCGCCTACACCCTGGGCCTGCGGCACGCCTTCGACGCCGACCACATTTCCGCGATCGACAACACCACCCGCAAGGTGATGAACGACCGTCAGGGCACCGACAAGCCGCGGCCGTTCGCGTTCGGGTACTTCTTCTCCCTCGGCCACTCCAGCATCGTCGTCGCGATCGGGGTCGGCATCATCATCGCGGAGAAGGCCGTCCTGCCCGCGGTGACGCACAGCAACTCCTCGCTGGAGGTGTTCGGCGCCAACTTCGGCACGATCGTCTCCGCCGCCTTCCTGTTCCTGATCGCGTTCTTGAACCTGGTGGTCCTGACCGGGATCATCAGGGTCTTCAAGTCGATGCGGCGCGGCGAGTACGACGAGGCGGAGCTCGAGCGCCAGCTGGAGAACCGCGGGTTCTTCTACCGCTTCTTCGGCCGGTGGATGAAGGTCATCAACAAGGAATGGCAGATGTACCCCGTCGGGGTGGTGTTCGGGATGGGCTTCGACACCGCCACCGAGGTTGCCCTGCTGACCACCACCGCGCTGCTGGCCTCCGAGCACATTCCGTGGCAGGCGATCCTGGCCCTGCCGATCCTGTTCACCGCCGGCATGACCTTGATGGACACCACCGACGGCATGTTCATGAACATGGCCTACGGCTGGGCGTTCTTCAACCCGGTCCGCAAGGTGTTCTACAACCTGGCCATCACCGGGCTGTCGGTGGCCATCTGCTTCTTCATCGGCGCGATCGAGACGCTCAGCCTGATCCCGCTGGAGGTCCACGGATTCAGTCAGACCAGCGGCTTCTGGGGCTTCATGTACAACTTCAACATCAACACCGCCGGCTTCGTGATCGTCGGCATGTTCATCGTCACCTGGGCGGGAGCCATCGCCATCTGGCGGTTCGGCCACATCGAGGAGAAGTGGAGCGCCCGCCTGCAGGGCGCGGGCGGCGGGGAAACACCGCCCGCACCGCCATGGGCCGGAGCTGAAGCCTCCGATTGACGTCCAGGCCGGCCCGGCGCGGGCCGGCCTGGACGTCGTGATCAGCGCAGGTCGAACCGGTCGAGGTTCATCACCTTGTCCCACGCCGCGACGAAGTCCTTCGCGAACTTCTCCTTGGCGTCATCGCTGGCGTAGACCTCCGCGAGCGCGCGCAGCTCGGAGTTCGACCCGAAGACGAGGTCGGCCCGGCTGCCGGTCCACTTGACCTCGCCGGTGGCGGCGTCGCGGCCCTCGAACGTGTTCGCGTCCTCCGACGTCGGCTGCCACGTCGTACCCATGTCGAGCAGGTTGACGAAGAAGTCGTTGGTCAGCGACCCGGGGGTCGCGGTGAAGACGCCGAGCGGCGACTGCTGGTAGTTCGCGCCCAGGACGCGGAGGCCGCCGACGAGCACGGTCAGCTCCGGTGCGCTCAGCGTGAGCAGGTTCGCCTTGTCCAGCAGGAGGTACTCGGCCGGCAGCCGGTGGTTGCCCTTCCCGAGGTAGTTGCGGAACCCGTCCGCCTGCGGCTCGAGGTTGACGAACGATTCCACGTCGGTCTGCTCCTGCGACGCGTCGGTGCGGCCCGGCGTGAAGGGCACCTCGACGTCGAAGCCGGCGTTCCTGGCCGCCTGCTCGACGGCGGCCCCGCCGGCCAGCACGATCAGGTCGGCCAGCGAGATCTTTTTAGCGCCGGCGCTGAACGACTCCTGGATCCCCTCCAGGGTGCGCAGCACCGTCGCCAGCTCGTCGGGGTTGTTGACCTCCCAGCCGTTCTGCGGCTCGAGGCGGATCCGCGCGCCGTTGGCGCCGCCGCGCTTGTCACTGCCGCGGAACGACGAGGCGGCCGCCCACGCGGCCGAGACCAGCTGGGATACCGACAGGCCCGAGGCGAGGACCTGGCTCTTGAGGGCGGCGACGTCCGCGGCGTCGATGAGCTCGTGATCCACCGCCGGGACCGGGTCCTGCCAGATCAGCGTCTCGGCCGGCACCTCCGGGCCGAGGTAGCGCACGATCGGGCCCATGTCGCGGTGGGTCAGCTTGAACCACGCGCGGGCGAAGGCGTCCGCCAGCTCGTCGGGGTTCGCGAGGAAACGCCGGGAGATCTGCTCGTAGATCGGGTCGAACCGGAGCGAGAGGTCGGTCGTCAGCATCGTCGGCGGGCGCCGCAGCGACGGGTCGAACGGGTCGGGGACGGTACCCGCCCCGGCGCCGTCCTTGGGCTGCCATTGGTGCGCGCCTGCCGGGCTCGCGGTCAGCTCCCACTCATAACCGAACAGGGTCTCGAAGAAACTGTTGTCCCACGTGATCGGCGTGCTGGTCCAGGTGACCTCCAGACCGCTGGTGATCGCGTCGCGGCCCTTGCCGGTGCCGTACGAGTTCGGCCAGCCCAGGCCCTGCAGCTCGAGCGGGGCCGCCTCGGGATCGGGGCCGACGTTTTCGTCCGGGCCCGCGCCGTGGGTCTTGCCGAAGGTGTGACCGCCCGCGATGAGGGCGACCGTCTCCTCGTCGTTCATCGCCATCCGGCGGAACGTCTCGCGGATGTCGCGAGCCGCGGCGAGCGGGTCCGGGTTACCGTTCGGGCCCTGCGGGTTGACGTAGATGAGGCCCATCTGGACCGCGCCAAGCGGCTCTTCCAGCTCCCGGTCGCCGGTGTAGCGCTCGTCGCCGAGCCAGGTGGTCTCCGGACCCCAGTAGACGTCGTCGTCCGGTTCCCAGACATCCGCGCGGCCGCCGCCGAAACCGAAGGTCTTAAAGCCCATCGACTCCAGCGCGACGTTGCCGGTGAGGACGATCAGGTCGGCCCACGAGAGCTTCTGGCCGTACTTCTTCTTGACCGGCCACATCAGCCGGCGGGCCTT
>Ga0302235_10002139_pt1 | contig 14418 bp, 14 predicted proteins | sample II_Palsa_N3_3_FD_193577 | JGI IMG/M metagenome (GOLD analysis project Ga0302235, IMG submission 193577) | Peat permafrost microbial communities from Stordalen Mire near Abisko, Sweden - II_Palsa_N3_3 | ecosystem: Environmental > Terrestrial > Soil > Palsa > Peat permafrost | place: Sweden... | reverse complement strand
CCTCACGGCATGGGGGCTGCCCATCTAGAACGGCGTAGATGGCGATCCGGCGGCCGGGCCAGGCTACAGGCAGTGCGAACCCGGGAACGAGACGACCCCCGAACCTCAGCCGGCCGATCGCAACCCGCCCGGCCAGAGGCCGCCTCACTCAACGTGATGCTGAAATGGTGGCATGGACGTTCTGAGCAGCCGGATCCTGCTGCGGCCCGGCGACCTGGACCGCAGTCGCCGCTTCTACCGCGACACGCTGGGCCTGGCCATCTACCGGGAGTTCGGCCCCCCCGACGATCCTGGGGTGGTGTTCTTCCTCGGTCAGGGATTGCTCGAGGTCTCCGGGCACGCGGACGACCCTGCCGGACGTTCGGTCATGATCTGGATCCAGGTACGGGACGTCCGCGCCGAGCACGCCCGGCTGGCCGCGGCCGGAGTCCCGGTCATCCGGGAGCCTGCCGTCGAGCCCTGGGGGCTGACCGAAATGTGGATCCAGGATCCCGATGGCATCCGGATCATCCTGGTCGAGGTTCCCGCCGATCACCCTATCCGCCGCGACCCCCGACCGGCGTCACCGCCGAGGTGACTGAGCAGGCGATCAGCCCTGGCGCCTGATCCGCGTAGATCAGTGCGCGCCGGGTACGCTTTGATCCGCCCAGGGCCCGGCGGTTCACACGGCAAGGCGGCGTGCAGCCGGGAGCTCGTACCGCTACCCGGACCATGGAGGTACAAGATGCCTGAAGGCAGCCAGCCCGCATATGAGATCTCACTGGCCTTCTTCATTACCTCTAACGACGTGGAACGCTCCCGCCGCTTCTACACGGAGGTGCTCGGCGGCAAGACCATCCGCTCGGGGGAGCCGACGTACGTGGCGCTCGCCAACAGCTCGATCATCATCAACGCCGGTGGCGGCCCGACCGACGACAAGCCGGCCGTCACGCTCGAGACACCGCGCGACCCGGACCTGGCCAGCAGCTTCCTCAACATCCGGGTCTCGGACATCCACGCTGTGTACGCGGAGTGGAGCGCGCGAGGCGCCGAATTCCTCACGCCCCCGAAACAGCACAAGACCGAGCTCCGCTGCTACATACGTGACCCCGACGGGTACCTGATCGAGGTAGGCCAGACCACCCTGCCAGGTGGCTGGGACCAGTTCGTAAACCCCTGAAGGAGTCCCCGGGTTCGGGCAGGGCGGCGGCCGCCATGTCGCGTTTAGGCGGGCAGGGACGCTGGGCTGACCTGATTCTGGTTCGCTATGCGGGCCTGGCTAAATGCCACTATCGTGATGATTCGGGCTGCGGGGACTGGACCGGTGAGGCTCGGGATGCTGACCTGCGCAGGGAGTGGGTCCTGTGGCCCGCCAGCCGTACCGCGAACGGAGGCTCGTGAGCTGCGCGGCGGAAACCATCACGGGGCCAGCCTGGCGAGCCCGGCTGGCGCTGGCCGGACCCTGATCGCGTCTTGCCCGGTGGGGTGTCCGTGAGCGGGACGGGCCCGGTCCTGGGAATGTCAGGCCAGGTTGCCGGTTACCGGCTGGGGAAGTGTATCGGCCAGGGCGACGCGGCTGTTGTCCGTCTCGCCCGGGACGAGCGCCTGGACCGCAAGGTGGCGGTCAAGATCCTGGCCCCGGAGCTGGCCGGTGATGCTGCCTTCCGGGACAGGTTTCTTTCCGAGTCACGGGCGGCCGCCGCGCTAGGCCACCCCCACATCGTTCCCGTCTACGAGGCCGGCGATGCGGACGGGATTGTGTACGTGGCCATGCGCTACGTCGAAGGCGGCGATGCCCGGTCGCTGCTCACCCGGCTCGGGCCGCTTCCTTTCGCCTGGGCCTGGAGCGTCATCGCCCAGGTGGCGTCGGCTCTGGATGCCGCTCACGGCCACGGCCTGATCCATCGCGACGTCAAGCCCGCCAACATGCTGCTCGAAGTCGGCAGCGGGGCGGGCGGGAGAACACCCGACCGGGCCGGCGGCTGCGGCCTCGGCCATGTTTACCTGTCTGATTTCGGGATGGGCAGGGACTTGTCGGCGGGTGAGATCATCGCGGCGGGCCACGGGGGAGCCCTGGATTACCTCGCGCCAGAGCAGATCCAGGGGCGCGCTCTGGACGGACGCGCGGACCTGTACTCGCTGGCCTGCGCGGGGTTCGAGTTGCTGTGCGGCACGCCGCCCTTCGGGCCGGACCAGGACTTGACGGTCATGTATGCACAGCTGTACGCGCCGCCTCCCGCGGCTGCGGCGCGGCGTCCTGACCTGCCCGCGGCAGTCGACCTGGTCCTGGCCACGGCGCTGGCGAAGAACCCGGCAGCCCGGTACCCGACCTGTGGCCAGTTCGCTGAAGAGCTGCGCATCGCGCTCGGGCTCCTTCCCGGTGAGCCAGACGACCCGCGCTCGGCGGGCCGCACCAGGCCAGTCACGGAACCCCCGGCGGAATCCAGCCAGGACCGCTATGCCGAGCGGCACGAATCCGTGCCCGAGCCCGCATACCCCCCGGCGCCCGTGCAGTCTGACCCTCGGCAGCCCCGGCACCGCTCAGCCGTAATAGGGCTCATCCTTGCTCTGGCCGCAGCGGGCATCGCCGCCGCGGTGGCCATCGGCATCGTCTCGGCGAGGCCGACCCGGGACAGACCGGCGGTGTCCTCCCCAGCGGCGACCTCAGCACCGTCACCGTCATCGTCATCGGTAGCGCCATCGTCATCTGCACCGTCATCGTCATCAGGGCCCGCGCTGGCCTCGAAGCAGGCGGCCGCCGTGAACGAGCTGCTGAGTTCGAGCGCGACCACCCGCAAGGCATTGCAAGGCGCGGTCAGCGAGGCCCGTGATTGTACGGACCTGTCCAACGCGGTCAGCCAGATCCAGAACGCGGTGGATCAGCGCAGCACCGAGTACGACCAGGCATCAGCCCTGTCGACCTCCGCTCTGGCGGATGGCACGATCGTGAAGGCCGACCTGACCACGGCACTGCGCAGTTCGCTGGATGCCGACCGGGACTACCTGGCCTGGGCCCAGCAGCTACAGCTTGGGTGCACCCCGGCGACTCAATCGAGTGCCTACGACGCCGCGAATCAGGCCGACATGCGGGCGAACGCCGCGAAGGAGGCGTTCGTCCAGGTGTGGAATCCGGTCGCGACCCTGTACGGCATCCAGCAGGAGTCGCCCGCCAGCATCTAGCGGCCAGCCACCGCCGTCGCAGCTCTGATCCTCAGTGAGTCGCGGCTGCGAGTATGCGGGCGATGCTGCTGATGAAGCGGGGCAGCGCGTCAGGGTCCCCGGCGCAGCGGGTCGGGTTGAGTTCTCCGATCGACAGCGCTCGCATCCGCGGATCGCGGGCCGCCGTCGTGAGTGCCTCGGCGGCCTGGTGCAGGGTAGGTCCGGTGTTACGGCAGTCGGTGTTCTCCGCCAGCGGGGCATCGACGAAGTCCATGACGTCGACGTCGAGGTGGAGGGCGAGCGGCCCGGGAGGAAGGTGGCCGAGCGCGACCAGGGCGGCGGCGGGCGGATCGGCGGCCAGCGCCTGGCTGGTGGTGACGTGCAGGCCGAGCCGGTCGGCCTGCTCACGCTCCCATTGCGTGGCCACCCGCGGCTCGACCCCGAGCCAGGCCACTTGGTCCGCCTCGAGCAGCGGCCGCCGCCCGAACGCGTCGGTCAGGGTGTCCAGGCAGCCCGGCAGGGCAAGCGCGTGTGCTAGCCCCATCCAGTCCAGAGCCCCGTCGGTGGTGCTTTGCGGAGTGTTGAGGTCGTAATGACGGTCGACGTACAGCAATCCCGGCGCCCCGGCGCCCAGGCGCCGCAGCGCCGCCACGACCCCGAGCGCGATGGTGCAGTTCCCGCCGAGCACCAGGGCAATGTCGCCACGCGCCAGCAACGGGTGGAGCCGGTCCGCTAGCTGCTGCACGGACGTCGTCGCCTGGTCGGCGTTCTGGGCCAGCGGATGATCCCGGTCCGGGCCCCAGGCCTGGTGAGGCAGGTCCCCGTCGTCGTGCACCTCGAGCCCGGAGGCGGTGAGCTGTTCGAGCAGGCCGGCCGAACGCAACGCCGCGGGCGCCAGGTCCTGGCCGGCCGCATAGCTGGCCGCGCTGCTCGGAACACCCACGACTGAGATCCGGCTCACCACGGTGAGGCTACCGGCGCCCGCCGCGCAGTACAAAGCCCTGACGAGAACGGCCTCCAGCAGCGCCGCCTCGGTGGGGAAGTGGCGGAAGACCGTGCCGATGCCGACCCCGGCCAGGCGGGCCACCCTCTCCGTCGATGCGGACTCGCCGGCCTTGCCGAAGACCGCTCAGCCAGCTAGCAGCAGGCTAGGTGGTTCCGCCGCGGCCATCTGCTGTTGCGCAGGTAACAGCCTTGGGCTTGACGGCGATGCCCTCAGGCCGCGGACCGGTCGGCGAGCAGGTCGCGCACCGTACGCGGCTGACGGCCGAGCAGGTCGCCGAGGAGCGGGTCAACGCCCGCGAAGCGCCGCTCGCGGGCGGCCTGGTAGAACCCGAGCAGGAACCGGGCCATGACCTCCGGGGTGCCGTGCGCGACCTGCTCGGCGACCCACTTGTCGTCGTCTACGACGACGCGCCGGATATCGCGGCCGGTGAGCTCGGAGGCGATCCGCGCGATCTCGTCGAACGTCACGGCGGCGCTCGCGGTGAGCGTGACCGGACCGTCGAAGTGCCGCTCCCCGGCGAGGATCACGGCGGCCGCCTCCGCCTCGTCAGCGCGTTCGGTCCATGACACGGGTCCATCGGCTGGCGTCGTGATCACGCCGGTCTCGCGCCAGGGCCCAAGCAGCCAGTCGAGGCTGTGCGCGTAGAAGCCGTTACGGAGGGAGGTCCAGGCGACGCCGGAATCCGCCAGCAGCGCCTCGGCCGCGGCGTGATCGCGCGCGGGGAAGAACGGGCTGTCGAGTCCCGTGTGCTGGTGGCTGGTGTAGAGGATCCGGCGGGCGCCGGCTGCGACGGCGGTATCGATGCCGACGCGGAGCAGAGCAACCCCGTCAGCGCTGGGATCGTTCGACGAGACCAGCAGGACCTGCTCGGCGCCTGCGAACGAGTCGAGCAGTGCCGCCGGGTCCTCATAGGCGCCGCGCCGTACGCGCACGCCGCGATCGGCGAAGTGCTGCGCCTTCGCGACGTCGCGCACGCTCACGCCGATCCGGTCCGCGGGGATGCGCTTGAGCAGGTGCTCGACGGTGGCGCCGTTGAGGGCACCAGTGGCGCCGGTGATCACGATCATGTGATGCCGTCCTTTGCGTTACCAGTGATATGTCAAAGACGATATCAGGGGAAACAATATGTTAGCAAATTTCTGTTATCATCGATAACGTGAATGGGCCGAATCCGGTGTCGCCGCGCGACCGGACCCGCGCGCAGCTCGTGGAAGTCGCCGCGCAGCTGCTCGCCACCGCGGGTCCGGACGCGGTGACCACCCGCTCGGTCGCGCTCGCCGCCGGGGTGCAGGCGCCCACGATCTACCGGCTCTTCGGCGACAAGAGCGGACTGCTCGACGCGGTGGTCGAGCACGGGTTCGCGAGCTACATGGCACGCAAGCACCTCGACGCGGATTCCGATCCAGTCCAGAGCCTGCGCGCCGGCTGGGAGCTCCATGTCGGTTTCGGCCTCGCGAACCCCGAACTGTTCCGGCTCATGCACACAGGGCTGCGCACGCCGCAGGGCCGGGCCGCCGCCGCAACCGGTGCCGGGGTGCTGCAGGCACGGGTGCACCGGGTCGCCGAGGCGGGACGCCTGCGCGTGACCGAGCGGCGGGCGGTCGAGCTCATTCAGGCGGCCGGCACCGGAGTCGTGTTCACCCTCATCGACCAGGCCGAGGACGAGCGCGACGACACGGTCGCGGACACAGCTTGGGAATCGGTCTGCGCGACCATCCTCACCGACGCGAGCACCGTCGCCATCACCGGCCCGGCCGCCGCGGCGGTGACCCTGCGCGCCGCGCTGCCCGACCTCACGGCGCTCACCCTAGCCGAGCGCGGCCTGCTCGGCGACTGGCTCGACCGCATCGCCGAGTCCCAGCGCGTGCCCGGGTGAAAACGGAGCGGCCACTGCCTGAATGCTTCAGGCGCGTCCGCAACGGCGAGATCGTCAGCTCCCGCGACTACCACGACCATCTCGCCTCGCCTCGGCCCGGGTCGGGGGCCGGCTCGGCGAACTGTTCGCAGCCCTCAGCGCGCAGGCAGCCGCCCCCGCCCGGACAGACGGGGAAACCTGACCGCCAGGGCTTACGGCCTCGAGGTGATCACTCCATGCCATGGGCCCCAGGTGTCGCGGGTGATCGTGCCGACTCGGCACCTGCCTGAGAGATTCCTCCCGACGACCCCGGCTCAGACGCCGGCCCCGGCTGAGTGGCTCCGGTTGGCGGAGCAAAGCTCGGCACGAAGTCCCGCTGGCGAACGAGGATGAAGGAGCCGACGGCGCCGATGAAGGCGATCACCGCAGCGATGATCATCAGACGGTCGAGAGTGGCTGAAAAGCCCACTCGGTAGGCGTGGAGAAGAACGGCGCGCGCCGCCTCCGACGGGAGCGCGGTGATCACCGCGTGCACGTTGCCGCCGACAAGTGCGCCCCGGAGTGCGGCACCGCCATGGGAAGCCACCGCCTGCCCGACCGGCGAGCCGTTGAGTGCGTTCGTGGTCCGCTGCAGGATCTGAGTCTGGAAGACCGTTCCGAGCCCAGCGATCCCGGTCGCGATGCCGACTTGCCGGAACGTGGAGTTGATGCCGGAGGCCATACCGCTTTTCTGCGGAGGTACGACCGAGATCGCTGACGATGCGAGGGCCGTGTTCACGGTCCCGATCCCGATTCCGGCGACCACGAACCCAGGTAGGAGCACGGTCCACCCAGACGATGCGTGCGTGGTCGCCATAAGCAGGCAGCCGCCGGCGATCAGCAGCATTCCGGTCCCGAGCAGGAATCTCGCGTGGATCCGCACGGTCAGCCTGCCGACGAAGAACGCGACAAAAAAGGCGAGCACGGTAATCGGCAGGAACCGAACGCCCGCGGCGAGCGGCCCGTATCCGAGGTCGTCTTGGATGTAGAGGGTTATGTACAAGAACATCGCGAAGATCGAGCTTGAGAGGGTGAAAGCGGCGAGCGAGACGCCGACCACGGCCGGTCGCTTGAAGAGCGTCAGGTCGAGCATCGGATCGCGCTGCCGCCATTCGGCGAGGAGAAAGACGCCGAGCAGCGCGGCGGCGCCGATCAGCAGGCCGACGATGAGAGTGCTTCCCCATCCGTCGTCAGCTCCGCGCACGAGAGCGACCACCAACATGACGAGTGCACCGGAAAAGGAAAAGAACCCGGTCCAGTCGATCCGCCGAGTGTTGGGGGCTTTGGACTCGTGCACGCGCAAGAGGGTGATGGTCACCGCGAGAACGCCGATCGGCACGTTGACGTAGAAGATCCACCGCCAGCCGATCCCGCTGGTCAGTGCCCCTCCGACCAGTGGCCCGACAGCCACCGCCCCGCCGACGACCGCGCCGTAGATTCCGAAGGCGGTGCCCCGCTCCTTGCCCGAGAAGGCTCCAGCGATGAGCGCCAACGAGGTCGCGAACATGATGGCGCCCCCGACCCCCTGCACCGCCCGGGCCAGGTTGAGCATGAGGGACGAGTCCGAAAGGCCGCAGACAAGCGATGAGACGGTGAAGATGATGAGCCCGACCGCGAATATCCTTCGCCGGCCGAACATGTCGCCCAATACCCCCGCGGTGAGGAGGAAGGCGGCAAGGGTGAGCGAGTAGGCGTCGACCACCCACTGAAGATCACTGAAGCTCGAGTGCAGCGACCGCTGGATGTCCGGCAGGGCCACGTTCACCACAGTGATGTCGAGGAGGAGCATGAATGTCGCGGTGCAGACCGCGATCAGGGTCCACCACTTGCGGGTCGGATTTGCCGGTGCCTGCGCAGCCGACTCGACCGGGCCAGCTTCAGGAGAGCTCACGCGGGCTCCATCCCCCTCAAGGCATCGCCGTGGCGACGAGGCTTCTTCAATCACTTCGCCGACAAGCGAGAGGCGCTCTTCGGCCCGGTTGCCGAAGTCTATCGAGAGACTGTCACCCGTGAGATGGCCGAGTAAGTTGACCGCCATGGAGAACTCAGCTGCGCTGGTCACCGGCGCCAACAAGGGCATCGGCAAGGAGATCGCACGCCACCTCGCCGCCGCCGGCCTCGTCGTTTGGGTCGGCTCCCGCGACGCCGCGCGCGGAGAACGCGCCGTCGAGGAGATCGGTGGCGACGCCCGGTTGCTCGTCCTCGACGTTACCGACGAGGCAAGCGTCGCCGCCGCCGCACGCCAGGTAAGCACGCTGGACATCTTGGTCAATAACGCGGGCATTTCCGGCGACGGCAAGACAGCAGACCGCGACGACGTCGGCACCTTCCGCCGCATTTATGAGACGAACGTCTTCGGCGTCGTCGCGGTGACCAATGCCTTCCTGCCCGCGCTGCGGCGGTCCGCGCATCCGCGGATCGTCAACATCTCCAGCGGCACCGGATCGCTGGCCTGGGCGACCGGGCCGCAGTTCCCGCACCAGGGCAGCTACGCCGCATACCGGTCGTCCAAGGCAGCGCTCAACGCGCTGACCATCTTTTACGCTCACTCTCTGGCCGACGACGGCATCAAAGTCAACGCACTCGCACCCGGCCTGCGCCGAACCGACCTTAACGTCGCCGCCGCCGCCAGCGAGGGCGACCCGGCCGAGGCCGCGGCGGGCGCAGTCCGGCTGGCGATGCTGCCAGACGACGGGCCGTCGGGGGAGTTCTTCTCCTGGGATGGCACGCCGGTCCCCTGGTAGGCCGGAATCGTCTTAGCCGGCCGCCCCGGCCCGTCAGCGGACTGCCCCGGTGGCGGGCCGGGATCTGGATTCCCCCCCGATCCCGGCCCGCCTGGGCTGCGGTCCCAAACCGGCTCCCGACCGTATGAGCGTGGCGCCCTGCTGGGGCCAACGCTTTTTTGAAATGATTTCTACTGCGATCCGCTCACGACCGAACCGATGGGGGTGCGAGGTGGCGGACTCCGGCGACCAGCCACCCGCCGACGACGGCACCGAGCCCGACCCCCGCTTCACCTTCGCCAACGAGCGCACCTTCCTGGCCTGGAGCCGGACCGCGTTGGCCCTGGTCGTGGCCGGGCTGGGGGTCGTGCAGCTGCTGCCGCCGTTCCCCGGGGTGCCATGGGGCCGGCACGTGCTCGGCGTGCCGCTCATCGTGTTCGGCGCCGTCGTCGCGGTGAGCGCCTATCGTGAGTGGACCAGGAGCCAGTGGGCCATGCGCCACGGGCAGCCGCTACCCAGGTCGATCATGCCCACGATCATGACCGTGATCATCGCCGCGATGGCGCTCGTGTCCGCCGTCGTGGTCCTGGCCTCGGCCCTGCGATGACGGCCACCCCCGGCCCCCCCGGCCAGCCCGACCCCGGCCAGCCCGACCGCGGCCTGGCCCGGGAGCGAACCTCGCTGGCCTGGACCCGGACCGCGATCTCCTTCGCCGCCGTCGGCGGCGTCGTGCTGAAGCGCGAGGTCATCCCAGGCCTGATCCTGCTGGCCGTGGTCCCCGCCATCTGGCTGCTGGGCCGCGTGGCCCACACCGGCCCAGAGAAACTCAAGCTGGTCACGGCCACAATCGTCGCGGTGGCGCTGGTCGCCCTGGGGGTGGTGTTCATCCACCGCTGACCATGGTGCCGCTGAACTCGGTGCCACCCAGCCTTCCGGCCCGTTACGCGCGTATGGCAAGCGGACGAATTCTGGCGTGTCGGTCCTGGCAAACCCGGCGGGCTCGGGCAGAATGGAGCAAGGCCCCCTCCACGTATGAGATGGAGGGGGCCTTGCCAGGCCGCGCCGCACCGGGTCGGCCAGTTGCCCGGCTTACCCCGCGCTGCGGGCCGCCCGTCGGTGCCAGTCACCCGCAAAAGATCCCGGTTTCCCGGCTTCTCCCGCGTCCCGGAGTTTCCTTCGGGTGGTAACCGTTTCCGGCGGTGAAAGCATTTCTACGCCCCCGGCGCATTGTCCCGCAAGAGCCTTACCCAATTTATTTCTGCCTATTTTATAATCCACACGATATCCACAGAACGTACGCCGTTATGCGCACGTGGCGGCGGTTATCCACCAGCTTATTAACAGCTAATCCACAGGTAACCGGACGTAACTCAGGGACCACCGTAATGGCGTTCGCCCTAGGTGATCGACTCGTCTTTTAATCGCCGCATCTGGTCATGAGCCGCGGCTTTCATCGCAACCCGGGTGGCGCGATCCATCCTCACCCAGCGGGATCGCGGCGCTGGATGGTCACGGCCTGGCGGGAAATCAGCCATGCCCCCGCTGTTCTCGTGTAGTCGAGGACGAGGGTGCCCACTTCGCGGATGGAGGTGCCGGAGGGCTTCACGCACAGGGCCGTGACCCTGCCCTGGCCGCGCATCGTGCTGTCGCCGGGCACAGTGAGGGAGAGGTTGGCGACCCAGTGGTACAGCTCGGGATACGCTGCCCACGTCTTGTCCAGGAAGGCCCGGATCGCGCTGCGGCCCGCCAGCACCGGGCCTGGCGTGAAGCTCAGGACGCCCCGGGGATGCCAGGTTGCCATGGCCCGGTCAAGGTCGCGGCTGTCTATCCCGTGGAACCATTCGGCGACCAGGTGAGCTCCGGCCAGCTGCGCCTGCACCTCGTCCAGCGCTGCCGCCATGTCTGCTGCTGCCATCGTTTCTCTCTTCCGAGTTCACCGACCGATGTTCGGTCACCGACCATTAGTCAGTCTGTAAGATGCCCGAATGGCTGTCAAGCGGCTCCGCGAACGCCAGGCCGAGGCAACCCGCCAGCAGCTGGTCGACGTCGCCCGCCAGCTGTTCACCGAGCGCGGCTACGCGGGAACCTCGATCGAGGACATCATCGAGAGGGCAGGAGTGGCCCGCGGGGCCCTCTATCACCACTTCCCAGGCAAGGGCGCCCTGTTCGCCGCCGTCTACCAGGTGGTGCAGGCCGAGGTGGCCTCGGCGGTGATCGCCGCCGCTCTGACCGCCGACGACCCGGCCCAGGCGGTCTACACGGGCCTGTCGGCATTCCTGGACGCCTGCCTGGAGCCGGAGTTCCGGCAGATCGTGGTCCTGGACAGCGTGCCAGTGCTGCAGCGTCAAGCCTGGGAGGGTGGCAGCACCGAGCACTCCGAGCATTCCGAGCTAGACATGCTCAGCCAGGTGCTCACGCCCCTGGCCGCCGCCTACCTGCCCGGGATCGATATGGAGGCCCTGGCTCACGTCGCCCTCGGCGGCCTGTACGGGGCGGCCCTGTACATCGCACGCTCGGCCGAGCCGGCCACCGCTCGGGCCGCGGCGGACGTTGTGTTGGACGCCCTCATCACCGGACTCCGAGCCGGCGCCGTCGCGCCCGCCGCCAGGCCCGCGCGACACAACGAGCCAGCGCCCCCGCGCCCGCGAAGAGAAAATCCGCCCTAACTCTTCATCCCGAGGACCTGGAGCAGCGCCACGGCGAGTTCGTCCGGGGCTGCGCGGCCGCAGCGGGGTCACCGTCGTGCAGGACCCCGACGCCGACCACCTGTTCCTCGGCGGCACCGGACCGCCCACGCCGGCGGAGTACCAGAAGCCCGGGCCACGCAACCCCGCGGTCATCGCCGCCTGGATCACCCGCACCGACACTAAACCCCTTTAATATCCCGAACGGCCGTTGGTTCTCCCTGCCCCTCTCCCTCGCCGCTGCGGGCCGCGAAACCCGATGACAACCGGGGCTCAATCACGTCTCAACCCGGACGGGATAGGCAGGGTGCATGGCAGGCGGGCCCGGTGTATCTGGTGGGGGTAACCCCCCCTCCGGAATCAGGGGTCAGCACCATCGGAATCTCGCCGCCAGATCCCTACCGTGGAGAACAGACGGGGCACGCAACGGGGAGACGGTGCGGACATGAATGCGATCGTGAGCGGGGCGCGCTCGAGGTCGACGGTGCTTACCGGCGCGGCCGGGTTTCTGCTGCTGGTGACGGCGGTGGTGATGATGGTCTGCGCCGCCCCGCGGATGACCCAGGTCCGGCCCGCGTCCGTGACCCACGACCGGCTGGCCTCCTGGGTCTGGGTGACCCGCGACCACTGGCTGCCGGTCAGGCCGGGCCCGGGCTCCGAACTCACCCCGGCCGGCCGGGCGCCGGTGCCCTAGGCCGGCGAGCGCGGGGCGCGCAACACGGAAACCGAGCGGGGTCCGACGGTGACCCGATCGCCGGCGTGCTGCTGGGCGGGCGCCCCGGCCCCGGCGGCGGGCTGCGGGTCGTAGCTGTCGATGGCCGGCTGCCACACCTGCCCGGACCGAGCCGCCGGGATGGTGAAGTCCAGCGGCTCCCACCACGCATTCACCAGGACCAGGAAGTCGTCGTCCAGCAGCAGGGTGCCGTCCGCCGCCTGGTCCGGATCGTCCGAGCCGTCCAGGTAAATGCCGAGCGCGAGCGCGTTGGGGTCGGACCAGTCGCCCTCGGTCATCGCCGTCCCGGCCGGGGTGAACCAGCTGAGCTCGGCGGTGTCGGCGCCGGTCAGGAACCGGCGCCGGCGGAAGACCGGGTGCGACCGCCGGAACGCCACCAGGTCCGCGGTGAACGAGAGCAGGCCGGAGTCCACGGCCGACCAGTCGTACCAGGAGATCTCGTTGTCCTGGCAGTACGCGTTGTTGTTGCCGCCTTGGGTCCGGCCCAGTTCGTCGCCGCCGAGCAGCATCGGCACGCCGAACGACAGCAGCAGGGTGGTCAGCATGGCCCGGGCCTGCCGGGCCCGCAGGGCCAGCACCTCCGGGTCCGGCGTCGGGCCCTCGGCGCCGCAGTTCCAGGAACGGTTGTCGCTGGTGCCGTCCCGGTTCGCTTCCCCGTTGGCCTCGTTGTGCTTGGTGTCGTAGGACACCAGGTCCCGCAGCGTGAACCCGTCGTGCACGGTGATCAGGTTGACCGAGGCGGCCGGGGAGCGGCCGCCCTTTCGGTACAGGTCCGAGGAGCCTGCGAACCGGGTGGCGAACTCGCCGATGCCGCCGGTCTTCTGGCTGCGCCAGAAGTCTCGCATGGAGTCCCGGTAGCGGCCGTTCCACTCGTGCCACAGCACCGGGAACTGGCCGAGGTCGTAGCTGTCCATCTGCCCGACGTCCCAGGGCTCGGCGATGAGCTTGGCCTGGGAGACCACGGGATCCTGCGCCACCAGGTCGAAGAACGCCGACATCGGGCTGAACCCGCCCTCCTGGCGGGCCAAGGTGGCGGCGAGGTCGAACCGGAACCCGTCCACGTGCATCTCGGTCACCCAGTACCGCAGCGAGTCCATGATCAGCCGCAGCGTGACCGGGTTCCCGGCGTTCAGCGAGTTGCCGGTGCCCGTGGTGTCGTAGTACTGCCGCGGGTCGTCGCGGTCCAGCCGGTAGTACGCCGGGTTGTCCAGCCCGCGGAAGCAGAGCGTCGGGCCGCCCGCGCCGCCCTCGCAGGTGTGGTTGAACACCACGTCCAGTATGACCTCGAGGCCCGCGTGGTGCAGCGCCCGGACCATCGCCTTGAACTCCGCTACCTGCTGGCCGGGCTTCCCGGCCCGCACCGCGGCGGAATAGGCGTGGTGCGGCGCGAAGTACCCGATGGAGTTGTAGCCCCAGTAGTTGGTCAGCCCCCGCTGGAGCAGGAACGCCTCGGGCACGGACTGGTGCACGGGCAGCAGTTCCACGGCGGTGACGCCGAGGCGGGTCAGGTGGTCGATGACGGCCTCGTGCGCGAGCCCGGCGTAGCTGCCGCGCAACTCCTCGGGCACGTCCGGGTGGCGCATGGTGAGGCCCTTGACGTGCACCTCGTAGATGACCGTATCGGAGTAGCTGCGCCGCAGCGGCTCGTCGGCGCCCCACTCGAACGTGGCGTCGGTGACGATGCTGCGCGGCACGTGCCCGGCCGAGTCGAGCGAGCTCGGCTTGTCCGGGTCGGTCACGTCGTGGCCGACGACCTGGGGCCCGAACGCGACCTCGCCGTGCACCGCCCGCGCGTACGGGTCGAGCAGCAACTTGGCCGGGTTGCAGCGCAGCCCGTGGCTGGGGTCCCAGGGCCCTTGCACGCGGTACCCGTAGGCCTGCCCCGGGCCGGTGCCGGGCAGGAACCCGTGCCAGACGCCGTCGTCGTACTCGGGCAGCCGGACCCGGGTTTCCGCTCCGCTCTCGTCGAACAGGCACAGGTCGACAGCCTCGGCGATGCCGGAAGCCACCGCGAAGTTGGTTCCCCCGTCACGCGGCGTCGCGCCCAGGGGCGCCGGCCGGCCGGGAAGTGCATCCGCCACCCGGCTCACGTTACAGCAGCCAGAAAACGAGTTGCCAGGCCGTCCTAAGCTGCTTATGTGCTGACTTCAGAGCCTCCCGATCACCCGGAGCTCGCCGATGTCGGCCGCCTGGCGCGGCGCCTGGTCGACCGGGCGGTGCAGACCGCGCGAACCGAAGAC
>Ga0302235_10002133_pt1 | contig 14446 bp, 17 predicted proteins | sample II_Palsa_N3_3_FD_193577 | JGI IMG/M metagenome (GOLD analysis project Ga0302235, IMG submission 193577) | Peat permafrost microbial communities from Stordalen Mire near Abisko, Sweden - II_Palsa_N3_3 | ecosystem: Environmental > Terrestrial > Soil > Palsa > Peat permafrost | place: Sweden... | reverse complement strand
CCAGCAGCGGGGAGATCACGCCCCCAACACAGTGCATAACTTTGGCGCATGTCACCCTCCGTGTCGGTGGTTTCGTGGTGTCTGCCGCCGCTGGCGGGTTCCCGGACCGGGATGCGGTGGCGGATGGTGATCTTCTCCGGGCCGATGAGGACGTCCTTGACCAGCAGCCGCAGGACCCGCCTGCGGTCGTCGGTGCTGGCGCTGGTGGCCTTGCCGCGGAGCTGGGCGAGGAAGCCTTCCAGGTCATCGGCGAGCTTAAGGTAGGCGTCGCGGTCGGCGGCCTGAGCGTCCAGGGCAGTGAGCTGGCCGCGCAGGCTCGCTTCGCGGGCGCGCAGGTGCGGCATCTTGGCGCGCAGCTCGTCGATCGTGATCAGCTGCTCGGAGTACGCCTCGACCATGGCGGTGATCGACGTGGCGGCCTTGGCCAGGGCGAGCTTGAGCTGGGTGCGCTGGCGGGTGACCGGGTCGGAGGTGCGGGCCTGCTCCAGCCGCTTGCCGATCTCGGCACGGATCAGGGCGGGGTCGGCGAGCAGGCCGGTGAGGTGGTCCCAGACGACCTGGTCCAGGTAGTCGGCGCGGACCGGCTTGTTGCGGCAGACCCGGCCGCCTTCGTAGCGGTAGTTGTCCGAGCCCAGGCACCGGTAGTAGTAGATCTTCTGGCGGGCGGTGCGGGTGGAGGTGCGGTAGTAGCCGTAGCCGCAGGACGCGCAGGCGGCCAGGCCCTGCAGCAGCGAGGGGACCTTGCTGCCGCGGGTGGCGAACTTCTTGTTGTCTTCCAGGCGCTGCTGCACGCGGGCGTAGGTGTCGTCGTCCACGATCGCCGGGACGGCGATCTCGGTCCATTCCTCCGGCGGCCGGGCCACGGTCCTGGCCGGCCGCGGCGTGGTCCGCCCCTGCAGCCGGGCGATGCGGTTCAGCCCCGGCTGCTCATGCACGATCTGGGTCTTGCCGAACACGGCGCGGCCCGCGTAGGCGGGGTTGCGCAGCATGCCCCAGACCACGCTGCGGTCCCAGCGGTGCTTGCCGGTCCGGGTCACCGCGCCGGCGGCGGCCAGCCAGCGGGCCAGGTCCGCGATGGTGGCGCCGTCGTTGGCGTAGCGGCGGAACATCTCCGTCACCAGCACGGCCTCGCAGTCGATGATCTCGTAGCGGGCGGCGGACTGCGGGGTCTTGCGGATGTAGCGGTAGCCGAACGGGGCACCGCCGAGCACGTTGACGGACCCGGACCTGGCCCGGTAGGCCTTGCCGCGCCGGTACCGCTCCATCAGCTGGGCTTTCTCGTATTCGGCGAACATGCCCTGGAACTGGACCAGCAGCTGGTCTTCGGGGCTGTCTCCCCGGGTGCCGTTCGCGGTGAACTCCACCCGGACTCCGGCCCGGGTGAACTCCTCGATCAGCAGAGCCTGGTAGGCGAACTTGCGGGCCAGCCGGTCCGGCGAGTAAACCAGCACCACGTCGATGCAGCCCTGGGCGGCCAGGTCGCGCAGCGCCTCCAGCGCCGGGCGGACCAGCGTGGCGCCGGAATGCCCCTCATCTTCGAACACCCAGCCCTCAGGCACCTCGAGCCGGTTGCTCGCGGCGTGCGCGCGCAGCGCCGCGGTCTGCGAGCCGATCGTCTGGTCCATCGCCTGCCGCTTGCTGGAGACCCGGGCGTAGAGCGCCGCAGTCGTCATCTGGCTGTCCTTCCTGGCCGGCCCGCGCGATGCGAGCTCGCCGCGGCGGCACCAATATCCCGTAGGCCACTGACAAATCCGTGGCCGCGTGCCGGTCGAAGACGAACTCCGCCTCGACTCGCCGGCCGTTCACCTGCGGGGATGATTCCGGTGACCCCCCGCGAGAAAGTCCTCCAGCGCCTGGGTGACCACCGCGGAGATGCTGAGTCCGGCCTGGCGGGCGTGCGCGCGTACCCTCCCGGCCAGCCCCGCGGGCAGCTTGACCGTGAACACCACCGTGTCCTGGGGCACCTCGGCCCGCCCCGCCCGGGCCGCCTGCTCGGCATAGCGGCGGCCCTGCCGCACCGAGCACCCGAACCTGCCCGCCAGCAGCCGGGCCGCCTCGGCAGCCGGCACCCCCGCCTCCACCAGGTCCGCGGCAGCGTTGACCCGCGAGGCGTACTCGCCAGCACGAACCCGGTCACCAGGCATGCCACAATCGTACTACCGAATCTGTCAGCACCCGGGCGCGGTGCACCACGGCCGCAGCTCATAGCTGCCTCCCCGCCGTCCGCGCGAACCACGACGCGATGGTCAGCACCGTGCAGGCATCCAAGCCGGCCAGCCAGTCCGCGACACGCCGGTCCCAGGCACCCAGCTCGATCCCGGCGAGCACGCCCGCCAAGATCTCGGCCAGCCCTTCTTCCGGCACGAACCCCGCGGGCGGCACCTCCACCGGCCCGGCCGGAACCTCCGGCCATGCCGCGCTCACCGGCCGCGCTCCACCCGCCGGTAACCCAGCGTGACCTCAAAACAGAAATTGCCAACTGCGTTGGGGGCGTGATCTCCCCGCTGCTGGCCAACATCTACCTGCACGTCCTGGACACCGGGTTCTCCCGGCGTGGCCTGGGTGAGCTGGTGCGCTACGCCGATGACGGCGTGGTGCTGTGCCGCACGCAGGCGCAGGCCCGGGCGGCCCTGGACGCGGCCGGGGAGATCCTGGCGTCGCTGGGGCTGCGGCTGCACCCGGATAAGACGAAGGTGGTTGATCTCAGGGAAGGCCGGGAGGGGCTGGACTTCCTCGGCTGCCATTTTCATGCCCGCATGTCGGGGAAGCTGTGGGAGCAGAAGCGGATCGTGCGCTACTACCTGCACCGCTGGCCCTCGCAGCGGGCGATGAAGCGCATCCGGGAGAAGATCCGGGACCGCACCGGCCGCAACCGCGTAGGGGTGAAGGATATCCGCGATGTGATCGCGGACCTGAACCCGCTGCTGCGTGGCTGGGGTAACTACTTCCGCACCGGGAACGCCGCTGCGAAGTTCCTTCAGGTCGACCGGTATGCCGCGTGGCGGCTGAAACGTCTGCTGATCAAGAAGCGCGGCAGGAACCTGCGCGCCGGGCAGGCGGACCAGTGGACCGGGGAATGGCTGCACGGACTGGGCCTGCACAAGCTCTCCGGTACGATCCGCTATCCAAAGGCAGCGTAACCATGTCAAGAAGATCGCCGGTAAGCCGTATGCGGGAAAACCGCACGTACGGATTGAAAGGGGGATGGGGAAACGGGCCGCTCGCGGCACCGCGCCCCTGACTACCAATGGCAGGCGGCATCAAGACGGTCAGCGTGGCCGAGCGGCGCGCCCGGCTGGCCGTCCGGCACCACCTAGCGCCCGGGGAGCGGGCCGGCACCGTGGCCGCGGCGGTCGGCGGCATCATCGCGCTGCACGGCACCGATCCGGCGTCGGTGTACCTGGCCGCCCGGGCCCGCACCCGCGAAGTCGATAAAGCGGCAATCGAGCACGCGCTGTACGAGGAGCGATCGTTGGTCCGGATGCTCGGCATGCGCCGGACGGTGTTCGTGGTGCCCACTGCTCTCATGCCGGTTATCCAGTCCGCCTGTACCGACCAGATCGCCGAGCGGCTGCGCCGCCAGCTCACGCAGGTCGTCGCGGCAGCGGGTATCGCCCCGGACGCCGCGACCTGGCTCAAGGACGTGGGAGAGGACACGGTCCGGGTACTGGCCGCGCGCGGCTCGGCGACCGGCGCGGAGCTGGCCAGGAACGAGCCACGGCTGCGCACGCAGATCATCGCTGCGGCCGACAACCCCTACGGCGGGGCGGTGAACTTGACCAGCCGACTGCTCACGCTGCTGTCCGCGGAGGGACTGATCGTGCGCGGCCGCCCGCGCGGCGGGTGGACCTCTACTCAGTTCACCTGGTCCGCTGCTCCGGAACGAACCGACCTGCCGGCCGTTGCCGCCCGGGCCGAACTGGCCCGGCAGTGGCTGGCCGCGTTCGGCCCGGCCCCGCTGTCCGACCTTCAGTGGTGGACCGGCTGGACCGCGGGCCAGCTGCGGCAGGCGGTGAGCTCGCTGGACCTCACCGAGGTGGACCTCGACGGCACGCCCGGCGTGCTGCTTAGCGGCGACGAGGACCCGACGACTCCGACCGCCCCCGCCGAGCCCTGGGGGGCGCTGCTGCCCGCGCTGGACCCTACCGCCATGGGTTGGCGCGAGCGGGCCTGGTACGTGGGCGCGCACACCGCGGCCTTGTTTGACCGGTCCGGCAACATCGGCCCGACGGCCTGGTGGGACGGTCGGATCGTGGGCGGCTGGGCGCAGCGCAAGGACGGGGAGATCGCGGTCCGGCTGCTCGAGGACGTCGGCGCCGAAGCCGCCGCCGCGATCGCCGCCGAGGCCCAGCGGCTCCAGGAGTGGATCGGGCCCGGCATGAAGATCACTCCCCGCTTCCGGACCCCACTGGAACGCGAACTATCCGGTTCCGGCGCATAAAACTCGTAGCGGGGGAACCTTTACCGGCATGGCTATCTTCATTCTCTGGTTGTGCATCATCGGCCTGATCGTCGGCGCCATCGCTCGCTTGCTGCTCCCTGGCCGCGACAACATCGGCGTCCTGGGCACCATCCTGCTCGGCATCGCCGGCTCCTTCGTCGGCGGATTCCTGGAGAACCTGTGGAAGTACCACACGGTGAGCGTGCACAGCTTCCACGCTGTCGGCCTCATCGGGTCGGTGATCGGCGCCTTCGTGCTGCTGCTCCTGTTCCGGGTCACCGGCGTGGAGCGTGGCCGTAGCCGCCGCCGCTACTGACGGGCCCGCTGGCTTAGCTCCCGGGCCGGACTCCAGGTGTCCGGCCCGGTGGCAGGCCCTCGCGAGCGCAGCCGAACGCCGCACCGAGTAGATTCGCCTTCGAGGTCCTACGAGGCGAGAAGGTGGCATGGCAGAGGTAACGCTCGCAATCGGTGCCGCGGCGGCATGCCGCGACGGCTTCCCTGGGGAACTGAAGGGCCTGGTGGTGGACCCCGCGGCCGAGACCGTCACGCACCTGGTCATCGAGCCGACACAGGATCACGGAACCGGGCAGGGGCTCGCCCGGCTCGTGCCGCTGGACCATGCCGACGCCACGGCCGAGCCGATCGGGCTGCGCTACACCGAGGCGGAGTTCAAGGACCTGAGCCCCGCCGAGGAGACCCTGGCGCAGTTCGTCGCCGGCTACGAGGGCCCGGTCCAGCTGCTCCCAGCCGGAGAAGGCTGGCGCAGCGCGGGCGGGCCGGTCGCGGACGGCGGGACGCTCCCGCAGATCAGGGAGCCGGAGACCATCGCCCTGATCCCGGACGCCGAGGTGCAGGAGAGCCGGGGTGACCGCGTTCAGGCGACCGACGGCGACGTCGGGCCGTTCCACGGGCTGAGCGTGGACCCGGACAGCGGAGCGATCCTGCACGTTCTGCTCAGACGGCATCCGTGGGGACACGGGGAAATGGCCATCCCGATCGCCAAGGTGTCGGGCTTCAAGGAAGGCGTCCAGCTCAGCATCACCAAGCATGAGGTCAAGGACCTCACCCCGTAGGCCCGGTCACAAGCCTTCTACCGAACGGACCTGTGATGGCAGCGCCACCTCACGCGGACGCCGACCCGGGGGGGCCTTCCCCACAGGATCTGCCGCACCTGCGCCGCTGCGTGGAACTGGCGGCCGAGGCGGTCGCCGCAGGCGACTTCCCGTTCGGCTCGGTGCTGGTCGCCGGGACCGGCCGGGTCCTGGCCGAGGACCGCAACCGCGAGAACACCATGGGCGACGCGACCCGGCACCCGGAATTCGAGTTGGCCCGCTGGGCGGCGGCGAACATGACCGCGGGACAGCGGGCCGCTGCCACCGTGTTTACCTCGGGCGAGCACTGCCCGATGTGCTCGGCCGCGCACGCCTGGGTCGGGCTCGGCCGCATCGTCTACGTGAGCTCGTCCGAACAGCTGGTCACCTGGCTCACCGAGCTCGGCTTGGCCCCGTCCGCGGTGATCCCGCTGGCCATCAACCAGGTCGCGCCCGGGCTCGTCGTCCAGGGCCCGGTGCCCGGCCTGGATGAGGAGGTCCACGACCTGCACCGCCGCTACCACGCCTGAGCGCGTTTCGTCCCGGTCGCCGCGGTGTCTGCCTAGAGGCTGGCCAGGCGGACCGGATCGCCGGTGCGGATGCGACCGGGCCTGAGTACCTCGGCGTACACCCCGGCGCAGGGCTCCGGGTCGAGCGAGTCCAGCGGCTCGACCCGGTTATGGCGGGCGAGAACCCGCAGCGCGTCGGGGTCGCGGGGGAGGGCTCCGTGGGCCAGGGTCGGTACCGCGCACCGGGGGGTACGGGCGATCACGCGGAGCACGATCTCATCGCCCACCCGCAGGATCCGCTCGAGCCAGTCATTCTCGATGAAGCCGGCGGCGGTGGTCGCGATGAGGACGTTCGGCCGGTAACGCTCCAGGTCAGCCCGGCCGTGCGGGCTGAGCTCGGCGATCCGGTCGAGCGTTGAGGTGGTCAGCAGGTGCAGCGGGGCGAAGTCGACGAAGGTGCCGGGCGGGCCGCCGCCGCCGATCTCCATGAGCTCCGCCGGGACCGGCGCGTCCACTCCGTCCCGGAGCACGGCCTCGGGCACGGCGCGGTCCAGCGCGGCTCCGGGTACGGGGGTCGCGGTCAGCGTGACCGGCTCGTCCAGCAGGTCGGACAGGACCGAGTCCACGTCGGCGTCGCTGCTCCAGACCGTCTTGCCCTCCGGCAGCGTGATGCGGACGGCGCCGTCCGCGGCGCGGTCGTCCGCGGAGGCGACGGCCATAGTGAGCAGGTCACGCCACAGACGAGGGAACTTCGCGCTGGCGATCTTCCCCGTGGCGCGGCTGACCACGGCCAGCCGCCGGTCGCCGGACAGGCCGGTGAAGGTCACCTCGCCGGCGTCCACGTCCTCGCCCAGCATCGACTTGACCGGGTAACGGCGCAGCCCGGCCACAGTTCCCAGCACCGTCTCATCATCCCAAATTCACCCGGGGAGGGCGCGGCCGGTCCGGTGCGCCGTCACCCCGCCGCTACGGCGACGGCTTCGATCTCGACCAGCTGGCCGGGGTAGCCGAGCACGGTCACGCCGAGCAGCGTGCTGGGCGCGTCGTGATCACCGAAGGCGGCCTCGACGACCTCCCAGGCGGCGACGAGATCAGCCCGCTGGGTCGAGGCCACGAAGACGGTCGTCTTGAGCACATCGGCGAACGTGGCGCCGGACGCCGCCAGGGCCGTACCCAGATTGGCCAGGGTCAGGCTGGCCTGAGCCCGGACGTCGCCGACGCCTACGACATTGCCGTTATCGTCCAGCGGGCAGGCTCCGGCGGTGAAGATCAGCGCACCGGGCGCGGCGATGGACGCATATGCGTAGGGCACTCCGGCGTACAGGCTGTCACTGCGGATCAGGTTGATCGTCATCAACCCAACTCTGCCAGGGAAACCGGGCTCGCTGTTCACATTGAGCTGAGCGGTAACGCTCCCGGAACGATCCGAGCGTAGCGTTGCGCTTTGTGGGGGAGCGCAGCCAGCAGATCGAGCAGACAGCGGTGACCGCCGACCCGGACGGGCGCCGTTCCCGGATGGGGGCTTCGGCAGTGGCCGCATGGTCGCTGGGTGTGCTGATCGTCCTGTTCTGCGCGGCGGTGGTGCCGCTGGCTTTTGCGGCCCGGGAGGCAGAGTCCGACCTCGTGACCGTCGCCATCATGATGTCGCTGGCAGCCGTCGGGATCGTCGTGGCGCGACGTCAGCCCGGCAATCCACTGGGCTGGGTGTTTCTCGCGGCGGCGGCGCTGTCAGCGCTTGGCGTTGGCGCGGGGGCCTACGCCGTGCTCAGCTACCGGCTCGGTCACCACCTGCCGCTGAGTGTGGTAGCCGTGTTCCTCGCCCTGTACTGGTGCCCGGTGATCGTGACGTTCCCGCTGGTGATCCTGCTGTTCCCAGACGGCCGGCTGCCCTCGCCCCGCTGGCGGCTGGTGCTGTGGGGCTACCTTGCGGTCGGCGCGTGCTGGCCGGTGAGCGTCTTCGCGGTGGCGATCCGAGCCGTCGCCACGCACGATCTGCGCATCGACCCCGGCGGTGACCTGCGGGCCGTGGACTACCCGGCGGGAAGCTCGGCGTGGCTGGGCTCGGTCGAGGCGGTCATCCTGCCGTTGCTCGCGGTGTTCTGGCTGGTGTTCGTGGGCCGCCAGGTACTTTCCTGGCGCCGGGCGGACGGCGAGCGTCGCCAGCAGCTCAAGTGGCTGATGAGCGGTGCGGCCGTATGCATGGCCGCCACGACGGTCATCGCCGTCGGGGGGACCCTTGACACCTCGGCCTCACCCGCCGTCCAAGCGGTGTTGAACGGCGCGACCATCGGCCTCGCGGCGCTGCCGGTGTCCGTGGGAGTGGCGATCCTGAAGTACCGCCTGTACGACATCGACCGGCTGATCTCCCGGACCCTGGCCTACGCGATCGTGACCGGGCTGCTGGTCGGGGTGTACGCCGGGTTGGTGCTGCTGACCACCCAGGTGTTCCGGGTCCACACGCCAGTGGCGGTGGCCGCCTCCACGCTGGCGGCGGCAGCGTTGTTCAATCCGCTGAGGCGACGGGTGCAGCGGGCGGTGGACAGGCGGTTCAACCGGGCCCGCTATGACGCCGACAAGACCGCGGCGGCGTTCGCCGCGCGGCTGAAGGACGCCGTCGACCTGGACGCGGTCCAGGCCGACTTGGCCGGTGTGGTGGCCAAGGCGCTGGAGCCCGCCCATGTCTCGGTGTGGATGAGCGAACGCACGTGAGGTCGGCTTCAACCGACACCCGGCCTTCGGATGAGGAGCCGGCTGCGGGTACTAGGACCAGTGCTGGCCGTTCCGGAAGTCGGCCGTGAAGGTCCGGGCCATGGCGGACAAGACCGCGGGATCGGAGCTGATCAGGCCGAGTTCGCGGTTGTCCTCGAGGGAGGTACGCGAGAAGTTCTCCGATCCGACGAACATCCTCGCGTGCCCGGTGCCGTAGTCGGCCTCGATGACCTTCCCGTGGATGTAGAAGCCGGTGGCGGCTCGGCGGCTGGCTATCGGCTCGGAAGTGATCGCGGTAGCCCGAACCATGGGAGCACGCTGTTGTCGAAGCGGGTCATGGCGCAGATCCGGTCGCCGGTGAGGGTGAGGACGTAGAGGCCTACCCCGTGGCTGATGCCGTTCGGGGCGCGCAGGTAGGCCCCGAACGCCGGCTGAGCGTTGGCCCGCGTCGGGACGAGCTCGAACCTCCGGCCCGCGCCGAATAGGCCGGCGCAGAAGCCGGCCACGACGTCGCGGCCCTGGTACTCAAAGGGCATCGGCGGCATCGACATGAAGACGTCGTCGGTCAGGAGAGCCACCAGGGCGTCGAGATCGGCGGACTCCCAGGCGCGGACGAATTTCGCCACGATCGCATCCCCGGACGGCGAGTCGGCGACGGGAGGCAGTTCGCGGCCGGCCGCCGTCGGCCATCTGCGCTCCAGGCTGGCGCGCGCCCGTTTGAGGGCGCTGTTGACCGACTCGACGGTCGAGTCCAGCATGCCGGCCACCTCGCTCGCGTGGAATCCGAGGACGTCGCGCAAGACGAGGACGGCGAGCTGGCGGGGCGGCAGGACCTGCAGGGCGGTCACGAAGGCCAGGGAGATGGCTTCGGTCTGCTCGTAGCGGGCCTCGGGGCCGGACGGCGCGTCGATCGCGCCCTCGAGGAGGGTGTCGGGGAACGGCTCAAGCCATACGACCTCGCCGAGCCGGGTCGGCTCGGGCAGTTCAACCCCGGGCACGTCCCACTCCCTGACCGGACGCCGGCTGGCCGCGCGACGCGCGTTGAGGCACTTGTTGGTGGCGATCCGGTAGAGCCAGGTGCGGACTGAGGCGCGCCCCTCGAATCCCTCGAGGCCTTGCCAGGCGGCCAGCAGCGTGTCCTGCAGGGCATCCTCGGCATCCTGGAAGGATCCGAGCATCCGGTAGCAGTGCACCTGTAGCTCCCGGCGGTATGGCTTCGTCAAAGCCTGAAACGCGTCGCCATCCCCGGCCCGCGCCCGTGAGATCAGGTCGGCTGTTACCACTCTCGCGTCACCTTCTTCCCGTACGTTGTCGCGCTTCCATCCTGTATGGACACCGGAGGGCGGCCGAACCGGGCGGTTGGCGGGCGGTGAGTCTTCCTCCTCGGGCGCGTCATATACGGCGGTACTAAAGAACGGAGGACTCGATGAGCTTGTTCGTGCTCATTCCGGGGGCGGGTGGTTCAGCCTGGTACTGGCATCGGGTCGTCCCTGAACTGCGGGCTCGCGGCCATGAGGCGGTCGCAGTTGACCTGCCGGGAGCCGACGAGTCCGCCGGGCTGCCGGAATACGCCGACGCGGTCCTCGCCGCCACCGGCAACCGCGGAGATGTCGTGGTGGTCGGGCAGTCGATGGGCGGCTTCACCGCGCCAACGGCCTGCGCTCGCACCCAGACGCGGATGCTGGTGCTGGTCAACGCGATGATTCCGCTGCCGGGCGAGACCGCTGGCGCCTGGTGGGGTAACACCGGATGGGAGCAAGCCCGGATCGCGGCTGCCCAGGCCGGCGGTTATCCCGTCGAGTTCGACCTAGCTGCCTACTTCCTGCACGACGTGCCCGCGGAGGTCGCGGCCGCGGGGGAGGCTCACCAGTATCCCGAGGCGGACATTGCCTTCGGCCAGCCGTGCGCCATCGACCGATGGCCGGACGTGCCCACCCGGGTGATCGCCGGGCGTGACGACCGCTTCTTCCCGCTGGAGTTCCAGCGCCGGGTGGCGGGGGAGCGGCTCGGCACCGGCATCGACGTCGTTCCCGGCGGCCACCTGGCCGCCCTGTCCCGCCCGGCTGAGCTCGCCGGCCAACTCGCCAGGTACCTGTGATTTCACGACCAGATCTCACAGTTGACGCAACCAATCGGTTGCCATAATGTAGCAACTAATAAGTTGCTACTAGCTGGAGGCTCTCATGGCCTTTCCCGATCGTATCGAGCGGACCATCGAGGTCGCCCACCCGCCGGGCCAGGTGTGGGCGGCGCTCACCACGGCCGAAGGGCTGGGCACCTGGTTCGGCAACGAGGCGACGGTCGACCTGCGACCGGGCGGGCCGGCCCGGATGACGTGGGCCAACGGATCCACGGTCGAGATGCGCGTGGAACGGGTGGAGGAGCCGACGGTGTTCAGCTTCACCTGGCCGATCTACGGGCTGCCCGAGGACGACCCGCGCCGTACCTATGTCGAGTTCACGCTCGAACCGGCCGGGACGGGCACCCGGCTGACCGTGGTCGAGAGCGGCTTCGCCCAGCTGCCGGAGGACGCCTACCGCAAGGCCTACGACGGCAACACCGACGGGTGGGCGCTGGAGCTGGCCGAGCTGGTCGACTACCTCGATGCCGCCTGACCCTGTGTTGGCTGAACCGGAGGCAGTTGCCGAGCAGGTCTTCGTGGCGCTGGCCGACCCGAGCCGACGCGCCATCTTGGCCGAGCTGGCCTCGGCGGGCCCGGCCACGGCCACGGACCTGGCGGCTCGCCTGCCGATCACCCGGCAGGCGATCGCCAAGCACCTGGCCCTGCTAGCCGAGGCCGGCCTGGTGACAGCCGAGCCTGGGGAGCGGCGCCGGGTGCGCTACCGGCTGCGCTCCGCGCCGATGCAGGTGGCGCAGCAGTTCCTGGCCGCGCTGGCCCGCGACTGGGACGGCCCGCTCAGCGCGCTGCAGGACCACCTAGACCGCAGCACCGGCTAACCGAACCAAACCGGAGGACATCGTGGACACCTCAATGAAGACACCGCCGATCGTTACCGCGCAGGACTGGGAGGCGGCGCGCCAGCAGCTGCTGGTGAAGGAGAAGGAGCTGACCCGGGCCCGGGACGCGCTCGCCGCTCAGCGCCGGCGGATGCCGTGGCTGGCGGTGGAGAAGGACTATGAGTTCGACGGACCCGAGGGGAAGGTAAGCCTGCTCGACCTGTTCGAGGGCCGTCGCCAGCTGGTCATCTACCGTGCGTTCTTCGAGCCCGGCGTGATCGGCTGGCCCGACCACGCGTGCCACGGCTGCTCCATGATGGCCGACCAGGTCGCCGACGTGATCCATCTGAACGCCCGCGACACTACCTTCGCCTACGCCTCGCGCGCGCCCCAGCCGGATATCGCGCGCCTGAAGGCGCGGATGGGCTGGACTATGCCCTGGTACACCGTGCTCGACGACTTCGACAAAGACTTCGGCGTCGACGAATATCACGGCACGAACGCGTTCATCCGCGACGGCGACCGGGTGTTCCGAACCTACTTCGTCAACAACCGTGGTGACGAGGCCCTCGGGAGCACCTGGAGCTACCTCGACCTAACCGCGCTCGGGCGGCAGGAAGAGTGGGAAGATTCGCCCGAGGGCTACCCGCAGTCCGCGGCGTACAACTGGTGGAACTGGCACGATGAGTACGACCATCCGGAGCTCACGCAGGGACGGATGAAGGGCTGGGAGTCGCCCGGAGAACCTTCATGAGTATGTAGCCGAGCTCGGCAGGCGGGGGCGGCGTATCGTCCTGCCACGGTGCTACCAGATATCGATTCCGGCCAGGAAGGATCCAGGAAGTCGCCGAAGTCAGTCCTCTGCGGCCATAGCGAGCTCGACCGGGCTCAACGGGGCAACCAGCGGGAACGCGCCGTGCAGGGCTACGCCCGGCTGGGCAATGATCCGCGGGTGCCGACCGTTATGCGGCCAGGACGCGGCGTGGACGAGGAACGGATGGCAAAGGAACACGTCCCCGGCACGACCGGTGACCAGGGATGTAGGGCGGGCGGCACTAGCCTGCGCGGCCAGCTGAGCCGCCTGGGTCCACGGCATGCCCTTGTCGCCTGCAGGTGCAAGGGCGCGGGCGGCGTCCCGGTGCGAGCCTGGGCGGATCCGGGTCGGGGTGCTGTCGGCGTCGACGTCGCTGAACAGGTAGAGCACCAGGAGCCCGCGTGCCCTGGACCGGTGGTTGACGCACCACTGGCCGTTCGTTTCATAGCTTGCCTCGATGTGCCAGCCGGCGTCGCCAGGATCGGCCTGACTAGGGAACCGCACCGGGATGGTGCCGCCCACGCCTTGCCTGCGCGACCAGCGCCCCGCGCCGATCAGCTGGTCGAATGCCTCCCACAGCGACGGCTGGGTGCCGGCCGTGGCGAACGCCTCGCTCTCGGGGCAAGGGATCCGCACCACCGGATCCCGCCACGTGGCGGGGGCGTCGCGCAGCACTCCGCGCTCGGCGAGCGCGGACCAGATCTCCTCCTGACAAGCCCGCAGCACGTCGGCGGGCACCGCGCCCCGAATGGCAACGAACCCGTCCACGACGAACGAGCCAATCTCGGCCTCGCTGAGCATGCCGCCAGCGTCGCACGCGCCAGCCGCGACCTCCAGCGAATAACAGTCAGGCGGCATCATTGGCTGCGGCGGCGACGGACAGGAACGTGTCCTCGTTGGCCGCGAGCCAACGCATGGTCGCCTCCAGGCTGCCGACATGGGCTGTGACCTCGCCGAAGCGGCCGAGCCCGGCGCGCCACCTGGCGGCCCGCCACAGGACGGCGCCGAGCGACCGGGCGTTGAGTAGCTCGGGCAGCGCCGCCACCTCGGCGGGCTCCAGGCGGCGGACCGTGGCGCAGCCGCGCAGGAAGGCCGCCGTGCGATCCGGCCAGTCCGGCGCGCGGAGCGCCGCGGAGTTATACAGCGCAGCCAGGATGTCCTGGACGCGGAAACCGACGCCGGCGAGCTCGAAGTCGAGGAGCCCCGCCACCTCGCCCGTGTCCGAGTCGACCAACACGTTCGACGGCGCGAGGTCGCCATGGATGACCTGGGGGGGCAGGCCGTCGGTACTGGGCCACCACCGCCCGGCGCGGCGAGCCGCAGCACCGAGCACCTCCGCCTGCTCAGCGCTCATCCCGGCGGAGCGCAGCTCACCACACAGGGCGTCGACCGGCGGGTCGCCTGGCTGGACGCAGCGCGGATCGGTGCGCCAGTCCCGCAGGGCATCTCCGAGCGCCACGTCCGCCAGCGCGGCGCCAAGGAGCCCGCCGGCCCGGCCGAAGCGCTCGAACGCCGCCTCGCCATCCATACCGGGGTGCACGCCGGGCAGCCAGCGGCAGACGGCGGCAGGCCCGGCCGTGGTCGCGATCACTGTGCGCCCGTTGGATGCGGCCACGGGCTCCGGTACCTGGAAGGGAAGGCCGCTCTGCCGTAGCCGCCGCAGGATCCCGTGCTCGGCACAGACCTCCGCGACGGACAGGAACCCGCTGATCCGCAGCACGTAGCGCTGCTCCCTGTAGCGCACCAGGAAAGTCCGGTTGTTGGTTCCCTGCTCGTCGGCGGGGGCAAGGTACGCGTCCGGCGGGAAGCCCCACAAAGGCAGCAGCGCGGCGGCGAACTCCAGGTCGGCGGGCGCCGGGCCACCCCCCTGGACGGATCGCCGTGACTGTGACATCGCTCCGCTGGGCCTTCCGATGGTCCGCGC
>Ga0302235_10002120_pt1 | contig 14496 bp, 7 predicted proteins | sample II_Palsa_N3_3_FD_193577 | JGI IMG/M metagenome (GOLD analysis project Ga0302235, IMG submission 193577) | Peat permafrost microbial communities from Stordalen Mire near Abisko, Sweden - II_Palsa_N3_3 | ecosystem: Environmental > Terrestrial > Soil > Palsa > Peat permafrost | place: Sweden... | reverse complement strand
ACCCGGGCCTTCTTCGTCGAAGGTCTCGGTTTCAAGGTCAGCGACCACATCAAGGGCGCCGGCACCTTCATGCGCTGCTCCACCGATCACCACAACATCCTGGTGCTCGCCGCCCCGGTGTCGTTCCTGCACCACACCTCCTGGCAGGTCGACGACATCGACGAGGTCGGCCGAGGCGCCCAGAAGATGCTCGAGGGAAACCCCGAACGGCACGTGTGGGGGCTGGGGCGGCACTACGGCGGCTCGAACTTCTTCTGGTACCTCAAAGACCCGGCAGGCAACTTCAGCGAGTACTACAGCGACATGGACTGCATCATCGACGACCAGCTGTGGACACCCGAAGACCTCGAAGGCGCCCGCGGCCTGTACGCCTGGGGCCCGCCCCCGCCGCCGTCATTCCTGCACCCCGACGACCTGGCCGCCATGATGACCGGCGCCCACAGCAGCCGCTGACCGGCATGGCCCCGCTCGGCGACCTGCTGCTCACCCTCATCCCTCATCGCCGACGGCAAGCCCTATACCGGCACCGGATCACCCCCGGACAGCAAATGGCTGTTCCCGGGCTGCCGATCACCCCCGCACGGCTGGCCGACCGCCTCCGCGCGCCCGGCCTCCCTGCCAAAGCCGGGCGCGTTAAGTGCGTCCCCAACCTGCTGCCTCGATGATTGACATTCATGAATCGAAGCGCCGAGCACTTGCAATACCCCAAGCGGCCCACTTCACCGGCCCCCGCACCCACCGCCAGGTCCCCGATGCCGGACACAACCTGCCCCGGGAAGCCCCACAGGCTTTCGCCCAGGCAGTCCTTGACCTGGCCAACCCCGACCGTAAGCGGTAAGAAGCCGATCGCGGGTACTCCGGTGGCCGAGCGGGCCGTTACTTCACAGCCGGCGGAGGAGCCCTGCCGGGGGAAGCCGCGGCCGGGTTAGAGGGGACGGGTTATGAAGTGGGTGAAGGAGAGTAGCGGGAGTACGAGCTCGGGCATGGCGCTGATGCCGAGCCCGCCGGTGATCATCCCGCCCGCGGTGGCGACGGCCCGGGTTTCCACGCGTGTTCCGGGTTCGACGTCGGCTTGGGCGAAGCCGGGGTCGGTGAGCCTGCGCGCACTGCTGTCTTGGCTGAACGCGATGAACCGACTTCGGCGCACGAACCAGCCACAGCCTTGGCCGGACCGGAGCATCGCCGCTCCCGCCGACGACAGCTCCCACCTGGGCGGATAACGTTTTCGGCATAGACAGGGTCGCGGCGGCACCGTCCAGCCGGAAAACCGGCGCCCGTAACGCGTTCTGAATCAGCTGGCGCAGCGGAGGGCCCGGACCTGGAGCATCACGGGGGCGGGAGCAGCACCGGGCCGAAACCGCCGGTGTTCGCGGCGGTGCCGAGCACCTCCTGCCAGGCGTCCGCGGCTGACGACTGGCTACGCGCCATCTCGGCCACGATGAGCCCGGCGACCAGCGGTGCGGAAAACGATGTGCCCGACCACCTGGCCATCCCGTCGAAGACCTGCTTGGCCGGCTGTTTCGGCGGCTCGTTATAGGTGTACACGCCGGTGGCGAACGCGTTGACCACGCCTTCGCCGAGCGCGTAGACGTCCACCCAGTCGCCGTAGTTGCTGAACCAGGCCAGGTTCTGCAGATCGGCGCCGAGCGCGCCGACGGCGACCGCCCAGCCGAAGGCCGCGGGCCAGAACGGCCGGTCCGTGCTGTCGTTGCCGGCCGCGGTGACCAGCGTGACGCCGGGATTCCGCTGGCGGAACTCGATAAAGGACAGCGGGGGCACGTCCCCGCGGCTGTACCCGCCCGCCGACAAGTTGATCAGGTCCGGGGACTGATCGGCGATGAGCGTCTCGAGATCCCTGGCGAGCATGTACTCCAGCGTTCCGCCGGAATACGGGAAGTGATTGCCAACGTACACGCCAGCCCCGGGGGCCATGCACCTCGCCATGCCGGCCACCATGGTCCCGTGCCCGCCCTCATACGGGATGCTCAGCTGGCCGCCGGCCAGGGTGGGGCCCGGCGGGTCAGCCACCCCGTCGACGCCTGCCATCCAGGGATGCAGGTCCGGGGGTGGCTGCTCCCACAGGCCGGTGTCACTTATCCCGAGCAGGATGCCTTCCTGGCCCGCGCCCGGCACGGCCGGCGGCGGGTACGGCGCAGGCGCATGCCCGCCCGGTACCTCAGGCTCGGTGGCCGCGCAGAGCTTCGCTGTGTGCACGACGTGCACCGCCGCGGCCGGCGGCGGCTCGCCGCCGGAGACCATCCTCTCCTTGCCGACGCGCTGCTCGATGAGGTCCAGTGCTTCCGGGACGGTCAGGTGGCCATCTTCGTCGTGGTGGCCGTCGCCGCCGATCGGCAGCAGCACGAGATCTCCGTACACTGGCTGCGGCCGCGCGAAATCCTGCCGCAGCCGGGGCAGCACGTCACGCAGTTGCGGGACGTCGGCCTGCCGGGCGAGCAGCACGTCGGCCGCGTAAACGTAGTCAACTTCGCCGGCCCGCGTGTAGGCGACCGCAATCTCGTAGCCCGCATTATTGAAAGGATCCTTCATCCTGAGGTACTGGTGGTCGAACACCGCCGGGTCCATCTGATGCCCCCTTCGGGCGACAGTGCTAGTCGATAGGTCGGATGAGCCTGTGCTGAGTCTGATACAGTCCGGGCGCCGAAATCGGGCTATTTGCCAGGAATCACCCCGCCGCGGGGGAATATCACGTTGCTACTTCTCCCGGTCTGCCTGAGGATCTATATGTATGGCCGATCCTGGCGAGCTGGACGGAGATGACCCGGCGGATCTGCTTGCGCTGGCGCTGTCCCGCCCCAACGAAGCGCTGGATCGTGCCCGCAAGGTGCTCGCGGATAATCCCGGCCTCCTGGATGCCTCGATCGCGCGGCAGACCATCGGGATCGTGCTCCGGGAGTACGGGGACATCGACGCGGCTATCGGCGAGCTGCGGATCGCCCGGCGGCTAGCCGGCCGGGCCGGCTCGGCGGACCGCGAGGCCGACGTGCTCGCGACGCTCGGGGTCGCGCTGGTCTTCGCGGGCCGGACCGTGTCGGGGCGCAACACCCTGGACGCGGCGGTCCGGCAGTCAACGGGCCAGCTGCGCGGCCGGACCCTGCTGCGTCGCGGCGGCGCGCTGCTGCTCCTGGGCCACCACCGTGAGGCGCTGGAGGACCTGAACCGTTCGGTGGCGGCGCTGCGGCTGGCCGGCGACCAGCTCTGGGAAGCCCGGGCCCTGCAGGAACGTGCGGTCAGCTACCTGTCGGCAGGCTCAGCCCGGCGCGCCGTCGCTGACCTGCGGCGCGCCGGGGAGCTGTTCACCGCGAACGGTCAGGAGCTGGAGTCAGCGGAGGCCACCGTGAACCGGGGGCTGGTCGCTCTCCGGCTCGGTGACCTGCCGGAGGCGCTGGCCTGCTTCGACGAGGCGGCCGAGCGCTTCGGCCGGCTCGGTGCCTCGGAGCCTGACCTGAGCATGCACCGGTGCGCCGCGCTGACGGCGGCGGGGCTGGCCAGGGACGCGATGCAGGAGGCCGACGACGCCATCAGCAACCTGGACCGGATTCACGGCCGGCCTACCAAGCGGGCCGAACTGCTGCTGACTGCGGCCAGTTGCGCGCTCGCCGCCGGGCAGCCAGGCACGGCGCTGGCCCGGGCCGCCGAGGCCCGCCAGATGTTCGACCGGCAGGGCCGGCAGTGGTGGCGGGCGCACGCCGAGCTGGCGCGGGTGAGCGCCGCCGTCCGGGCGGGACCGGTGACTGCCGCCTTGCTCCGGGACGCTCAGCGATGCGTCCGGGAGCTGTCTGAACTGGGCTCGCCCGACCAGCCGCTGGCCCGGCTGGCGACCGGTCGGGTCGCGCTGGCCCTCGGTCAGACGGCGGTGGCCAGCGAGCATCTCGCGGCCGCCGCGGTCGGCCGCCGGCACGGGCCGGCGCTGTCCCGGGGAGTCGCGTGGCTGGCCGAGGCACTGCGCGCCGAAGCGGTCGGCGACCCGCAGCGCCTGATGCGCGCCTGCCGACGGGGCCTGGACGTCATCGACGAGTACCGCAGCATGCTGGGTTCCTCCGAACTGCGCGCGCAGACTACGGCACACGGCGCCGAGCTGGCTAACCTCGGCCAGCGGCATGCGTTGCGGCTCGGCCGTCCCAGGCTGATGCTGGCCTGGAGCGAACGATGGCGGGCGGTTGCGCTGTCGGTGCCCCCGGTGCGCCCGCACGGCGATGAACGATGGCAAGCCGATCTCGCGGCGATGCGCGACGTCAGCAGCAGGCTGTCGCGGGCCAGCAGCCTGGGACTGCGCAGTGCCTCGCTCAACCATGAACAACAGCGACTGGAACGGGCTGTCCGCGCCAGGGCCCTGCGGACCCTGGGCACCGGCCGGCGTAACGCCGGACGAAACAGCATCGCGGGATTCGACGTTCCCGGCCTGCTGGCTGAGCTCGGCGACGACCGGCTGCTCGAGATCGTCGACATCGGGGGCGAGCTGCATGTGCTGGTCTGCGGCAGCGGCCAGGTCCGACGGTTCGCGGCCGGCACGGCCGAGCAAGCCACTCGCTCTGTCCAGTTCGCCCGGTTCATGCTGCGGCGGCTGGCCTACGGGCCCTCCGTGCCGCCTTTAGGAGAGGTACGCGATCGGCTGACCAGGATGGGCGAGGCGCTCGAACGGGTGCTGCTCGGCGAGGCCGGTGAGCACCTAGGAGACGGCGATGTGATCGTGGTGCCGCCTGGCCAGCTGCAGGCCGTGCCGTGGGGTCTGCTGCCGCGGCTGCGCTCCCGGGCGCTGAGCGTGGCCCCGTCGGCGGCGTCGTGGCTCCGGGCCCGGCGAGCCGACGTCGGCGTCCGCGGTGCCGATGCTGACGTCCCTGACGCCGGCGCTGACATCCAGGCCGCTGCGGCTGCGCAGAACGCCACGGCCATCCCGGTGGTGCTGATCCGCGGTCCCGGCCTGGCTTCCCGCGGGGCCGAGGTCCCTCAGCTCGCCGCCGATTACTCCGGTGCCGTGGTGCTCGGCGACGGCACCGCGACGGCGGCGCGGGTACTGGGCGCGATCGACGGCGCCCGCCTAGTGCACATCGCGGCTCATGGCACTTTTCGCGCTGACAGCCCGCTGTTCTCCGCGCTGCAGCTCGACGACGGGCCGCTGACCGTCTACGACCTGGAGCGGTTGCGGCGGGGGCCGCATCACCTAGTCTTGTCGAGCTGCGACTCGGGCGTCGTCGCGCCCGCGGGTGCCGACGAGGTGCTCGGGCTGGCCAGCTCGCTGATCCCGCTGGGCACCGCCGGGATCGTGGCGAGCGTGGTACCGGTGAACGACGTCGCGGTGGTGCCGCTCATGGTCGCGCTGCACCGGGAGCTGCGCGGCGGTGCCAGCCTGGCCGCGGCCCTGCGCGACGCCCGCCGTTCGTCCGAGTCGGACGCGATAGCCCTGGCCACCGGCTGGTCCTTCATCTGCCTCGGCGCTGGCTGACACGCCAGGGCGCCGAAGCGGTGAGGCCCCGATGCTCACAACGTGACCCATCCGGTCAGCACATCGGTGCCGTCGGCGGCCCGGGAAAGCCCGGAATACTGACCGGCGTGCTCAAGGCAACAGTGTGCGACCCTCAGGTCAAGGCCCCAGCGCTCAGGCTTGTGGACGGGTTCGTATCCCCAAAGTGCGCCGGCGTCACAGGCAACCCGCACTCACTCTCTCCCACCCGCGCACCCGCACGCCAGCACGACCGCCAGCCACCCCGCGGCAGCGACCCCCGCCCGCCGCGACCCGCACCGTGGCCATTTTCACGCCCCCGCGACCATCCCCCCGGATGAGATGGCTTGTGCGATTTCTGTGGGGCTCGCAGAAGGTCCCGAGTGCGCCGAAGATAAGACCCGGGCTGGGCCCCGGTACCCCGCGATCTTTGGTCACTGCCCACGCCCGGATAACTGAACGTAACCGAACAAGGGTCTGCCTGAAGGGTCATTCCTCCCGGCCGAATCTTGCGCGTGCCGTCCGGACGGCAGTAGGCCGCGCCCATGCGCAGACGCGCCAGTTCTGGCCCTGTCGGCCAGCAACCATCAATTCGGCGTGACGATACCGCCTATTGCGTGGCGAACCAGTCCAGGACAAGATCCGTGACCGCCTGCGGCTGCTCGCGCTGCAGGAAGTGGCTGCTGCCGGGCACGAGCTCGAACCGGTACGGGCCGGCGAAGTACCGGGCCTGGTCGTGCATCACCTCGGCCCGCTTGTCCTCGGCGCCGCACAGGGCCAGGGTCGGCACCACGATCGGCCGGCCCGCCGCCTGCCGCACCTCCGCCAGGCCCGGGTCCGCCCTGGCCGGGTCGAACATGGCCCGGTAGTAGCCCAGTGTCGCCTCCAGCGCGCCAGGGACGGCCAGCATCCGCTTCACCTCGGCCAGGTGCTCCTCATCGGTGAAGCCGGCCGCGGTCCAGTAGTCCCACAGCCAGTCCACGAACGCGTAGCCGTCCGCGCGCAGCGCCCGCTCCGGCAGCTCCGGGAGCTGGAAGAAGAACCAGTGGAAGGACCGGTGGACATGCCCGGCGCGCAGCAGCGACTCCCGGGTCGCGGCCGGATGCGGCACGGCCATCACCACCGCGCTCCGCACGACCTCGGGGAAGGCGGCGAGCACCTGGTAGCCGATCGACGCGCCCCAGTCCTGGCCGACGAGCAGGCACGGATCACCGCCGCCGAGCACCCCGATCAGCTCGCGGACATCCACCGCGAGCGTGCCGATATCGAAGTAGCCCGACCGCGGGATCTCGGTCGGCGGGTAGCCGCGCAGCCACGGTGCTGCCACCCGGTACCCGGCCCCGGCCAGGGCAGTCAGCTGATGGTCCCAGGTGTGCGGCGTGTCCGGCCAGCCGTGCAGCAACACCACCAGCGGCCCGCTGCCCCCCTCCAGGTAAGCGAACCGCAGCCCGTTGGCCGTGACCCGGCCCTCCCTCAGCAAACCCGGCACCACCCCATTATCGGCCGGCGCCCCAGCCGCGGCACCCAGGGCACCACCAGATGCCTATCCGAGACTCCCGCCGCCGCAACGATCGCGGGAAGGGCCGGGTAGCGAAGCCGTTTGGGCAGCACTCCCCGGCCCACTCTCCAGTCGCTAGCCGGTCTTCTCGCCAGCGAACCAGGCGTTCCCAGAGCGGTACATCTCATGTACCTGGGTGTTCCGATCCAGGTAAAGAACGTGGTCGGTGTGCTGGTTCTCGAATGAGTAGGCAGCGAGGGGCGTTGCCGAACTCAGAGGAGCCGGAGCGCCGGAGCCAGCAGACACGCTCAGGTTCGTCGAGCCCCAGCCGCCGGCGTTGTGATAAAGCTCCCACAAAGTTGAGCCGCTATCGCAATAGATAATGTGTTGGGACTGTTCGTATTGAACGGCCCAGCCACACAGCGCACTGTCGGGCGCGGGTACGGGGGCACCGGTCGTCTGCGTCAGGTTAGGCTGCCCATTATGCCAATCTGCGTTCCAGTAGAGTTCCTGTACGTCTCCGTTCCCGGTGACGTAGATGACGTGTGCGGTGTTCTCATATTCCGCAGCATAGCCAGCGATCTGGCTGCCAGGATGGGGTGCGGGCGCTCCGGTCATCTCCAGAAGATTGCTGCCGCTCCATTTGCCGCCGGTATAGACAAGTTCGCGAATGGTGTTGTCCCTGGCGATATAGACGACGTGCTCGGTGCCCAGGTTCTCGAACATATAGGCCGCCATCGCGCCGCCTGGCTTGGGCCTTAGGTCGTCGGTGTAACCGGTGTCGTCGGATAGGTTGTTCGCCTGCCAGAAAAGCCCTCCGCGCTTTGGATCCTGCTGCAAACCAGGGCAGTACAGTTCCCAAACATTGCCGTCGTTGCCCTGGAAAAAGACGTGCTGCGACTGCTGTTTCTCCCAGGCGAAGCTGATGAGCGCGCTGCCTGCCATCGCTGGCGGGGTGCCGAGGCGGGCCGTGAGGTCGGGGTTCAGCGCTTCGGCAATCGAACCGCCGCGGGGTATCGAGGCGCCTTGGAGAGGCGGTACAGGCAGACCCATGACGTGGTGATCGGTCGAGATGTAGAAGAGAAACCCGATCTTCACTGACTCGGATGCGTTAGATGCCAGCGCCGTGTCGCCCCGGCTCCCGTCGCCTGGTAGGGGGAAAGGGAGCGTGATGATGTGGAGGTCGTTAACCCATTGCTGAATGATATCCACGCTCACCCATTGCCCATTCTGCCAGAAGAGCTGATAAGGTTTTTGGTCTTGGCCGACATAGAATATGTTCTGCGAGTTGTCGTATTCTGCGGCGAACCCAGTGAGGTTTGTGCTTTGTGCTGGCTGTCCCATTGCGATTTGCTCCATGTCAGGAGAGGCTATGACTTTAGCCGGAGGGTAACTTTGGCGGGACCGTCCCGCGGCGCGTTACGGTGAAGCGCTCTCCGGTCCGCCCGCGCGGATAATGTCCTGGATATAGTGGAAATACGGGTCGGGCGTGTTGTTGGGAGGTATCGTGGCGAAGTTGGGATCGGTCGGCTCCTGATTGTCAGTGTGGACACGGCCAATGGCCCATGGATGACTGTCGCCGCCAAACCACTCGTTCACGATCGCGCCTTGCGCTTCCGGATCATAGTCGCCCCACGACGTCGTTGGCGGCCCGTAATCGTATACGTCGATTCCGGCGAGAGTGTACTGCGTCTGGGCGACGACAGCATCGCAGAAGAATGCGGGGAGCGACGGGTCATGGTGAATCTGCCAGACGTGCGTCATCTCGTGGATGAACAACTCGCCCTTGCGATGGTAATGGTCCGTATTCTCGGATTGCACTGCGTAGGTTGTCGGACTGTCGTAGGCATCTCCAAGATTCATGTAAATGTTGTTGTCGACCCATGGGACCGTGAAGGCGCGGCCGTTGAGCCCGGCGAGGTTGGTCAGGATGATCTGGTTCATGGGCGGCAGCGTGTTGTGAAATACATTGCTGGCAAACTCGTATTCGTCGTCTGAGATGGTGCGCTGCTTGATGTCGGCCGCGCTGACAGCGCCGGCCACGGCGCCTGCGGCGACAGCGAGGATGGGGCAGCCTGTGAGTACGAAGACGGCGACGCCCGCGATGACGCCGATGGCCCCGCTGATGCCGAGGTTCGCCTGGGCCGCCTCCTCGCCGATGAGGATCATGACGCCGACGACCGGCCCGGCGACCACTGCCGTCGTGAGGGCTTCGAGCAGTATCTTCGCCTGGTCGGCAAGGAACCCGGCTACGCCGTTGGCTGATGCATTGAAGCTGACGTTCAGGCGAACGCCACTGCCGGCGAGGCTGGTCCAGTTCGCGGCGATCCAGGAGTGATTGCCGTTTTCGCTGTGGTCGTCGGTCCTCGAGCCGCTGGTACTGCTCCAGCCCGCGACGCTGCCGCTGTGTGCGAAGCCGAGCCAGATCCCGCCGGGTGCGGTGAGAGCGACGCTGATCTGGTAGTCATAGCCGTCGAACGCGTTGCCATAGGCGTGGGTGGAGACTGACCAGGCACCGTTGCTATTGAAGGTCACGGTGACGGAGTAGTCGAGGTTCCCGACGTCAGCGCCGGCGGTGCCGTTCGCTGAGACGGTGACGCTTGTGGGCATGTCGGTGACGGTTCCGTCGCTGGCGGCACGGAGCTGGCCGTACTGGAACGAGCAGATGTCATCCGACTGGCCGGGCGGCGCGGCGGCCCATGAGCTGACGTCCGAAGTCGGATAGCCGAGGTAGCTGTTGACCCCGCCGAGGGCGTCCCACCGATTGAGGATGGGCCCGGTGAGGATGTGCGCGCCGGTACCTGACGTCCAGTAGATCGCGCCGCCGCCCTGGAAGCGGTTGAAGCGTCCTTGGTTGTCGGGCGTGGAGGTCTCGTCGGTGGTCGGGAGTCCCATTCCGGGCCGGAAACCACCAGCAGCGGTCCACTGCTGGAGGATGGCGCCGTGCATTTCCCACGCGCCGGCCGCGGCCGACCAGTAGATGTTGCCGCCGTCGAAATTAGAGACGCGCTGGCCGGCGCCGGGATCAAGGGGGTCGACATTCTGCTCGTCGGAGGCAGGTAGCCCAATCCATGGCTGGTTACCGGGATCAGCAAGGTCCCCGAAATTCGCATAGTGACCGTAGATGGCGCCGTAAACGACCCAGGCCTGCCCACTCTTGCGGGCCACGATAGTGCCGTCCTGGAAATCGCAAGCTTGTCCTCCCTCGACGGTGGCGAAGGTGTCTCCGGCCGGGAAGCCGAGGGCGTTCCAGACCGGTGTTCCAGTCGCGTCAGTCGTGCCCTGGAGCGAAAGCCATTTGGCGTAGACGGCATTGGACAGGAAGTAGACGGGGGGCTGGGCTCCGGCCGCGACCTGGTACAGGGTCCCGTTGGCGAAGGTCTGGATCGTGCCCTTGCCGTCGGGCGCGGTGACGGGCAGCGTCTGGACGGCGCCGAGCTTGGACTCGCCGCCGAGCGCCTGCCATTTCAGGCCGATTGGCGAATTCGGATCGACCGCAAGGTAGCTGCACTGAAGGTCGACCGAACGCTGGAAACTGCCGCCCTCGATGACGACAGTTCCGGTGAAAGGACCCGGCGGCAGCGACGCTCCCTGCGGCACGTCGACCGAGACCTCAACGCCTACCCACTGCCCGCCCTGGACAGACAGCGGGCTCACGCCGTCCGAGCTGCCGACCAGCGTAAGCACCGGCGACCAGGTGGGGCGGACCGGAGGGTGCCCTGCGGGCAGTTCGCCGTCGTTTGGATCGTTCATAACCCAGGTGACGTTGTAACACTGGAGCTGGGCGACCTTGAAGTACGGAGAACCAGCGGTGATCGAGGCGGTCAAGGTGAGCGCGTTCGGCATCGACATGCCCAAGACCGAATGCGTCAGCGGCGTGTCGTGTGGGACTGCTGTGAACCCGCCGGACTCTTCGGATGGGAGCGTTTGTGACTCTCCCGAAGGGGAGTGAAGAACTCCGGCTGGCGGGTTTCCCTGTCCGAGAGGGAGAAGAGCTTCAGGCATCGTTAACTCCTGTGCTGAGGTGTCTGGTTTGCTGGCCGGGGACTCCTGCTGATTCGCACCGCGGATTTAGCGATGCACGTCACCAGTTCTGTGTCATCCCCGTGAGCGCCGCGGTTCCGGCTGCTCTGGTTCCACCATGCGATCCGGGCAGCACCGTTCGCGCCGGGGAAATCCCTGGCATTGCCGCCCACAATGCCCTGCCATAAGCTGATCCCGTGCTCGTAGGACGAGCCAGGGAGTGCAGGCAGATCGAAACGCTGCTGTCCGACGTGGCAGCCAGCGCAACGCGCTGCCTGGTGTTCGAGGGCGACCCTGGCATCGGGAAGACCACGCTCTTGGAGCACGCGGCCGCCACGGCAAGTGGTTTCCGCCTGCTGCGGGCCACAGGCATCGAGTCCGAGGTGGGCCTCGGTTTCGCTGGGCTCCTTGAGGTGACCCGGTCCATCACCGACCTGCTCACTGTCATACCCGAGCCACAGGCCGACGCGCTACGAGGTGCCCTGGGGCTCGCCGCGCCGGTGGCGGCGAGCCGGTTCCTGGTGGCTGCCGGGTTGCTCAGCTTGCTTGCGGCTGCGGCGGAACAGTCGCCGGTGCTCATACTCGTCGATGACCTCCAGTGGGTCGATCAGCCATCCGCGCAGGTGCTGCTGTTCGCCGTCCGCCGACTACGGGCCGACAGCGTCGGCGTGATCATGACCACACGGCGCGGGGAACCCGTTCCGGTCCGCATCGATGGCCTGCCCCTGGTGACCCTGGCGCCCCTTGGCCAGGAGGCGGCCCGTGCGCTGCTCGCCACTTGCGCACGAGACGTGACCGAACAGGTGGCGGACCGGTTGCACGCCGCGACTGGCGGCAACCCGCTCGCGCTAGTGGAAATGGCGCGCTCGCTCACGCCGAGCCAGCGCGCCGGCCATGACGTACTGCCCGAGCCCCTGCCATCCGTTGCCGCACTTGAGACGGCCTACGTGGGCCGAGTGACGGCCCTCGGCGCCAGCACCCAGCGCGCGCTGCTTCTGTTTGCAGCCTCCGGCGATGCGGCCGTGGGATCGTTGGGACCGGCGCTGGCGCTTCAGCACTGCACGATCACCGATCTGGCGTCGGCCGCGGATGCGGGGTTGATTACGATCGACAGAGGGCGCGCGCGCTGGCAGCACCCGTTAGTGCGGTCAGTGGTCTACTACAGCGCTACGGCCGCCGATCGCGCCGCAGCGCACCACGCGGTCGCGGACGGGTTGCCCGAAGACGAGCCGGGCTGGGCGTGGCATCGCGCCGCGGCCGCAGACGGTCCCGACGAGTTGGTCGCGACCGCGCTGGACCGGGTCGCGGCCGATGCGTCGCGGCGGGCCGGATTCGCTACGGCCGCCAGGGCCGCCGAGCAGGCAGCCACACTATCCGCTTATCGGCAGGACGCGGCGCGGCGCCTGCTGGCCGCGGCCGATGCCGCATGGCTGGCCGGCGATGCCGGGCGCGCTGAGCGCCTGCTCGATGAGGCACTGGGCGGCACGAGCCACGATGAACTACGCGGCCGGGTGCTTTACCTACGCGGCCACACCGAGTACGCGGTCGGCCGGGCCGAGCGCGCAGCCGAGTTGTTCAGTGCCGCGGCTACCCTGCTCGAGCCGCACGACCCTGGCGCCGCCGCCGACGCCCTCGCCCAGGCAACGATCGCCTGCTGGTGGCACGCCGATCCCGAGGGCATGACCGCGGCCGCGGGGCGGCTGCGCGCGCTGGCAGCCGTACATGACCAACTCGCGTCGCATGCTGATTTCTACGCCGGGCTGGCGGCTATGTTCACCGGGCAGGCTAGCGAGGGGGCGGCGCTGATCGAGCGGGCGCTGGCCGCTGAGCAGGTGAGGCGCGCAGGTGCCTCGCAGGATCCGCGTAGCGTCCAGCGGCTGGCTGGTCTCGGCTGGCTGGCCCGCGGCGGCGAAGGGCATGATCTCGGTGTGCAGCGGATGCGTGCGCTGCGGGCCCAGGGGGCACTTGGCATGATGCCCCGGCTGCTACGGATGACCGCTTCCCAGGACCTTGATGACGACCGATGGCCCGAGGCTGTGGCCGAGGCCAACGAGGCGCTCGAGCTGTGCGAAGAACTCGGCCAGCCCGCGCACCGGCCCGAGGTGTTCGGCATCCTCGCCACCGTGGCGGCCTGCCGCGGAGACGCCACGGCCTGCCGCCGGCACGCCGATGCGGCACTAGCGGCAGCCGAGCAGCACGGCCAGCGCTGGGCGCGGCTGATCGCCCTGCGCGCCCGCGGGCTGCTGGCGCTCGGCGAAGGCGACCTAGCCACGGCTGTGAGCCTTTTCGAGGAAGTTACGGCAGTGCAGCTGGCCCGCGGCCTGCGCGGCCCCACCGTGATCTCGCTGCCAGACTTGGTGGAAGCGCTAGCCCGCCTAGGCCGGCGCGATGACGCTGCGAGCCGTGCGCTCGAGTTCGAACGCAGGGTGACAGGCGTCGCCGATCCCCGGGTGCCACCCCTGGTGGCGCGGTGCCGGGCGCTGGTCGCAGACGGACCAGACGCGGACGCGGCCTACCGGGAGGCGCTCAGTCATCACAGAGGCGACCCCGATGCCTTTGTTGTCGCCCGCACCCATTTGCTCCACGGCGAGTGGCTGCGCCGGCATGGCAACCGGCGGTCGGCGCGCGCCGAGCTCGACATGGCACTGAAGACCTTCGAACGGTATGGCGCCACGCCCTGGGCAGAGCGTACGCGCGGTGAGCTGAGGGCGAGCGGTGCCGTACTGCGTTCGCGACCCCAGCCCGGCGTGCAGCTCACCGAGGCCGAACTGCGGGTCGCGCTGCTCGCGGCCGACGGGCTCACCGACCGGGAGATCTGCGGCCAGCTCTACCTAAGCCAGAAAACGGTGGAGTTCCATCTCGGCCGCATATACCGCAAGCTGGGGGTACGCGGCCGCACAGAGCTGGCTCGCCGGCTACCCGCCGTTGGCAACGCAAATTCCCCTCTACCGGGCCACCGTGATCAGGAACTTTTACGTACTGATCCTGGTGGCGGGGTGGGACAGCGGCGGGGGTGTGGAGGCCGTCCAGACGGTGGTGCGGCGGGCGGTGGCGCGCGGCCACCAGGTGCGGGTGCTGGGGACCGAGGGGCTGCGGAGCCGGTTCGAATCGGCTGGTGCGGGCTTCCGGGTGTACCGGCATGCTCCGGACAATGATGTGCGGCGGGCCGAGACGGACCTGGTCAGGGACTGGGAGGCGCGGACCCCGCTGGGGATGTTCGCCCGGGTCCGCGACCGGGTGATGTTCGGGCCGGCCCGGCAGTTCTGCCGTGACCTGGTGGAGGAGCTGGACCGGGAGCCGGCCGACGTGGTGGTCGTCGACACGCTGATCCCGGCCGCGCTGTCGGGTGCGGAGGCGGCGGGGGTGCCCTCGGTGTTGCTGATGCACGGGACGTACCTGCTGCCCCGGGCCGGGGCTCCGCCGTTCGGGATGGGCTTCTTGCCCGCGCGCGGGAGCCTGGGACGGCTGCGGGACCGGGCCGCGTGGTCGCTGACGATGGCGCTGTTCCGCACCGGGA
>Ga0302235_10002116_pt1 | contig 14516 bp, 12 predicted proteins | sample II_Palsa_N3_3_FD_193577 | JGI IMG/M metagenome (GOLD analysis project Ga0302235, IMG submission 193577) | Peat permafrost microbial communities from Stordalen Mire near Abisko, Sweden - II_Palsa_N3_3 | ecosystem: Environmental > Terrestrial > Soil > Palsa > Peat permafrost | place: Sweden... | reverse complement strand
CGGATTGCTCGCAGGCGGCGACCATGTGATCGTAGTGAGCCGGCGAAAGTTCGCGTGGAAACAGAAGAATGGTCTCGAGTCCAGCTCTGCCGGATACGGATTGCCTGTCGGTGAGCGCAGGCTAAGGCTGCCTCGCCGTTTTGTCCGGAGCAGGCGCGGGCGGGTTGGGCTGGGACGGTTTCCCGCCGACGAAGTTCTCCCAGTCGGTCTGGAGCGGGGCAAAATGCCGGTCGAAGTCGGCGGCGCGGCGGGTGGCGCGCTCCATGCGCCTGTCCCGATAGTGATGCCGGGCCCAGATCGATGACGGGCGGGCGAGGCGCAGCGCGCCGAACACCGCGACGGGCGGCAGGAAGAGCCCGAACAGGGCCGTGCGGTACTTGCCCTTGAGCACGCAGATCAGGGCGAGCACGCCGTCGGCGACCAGGACGCCGGTAGCGGTCAGGCGCAATGAGATCTCGATGCTGTCGGCGTCCTTGATGCCGAACGGGCTGAAACCGGCCAGGGCCAGCCCGAGGCAGGCGGCGGTCAGGCTCACCGCCTCGACCGAGAGCTGGCCCTCACCGCTCCAGTAGACGTCCTGCAGGTGCAGGATCAGCGCGAACTCATCCAGGACCAGGGAGGTGCCGGTACCGACGGCCACCGCGGCGAACGAGCGCCAGCCCAGCGAGCCGGGTCCGCCGATCGCCGTGAAGGCTCCGATGATCAGCAGGATGATGCCGGGCACGGAATGATGAATATGCGTCCCGTCCGCCGTGAGGTTCCGGAACGGGCCGCGGCCGTCGCGGATCATGCGCGTGATGGCCCGGGTGGTTACGAATGTGACGACAAAGGCCAGGAAGCACAGCATCAGCGGCAGCTTGCCCGCCGCGATCACGTCGCGGTGCCACCAGGAGCTCATGACGCCACCATAGAGGCCGAGCCCGGGACGCCCGTCTTGACGTCGTGTCGCCCAGCGGGCGATGCTCAGATCGACCCCGCCGAGCAAACCAGTCGGCGGTGCGACAGCGCTGTTGCAGATCCGGAGGGCATGTGTCCACCGACCGCGGTCCTACGGGACGACCGCCGAGCCCCCAAGGCGTCGCCGCACGCGCCGCCGGCCTGATCGCGGTGGCGGAGGATCTGGCCGGTGAGTTCTCGCTGCGCCCCTTGCTGGAAAGAATCTTGCGGCGCTGCACTGAGTTGCTCGGCTGTCACGCGGGTTCGATCTGCAGCGTCGATGAGGCCGCCGGGACGTACCGCAAGGAGGCTGACATCGGGGTGGCCTGTCAGTCCGGCCAGGTCTTTCCGCTCACCGAGGGAATGACGGGAGCCGTGGTGGCGCGCCGCGCCCCGGTCTGGTTTGCCCGTTACGACGAGGTCCATGGCGGCCATGTGGCCGCGGCGGAGCGCGCTACCCTGCGCGGCGTCATCGGCGTGCCGCTGGAATGGCGCGGTCGCGTCATCGGGGTCTGCATCGTTTTCAGCCGGGACGAACGACGAGTCTTCGGGCCTGATGACGCCGAGCTGCTTGAGCTGTTCGCCAGGCATGCGGCGATCGCGCTGGCCACCGCCCGCATGCACGAGGTGGCCGAGGAGCGAGCCCGGGCCGAGGCCGCGGCGGCCGAACGTGACCGGCTGCTCGGGGAGGTGCACGACAGCCTCGCGCAGCGGCTCGTGAGCATCCGGGTGTACCTGGACAGTGCCGAACGGGACCTTGCCGCCAGCATCCAGGGCGAGGACGACGGGATCAACGCCGTAGCGGCTCAGCTCCGGCAGGCCAGCACCGCCGCCAGGGACGCGCTGGCCGAGGCCAGGCTTACCCTGCTCGGCCTGGCCTCATCTCCGCTGAACGGGCAGACGCTCGACGCCGCCCTCCGCTCAGAGGCAGCCTGGGCACAGAGCATCGGCGGACTCGAGGTCAGGTACGTTTCGGCCGGGACGCCGCCAGCGATGGAGGAGCGCTTGTCGCAGGAGGTGCTGCGGGTCGCGCGCGAGGCGCTCACCAACATCGTCCGGCACGCGCAGGCGAGTTCGGTCCGGCTTGGCCTGATGTACGAGCAGGCGGCCGTGACCCTGCTGGTTCAAGACGACGGCCTGGGCTTCGATCCCAAGGCCGAGTGGCAAGGCGATCGCTTCGGGTTGCGCGCCATCAGTGAGCGCGCCCGGGTACTTGGCGCGACAGTCGACGTCGACTCGCTGGCCGGCTGGGGCACGCGGATCCGCGCCCGCTTCCCTTACCAGCGGCACGATGAGCAGGCCGGCCCGCGGCTGGGCGTCCTCGTCGCCGCGGCCCGGCCCCTGCTGCGGGCCGGAATCGTGCGGCTGCTTTCCGGCCACGAGCCGGGAATCGAGGTGGTCGGCGAGGTCGCGACGGCGGAACAGGCGCCGGAGGCGTGTCGGGACCTGCGGCCCGAGGTGGTGCTAGCCGACCTTGGCCTGGCGGCCAAAGTGACGGGCCTGCTGCTCGGCCTCGACCCGGGCCTGGCCGTGGTGGGCCTGTGCGACGTCGGGGATGAGAAGCTGGTCGCCGGCGCCATCCGGGCAGGCGCGCGGGGCTGTGTCGACGTGGGCGCGGACGGTCCGGAATTGGTGCGAGCCGTCGTCGCGGCTGGCCGCGGCCAGGCGATCCTGTCCGGTCCCGTGCTCAAGCGGCTGCATCGCGGCCTGCAGGAAGATGCGGCCGAGCCGGCCCTGACCGAGCGGGAACGCCAGGTGCGCAGCATGATGGAGCAGGGGCTACCGGACAAGGTCATCGCCGAGCAACTGGTTCTCTCGGTCAAGACGGTAGAAAAGCACGCAGGCGCGGTGCTGCGGAAGACCGGGGCGCGCAACCGCACCGAGCTCGCCGCGCTGGCCAGCCGGGCCTGGCTCCGGCAGGCCGCCAGGTAGGGGCCGGGCTCCGGCAGGCCGCCAGGTAGGGACAGGGCTCCGGCAGGCCGCCAGGTAGGGGCCGGGGAAGGCCGCCAGGTAGGGGAAGTCCTCCCCGAAGATGGGTGGTTCCACCGATCCGCCTGGCGGCCGTGGTGCATAGGTTCGGGTTGTCCCCTGCGGAGGTTCTCCAGTGCCTGTGGTTCCGTTGAAACAGATCGTCGACCGGGCGTTCAGCGCGCGTTACGGTGTCGCGGCGATCAACGTGGTTAACGACCTGACCCTGGAGGCGGTGCTCGCGGCGGCGGTGGAGCAGCGCTCGCCTGTCATCGTTCAGACCTCGGTGAAGACCGTCCGGGCCATCGGCATCGACCTGCTGTTCGCCATGTGGCAGCAGCTGACGGCGGGAATCGAGGTTCCGGTCAGCCTGCACCTCGACCACTGCCCTGATCGCGCGGTCATCAGCGACTGCCTGCGCAAGGGATGGAACTCGGTCCTGTTCGACGGCTCCACGCTGCCGGTGGCCGAGAACCAGCGGCAGACCATCGAGGTCGTGTCCGAGGCCAGGTCCTACGGCGCGAACGTCGAGGGGGAGATCGAGGCCATCACCGGCGTCGAGGACGACATCGGCTCCGATGAGGAGGCCAAGCGGGAGTCGCTGCCGGTGGCGCTGGAGTTCATCCGGGTGACGGGGATCGATGTCTTCGCGCCGGCGATCGGCAATGCGCACGGCGTTTACCATACCGAGCCTCATCTCGACGCCCAGCGAGTTTCCGACATCGTGGCCGCGCAGCCCATCCCCATCGCCCTGCACGGCGGCACCGGGATGACGGACGCCCAGTTCACCGACCTGATCGCGCGCGGCTGCGCCAAGGTGAACATCTCCACCGCGCTCAAGGTGACGTACATGAAGGCGAACCTGGCCTTCCTGCGCGGTGCGGAGGAGCGCGACAGCTGGGATCCTCCGTCGTTGTTCAGCGCGACGCGGACCGCGGTGAAGGATATGGCCGCTGATCACATGCGCCGCTTCGGCAGCATCGGCCGGGCCTGGTGAGCGCGGGAGGCGGCCCGGCGGCCCGGGCCCTCGTGCTCGACTGCGACGGGGTGCTGGCCGACACCGAACGGTACGGCCACCTGGTCGCGTTCAACCAGATGTTCGCCGAATTCGGCCTCCCGGTCGGCTGGAGCGTCGCGGACTACCAGGAAAAGGTCCGTATCGGCGGCGGCAAGGAGCGGCTGGCCAGCCTGCTCACGCCGGAGTTCGTCGCGGCCGCGGGCCTGCCGGCCGACGCCGAGGGCCAGCAGGCCGCCGTCGCCGCCTGGCACCGCCGCAAGACGGCTATCTACGCCGAACTGGTCGCGGCCGGGGCGGTCCCGCCCCGGCCGGGCATCGCCCGCATCGTCGCCGAAGCGCTGGCCGCGGGCTGGCTGGTGGCCGTCGCGTCGACGTCAGCCGAGCCGTCGGTCCGGGTGACGCTCGAACGGGCGGTCGGGGCGGGCAGCGCTCGGGCGGTCACGGTGTTCGCCGGTGACATCGTGCCGCGGAAGAAGCCGGCGCCCGATATCTATGTCCTCGCCCTGGACTCACTCGGCGTCCCCGCCGATCGCGTGGTCGTCGTCGAGGACTCGAGAAATGGCCTGCAGGCCGCCACAGGGGCCGGCCTGACCTGCATGATCACCGTCAACGACTTCACCGCGGCCGAAGACTTCAGCGAGGCCGCCCTGGTCGTTTCCTCGCTGGGCGACCCCGGCGGAGAGCCCATCACGGTCCTCGCCAACCGCAGCCGGGCCACTCCGGGGGCCTGGATCACCCTGGCCGACCTGACCAGCCTAGGAGCACCCATGCCCACAGCAGACCTCGGCGACGTCGAGGCGGTCGTCCGCACCATCGCGACGGTCGCGGTCGACAACGAGAAATACTTCGGCGACCTCGACGCCGTGGTGGGAGACGGCGACTTCGGCTACTCGATGGCGCGCGGTTTCGAGCTGGTGCTGCAGGGCTGGGACGACTTCGACCGCACCGATATCGGCACCTTCCTCAAGAAGATCGCCATCGTCATCACCAGCCGAATCGGCGGTACCTCGGGTCCGATCTGGGGGACGGCGTTCCTCCGCGCGGGTACCACCGCCGGGTCCGCGGACCGGCTGGAACCCGCCCAGGTCGTCGCGATGCTGCGGGCCTCGATCGAGGGCATCAAGGCGCGCGGGAAGTCAGATGTCGGTGACAAGACGCTGCTGGACGCGCTGGTCCCCGCGGTTGACACCATCGAGGAGCAGATCAGCGCGGGGCACGACACCGCCGCGACACTGCGGGCGGCGGCGGCCACCGCACGGGAGCACGCCGAGGCGACACGGTCCATGCAGGCCATGCGCGGGCGGGCTAGCTACACGGGCGAGCGGAGCATCGGCACCCTGGACGCGGGCGCCATCGCAGTCGCCCTGATGTTTGAGGTTCTCGCCGACGAGTGGCCCAAGCGCCAATCCTGAACCCTGGAGGTAGTAACACCATGAAGAAGTTCGTCAACGACCCCCGGCAGTTCGTACCCGAGATGCTGAAGGGCATCGCCCTAGCCAATCCGGACACGCTCAGGTACGTGCCCGAGTACAACCTCATCATGCGAACCGACGCACCCCGCGACGACAAGGTCTCGGTCATCCAGGGGTCCGGGTCCGGCCACGAGCCTGCCCACGTCATGATCGTCGGCAAGGGCATGCTCGACGCCGCGTGCCCAGGCGACGTGTTCGCGGCACCACCGATGGACTACGTGCTCGAGACGAGCAAGCTGCTCAACTCGCCTAAGGGCGTGCTGCACATTATCAACAACTACACCGGCGACCGGATGGCCTTCGAGATGGGCCAGGAGATGGCGGAAGCTGACGGGATCACGATCGGCACGCTGCTGGTGGACGACGACGTCGCCGTGAAGGACTCCACCTACACGGTCGGGCGGCGCGGCGTGGCCGGGAACTTCTTCGTCATCAAGGCGGTGGGGGCCGCGTCCGAGCAGGGCGCCGAGCTCGATGAGCTGCTGCGCATCGGTAACAAGGTCAACTCGGTGACCCGGACGATGGGAATGGCGCTGACGTCGTGCACGCCGCCGGCCAAGGGCTCCCCGCTCTTCGATCTCGGGGACGACGAGATGGAGATGGGCGTCGGTATTCACGGCGAACCGGGACGCCGCCGGGAGAAGCTGGCCAGTGCCAACGAGATCGTCGACGAGCTGCTCGAGGCGGTCGTGACCGACCTGCCCTTCAGCCGGGGCGACGACGTGGCGCTCATGATCAACGGGCTCGGGGGCACGCCGATCAGCGAGCTTTACCTGCTCTACGGGTACGCCCATGAGCTACTGGCGCAGCGCGGGATCAACGTCCGGCGGAACTACGTCGGCAACTACTGCACCTCCCTCGATATGGCGGGCACCTCCATCACCCTGAGCCGCCTTGACGACGAGATCACGGGATTGCTCGCCGCACCCGCCGAGATCGCCATCCGGACGTTTTGATCGGGGATCGGCTGGCGGCTTGGCGCGGGCAGGAACCACGGTCCGTTTCGTGCCGGACCGGCATGCCATGACGTCGCGCTGGGCCACCGGCCGTTCCGTATATTTATCGCGGCCCTGGGGAGCGACATGCTCGCGGTCCGTGTTTTCATCGTCGCTTCTTTCGCAGCATCGCGCGAGCCTCTGGCATCATCGATGGGGTGACTAGCATCGACCTCGAACGCCTCGCGCAAACCGCATACGAAGCCCACCGCGGCGCACATCCCGGGTCCCTACCGCCGTGGGAAGACACCACCGAGCAAGAGCAGAAGGCATGGCAGGCCGCCGTGTCCGCCGTCACAAGCCAGGGCGACTCCACCCTCACCGACAGGCTCCCCGGCCAGTCGCTTGTCGTCCAGGCCGGTGATCAGACCCGCACCTTTTACACCGAATTCACCGCGGGCCGCCAGGGCACGCTGCCCATCAGCGACGACCACGCGTCCAGCCACCACGCCCTGTTCCAGTTCGCCCATGGCCTCTGGTATGTCAAAGACCTCAGCTCGACCAACGGCACCTGGCTCAACGGGCGCCGCATCTATCAACCCCAGCGGCTGAAAAAGGGCGACAAGGTCAGGATCGGGCACACCACGGTCGTCGTGGTGTCGGCCTAAGCGAGTCCCCCGTACCCGCCGCCGCTTCGCCGAGCGGGGACCTCTGGTGTCACGCACAGCCACGCCAGCCCCGCCCGGGACGCTGGTCCCGGGTGGAGAATAACCTGTGCTGCGAAAGGTGGTGGGCATGGTGGGCATGCAACCAGGGCAAGAGCCCCAATGGCGACCGTTGAAACGGCACGAAAGCCACCTGGCAGAGCAGATGGTGGAGCGGGCCGCGGAACTGGCCCGGGATTCCCACGCCCGGACCCGGCACGCCGTGGTCCTGGTGCGGGACGGCAGTCTGCTGGCCTGGGGCACCAACGGGGTGCCGTTTCCGGGAGAGGACCACTGCTACTGCAAGTTCGGCCAGGTCGGTCACCATGACCTGTGCCGGACCCACGCCGAACAGCGGGCGATCACGCTGGCCCGAGAAGGCGACGGCTGGCGGATGCTGCCGGATTCCAAGCTGATCTATGTCCGGCTCGAGGCCGACGACTCGGTGCGGCTGGATAAACCCCACTTCTGCGCCCGTTGCAGCCGCCTCGCGCTGTCCCTGGGCGTGGCGGAGTGGATCTTCGCCCTCTCAGCCGGGCTGGTCGGGTACTCCTCGGCGGACTATGACACGATCGCTCAGCTCCGCTGGTAGCTCAGCCGCTCTGGCAGCTCAGCTGAGGCGGCCGAGGAGGGATTCTAGGACGGTGAGCTCGGCGTCGGTGAGTTTGGTGAAGCCGGCGGGTGGCTGGCTGATGATGTGCGCGGCGTGGGCGGCGGCTTGCTGGCCGGCCGGAGTGAGCGTGACGAACTTGCGCCGGCGGTCGTCGGGGTGGGGGGTCCGCTCGACCAGTCCCCGGGCCTCGAGGTGGTCGACGATGAGCGTGGCGTAGGGGGCGTCGACCCCGGTGAACTCCGCGATGTCGCGCAGCGTGAGCGGACCTTCGGTCAGCCTCATCAGGACCTTGATACGGCCCATGCCACGGCCCAGGCCGAGGGTCTCGCGCAGTTCCTCGCGGTGGTCGTGGGCGAGCACGAAAGCGCGCAGTTCCTGCCAGACGCGAGTGACGTCGTCATCGTGCTGTGCTTGACGCCGGGTCACTGGGCACCTCCCCCGCATCTACTGACTTGTCCGCGACCAGGCTAAGGCGGACCCGTTCAGCGGTGCCCGCGGCCCAGCGGCCGGTGGAGACGAACCCCAGGAACACGATCGCGACGCCGCAGCCGGCGATGACGGCCCAGGCGGCGTGGCTCGCGACGGTGAAGCCGACCCCGGTGCCGCTGGCGACGAGCGCCCCGGTGATGGCCACGCCGAGGGTGGCGCCGACCTGGCGGCTGGTCGAGGCGACGGCCGCGGCCACCCCGGCCTGCGCGACGGGCATGCCAGACACCGCGGTGTTGGTGATCGGCGCGTTGACGAAGCCTTGGCCGATCCCGAAGATGACGTAGGCCAGGACTAGGTAGCCGATTGAGGTATGCGGGCCGAGCCGCACGAGCAGGAGGCCGCCGATCGCGATGGCCGGCCCGGCCAGGAGCAACGGCGTGCGCGGTCCCCAGCGCGCGATCAGCCGTCCCGAGACCGGCGCGAACAGCGCGATCATGGCGGCCATGGGCAGGGTGAGCAGCCCCGCGTGCAGCGCGGTGAAGCCCCGGACGTCCTGCAGGTACAGGCTGTTCAGGAACAGGAAACCGCCGAAGGCGGCGAAGGCGGCCACCGCGATAACGGTGGCGCCGCTGAACGGCGCGCTCCGGAAGAACCGCATATCGAGCAGGGGCTGCTCGCGCCGGCTCTCGACCAGGACCAGAGCCGCGGCCGCGGCCGCGGAGACGGTGAACAGGCTCACGATCAGGGCCGATCCCCAGCCGCGGTGCGGGCCCTCGATCAGGGCGTAGGTGAGGGTGGCGAGCGTGACGATGACCAGCGCCTGGCCGGCCGGGTCGAAGCGGCGGGCGTGGGGCGCCCGGGACTCAGGGACGAAGCACTGGGTCAGGACGATCGCGGCGATCCCGACGGGAACGTTGATCCAGAAGATCGCCCGCCAGCCGATGGTGCTGACGAGCACGCCGCCGAGGACCGGCCCCAGGGCCAGGCTCAGGCCGAACACCGCGCCCCAGATGCCCAGGGCCCGGGCGCGCTCGCGCCGGTCGGTGATCGTATTCGTGATGATCGACAGGGCCACCGGGTTGAGCATGGAGCCGCCCACGGCCTGCACGATCCGGAACAGCACGAGCCATCCCAGGCCGGGGGCGACACTGCACAGCAGCGAGCCGAGGGTGAACAGGCCGAGCCCGAGCTGGAAGATCCGGCGCCGGCCGAACCGGTCCGCGGTCGAGCCGGAGAGCATCAGCAGGCTGGCCAGGACGAGCGTGTAGGCGTCGATGGTCCACTGCAGGCCGCTGATCGGGGCGTCCAGGTTTCGCTGGATAGAAGGCAGCGCGACGTTCACGATGGTGGTGTCGAGGCCCACGATCAGCAGGCTCAGGCAGCAGATGGCCAGGATGAGCCGTCGGCGACGCCGGGTAGGCGGGCCAGCTTGCGCAAATATAGTTGTACTCACACAACAAATATAGCTATATAACTAAAATCGATCAAGTAGTTCCGCCCGCACCATCGCGACCCCGGCCACCATGGCGTGCAGCTTGGCGATGGCCACCTCGGGGGCCAGGTGCCGCAGCCCGCAGTCGGGGTTGACCATCAGGTGGTCGGCCGGGACGTACTCAAGCGCGCGCCTGATCCGGGACGCCACCAGCTCGGCCGTCTCGATCTGCGGCGACTTGACGTCGATCACGCCGAAACCGAGCCACCTATCCCAGTCGTGCTGCCGGATCAGCCGCAGGTCATCCAGGCCCTTGCGGGCGAACTCGAGGACGATCTGGTCCACCCGCGCGGTTTTCACCGCAGGAAACAGGAAATCGTAGTGTCCTTCCCATGACGGGCGCGCGTACCGGTTGCCGTAGCACACGTGCAGGGCCCACGTCGCGGGCACGCCCTCGACCACGAGGTTGACCGCCTCGACCGCGAGCTCGACGTGCTCCGGGTACCCGGCCAGGAAGGGCTCGTCGATCTGCAGGAAATCCGCGCCGGCCGCGGCGAGTTCGCGGGCCTCGGCGTTGAGCCTGCGGGCGAGCGCGCGGACCAGGTCACCTGGCTGGGAGTAGGCGCCGTCGCGGATCCGCCGGGACAACGAGAAGGGACCGGTAAAGGAGAACTTGACCGGCCGCTGGGTGAGCTGGCGGGTGAACCGGAAATCGTCGGCGAGCCCGAGCCCGAGCCCGGGGCTGGCGCCAGGGCCGGCGCCCGTCAGTGGGCCTTCGGGCAGCGGGCCTTCGGGTAGCGGCCTGACGACCTCCGCGTCGTAGTAGTCGAAATAATCGGTCTTGGCCCGCTGCGGGATGTGCACGCCCGGGATCCGGGCCAGGAAGTAGTCGACGTCATTGTCCCGGCGCAACTCGCCGTCGGACACGATGTCGATGCCCGCAAGCTCCTGGTCCTTGACGGCCGCCTTGATGGCGACGTCGTGGATCTCGGCGAGATGCCGCGCGCTGATCCTGCGCTGGTAGTACTCGGTCTTCAGCCGCTCCAGCCACTCCGGCACCGAATAGGAGCCCACCACCGTGGTCGGCAGCAGCACCATCGCGGTCAGTCCCTGGCCTGCGCGGTGAGGGTTAGGATGTTCGATCCGGTCCGCTGCCGGAACGGGGTGAACTCGACGCCGAACCCCCGCCGGCTCGCGACCAGCTGCAGCAGCGGCCCGTTCACCCAGTTGACCACGGAACCGTCGTACTTACCCGGTCCGTAGAACCCGGTGCGGTACTGCTCGCTGCCAGTCAGGAACAGGTCGTGGCACTGGACCCGGCCGTAGGGGTGCAGCAGCGGCAGCGTCCCGGTGAAACTGCTGAGCGCGCCGTTGCTGACGTGCATCCGGACATCACCTGCCGCCTCGATCAGCGACCTGAGGATCTCACCGGTCAGCGACGGCATGACCTGGTAGCGGTCCAGGCCCTCCAGCGGGGCGTACCGTTCTCGCAGCCGGAGCGCTTCCCACACCGCCTGCCAGAAGGAGGTGGCCTGGCCCGGGTCGGCAAAGTGCTCCGGCGCGGATTCGCTCAGCAGCTCAGGCCCGATCCGCAGCAGCCGGTCGATGAGCGGCGCCAGCCGGTCCTTCTGTGTCGAGAACCGGTCCGCGATGACATCGGCGTCCGCGTCCGCCAGGAAGGCCTGCGTCTCCACCAGGTAGGTGCGTCCACCGATGGACGCTACCTCGTCGGTCGGCAGGTTGTCGTAGACGTTGGAGATGTAGACGAGAAAGGCCTTGCCGGCCAGGAAGCCGAGCGTGATGGTCGGCCGCGTCGCCTCGACGACCAGCGCGCTGATCCGCTCGCTGTGGTGGGCTACGGCCTGGCGGGCCCGGTCGAGCACGTGCGGGGAATAGTCACCCATCAGGTAGCGCAGCCTGCGGTAGTAATCACGCCCGTGCCTGCGGTCGAGTGAGACGAATTCATCCAGCCAGGTGCGTGCCTGACGGCCGTTGCCCACGCCGAGTTCCAGCACGTAGAGCTCATCGGGCAGCGCGCGCCGCGCGTCCAGGTCATCCCAGATCCGGAAGAGCTCCAGGATGAGCTCCCGGGCGGCCTCGGTGTTCCTCGCGTCGCTCTCGCCGCCGGGCAGCGACTGCTCGTACTCGCGTCCGGTGGCCTGTTCCCAGCCGGATAGCGCCTGCCAGTACAGCGCGTTGAACCGCCAGATGCAGCTGTCCCGGCCGGGCAGCCACGGCTCAAGGGCCAGCCCGCTCGAACCAGCCAGTGAACCCTTGACGGTGGCGGCCAGGTTCTCGGGCGGGATATCAACGCAGCGTCGCAGGTCGAAGGCGACCTCGACGCCGGAGTCCCCGATCGGCCGGGCGACCACGGGCTCGCGGAAGTTCTGCCGGTACTGGATCCAGTCACAGACCACGCGCAGCCGGGACAGGTCGGCTGGCGACGCGCAGACCGCCTCGATGATCGGGCCGAGCGCCGACCGGGCCGCGGCGGACTCCCGCAGCTTCTTGACCGGCCGCAGGTCAATCTCCATCGCGCCGCCTCCGCTGGCCCGACCCGTCCAGGATGGCGGGGATGGCCTGCTCGTTCCCCGCGACCAGCAGGTGCACACCGGCCACCCCGGCGATCTGGGCGACCTGCGCGATGGTCTCGGCCGCGAGCCGGGCCCCCTCGGCCGCGGTCCGGTCCGCCGGGACCGCGGACAGCCGGCGGTAGACGTCGTCGGGCACGTCCACCCCGGGGATCTTGTCCCGGATGAAGTCCAGGGCCCGCCGGGACCGGATCGCGCCGACGCCCGCGAGGATGTAGCAGCGCTCATCCAGCCCCAGATCGCGGACCTGCGCCATCCACCGGCCGAATGCGGCCAGGTCGAAGACGTACTGAGTCTGAACGAACTGGGCACCAGCCGCGACCTTACGGGCGAGCCGGTCAGCGGGGAACGCGACCGACGGGGCGAACGGGTTCTCCACCGCGCCGAGAAAGCAATCGGGTGCCGGATCAACCGGTCGCCCGGACATCAGGATGTGCTCGTCGCGCATGGCGCGGAACGCCGAGAGCAGCTGGGTGCTGTCCAGGTCGAACACCGGCTTGGCCTCGGGGTGGTCACCGGACTTCGGATGATCGCCGGTCATGACCAGCACGTTGCGGATGCCGAGCGAGCAGGCCCCGAGCAGGTCGGACTGCAGCGCGATGCGGTTGCGGTCCCGGCAGGTCATCTGCATCACCGGCTCCAGCCCGGCGGCCAGGACGGCCAGGCTTGCGGCCCAGCTGGCCATCCGCGCGTTCGAGCCCTGGTTGTCGGTGACGTTGACGGCGTCGACCCACTCCCGAAGCAGCACGGCCGCCTTCGCGACCGGCTCGGTGCCCGCGCCGCGGGGCGGGCTGATCTCCGCGGTGACCGCGAAGGCGCCCGAGGCCAGCCGCTCACGCAGGCTCATGAGCTCCCCGGATGACGCGGAACGGCCATAAGTGGCGCCAGGGTCATGCCGACGGCCAGCGTCGCGCGACGGTAGGAAAGAAATTTCGATCAGCTTTCGTGATCACTTTACTATCGTCGAATCCAGACCCAGTAAAATCAACTGCCGTCGCCACAAGCTTTATGACCGGTGCTTGATGCGGGACCGCTCGCAGCGCCTCGCACCAGGTCCTGCGCCCGCGGTCACGCTGCTGGAAATGAACACCAGGAGACCTAGGTCGCCTCGATGAGAAGGACGACGGCGGTCAGGGTGCGCTGGGGCGGGATGGCCAGGCCGATCTCGGCCAGCGCGACGCCCGAGACGTGGACGGCGGGTAGGCGGGCGTCAGCCGCGCCGGTCCGGCGGGGCGGGCGCGCGCCCGGTGTCACGTCGGTGACCCGGTAGCGCCGCCCAGGGGCAAGCCCGGGCACCTGCAGCGCGGCAGGCTGATCGTTTCTGGGCTCGTCTAGCTGCACGTAGCTCATCAGGGCGGCTGAGGCGTCGGCCGCGACGACGCCGTGCATCCAGGCGGTGGCGTCCGGGGTGTCGATCCGGACGACACGGCCGGCGTGGATGAGCGCGCGCTGCTGCTTGTACAGCTGGATCCAGGCGGCGAGTTCGGCCAGTTCCTCGGGCGCGGCCTGGGTGATGTCCCATTCGATCCCGAAGTGCCCGAACAAGGCCGTGGCGCAGCGCAGCGACAGCGGCATGTACCTGCCGCTCTGGTGCGAGAACGGCGCGGATACGTGCGCCCCCAGGTACTCGGGCGGCACCAGCTGGCCGGTCCAGCGCTGGATGGACTGCCGGGCGAGGGCATCGGTCATGTCCGATGTCCAAACTCGCTCGACGCGCTCCAGCATGCCCAGGTCGATCCGGCCGCCGCCGGATGCGCACGACTCCCACTCCACGTCCGGATGCCGGCTGCGCAGCTCATCCAGCAGCGCGTAGACCGCCAGCGCCTGCTGGTGCGCGGCCGGTGCGCCCGCACGGGCGCCGCTGCCAGCATCGATGATGTCCCGGTTGCAGTCCCACTTGATGTAGTCGATCGGGTATTCCGTTAGCAGCGCGGCGATCCGGTCGAGCAGGTAGGCGCTGACCTCGGGCCGGGTCAGGTCGAGCACCAGCTGATGCCGTTGCAGCGGTGGCCGTCGCTGGCCGGTGGCGAGGATCCAGTCTGGATGCGCGCGGTAGAGATCGGAATCCGGGTTGACCATTTCGGGCTCGATCCAGAGCCCGAACTGCATGCCGCGGGCGCGGACATAATCCGCGAGCTGACTCAATCCCTGGGGCCAGACGGCCTCATCGACCTGCCAGTCACCCAGGCCGGTCGTGTCGTCGCGGCGTCCAGCGAACCAGCCGTCGTCGAGGACGTACCGTTCCGCCCCGATGTCGGCGGCAAGGTCGGCCAGCGCCGCCAGCTTGGCGAAGTCATGCCCGAAGTAGACGGCTTCCCAGACGTTGAGATTGACCGGGCGAGGCGAGCGCGGGTGCGCGGGCAGCGATCGCAGGTAGCCGTGAAACTGGGCCGACAGATCATCCAGGCCGGAGCCGGT
>Ga0302235_10002111_pt1 | contig 14543 bp, 16 predicted proteins | sample II_Palsa_N3_3_FD_193577 | JGI IMG/M metagenome (GOLD analysis project Ga0302235, IMG submission 193577) | Peat permafrost microbial communities from Stordalen Mire near Abisko, Sweden - II_Palsa_N3_3 | ecosystem: Environmental > Terrestrial > Soil > Palsa > Peat permafrost | place: Sweden... | reverse complement strand
GCCGGGCGGGCCAGGTCAGCCGGGCGGGCCAGGTCAGCCGGGCGGGCCAGGTCAGCCGGGCGGGCCAGGTCAGCCGGGCGGGCCAGGTCAGCCGGGCGGGCCGAGCCGGGGGCCAGCAGGCCGGCCACGACCTTGACCTGGTCGGCGTCGGCCGGCTCAGGCGAAGGTACGGGCCGGGGCGGGGCGATCGCTGCGCCGTCGCTCCACGACACGTCGGCGGGCAGCACCAGGGTCGCGATCTGGCCGCGGCGTGCCGCGGCAACGGCCCGCATCGCATCCTGGGCCAGGTCGCGGGTCGTGCCGCAGGTGTGGACCCAGCCCGAGACGGTCCGCGCCAAGGCCTCGATATCGGACTGCAGGGGCGAGTCGTACCGGACGTGGCCGGTGGCGTGCCCGCCGACGATGGTCATGATCGGGCTGCGCGCCCGGCGGGCATTGTGCAGGTTGGCGAGCCCGTTGGCCAGGCCCGGGCCCAGGTGCAGCAGCACCGCGGCCGGCCGCCCCGCGACACGCGCGTAGCCGTCGGCGGCGCCCGTCGCGACACCCTCGAACAGCGCCAAGACCCCGCGCATCTCCGGCACCGTATCCAGGGCGCTAACGAAATGCATCTCCGACGTGCCCGGATTCATGAAGCACGTGTCGACGCCCGCGGACACCAGGCTGCCGATCAGCGCCTGCGCTCCGATCATCCGCACGTCCCCCGCGCTAGGCGGACGGAACCGTGACGACGGGGCCGTGCGCGTGGTTCAGCACCGCGTGGGTGACCGTGCCGGGGCCGTGCGCGCCAGGGTGGCGGCCGATGACGACCAGATCGGCTTGGGCGGACAGGTCGGCCAGCGCCCGACCCGGGTGGCCCCAGCCGACGTCCTGGCTAACCGGGACGTCGGGGTACTTGGCGCGCCAGTCGTCCAGCAGCGCCGCGAGCCTGGCGGTGAGCTGCTCCTGGATCGCCTGCGCCCCGGTCACAGGCGGGGTGTTCCAGGCGTGCACGGCGAGCAGGCTGGCCTGGCGCAAGGTGGCCTCCTCAAACGCGAAGGACAGCGCCGCCGGGTTGGTGTCCAGGTCCCCGATGCCGACGGCTACCTGCCGGTGCGCGGCCGAGATCTCATCGCGGACGACCACTACCGGGCACGGCGCGTGGGTGGCCACGTACCGGCTGACCGACCCGAGGATCAGTGCCGTGAACGCGCCGACCCCGCGGGAGCCGACGACCAGCATCAGCGCGCCTGACCCGCTCTCGGTGACCGCCTGGGCGGGCGCACCGGTTAGATGATCGGTGTCGACCAGCAGGTCAGAGGATATTTTCGCGGCCCGGGCGGCCGCCGTGGCCAGCGCCCGGTCACGGTTTTCCGACAGCACATCAGTTACGGTCTCGAGGTCGGGCCCATCATGGCGCTCCACCATCCGGGGCAGCAGCGCCGCGGCGGACACGATCCGGAGCGGAGCGCCGCGCAGGACCGCCTCCCGGGCCGCCCAGTCGACCGCCCGCAGTGATTCTTCGGAGCCGTCTGTGGCGGCCACCATCGGCTTGGCTGACATGCTGGTCTCCATTCTGGCGGCGTAACTGCCAGAATGCTCTCATGGAACATGATCCGGCGCGATCGGTGGGCTCTGCGAGCTCGATCCTGAGCATCGGCTCGAGCGGGTCGATCCTGAGTATCGGCTCCTCGGGTTCGATCTTGTCGATCGGGTCGGCGGGCTCGATCCTGTCGATTGGGTCGGCCGGATCGGTGGCGAGCCTGCTTTCCGTCGGCTCGGTGGCGAGTGTCGGCTCGATCCTTTCGGCGCTTTCCCAGTGGTCCGTGCTGGCCTGGCGATCGAGGTCGGCTCTCCGCAAGTCAGCCCGAACGGTCCAGAGCGAAAACCCAGTGTCAACTTACTCGGCCTTGAAGGACCGAGCTTGCGGCTAGGGCATCACTGGCGGTGATGCTGGCTGCCGCGTCCAGCCCTTGCCTGTCGCAGGCAAGGGCAGGGGCGCGTGACTCACGCCCCGCATCCCACGCAACCTGGCCGTGGGCGGCGATGTTGCGGGAAGCGTTCCGGTCTGCGTGCGCAACGACGCCGCATCCCCGGCAGGTGAACCTGGCTTGCGAGACGCGGTTCCGCTTGTCGGTATGACCGCAGTCCGCGCAGGTGCGGGATGTCCAGGCCGGATCGACGTAAACCGCCGGCATCCCGGCGCGGAGCGCCTTGTACTCGATGAACGACCCGAGCTGGGCGAACGCCCAGCTGCTGAGCGTGACCCGTTGGGGCTTGCGGAGCCGTGCCCTCTCGCGGATGCCCGTCAGATCCTCAAGGGCAATACCGCGCGAGGTGCGTTCAGCCTCGGTCACGATCTTCTTCGCGATGCAGTGGTTGATATCCCGGCCGAACCGGGCTTCCTTCCTGGCTCGTTTCTTCAGCAGCCGCTTCGCGGACTTGGTTCCCTTCGCCTGGAGTTTGCGGCGCAGGCGGAGTTGCCGCCTGCGGTACCGGTTCACCGTGCGGCCGGCCATGATCTCGCCGTCGCTGGTGGTGGCGATGTTCGCGATGCCGAGGTCGATGCCGAGGAACCCGTCCGGCTCGTACTGCCTGGCCTCCGGCACGTCGCAGGTCGCCATCAGGAACCACCGGCCGTCCCGGTGCACTAGGTCCGACTCGCCCTGCCGGTGCAGGACAAGCGTCTTGAGCGCGTCCGCGGAGCAGGCGAACCGCACGCCGCGCAGCCGCCCGGAAGTGGTCCAGATCGACACTGTCCGCGTATCAAGCTGCCAGGACAGGCACCTGTCGTCGTACGGCTGGGCGCCATCGGGCCGGAACGTAATGGGCTTGGATTCGGCTTTCACCCGTCGTTTCGACCCGGGGTTGCCGAGGTTCCCCGCCCGGATGTTCGCCTGCACGGTCTTATAGGCGTGGCAGGTCTTCTTGATCACGTGCTGGGCAGCCTGCGCACCGAGCCCCCGGTCCTTAAGGTCGCCGTAGACGTGCTTCCGCAGCGCGTACTCGCGGAACACGCGGCGGTCGAACGCCACGGCCGACACCAGGTTCGCGGCTTCGTTGACCGCCCGCAGGGCCGACTCCAGCGCGGGCGCCTGCCCGGCGTCCGGCAGCAACCGGACTTGCACGACGATCTTCACATGGACAAGCCTGGCATTGACCTATGTCACCACGCTGGAACGAAACACCGATATACGCAGGGGAAGGACCGTTGTCCACAGCCTCCACGCACACTTGGTCTTCACGCCGAAGTACCGGTGCGGCCCGTTCACCGGGAAGATCCTGGCCCGCTGCGAGGAGATCAGGCGGGAGGTCTGCGCGGAACTCCGCGAGTTCAACGGCGAAGCCGATCACGTGCACCTGCTCGTGCACTATCCGCCTAAGGCCGCCCTGTCCCGCCTCGTCGGCTCCCTCAAAGGCGTCTCCGCCCGCAGGCTACGGCAGGAATTCCCCGGCCACATCCGCAAGTACCAGTGGGGCGAGCATTTCTGGTCCCCGTCGTACTTCGCCGCGTCCTGCGGCGGCGCGCCGCTCGCGATCATCAAGGAATACATCGAGCAGCAGAAGCGACGCGCCTAGACCTGGACCGATGCGATTCCTCCCGGGCCTGAAGGCCTGGGGTTCCTCGCATCAAATGCTGAACGGCCCTGGCTCGACCATAGCCGACCTCAGCGTGCCGAGTGGGCCCCGGTCATCATGGCCGCGAGATCCTCGGGATGCAGGAACGACGGCGGTGGTGGCGGCCCCCAGGCGAACAGGCCGCGGGCTCCCTGGAGGTCTTCCGGCGTCCACAACTGGTCGTCGACGATGCAGTCCATGTCCGAGTAGTACTCAGAGAAGTTGCCCGCCGGGTCCTTGAGGTACCAGAAGAAGTTGGAGCCCGCGTAGTGACGCCCCAGTCCCCAGACGTGCCGTTCGGGGTTGCCCTCGAGCATGGCGAAGGCGCCGCGCCCGACGTCGTCGACGTCGTCGACCTGCCAGGACGTGTGGTGCAGGAAGTTCACCGGGGCGGCCAGCACCAGCACGTTGTGATGATCGGTGGAGCAGCGCATGAACGCGCCCACGCCCTTGATACGGTCGCTGACCTTGAAGCCCAGCCCGTCGGTGAAGAACGACGTGGTGGTGCGGTAGTCGGTGCTGCCGAGCACGGCATGACCGAGCTTGCGCGGGCGGACCCGGTCCGGCCGGAGGAACCCCGGCGCGCGGCCGTCAGGCCGTTCGACCCGGCCCGGCCCGTTGTAGACGGTGGCCGGGACCGGCTGCTGCCGGATCCGCGGGGCGACCTCCAGGCCGACCCGGACCCCGGTGACCGGCTCGGTCGCCTCCAGCTGAGTGCCCCGGAGCTCGGCGGCCACGCCGAGGCGGCCCAGGCTGGCCCCGGCCCGGGCCAGGTCATCGACGTCGTCGACGCCGACCCGCAGGCCCAGCAACCGCCGGGTGGAGGCGGGCAGGATCTGCAGCTGGCGGCCTGCATCGCGGGTGCTGAACCAGCCGCCGGCCTCGGGGGCGAGGCCGAAGTCGGCGTAGTACGCGGCGGTCTGGGCGACGTTCGGCACGCCGATCGTGACCGAGAGCAGCCCGTGCAGGCTCATCAGAGCCTGCCCTCAGCGGCCACGAACCGATTGCTCATCTCGCCGATGCCTTCGATGTGGCTGGTCAGCACGTCACCGGGTGCGAGCCAGCGCTGCGGGCTGCGGCCCAGGCCCACCCCCGACGGCGTGCCGGTGAAGATGATGTCGCCAGGCAGCAGCGGGGTGACCCGGGACAGCTGCTCGATCAGCTCGGGCACGCCGAAGATCAGTTCCCTGGTGCGCCCCTTCTGCATCTGCTCGCCGTTGATCGAACAGGACAGCTCCAGGTCATCGGGGTTGTCGAACTCATCCGGCGTGACCAGGTACGGGCCGACCGGCCCGAAGCCCGGGTAAGACTTGCCCAGGCTGAACTGGGGCGGCGTCGAGGCCATCTGCAGGATCCGCTCGGAGACGTCCTGGCCGATGGACAGGCCCGCCACGTGGTCCCAGGCCGCGCCGGCCGGGACGCTGATCGCGGTGCGGCCGATGATGACGGCCAGCTCGACCTCCCAGTCGGTGTGACCGCCGGGCGGCAGCGTGATGTCGGCGTAGGGCCCGGTAATGCACGAGGGGAACTTGGTGAACACCGGCGGAGCCGTCTCGGGCTTGGCGAACCCGGACTCGGCGGCGTGCTCGCTGTAGTTCAGCCCGATGCCGAACACCTGACGCGGCGCCGGAGACGGCGAGCCGAGCTGGGCGGGCGTGAACGGCTCCGGGTCGGGCAGGTCCGCCGAGGCGGCCCAGTCGGTGACTTCAGTCCAGCGCTCGTAGGCCGTGGCGGCGTCCGGCCCGAACATGCCACCGCTGGCCGCGTGGAGGTCGACGGCGCCCCCGCCCTGGATCAGGCTGAGGCGCTGGTTGATGACGGCGATGCGCATGTTGCTCCTTCGTGTCGGGGGCCAGTGTCGGGCGGGTCAGTGTCGGCGGCCCAGTGTCGGCGGGTCACTGTCGGCGGGTCAGTTCGGGGCGACCTCGACTCCGCCGCACCAGATGCGGCGGATGGACTGGGTCGCGGTGATGTCCTGCAGCGGGTTCCCTTCGATGAGCACCAGGTCGGCCCGGCGCCCCGGTTCGATCAGGCCGCGGTCAGCCAGCCCGAAGTAGTGCGCGGGCCGCGACGTGGCGGCGCGCAGGGCGTCCAGGGTGGACAGCCCGGCGTCGACGAGCAGTTCAAGCTCGTGATGCAGGCTGGCGCCGTGGCTGATCGCCGCGGGCACCCCGATGGCGGCGTTGGCGTCCGTTCCGGCCAGGATCGGCACCCCGGCCCGGTACATGACCGTCACGCTCTGGCGGGCCGCAGCGTAGTCGGCGCCCGGCGGGGCGGACTGCGCCACGATGCCCTCCATCATGGCGAGCGTCGGGATGAGGATGCGGCTGTCGGCGATCGCGGTGGCCGCGGCCGTCTCGTCAAGCGCCTTGTCCAGGGGCACATGGGTGAGGACAGTGACCCGTGCCCGCTGCGCCATCTCCACCGCCTCATAGGACGAGGCGTGCGCCACGGTGAGCTTGCTGCGCTCCCGGGCCGCGGCGGTCAGCGCGTCGAGGGTGGCCTGATCGTGGCTGGGGCCGGGGTTCCCGACAATGATCTTGATGTAATCCGAGCCCTCGTCGATCCGGTCGGCCACGAACCGCGCCGCCTGATCCGGGCCGGCGATCAGTCCCCGCTGGCCGGTGACGGGGATACGTGAGTGCAGGCTGTCCGGGGCGACGGCGGGCGTTCCGGCGCTGCGGATATCGGTCAGCCCTGGCACAGAACGCAGGGATTCGACCAGCTCGGGCGGCGCGCACGCCATGTCGAAGGCGGTGGTCACGCCGAATCCGCTGAGCAGCTCGAGCGTGTGCCGGTCGTGCAGGTGCACATGCGCGTCGATCAGCCCGGGCATCAGCACGCCGCCCGCCCCGTCGATGACCTCGTCCGCGACGCCGCTGGCGCCGATGCGGCTTCCCTCGATCAGCACCGTTCCCAGGGGCTGCAGCTGCCGGCCGTCGAACACGCGGACGTTCGTCACGGCGGTCCTGACGGCGCGCTGCCTGCTGTCCATGAGCGTCTCCTCGGTCCGTTCCATCATTCCACCGCACGGAGCCCGGCGGCTGCCTCGATGTCGAGGCGATATCCCGGACCGTTTGGGGAGTCACGGCGCATTCACATCGTTGCCGATATAGCTATGGCGATGTATCGTTAGAGATGTGAATGCGCTGGACCTGATCATGCTCGGCCGCCAGCTGACCAAGATCGGCGAGGAGGTGATGCGCGGCGCCTCGACGGCGGGGTCCTCGACGGCGGAGCGCCCGGACGCGCCGTTTATGCCGACCGGACCGAGCCTGGTGCTGCGGGACGTGTTCGCCAACCCGGGCAGCCCCATCACCGACATCACCGCCCGCACCGGCCTGCCGCAGAGCTACGTATCCGAATCGGTGGCCCGGCTGCGCGGTCAGGGGATCGTGGAGACGTCGGCGGATCCCGCCGACGGCCGTCGCACGCTGGTCCGGGTGTCGGCCCAGCATCCCCGGACCGTGGCGGCCAAGGGCTCGGTCCCGGTCGACGCCGCGCTCGCCGCGGCCCTCGGCGAGCCGGCCGGCGGGGCCGCCGTGACCGAGATCATCGGCGCGCTGAGCGCGCTCGCCGCCCGGCTGGCACCCGAGACCCCAGGCCCGATCCGGCGGCAGCTGGACCAGGCGCGCCGGGAACAGCCGGACCAGGCGCGCCGGGAACAGCCGGACCAGGCGCGCCGGGAACAGCCGGACCAGGGCCGCCGGGAGCTTTGATGCATACCGGCGCGCTGATGGCGGTGCGCCAGTTCCTCGGGTCGTACCTGATCTACGCCAAACCCTGGCAGCGAGCCCTGATCGCCGTCGCGGTGATGGTCGGCGCGGCGGCGCTGATCGCGACCGGGATCCTCACCGGCCACGTCATGATGACCGTCATCGGCGGCCTGCTGCTACTGGGCACCGGCAACGCCTGCGTCCAGATCATCCGGGCCCGGCGCCGCCGCCGCCGGCCTGACAACCGATTTTCCGAACGGGCCCGGGACTCAGCCGCCACGGAAAAGTGACGACGTGACCGAGGGCGCGCGGCACGAACCGTTCGGCAGAAGAGGTCTCTTAGGAATGTTTGCGGCGGGCTGGTTGTCCATGCCTTACAGGTAGTGAACTACAGGAGGCAGACGATGGCGACAGTCGAGCTGACGGCCGACAACTTCAACTCGACGGTGAGCGGCGGCGGCCTGGTCCTGGTCGACTTCTGGGCGGAATGGTGCGGGCCGTGCCGGATGTTCGGGCCGGTCTACGAGAAGGTATCCGAGCGGCACGCCGACGCGGTGTTCGGCAAGCTCGACACCGAGGCGCAGCCGGAGGTCGCGGCCACCTTCAAGATCGCGTCGATCCCGACGCTGATGATCATCCGCGACAACGTCGTGCTGTACTCCCAGGCCGGCGCGCTGCCGGAAACGGCGCTCGAACAGCTGATCACCAAGGCCAAGGAGCTCGACATGGACGAGGTACGGGCGAGCCTGGCCGCGTCCGCCGACGCCTGATCCGGTCGAGGCTCGCCCCGGGTCTGGTCCGCGGGCGCCCCGCACTATAGCGTGGGCTCGCCGGGTACGGTCGCGAGCGGACGGGGAGGGGATGTGCCGGCAGACGTTCCGCCGGCCGGGATGAGGGCTTCTGACGCGGACCGGGACCGCGTCGTGGAGGTGCTGCGGACCGCGGCGGCCGACGGCAGGCTAACCCCCGAGGAGTTGGGTCAGCGCGCGGCGGCCGCCTATTCGGCCCGGACGCTAGGCCAGCTGGCCACGCTGACCGCCGACCTGGCCGACCGGCCCGCGGACGTGATCCGGATCGGCCAGCGTGGCGGTTCGGTCCGGCGGGCCGGCCGCTGGGTGGTCCCGCGGCGGCTGGAACTACGGTCGTCGTGGTGCGACGTGATGCTCGACTTCACCGGCGCGGTGATCGGGCACGATACGCTCCGCATCGACCTGAACATGCGGGGCGGCTCCCTGGTCCTGGTGGCCAGGACGGGCATGGTCGTGACGGCAGACGCTTTGGCGGTGCGCTGCGGCGACGTGGACATCAGCCCGTCGGCCGGGCCTGGCGTGCCCGTCACGCTGCGCGTGCAGCTGGCCGGCCGGATGCGCTACGGCTGGGTCGAGGCGCGCAGGCTGGTCCGCCCCAGCCGCGGTCACGACTAGGAGAGCACGCGGCGGCGGAAGTTGCGCAGGCCGATGGCCAGGAACACGGCGCCGAACCCGGCTACCACCGGGTAGACGACGTAGAGCTGCAGGTGCGGGGAGTCGGTGAAGACGGCCCGCATCCCCTCGTTGATGTACATCAGCGGGTTGATCAGGACCAGCGTCTGCAGCCAGTGCCAGCCGCCGACGGTCACCGGCGCCAGCTTGTTCCACGAGTAGTAGGTTCCGCCCAGGAACGTGATCGGCAAGATAATGAAGCCGAACATCAGGCCGATGTTCCTCGGCTCGAAGCTGGTCCCCAGGACCAGGCCGAGCCCGGCCATCGCGATGCAGGCCAGCGGCACGAACGTCACGATCAGCCACCAGTGCAGGGCCAGGTGGGCGCTCACGCCCGGCGCGTGCACGACCGAGGCGATCGGCAGCACGATGACGGCCGACAGCACTCCCTGAGCCGCGCCGGAGAGCACCTTCGCGATCGCCACCAGCCAGATCGGGCAGGGTGCCTGCACCCGGTCCTCGATCTCGCGGGTGAAGCCGAACTCCTGCGCCATGGCCAGCGCGATCGACTGCACGCCCTGGAACATGACCGAGATCCCGACCACGCCAGGCACCAGGATGGTGGCGAAGGCCGACTCGGCCGCGGTGCCGCTCCCGCCGCCGATGCCCTGCCCGATCTTCGGGAACACGTAGAGGAAGACGAAGCAGAGCAGGAACGGCTGGATGATCGTCCGCAGCACGAACTCCCAGAAGTGCTTGCGCAGCACCACGACGTCGCGCAGCATCAGGGCGCCGAGCGCGGTCCAGCTAGCGGCGGCGACGGAACGGGTGGGGCCGCCGCCGATCCGGCGGGCCGGCGCGCTGGCGCTGGGGGTCGGGATCGGGGCGCCGGGGGTCGGGGCCTGGGCGCCGGGGGTCGGGGTCGTGGTGGCCATTAGTCGCGTAGTTCCTTACCGGTCAGGCTGATGAACACGGTCTCCAGGCTCGGCTCGGCGATCGACACGTCGACGATCTCGAACCCGCCGCCTTCCGCGGCCAGCACGATACGCGGGACCAGCCGGTCGCCGCCCTGCATGTGCAGTTCGAGCTTGTCGTCCGCGATCCGGGTTCTTGTGACGCCTTCCACCTCTTGTGCCAGCAACTCGGCGAGTTTGCCGATGTCGCCAGTGGTGCGCACGGTGACGATGGTGTCGGCACCCGTGCTCTGCTTGAGCGCGGCCGGGGTGTCCAGGGCCAGGATCTTGCCGTGGTCCATGATCGCGACCCGCTGGCAGAGCCGGTCGGCTTCCTCCATGTAGTGCGTGGTGAGCAGGATGGTCTGGCCCTCGCCGTGCAGCTCGCCGAGCAGTTCCCAGAGCGCCAGCCTGCTCTGCGGGTCCAAGCCCGCCGTCGGCTCGTCCAGGAACAGCACCGAGGGACGGTGGAAGATGGCCCGGGCCACCATCAGCCGCTGGGCCATCCCGCCGGACAGCGCGTACACCGACGCCTTGGCCCACTTGGACAGCTGGAACTGCTCAAGCAGGTCGGTGGCGATCTGCTTGGACTCGCTGGCCTTGATGCCGAACAGGCGGCCGTGGAAGTACAGGTTCTCCCACACCGTGAGCTGACGGTCCAGCGTGTTCTGCTGGGACACGATCCCGGTCAGCTGCTTGGCCAGGGCCGGATGCGCGGCGACGTCCACCCCGCCGATGAAGGCCCGGCCCGACGTCGGCACCACGCGGGTGGTGAGCATGCCGGCCGTGGTGGTTTTACCTGCGCCGTTCGGACCGAGGAGGCCGAAGATCTCACCGGCCTGGACGTCGAGGTTGAGGTGGTCGACGGCGGCGAAGTCGGTCCCCGGGTAGACCTTGGTCAGGTCCTCGGTGTGGATGACCGAGGCTGCCGGGTCCGGCCCGCCGTCGCCCGGGCCGGCCGGGGTGACCGGCGCTTGTGCAGTGCTCATAGGACATCCAGCCTAGGCCGTGGCCGACACGGCCTTGGCCGGCGGCCTCCGGGTTACCGGCCTTCGCCGGCGGCGCCTCCGGGTTACCGGCCTTCGGGTTAACGCTGGGCTTCGGCGAGCGCGGCGCGGATGGTACCGATGCCGGCCGGTGTTCCCGTCTCGTCGGAGAACGAACCGTAGGGGGCGCCGTAGCAGGGCGCGCCCGCGTCCTGCCGCCAGCTTTCCGCGAGCGAACCCGTGTCCACGGTGTCGTACCCGATCGAGTCGAGGAACTCGGTCGCCACCGCCTTCGCCTTCTCATCATCACCCGCGATGGGCAGGGCCGTGCGGTCAGCAGCGCCCGACGGGCGGGCTAGCGAAGCCAGGTGCTTGAAGAAGATGTTGTTGAAGACCTTCACGACAGCCGACTCCGGCAGCCGCCGTTGCAGCAGGCCGCTGCAGGTCAGTGAGCCGTTGTCCAGGTCCGCGATCTGCCCGTCGCGCTGCGGGTAGTAGTTGCCGGTGTCGAGGATGACCTTCCCGGCCAGCGCCTCCGCCGGCAGGTGAGGGTACGCCTTGAGCGGGACCGAGACCACCACGATGTCGCCCGCCGTGGCGGCCTGCTGGGCGGTGGCGGCGGTCGCCAGCGGCCCCAGCTCGGCGACGAGATCTTTCAGCGTTTCCGGCCCGCGGGAGTTGCTCAGCACGACGCGGTGTCCGGCCGCCACGCTGAGCCTGGCCACCGTTCCGCCGATCATCCCGCTGCCGATGATGCCCACTGTCATTGTCATGTCCGCGCCAACCGGCGAGCAGACCCGATCATTCCGGGCCGGCCAGGGCGCTGGTGATAGCCCGGTTACCGCAGCGTCGGCTGGGCTGTTGGCCGACCGTCATGGCCAGTCAGGGTATCGGGGACCCGGGCTCACCCGTGGCGTGCTGGATGAGCTGACCCCACTGGCCGTTTTCCTGTAGGAAGACTTTCTCCACCCGCTCGACCAGGGAGCGGGTTTCCGCCTGCGAAAGGCCAGGGCGAAAGGCGGCCCCGGCCGCGTCCAGGGCCATCAGTGACATCTCGGCGTCCTTGTACAGCTTGGCGAGCCGGGGAAAAGCAAAGAGGGTCTGGAAAGCCGTCAGGCTAGCCGCCGTCGCGGCCAGGAACGCCGCGGCGATCGCGAGCCCGGTACGCCAATCAGGGACGGCGGCGGCGACCGAACCTGCCATGGCGGCCAGGGTAGAAAATACCCACTTTGCGTGAATCGTCTGGTCTCGCGCCTTTTCTGCCTCGACCCGGCGCTGGTGATACCACTCACGCTGATCACCGAAGCGGTCCTCGGCGTAGAGCGCAGCAAACTGATCCGCCCGTTCCGTCATGCCGGGTCACGGCCTTCCCCGATATCGGTCACCGCGCTCGCCAGTTTGGCGCGCCGGTCAGCACCCTGGAATGGAGGCAGTTCAGCCAGGTACGCGAAGGCCAGGCCGCGGAGCCGCTCAGCCCTGGTGCGCTGATCCAGAAACGTGCGCTGCGCGGAGCGCTCCTCCCCCAGGCCGGCCACCGCGGCCGAGAGCACGCCGAGCACGGCGACGACAACCCCCGGCCATACCTCGTGCCGGTAAGCCGCCGCGACGGCGCCGAAGGCGGTCGTGAGCCCGGTCACTATGATCAGCGTCACCTGCTGGCGCCAGTAATTATTCTGCGCCACGAGAGCGTTATGGTCGTGCTCACTGAACGCGGGGCCGACCACCTCAGCGATGGCCGCCAAGTCGGCGGCCAAAGCGGGGTATCTTTCTGCGCGGTCGGCCGGGATGAGCTTCGGCGCCGGGAACTCGGGCCGGAGCCGAGGCCGCCGGCTAAACAATGCCATCCTCATAACGGGCCACCCTCGGTGCTAAAGACAGGACTCCTGGCCGCTAATCCGCCGATCAGCCTGGGAAAATGGCCTGGACGGCGGCAATAACCCGGGGTGGATCGCCTGCCTTAGGGAAAAATTTTCAACTGATCATAAGCTGCTTTTTCGTAGTCGGGAGGATGTTCGTGAGCCAGTGCCCCGGCATATACGCGGGCCCGGCAGATATCGGACTTAGAGCTTCGCCGCTGCTTTGAGGACAGGGTCTCGCCCAGCGGCACAGCGTCAGCGCGGGCGCAGCGTCAGGTAGCTGATGACGACGCCGACCGCCAGCAGCGCGATCGTTACCACGAGCCCGGCGTGATAGCCGGCGACGAACGCGGGCACCGGTCCAGCTCCGGCCCGCAGCGCGGCGGACTCCCGGGTCCGGAGCACCGCGCCGATAACCGTGATCCCGAGCAGCCCGGCGACCTCTCGCGAGGCGTTGAGCAGCGCGGACGCGACGCCGGCCCGGGCCGCGGGGGTGGTGTGCATGACCGCGTTGGTGAGCGGCACGTTCATCAGCCCCGCACCCGCGCCGAACAGCATGAACCCGGGCAGCAGGCTGTCGTAGCCGACCCGCAGGCCGAGCCGGGCGAACAGGATCAGGCCGATGACCATCAGCAGCATCCCGAACGCCACCGTCCGGTGCGCCCCGGCCCGCGCCTCGATCCGCGGGGACAGGACCGCGAACACCGCGACGCACAGCGCCATCGGCACGAACGCCAGGCCCGCCTTGGTCGGCGAGAAGCCGAGGATTTCCTGCAGGTAGAGCGAGGTGAAGAAGTAGATGCCGAGGATCCCGAAGGCCCAGATCATCATCGTGCCCGTGCCGCCGCTGAACTCACGGCGCCGGAACATCGCCAGGTCCACCATCGGGTTCTGGCTGCGCGCCTCCACCGCGCCGAAGACCCCGGCGGCCACCGCGGCCAGCGCAAAGGCCCCGATGATCAGCGGGGTGGTCCAGCCCTTGACGCCGCCCTCGATCAGCGCGTAGGTCAGCGCGAACAGGGCCAGCGCCGAGGTGACCAGACCGGGGATGTCGAGCCGGCGGGCGGCGGCTTCGGCGCGAGATTCACGCACGTAGGCGAGCGCGATGACGAAGGTGATCAGGCCCACCGGCACGTTGATCAGGAAGATCCAGCCCCACCGGACGTGCTGGCTGATCAGGCCGCCGGCCACCGGGCCCAGCGCCAGGGCCAGCGCGCCGGCCGCGGCCCAGATGCCGATGGCCATGCTGCGTTCCCTGACGTTGGTGAAGGTGGCCATGATGATCGCCAGCGTGGTGGGCATCAGCAGCGCCGCGCCCACGCCCTGGACCGCCCGGCTGGCGATGAGTACCTCGCCGCTGCCCGCCAGCCCGGCGGCCAGCGAGGACAGCGTGAAGATGGCCATGCCGACCAGGAACAGCCGCCGCCTGCCGTACACGTCGGCGAGCCTGCCGCCGACCAGCAGCAGCCCGGCGAGCGTCAGCAGGTAGCTGCTGACCACCCATTCGAGCCCGGCGATCGACAGGTGCAGATCGCGCTGGATGGTCGGGATCGCCACGTTGATGATGTTGTTGTCGAGGTAGGTCATGAAGGCGGCGAGGCTGACCGCGGCCAGCGTCCACCACCTCGCGGATCCCTGCGAGCCCAGGGATCCGAGCCGCCCCGCGGGCTTGGCCAGATCCGCCGGCTTGGTACTCGTCTCGGTTCTCGCTGACACGACGATCTTCCTTTCGCGTTGCCTCGGGCTGAGGCCGATGTTCGTTCCGTCTGTTCATGTACTTCGTACTTATACGTTGTACAGGTATGTTGTACAGCATGACTTGTACGACGTATAGTTGTCAATGTCATGGATGCAGAACCTCGATCAGAAGAGCCGGACGACTATGAGGGTCGACCCCGGCTAAGCAAGCGGGCCGTCACCGACCGCGCGCTCAAGCTCGCCGACGCCGACGGGCTCGACACGCTGACCATCCGCAAGCTCGCCCAGGACCTCGGCGTCACCCCGATGGCGCTGTACT
>Ga0302235_10002110_pt1 | contig 14545 bp, 10 predicted proteins | sample II_Palsa_N3_3_FD_193577 | JGI IMG/M metagenome (GOLD analysis project Ga0302235, IMG submission 193577) | Peat permafrost microbial communities from Stordalen Mire near Abisko, Sweden - II_Palsa_N3_3 | ecosystem: Environmental > Terrestrial > Soil > Palsa > Peat permafrost | place: Sweden... | reverse complement strand
CCAGGGTAACAGCCTGACAGCCCCTCCCGTTACCCGAACACAGCTGAGCTGTGACAATATCCTCTTCCAATCTGATCGCACGTGTGTTCTAATTGGTCTATGGATCGAAACGGCGCGGCGGGAGCGCGGCCGCATGGTGCGGGTGTAGACCTGGCTGTCGCGCGAGGTACGCCGGCCTGCGGGCCGGACGCCCAGCGGGCGGTGACGCAGGCTCTGCCGCGCGCCCGTCTCGGCCCAGCCTTGCTGCGTGCTCGCACGTAGCAAACTACCTAGTCGGCACGTTTCACGCCGGTCATCAGTCCGGAGTCAGGCCACATGCTGGAGGTGATTATGATGAGCCAAGATTTCGAAAGTTTTAACGATGAGGACGACGAGTGGCTCTCCGAACTAGAAACAAGGGCCATAGACCTGGAGAAGGACTTGTTCGACTGGCGCGAGTCGCGGGCGCGCGAGGTCGCCGAGTCGGCCTATCGCAGAGAATCCGTCCCTCGTCAGGCTAGGTCCGCCCGGCCCATCGAGGACGACATGCGCCCGGAGCAGCCCGGCGGCAGGACCTCAGGCGTACGTACCCCGGCAAGCGGCAGGACCTCAGGGGTACGTACCCCAGCAAGCGGCAGGACCTCAGGCGTAGGTACCTCAGCAAGAAGCCAGGACGGACAGGCGCGGGCCGTCATCGGCGCGCTCCCGCATCCGGCCGAAGCACGCACCAGGGCCCTGATAGACCACGGGCGGCGCAGCGTCGATCGGGCGCGCAAGTCCCGCGGCCGGAGGATAACGATCGTGACGGCAACTGCGGTGGCCATGGTTACGGTTCTGGTACTAGTGGTCGTGAGGAATGGCGCTTCCTGGCCGCCCAGCGTGGCCACGGTGCAGAGCGAGATAACCGCGGCCTGCCAGAATCCCAATGTGGCGTCGGAACCGGGACAGGTGAACTTCGCCTGCGGAAAGACCACGAGCCAGATCCTGTGGATCTTCGCCCTCATGACCAGCACTGACAATCCCAATTACACCGACCCCAAAACCGGCAGAGAGGGACTCGAGCCCATTACGCCTACCCAAGGCGGCGAGGTGGCATGGTCCTTGGACCTGCATCACCCGTACAACCCGTACAACCCAGTGGACAGTATCGCGGTCGCGGCCCGGGCTATCAATAACATCATCGGCGGGGCGACGCTCACCAGCGCCAAGGGCGATCCGACAGTTCAGCCCGGGCTGGAGAGCAGCCCGGCGAACTGCCAGCAGTACACGGGCTCGTCGGCTGTCATCGCCCGGGCAGGATTCCCCGACGTGTGCGCCCAGCCCGTGACCGCCACCTCCGGGCAGGCCGCGCTGGCCGCCGAGGTCTATCAGGAGTGGGTGGTCGGCGCCACAGCCAGCGCCGCGAGGAACGTCAGCGTGCTGTTCGAGAACGCGAATGACCCGGGCAATCCCCAAGTCCAAGCCATCCTGCAGACCTTGCCCGGGGCCGGCTAAGGGCTTGGGAGCAGGCGCATAAGCGACGGCGCTGGAAACGACATCCCACGTGAAGCTGTGAAAGAAGGTGATTCTGTGCATCCCGTCAAGAAACCGACCTGGCAGCAGGCGACGGCGCTTGTGAGCCTGAGTACGTGCGGAGCGATGACCGGACTCTCCTTCACCCACGGAACGGTGGCTGATATGACGTCGCCGACGAGCATGCCTGCTCATTTGGTCGACTTGGCGAAGCCGACGCAAACGGCATCAGCTCGCCCGCCCGCATCGGCCGCGGGACCAGCGGCGGCACCGGCATCGGCGGTCGACAGGACACTGCGATCAGCCATCGTCAATGTCGCGAATTACTACCTTCGGATGGCGCAGACCAAGACACCAGCCGAAATGGAGGCGATTATCTGGCAGAGCGACAGCGTAGATGGCGTCGACCACGGCGAGTCGTGCGCGGCCTTCGCCAGCCTCACGGTGGAGCTCGGGGCCAAGGCGGTCGGCCAGGACAGCTGGGTGACCGGAGGCACCTCGTATCCGTGGCCGCTGCATTCGTGGGCCGATGTGCGGGTCGATCCGAACCCGGCCTCGCCGAACGTCATTTCCGTTCTTCAGGACGCTGAGAGTCAGCACCGCTGGCACCCGCTGGGCGACGGTTACCAGCCTCAGCCGGGCGACTGGGTCCTGTTCGACGGTCACGTCGAGGTAGTGACGAAGTACGCCGGCGGAGTGCTCTACACGATCGGCGGTGATTCACTGCCCAACTTCTCGGTCAATGCTCACCAGTACAGCGGCCCACTGGCGGACCAGGGCGTGGCCGGATTCGTTAACAACGGCGAGTTGCTCAGCGCGCAGAGCCAGTCGGCCAGCCGGTCGCCGGCCAGCCAGCCCGTGCAGGCGACGGGAAGCGTGATGACGCTGCCCGGCTCGCAGGCAACGCCGGCGCTCAGTCAGGCGAACCAAGGACAGGCCGCGATTCCCGGCACACTGGTGGCCGCTCTCAGCGGCGGCCACAACCAGCAGGCCGGGAACGCGTCTTCGCGGCCGCGGCAGCCGGCCGCAACCGGGCTGCAGGGCACCGCCGCGACGCAGGGCGCCGGCGGGATCTACGGCGCCGCCTCGATACCCGGAGTGCAGGCCGTAGAGGACGATCTTCCCGTCCGCTCGCCGGCATCGTCGGGTCCCTCGGCCTCGTCCACCTCCTCGGCGTCACCGACGTCCTCGGCGTCACCGACGTCCTCGGGGTCCGGCTACCAGAGGAGCAACCCGTCTGCTGCGGCCACCCCCGTGCCTGACACGGCCTCGCAGCAGGCATTCATCAGCGTGGTCGCGCCTGGCGCGGTGGCGGCGCAAGCCAGGTACGGCATCCCGGCCGCGGTGACGATCGCGCAGGCCATCGAGGAATCGGGGTGGGGTCAGAGCTTGCTCGCGGTCCGCGACCACAATCTCTTCGGCATCAAGGGTACGGGCCCGGCCGGAGCCGACATGCAGCCGACACGCGAATACGAGAACGGGCGCTGGTTGACCCAGACCGCCGCGTTCAAGGTCTACCGCAACGTCGCCGAGAGCATCGCCGATCACAGCCAGCTACTTGCCACGGACCCGAGCTACCAGCAGGCGATGGCCGACCGGGACGTTCCTGATGCCTTCGCCGCCGACCTGACTGGGGTCTACGCGACCGATCCCGACTACGGCACGAACCTCATCGCGCTCATGAAGCTCTACAACCTGTACCGTTACGACGCTACGACCTCCGGGACCGCCGCGACTCCCGGGGCGCCTCAGGTCGCCAGCACGAGCAGCCCGGGCAGTACGACGAGCCCGAACGGGACGGCCAGCCTGAACGGCACGCCGAGCCAGGGCGGGACCAGTAGCCCGGGCGGGACCAGTACCCCGGGCGGGACCAGTAGCCCGGGCGGGGGAACGCAGGACCAAGGTGGCGCCACGATCCCTGGCATCCTCGATGCCTACACCGCGGTGTCCGCCGCCACGCCCGCCAGCGCCCGCGAGATGACCGCGGGAAAGCCTCGGAGGGTTCGCCAGCCGGCGCCGAGGATAGCGCCACGTCGCGCTCGGGCCGGGACCCGTCGGTATGTGCCGCAGATCCCCAAGACGATCACGACCGACTTCATCACGACGGCCAAGGCGCCGCTGACCCGCGCCGAACCTCTTTACCAGGACGTCGCCACCCGCACCGGCATTCGCTGGGAGTTGCTGGCGGCTTGCGACTGGATGCAGTGCAAGGCGCAGCCGCGCAACTCGCCGGTCCACGGAGAGAAACTCGGAACCGCCAATTCCGACGGGACTGTTTACCGGACCAGGTCAGAGGCGCTGGCACAGTGCGCCAACGATCTTGTCGAGCTGGCGATGGCCGTCTACTGGATTGACGTCACGGCCCGCCGGACGCTTTCTGTGCGTAATCTCGCGAACGTCTTCGCGGCGTTCCGGTGGGGGGGCCTGCTCAAGCTGCACCACATATCCGCCATGGAGTTTCCGTATTCGGTAGCAGGCCTGACGGCGCAGCACATGAAGATGCGGTGGCCCGACATCAGGGAGCGGAATGCGCCGGACAAACCCGGCTCACGTTTTCGCCCGTCATTCGGGGCAGTACCGGTCGTTCTCAGCCTGGATTACCCGGCGGTCGATGACTTATCCGCGGCGCACGTAAAGGAAATCACATGGTCCGCTTCTTTATTCTCCTGCTGGGAATGCTTACGATGAGCCGGGCCGGAAGCCCGAGATTCACCTCGGTCCGGGACCAGGATTCATCCAGGCAGCAACGGCCGAGTCGCGCTGGCCCGCAGCCGTACGTTGCCCCGCGCCGCCCTCAGGCGCATGTCGGTCCGCGGCCTGCTCAGCGATATGACGACGGCGGGGAATGGAGGCCCGCCCCGGATGAATCGGGGTTTAATGGTTCTACCGGGTTTAGGGGTCGACGGCGCCGGATCCCGTTGCGGGTGAAGTGGGTGGCGGCCCTTCTCCTGATCGGCCTTATCTTCCGGAGAGCGGTCGTGTGGGCGGTCCTGCTGGCGCTTTCCGCGGTGCTGCATGTTGTCGGGGTCAACGTCCATCTACCCCATGTCAGGCTTTCCTGGCCGTGGCAGTCAATCAGCGCAGGCAGCAGCACCAACCTTGATTTGGGCCCGTGGGTGCTACAGAAAATCGAGGGCATCTCGAGGCCGGCGCTCGGCACGGAGAACTTCAACTTCATGTTTACCCATAAAGTCTCAAAGAGCATCGGCATCTGGCCGTGCTGGTACTCGAGCACCTTCGATGCGGTGGGCCACGCGTCGGCTACGGTCGATCTCAATCCGGGGACGGCCTGGTGGGCGCCGTCGGCTGGCCACTACAAGCTGCAGGTCCTGAGCAGCCCGGTCACCGGCAAGCCGGGCCGGGTGAGCGTCATCGTTGTCTTGCCGCAACCGCAGCTTCCGCAGTCGGTCCACGATGTCACCATCGACGACACGCTGTCGCATCCGATCGACACCCAGCACAGCTGGACGTACCCCGGCTTCGGCTGCGGCGGACTCATCCGTCCGCAGTTCTCCGAGGCGGTGCTTTACTCCCAGGCCCAGGGCATCGCGTTCAGCCAAGTCCGGACCAATCCGCAGATTACGCGGCCGCTCATAAGCACGGCCGAGGCCGAGGCGGGGCAGATTATCCGGGATAACTTCATCCAGCCGACGGTAAACGCGCTCGGCTACACCCTGGTGGACTTCACCCTCCGATGGTCTTAGCGGCCGTCGAACTTGTCCGGGTCGGGGCCGGTCCGCTCGTTCCGGTTCAGCAGGGCGATCGACTCGACATCGGTGCCGGATAGCTCGAAGTCGAAGATCTCGATGTTCTCCTTGATGCGCTCCGAGGTCACCGACTTGGGGAAGATGATGTCTCCGCGCTCGATATGCCAGCGCAGCACGACCTGGGCCGGGGTCTTGCCGACGCGGCGAGCAATCGCCTCGATCGTCGGGTCGTCGAGGACGTTACCCCGTCCCAGTGGGGACCAGGCCTCGATCGCGATCTGGTGCTCGGCGCAGAACCCGCGCAGTTCGTCCTGGGTCAGGTAGGGGTTAACCTCGATCTGGTCGACCGCCGGGGGGATGTCTGATTCGGTGTGCAGCCGTCGCAGGTGGCGGGGCTGGAAGTTGGAAACGCCGATGGAACGTGCCCGCCCGTCGCGGTAGAACTCTTCCAGGGTGTTCCAGGTCGACACGTAATCGCCGTCGTACCTGGTCGGCAGCGGCCAGTGGATCAGGAACAGGTCGAGGTAGTCGAATCCCAGGGCCTTCAGCGACCCGTCGAAGGCCCGCCGGGCGTCATCGGGCTCATGCGCGTCGTTGGCCAGCTTACTGGTGACGAACACGTCGGAGCGGTCGATGCCGGACCGGCTGATCGCCTCGCCGACCTCCCTCTCGTTGCCGTACATCTCGGCGGTGTCGATGTGCCGGTAGCCGACCTCCAGGGCGGTACTCACCGCCGCTACGGTGTCCTCCGGCTTGACCAGGAAGACGCCGAAGCCCAACTGCGGGATGTTCTGGCCGTTGCTCAGCGTGATGTCGGGTATGGCGGTCACGACGGAATCTCTCCTCGGGCGTTCAGTAGCTGGCAGAAATGTTCGCCAGTCAGCATTGCCCGTTCCTGACCGGCCTACACAAGCCCGTTACCGGTTTCTTCTGGCCCGCGGGGTCCTGCTGGCGGTACATGGCGCCGGGAAGGCCGGCTCACCTGCCGCCGCGGCCACCGTCGCCGATCTGTAGTCCTTGGTCCGCCGCGGGTTGCGGATGAGATGGCGAGGGCACGCGGCGGGCCCGTTCGGTAATAATGATCTGATTTCTTCGGTGAGTGATCCCGCGGCGGGCGGGTAGCCCATGAACCCGTACCCGACCTAAGGCGGCACAGACATGTGGCACGTGCTTGAACATCGTGAGATGAGGCGCCGGGCCCGGCTCCGGGTGGCCGCGGAACCGGGTCCGCTCCCCCGGCCTGACCGGCCGGCCGGCACCGATCTCCTGCCGCAGATCAGGCACATTGTGGTGCTGATGATGGAGAACCACTCCTACGACAATTACCTCGGCGTGCTCGCGGGCCGGGGCGAAGGCTTCCCGCTTGGTCCCGATGGCCAACCTGAGGTGTCCAATACCGGGACGGACGGCACGGTCATCGGCGCCTTCCCGCAGCCCGCGACCCGTCAGCGCCCCGGCGTACCCTCGCAGAGCTGGCAGGCGAGCCACCTTCAGTGGGGGGAGGGAAAGTGCGACGGGTTCGTGACCAGCGTGCAGGCCGTGCAGTCGGAGGCCAAGGAGGGCACGGCGGCGCAGGCCGACACCACGGCTGAGGCGACTGGCACCGCCATGGGCTACTGGACCGAAAGTGACCTGCCGTTCTACTACGGGCTGGCGCGGACGTTCCCGGTGGCTGATCGGTGGTTCAGTTCATGTCTGGGTCCCACGTTTCCCAACCGGCGCTTTCTCATCGCCGGCACCGCGCACGGGCTTATCGACGACTCTCCTTACGACCTGCTCGACTATCCTCCGGCCGGGACAGTCTTCGACATGCTGACCGAGCACGGGATCTCCTGGGCCAACTATCATCCCGTGCCCAAGGGCCAGTCCCGGTGGAAGCACTACAGGCGGCACAGACGGAAGATGATCGCACGTCGGCTGAGATCGGCGGCCCGGTCGGTTCCCGCCGTGACCCGGGATGTGCATAAAGACATTCAGTTCACGGCCGACGTCTTCCCGCTCGGCATCGGCCGCTGCATGGAACACATCCGCAGTATCGATCAGTTCTTCACCGACGCCGCCGACGGCACGCTGCCGGCCTTCAGCCTCGTCGATCCGGACTTCGACGCCTATTCCGAGGAAAACCCGCAGGATATCGCCAAGGGCGAAAGCTTCGCCGCGGAGATCATCAAGCGGGTGCTGCACGGGCCTGGCTGGCCGCACACCTTGCTGCTCTGGGTCTACGACGAGCACGGCGGATATTACGATCACGTACCGCCGCCGGCCGCGGTCCGGCCCGACGACGTCGAGGGCCGGAGCGTGATCGGGAGCCGGACCCGGCTCGAGGCGTGGCTGCGGCCGATCCTTCCCGGGCTGGTCAAGAGCAAGGAGAACCTGGACCAGGGACCGAAGCGCTATGACCGGTACGGGTTCCGGGTGCCGGCCGTGATCGTGTCGCCGTACGCACGGCCGGATTACGTCTGCTCCGAGGTGCTTGATCACACCTGCGTGCTCAAGCTGGTCGAGGAGAAGTGGAACCTGCCCGCGCTCACCGCGCGGGACGCCGCGGCCCGCACCCCGCTGGACGCGCTTGACCTCACCGGTGTGCCTGCTTTCCTGAAGCCCCCGTCGCTGCCCGAACCAAGCCTGCGGTGGGGCACCTGGTAGCGGCACAAGGTTTCTCAGCTCGCCGGCACGGTAGGTAGGGGTATGCAAACCACCTCTTTCGCGCACGTAACCAGCAGGGCGCGTTGCAACTGCTCGCGAGCAAGCCTTACGGCCTTGTCTCGCTCTGGCTGCACGCCATCGGTTTCGCCGCGTACGCGTTGTGGCGGCTGAGCGAAGCCGCGTTCGGCGTCACCGGCGAGGGAAACGGTGCGGGCCCGCGGCTGAAGTCGCTGGGCCGCGGGGTCGTCTACGCCAGCTTCGTCTACCTGACCGTCAAGGTGATCACCGGGATGCAGGGCAGCCAGTCTCGTCAGCAGCAGGACGTGACAGCCCAGGCCATGCAGCACCCGGCCGGGCGGTGGCTGCCCGGCGTCGCCGGGGTGATCGTGGTCATTATCGGCCTGGTCCTGCTCCTGCAGGGCATCCGCCATACGTTCATGAAAAACCTGCGGACTTCGCAGATGAGCGCGCGGACGCGCCGCGTCGTCAGGTGGCTCGGCACGATCGGGACCAGCGCCCGCGGGGTAGTCTTCGCGCTGGCCGGCGTGCTGGTGATCGAGGCGCGAACCACGGCAGCTGAACTACTACTCGAGAGAGTACTCTTGGAGTATTCTCTCGGGTATGAGTGTTCCGCTGACACTGCTTGGCCTGCTTGAGCGGGGACCAAGCCACGGATACGACCTGAAACGGGACTACGACGCGTACTTCGGCCGAGGCAAGCCGCTGCGCTACAGCCAGGTGTACGCAACCCTGTCCCGGCTGGCCAGAGACGGGAAAGCGGTCGCCGGGCCCGTCGAGCAGGAGGCCGGGCCCGAACGCCGACGGTACGTCATCACCGAGGCGGGCATCGCCGACGTGGAGCGGTGGCTGGCCGAGCCGGCCCCGCCGGAGCCGGACCTGCAGAGCGAACTATTCGCCAAGGTGGTACTCGCCCTGATGCTCGACCGGCCGGCCGACGGCTACCTGGACGCCCAGCGGGCGGCGCACCTGCAGCGGATGCGCGAGCTCACCGAACTGAAGCGGCGCGGCGACCTCCTCGACGTGCTGCTCGCCGACCACATGATCTACCGTCTGGAGGCTGATCTGCGATGGATCGACCGGACCGCGGCCCGGATGGACCTGCTCGCGCGAGCAGTACGCCAGTGACCGCAGACCTCCCCGCCGTCACGGCATCCCCCGGGACTGCGAAGATCATCGAGGCGCGGGACCTGTCCCTTTCGTTCGGCGAAACGCCGGCGCTGCGCGGCGCCTCGCTGGCAGTCCGGCAGGGTGAGATCGTCGCGGTCATGGGGCCGAGCGGGTCGGGCAAGTCGACCTTGCTGCATTGCCTGGCGGGCATCCTGGTACCCGACCAGGGCGAGGTCCGTTTCGGCGGGCAGCGGCTGGACACCCTGAGCGATGACCGGCGCAGCGCGCTGCGCCGGGACCGGTTCGGGTTCGTGTTCCAGTCCGGTCAGCTGGTTCCCGAGCTGACCGCCGAAGAGAACGTCGCCCTGCCCTTGCTGCTGTCCGGCACCCGTCGCGGCCCGGCGACGACGGCGGCCAGGAAGTGGTTTCCCGCGCTCGGCCTGGACGGGCTTGAACACCGAAGGTCCGGGGAGCTTTCCGGCGGGCAGGCGCAGCGCGTCGCGCTGGCTCGCGGCCTGGTCACCGGGCCTGAGGTGCTGTTCGCCGACGAGCCGACCGGGTCGCTCGACTCGGCGTCCGGGGAACTGGTGATGGAGTTGCTCACCGACGCTGCCCGCGAGCACGGCGCCACCGTCATCCTGGTCACCCACGACGCCCAGGTCGCCGCGTACGCCGACCGCGAAGTCGTCGTCAGGGACGGCAGGGTCGGCACGCTGACCGGGGCCGAACCGTGATCGGGCTCGGGCTGAGGCTGGTGGTCAGCGGCGGCCGCGAGGCGCTCACCCGGCTGGTCGTCCTGGCTGTCGCGGTCGGTCTCGGCGTCGGCCTGCTGCTGACCGTCGTGGCCGCGACCAACGCGGTCACCACCTGGAACAACCGGCACGCATGGTTCGCGACCGGCACCGCGTTCGTGTCCCCGGGCCCGACGACGGCGGGCATCGCCCCGCTGTGGTGGCACCCCATCGGTGACACCTTCGACGGCCAGAACCTCTACCGCTTCGACGTGGCCGCCACCGGCACGTCGTCGCCGGTGCCGCCGGGCATCCCCCGTGACCCGGGACCGGGCCAGTACTACGCCTCGCCCGCGCTGGCCGCGCTGCTGCGCAGCACCCCGGCGGACCAGCTGGCCGACCGCTACCCAGGCCGCCTGGCCGGGGTGATCGGCGACGCCGCGCTGCCGTCGCCGAACTCGCTGGTCATCATCATCGGGCACACCCCGGCGCAGCTGGCGGGCACGCCCTACAGCGTGCAGGTGACATCGATCGCTGCGGCGGCGCCCTTCCGCGCCGGGGACCGGCCGGTGAACACCAGGGGCCTGGACTACACCCCGGCCGTCGGGGGAATCCAGCCGAGCGGCATCGACCTCATCTTGTCCGTCGTGACGCTGGCCATGCTGGCCCCGGTGCTGATCTTCATCGCCACCGCGACCCGGCTGTCGGCTGCCCGCCGCGAGCAGCGGTTCGCGGCGATGCGCCTGGTCGGCGCGACCCGCAGGCAGGTCTCCCTGCTCGCCGCCACCGAATCGACGGCGGCCGCGGTCCTGGGGGTGGCGGCCGGCTTCGGGATTTTCTTCCTGTTGCGCGCCCCGGTCGCGGGCATCCCGTTCCTCGGCGAGCCGTTCTTCCCCGCCGACATGGCGCTCAGCTTGCCAGACATCCTCACGGTCGCGCTCGGCGTGCCCGTGGCCGCCGCCGTGGCGGCCCGGCTGGCGCTGCACCGGGTGCACATCTCCCCGCTCGGCGTCACCCGCCGGACCACGCCGAAGCCGCCGCGGGCCTGGCGGGTGCTGCCGCTGACGGCCGGCCTGGCCGAGCTCGGCTTCTTCGTCCTGCACGGCACCCCGGCATCCCCGGGCGGTGAGGTCTGGGCGTTGCTGCCCGGCTTCCTGCTTATCATCGTCGGCCTGGTCATCGCGGGTCCCTGGCTCACGATGGCCGCGGCGCGGGTCATGGCCCGGCGGACCAGCCGCCCCGGCGCGCTGATCGCCGCCCGTCGCCTCGCCGACGACCCGGCGGCCGCCTTCCGCGCCGTCAGCGGCCTGGTGCTCGCCCTGTTCATCACCACCGTCGCCGTGGTGGGCATCACCACCCAGGAGGCCAAGAACGTCACGACGTTTGCCAGCCCGGCGGCCGCAGCCGTGGTAACGGACCAGCTGGCGGCGTCGGGCTACTTCACGTCCCCGCTAGAGCCCGCCGCGTCAGGCCCGGGGCCGGCCGCGCCCGCCGCGTCGCTCGCGGCCCGGCTGAGCGGGATTCCCGGCGTCCAAGGGGTGGTCGTGGTCCGCGCGGACCCGCGGCTGACCATCCCCGCGACATTCCACAACCTCGGCACCTTTCCGGGCGGTTCAAGTCCGGTTCCGGCGGGCGTGGTCTCGTGCGCACAGCTCGCGACCGTGCCCGCCATGGGCCGCTGCCCGGCCGGGGCGGCAGCGGCGGCGTTCCCGGAAGACGGGTTCGACGGCCCGGTGGACGGCACGACGTCGGCCGGGATCACCTGGCCAGCCGTGAACGTGCCGGCCTCGCGGCTCGCCAGCCTCGGCGTGGACGCCGTCAACGTGGGGACGAACGGCTCCGCGCCAGCGATCGAGCAGGCCAGGACGGTGCTCGAGAACGCGTACGCGAATCCCAGCGCCAACGCGCCGTCCACCATCGGCGACCTGATCGCGCAGAATAATTCCACCAACAACGCCTACCGGCAGCTCGCGAACACGGTGATCCTGGTCAGCCTGCCGATCGCCGGCTGCACGCTCGCCGCGAGCATCGCGGCTGGGCTCGCCGACCGCAAACGGCCGTTCAGCCTGCTGCGGCTCACCGGCGCCCGGCTGGCCACGCTGCGCCGCGTCGTCGCGCTGGAAAGCGCCGTCCCGCTGCTCGCCGTCGCCGCCGTCGCGATCGGCACCGGGTTCGGCGCCTCCGCGGAGTACGCCTCCGTGGCGCAGCACTACCCGATGGTGGCCCCCGGCGCCGCGTACTACCTCATCACCGCCGGCGGGATCCTGGTGTCCCTCGGCATCATCGCGGCCACCTTCCCGCTGCTGGCACGCATCACAGGACCCGAGGTCGCGAGAAACGAATGAACTAGCTCGGGCGTCAGATGCCGAGGTAGGACACGACCTTGTTGCCCTCGGGGACGAACAGGCGGGAGCCGGAGGCGGACAGGCTGGGGAAATCGGTGTCGACGGGCGCGATCGAGGCGGAGAACACCTGCTGGCCGTTGGAGAGACGGTAGCCCGCCAGGGTGCCTTTGCGGCCGACGTCCCAGACCACGCCGCCAGCGATGATGGGCGGCCCCGGGCTGAGGCCGGTTACCGACCACAGGACGCCGAGTTTGGCTGCGGCGCCTCCCTGACCGGGCGTGACCTGGAGGGCCCGCAGGCTGTCGTAGCAGGAGAAGACGACGGCGTTGCCGTCTACCGCGTCGCCGCCGAAGCCTCCCTCGCAGACGCTCGCGGAGGTCAGTTCGCCGCCGGTTCCACCCAGCTTTGTGCCGTCGAGAACGTAGCCGACCCCCTCCTTGCCCACCTGGAAGACCAGGCCGTCTGGCAGCAGCGCCGGCGCGGTCGACCCGAGGTCCTGGTCGTCGGCCGACAGGGACTCGAAGTTGGTGGGGGTGAAGAGGCTCTCGACGGTCAGGTTCGGGCTGAGGCGCAGGACGCTGTCGGAGTCGTCGACCTGGTCGTACGGCGTGCCGTTGCCTGTCGCGACGTAGAGGCTGTCGTCGCGGACGGACTCACCGGGCGGGGCCCAGATGCCCGCCTCGCGCTGGTTGTCCGTGGTAAAGCTGACCAGCGGACCTGAGCCCGAGATCGGCGCGCCCACCACGCGGCCCTTGTAGTCCGAGCAGTCTCCATCCAGCCCGCCGAACGGCACATACACCCGGGAGCCGAGCAAGGTCAGGGCGCCGCGCTCCTGCTGGGCCAGCGGGTCGCTGCCGCTGACGTCGATCTGGCGCTGCGCTATCGTCTGCCCGGTGGTCAGGTTGAGCTCCCACAGGGTGTGCCGGTAGGTCGGCTGGGCGGTGAACGTCACGAGCCAGAGCCGGCCGGCCGCCACGTCGGCCACCGGGGTACCCGTGATGCCGGACGGATCGATGTTGCCGCACGGCAGCCCGCTCGGGACCGGGGTGGCCAGATGCCGTGACCAGCGCACCGCGCCGGTAGAGGCGTCGAGGGCGTAGACGGTGTCGTTCTCGGTGGCCACGATCACCTCGGAGCCGACGACCAGCGGCTGGGCGTACACCGCGCCGTCCACGGACGCCGTCCACGACGACCGCACCGTGCCCGGCGCCGGAGAGCTGACCGAGACCCCGCTGCGGTCCGCGGTGCGGTCGTAGGTCGGCCAGTCCGTATCCTGGCCGGCCGCGGCGGCACGGGGGACGGCCGAGGAGGCCGGCGAAGAGGTTGCGGTGGGCGGGGATGGCGGCTGTTCGGTGCCGGTGGCGGTCGAGGCCGTCGTGCCCGACGTGCAGCCCACCGCGGCCAGCAACACCGCCACCAGTACCGGCAGTAGCGATACCGGCGCGAAGCCCATCGTGCTGAAGGTCTGGCCGCCGCGTCGTTTCATCCGGCTATCCTCGGCCGCCTCGGCCGACCAGTCAAACCAGGTGTTAACACTCGCCGTCCGCGCCAGGACCGGCCGGTGCGGACGATCCGTTCCGAAGGTGTCCGCTCGCTTATACGGCACGATGCCGGGACGGCACGTCGCGGCCGAGCGCTGAGTGATTCCTGACCGGCGCGGCGTGCCGGCCTGTCGCGCGCTTCTGTTTGCCCTCGCGCGGACTCCGACGGGCGACCGCCCTTTTCATAACCGCCAGAACCGCAGTGGCCCGGAAGGCATCAGCCATCCAGGAGCCGTTGATCGAGTGTTTCGCCTTATCCTGGGCAGCACTTGTCCTATCATCGACCACGATGTGCCCTCCCGTGCCTGGCCGTCGCCAGGCGTCGCCCCCCCAAGCGGAACGCCGCAGCAGTAACGTTCGCGCCCTACATGTCGACAGACGCGACACCACGAACGGCGGTTTACTTTGTAATTGCTTATTTACAAAGAGTTATTAACGGCGGTAACAGTGAGACACCGCGATCGCAGGGCATATCGCGCCCCCGGTGGGCTTCCCCGCGCTGCTGGTGCCGGGCTCAGGCCGTGGCGCTTGTCCCGAGGGTCGCCGCGGTGACGGCCGTGGCAGTCCGGACGAGGCTGGCGATCGCGTCCTCGGGGGTGAGCCGGGCCAGGTCGGTCAGGGAGAAGAAGGCCTCCGCGCTGACGACCGCGGCGAGGTCCTGCTTGAGGCGGGTGAGCCGCGCGCGATCCAGCGTGTCGTTGAGCGGCGCCAGCGCCTCATCGATCAGGCCGAACCGGATGCCCGGGCGGATGGCCGCCTGCTCGGGGCGGGTGATGGTGGCCGCGATCATGGCCCGAACCGCCGTCTGCGACGCGAGCACGCCGCGCAGCAGGAACTCACAGGCGAAGGCGACCCGCTCGACCGGATCGCCGGAGTCCGCGACCGGGGCGAGAGCCTGCGCCGGACTCGGCCACAGGCCGGCGAAGGCCTCGTTGACCAGGGAGACCAGGTCAGGA
>Ga0302235_10002098_pt1 | contig 14580 bp, 14 predicted proteins | sample II_Palsa_N3_3_FD_193577 | JGI IMG/M metagenome (GOLD analysis project Ga0302235, IMG submission 193577) | Peat permafrost microbial communities from Stordalen Mire near Abisko, Sweden - II_Palsa_N3_3 | ecosystem: Environmental > Terrestrial > Soil > Palsa > Peat permafrost | place: Sweden... | reverse complement strand
CACCTACTGGCTGACCGGGAAATTCTAGTGATCGACTTTCGCTATCACCTTGTCTCGATCGTAGCGGTGTTCCTCGCGCTGGCGATCGGGATCGTCCTGGGCGCCGCCGAGCTGCAAGGTCCCACCTACAACATCCTGAACCACACCACCGCCAAGCTGCAGAACGAATATGACCAGACGCGCGGTCAGCTCGCCACGGCCCAGGCGCAGGCCAACGAGGGTGAGTCGTATGCCCAGGCGGTCGAACCCGCCGTGCTGCGGGACCTGCTGACCGGCCAGCGGCTGCTGATCATCACCGAGCCGGGCGCGCAGTCCTCGGTCGTCAGCGGTATCACCGCCGCGGCCGCCGACGCGGGGGCCAGCGTGACCGGGCAGATCGCCTTGCAGCCGGCGTTCTTCGACACCAGCAGCACCACCCAGGACAGCCTGAACCAGACCACCCTTGACGTGGCTCACTCGGCCGGCATCTCGCTGGCTAACAGCGGAAGCTACCAGCAGCAGGCCGTTCAGGTGATCGCCGGCGAGATCCTGACCAAGTCATCGAAATCCGCCGTCGGCCAGCTGGCCAGCCCCCAGCTGGCCATTTCCCCGTCCGGCAGCGCCGATCAGAGCAGCAACGCGCAGACGATGCTCGCGGCCTACGCCTCGTCCGGGTTCCTCAACACCACCGGGCAGCCCGCCACCCAGGCGAGCCTCGTCGTCGTCGTGACCCCGCAGAACGTGCCGTCCGACGGCACCGCGGACCCGCTGGACCAGGTGCTCCCGCCGATGGTCGCCGAGCTGGCGGCCGCGAGCTCGGCCAGCGTGGTCGCGGGCTCGTCGGCGGGCTCGGGTCCGGGCAGCCCGATCGCGGTCCTGCGGTCGAACAACGTGGCCAACCAGGTGTCTACCGTCGATGACGCGGACCTGGCGTCCGGGCAGAGCGTGGTGATCCAGGCGCTGGCCGTCTTGCTGGCCGGAGGCAAGGCCGGGAGCTACGGACTGGCGGGCAACGGCGCGAACGCCGTCGCTCCTACTCCCGCGCCCGCGCCGTCCGCATCCGCATCCGCATCCGCGTCCCCGACTCCCACGCCCACCACGTCGGGCAAGAGGGCCAAGAAGTGAACGAGCAGCGGCCTGGCCGGCTCGCGGAATACACGGCCGGCGCGACCGCGGCGGGCGTGGCCCGGCTGGCGTACTCCGCCCTGAACCGTCGTCCTCCCGGCGGCGCCAAGACGTGGTCGCGGACCAACCACCGGGGTGAGCCGGTCACGTTGCTCGAGGGACCCGCCGTCGCGGTCGGCGCGATCGCGGGCGTGCTGGCCCAGGCAGGCGTGCGGGCCATTGGCGGGTCCCCGGGTAAGGGCCGGACCGCGCGAAGGGGCTCTTCGCTCCGCGCCGACACGGCGACGATCGTGGCCGCGGTGGGTGCGGCGGCGTTCGGGGCCTATGACGACCTGGCGGGCTCGGGGGACCGGCGGGGGTTCCGCGGCCATCTCGGCGCGCTGCGCCACGGTGAGGTGACCACCGGAACGGTGAAGCTGGGCGGCATCGGCGTCACCGCGATCCTGTCCGCCGTCGTGGCCGGCGGCCCGGTGACGGACGTGGTCCTCAACGCCGGGCTCGTCGCCGGGGGCGCGAACCTGCTGAACCTGTTCGACCTGCGGCCCGGGCGGGCCATCAAGGTCGCGGTCACGATCGGGACACCCGGGGCGATCAGCACCGCCGCCCCGGTCGCGGCCGCGCTGGCCCTGCTCCCCGAGGACCTCGGCGAGCGCGCCATGCTCGGTGACGCCGGCGCGAACGCCCTCGGTGCGCTGCTCGGTGCGCGCGCGGCCGGCCTGCCCCGGCCGGCCAGGCTCGCCCTGCTCGCCGGGGTCGCCGGGCTGACCGCCGCCAGTGAGAAGGTCAGCTTCACTAAGGTGATCGAGCGCACCCCGGCCTTGCGCTGGCTCGACATGCTGGGCAGGCGTCCGGCGAAACAGGTACCCGACCTAGCGCCGCCGGACGAGTGACCGTGCCCGTGGCCGAGCGGGGGAGTGCTCGGCAGCGGAGCGGGGGGATAGGCCGGGCCGCGGTGCTGATCGGCGCCATCACCATGCTGGCGCGGGTGATCGGGTTCGGCCGTCAGGTGGTGTTCGCGCACACCGTCCAGGCATCCTGCCTCGGCACTGCGTACACCACCGCGAACATGGTGCCGAACATCATCTACGACATAGTCGCGGGCGGCGCACTGACGGCCGTCGTGGTGCCGGTGCTTGCCGGTCCCGCGACAGCCGGGCTGGCGGCTGCGTCCGCCGCCGACCGGGAGCAGGTCCGGCAGATCTCCTCCGCGCTGTTTAGCTGGGCCGTGCTGCTGCTCGTCCCGGTCAGTGCCCTGGTCGCGGTGATAGCGCGGCCGCTGGTGTCGGTACTGCTCGGCGGCACGCCGGGTTGCCCGCGGGCCGCCATGGTCGCCATGGGCGCCCGGATGCTCGCGGCGTTCGCGCCGCAGATCCTGCTGTACGGGCTGGCCGTGGTGCTGTACGGCGTCCTGCAGTCGCACCGCCGGTTCGCCGCGCCCGCGCTGGCGCCGGTGCTCTCCAGCCTGGTCGTCATCGGCGCGTACTTCTGGTTCGGCGAGGTGGGCAACGGCTACCAGGACATGCTCCGGCCGGTGCCCACGCTGGCCTGGGTGGTGCTGGCGGCCGGAACGACCGCCGGGGTCGCGGCCCTGGTGGCGACCCCGCTGATCCCCGCGGTGCGGCTTCGGCTCAGGCTGCGGCCGGTGCTGCGGTTCCCGGATGGGGTGGGCACGCGGGTCCGGTCGCTGGCCGCCGCGGGCGTCGCGACGCTCATCGCTCAGGACGCCTCGGTCGCGGTGGTGATCGTGCTCGCCAACTCCCGTGGCGGCAACGGCGCGCTGGTGCTCTACAGCTTCGCCTGGGCGGTGTTCTTCGTGCCCTACGCCGTGCTGGCCGTGCCCATCGCGACCAGCGCGTTCCCCGAGCTGTCCGCCCGTGATGACCGCTTCGACGCCACCAGCGCCACCTCCACCCGGGCCGTGATCGTGGCATCCTGGCTGGGTGTGGCGGGGATGGCGGGCAGCTGCGTCCCGCTGGCCCGCGTCTTCCAATCCCACGTCGGCCAGTCGGCGGACGCCCGCCAGCTGGCCATCGCGCTGGCCGCGTTCGCGCCAGGCCTGGTCGGGTACGGCCTGACCGCCAATCTGTCCCGGGTGCTGTACGCCTACGGGCGGAGCCGGGCCGCCGCCGTGGCAGTCAGCGGCGGGTGGCTGCTGGTGATCGCCGCGGACCTGCTGATCGTGCCGTTCGTGGCCCGGAACTCGGTCGTACCCTGGCTCGGCGCCGGCACGACCATCGGGCTTACCGTGTCCGGGGTCGCGTTGCTCATCCTGGTCCGCCGGGCGCGAGGGAAGGACGCGCTGCGCGGGTGCGCGCGCGCCGCTCTGGCTGGCCTGGCGGGCGCGGTGGCCGGAACGGCGGCTGGCCTCGGGGTGGCGCTCGGCTTCCCGGCCACGGGCTTCCTGCCGAATGTGGCCCTCACGCTGCTCGCCAGCGCCGCCGCGGGAGTCGCCTTCTTCGCGGTGCTGGCGGTGGCCGACGGGGGAGACCTGCGCGCGGTGGTGCGCCGCGTGGTCCGGACATGAAGGTCGCCTTCGTGCTGGGCACCAGCACGGGCGGCACCGGACGGCACGTGCGCATGCTCGCGGCCGGCTGCGCGGCGCGGGGCATGCCGGCCGAGGTGTTCGGCCCCGCGCAGACCGATCGTGACTTCGGCTTCAGCGCCGTCACCCGCGTCGGGTTCACCGCGGTCGACATCGCGGACCGCCCGCGCGCGGGTCGGGACGTGGCCGCGATCCGGCGGCTGCGCCGTCTGCTCCGGGCCTGGCGGCCCGACGTGGTGCACGCGCACGGCCTGCGGGCCGGGGCGCTCACCGCGATCGCGGCGGCGTTCGTCCGGCCCAGCGCGTACGAAGCCGGGCCCGCGCTGATCGTCACCGTGCACAACGCACCCGCCGCGGGCGGCGTCACCGGCGCGATCTACCGGGTGCTCGAGCTGATCGTCGCGCGCCGCGCCGACTCCGTGCTGTGCGTCTCGGCGGACCTGGAGCAGCGGATGCGCGCCGCCGGCGCCCGCCGGGTCACCCACGCCCCGGTCCCCGCCTACCCGCTCCCGGCGCTGGCCGGCGTTTCCGCGCCTGAGCCAGCCCGGGGGACGACCCCCGGACCCCCGCGCAAGCCGGCCGTGCTGGACGTCGGCCCGGACCGTGCCCTGGTCCTGGCCGTCGGCCGCCTCGCCGCTCAGAAGGGCTTCGGCACCCTGCTCGAGGCCGCATCTAGATGGCGGGACATCAAGCCTGAGCCCGTGCTTGTCATCGTCGGCCAAGGACCTCTGGAGGCCGAGCTGAAGAAACAGGCGGCCGCGCTGCACCTCGACGCCCGTTTCCCCGGTCACCGCGACGACGTGCCCGCACTGCTGGCCGCCGCCGCCGTTTTCGTGCTACCCAGCGTGTGGGAAGGCCAGCCGCTCATCCTGCAGGAGGCGCTCCGCGCCGGGGTGCCGGTGGTGGCTACCCGTGTCGGTGGTACACCGGAACTCACCGGCGAGGACGCCGCCCTCCTCGTCCCTGCCGGTGACCCGGATCGGCTCGCCGACGCGGTGCGCGCGGTGCTCGCCGATCCCGCGCTGGCCACCCGGATGCGCCAGGCCGCGCTTGACCGTGCTCGCGCCCTGCCGTCGTCCGACGACGCCGTCGCCTCGGCCCTGGCCGAATACGCGCGGGCCGCAAAGAGCCGCGCCGCGCGGACGCGATAATCTGGAGGGAACTCACCTGCGCTACCGCCCGGCTTTCGCGGCTACGGGTGTGCGGAACAGGAGCCGGCCGATGGATGATCAGCACCATGCAGCCTGGGGCGGCGCCGCGCTGCGGCGTCCGGCCGTCGACCCTGGCATCCCCCGCTCCGATCGCGCGCTGCTGATCGCCCCCGGCACGCTCCTGACCCCCGCGCACTGGAACCGGCCCGTCCGGCACCGCGACTACCTGCCGACCGACCCCAGCCAGCGGGGAGCCACGATCGACGGGGCGGTCACCGGCATGACCGCCGCCGGGCTTGTCGCGGTCTTCGGCGCGATCCCGCTGGCTATCGGAGTGTTGATCTTCCAGGCGCCGGCCGGATGGGAATCCGCCACGGGCCGATATGCCCTGTTTCTCGCGGAGATCATCGCCATCGTTACCTCGGTGGTTCTCGGCACCCGGATCGTCCGCTTCGGGCAGCCCGGCGGCAAGGTACCGGCCGAGATGGCGGCACGCACCTACCACGGCCGTTACCTGACCGGCGCCGACTTCGACGCCCGGTCCAGGGTGCTGCTGCGGCGCGCGCAAGATGCGGTCGACGCGGTGACCTCTTCGGAGGTCTACCGGGCCGGCCTGCTGGATGAGGCCGCCGCGGGCGCGGCCCTCGCCGGTCAGGAATGGGACATCGCCCTCGCGCTGCGCGAGCAGGACCGGCTCCGTGCCCGGCGGGCTGAACTGTCTGCGGCCAACGCGGGCGCGGTGACCACCGCGCTTCTTGACCGCCAGTTCCAGGCCGCGGAGCTCGCCGACGCTAGCGTCGCGGCCCGGGTCGCGGCGCTGGAACGCTACGCGGCCGAGGTCCGCGAGGCAGACGCCGCTTACCAGGACTGGGAGCAGGCCGCGGCGCTGGCCGAGCTCAGCGACCAGCACCTGGATATGCTCGCCCGCACCGCCGCTGACGAGCACGGCATCGCCGAGCTCCAGGCCATGTCGCAGCAGGCCCGCGCGGTCCGCCTCGCCCTCCGCGAACTGCTCGATTAGCCACGCGGTCAGCCGCCACGGTCTTGCCGTAACTCTTGTGCAGATGCTGCACCTCGATCACTGCTGCCATGCGCTCGTCCTTCCGGCTTCGATGCCTTCAGCCTCGCAGCGGCGAGCCCAGGCGCGCATCGCCCGATCAGCCGAGTCGCCGGCTGAAAACCCGGACTAGCCAGACGGCTGAGCCGATCCACCGATCGGCTGACCGGGGAGTCGGTCGCGGCGGTCGCGGTCCTGCTAGGGCGAGGCCGGGCCAGAGCCCGACAGGGTCGACGACACCAGTGGGGACGGCGACGCGGTCGCAGAGGCGCTCGGGCTCGGCGTCTTGGTCACGTGCGGCGTCTTGGTCGCGTGCGGCGTGCTGGTGGTGGGGGTCGGTGTCGTGGTCGGCGTGGAGGTGGGCGTGACCGTGTACGAAGAGCCGGTCCCTGATGGCGAAGGGTTTGACGTCGAGGGAGGCTTGAGGTCCGCCCAGGCCGCCAAGGCGACCAGGAAGATGGCGGCGAGTATCCAGGTGGAGGTGCGTATCCGTCGTATCAGTCTTATCAGTCGCATCAGTCGCTCCCGGCCAGCCCGGTCGGTTCCCCGGTTTCCGGCCCGGTCGGTTCCCCGGTTTCCGGCCCGGTCAGTTCCCCGGTTTCCAGCCCGGTCGGCACGTTGATGCCCTCGCGCAGCAGTTCCGCCGCGATCCGGATCCGCAGCGCTGCCCCGACGTCGAACTGCTTACCGGGCAGGGTTCTGGCCACCATGCGAAGCTGGAACCGGTCCACGTCGAGGCTCTGCATTCCCAGGACGGCTGGGGCACGAAGCAGCAGGCTGCGCAGGTTCGGATCCTTGTACGCTTCCTCGCCGATCTGCCGTAGCAGGTCACTGACCCGGTTGACGTCCGCGGTGGCGGGCACGGGCACGTCCACTACGGCCTGGGCCCAGTCGCGGGACAGGTTGGTCACCTGGGTGATCTGTCCGTTGGGGGTGATGACCACCTCGCCGTCGTCGGTGCGCACCGTGGTTATCCGCAGGGTGACGTCCTCCACGGTGCCGATGGCGGGGGCAGTTTCGTTCGGTACCGAGAGGCGGATGAGGTCCCCGAAGCCGTACTGGCGCTCGGCGATGATGAAGAAGCCGGCCAGCAGGTCCTGGACGATGCGCTGGGCCCCGAATCCCAGGGCCACCCCGACGACGGCGGCCGGGGCAACCAGGTTCGTCAGCGGGACCTCCAGGCAGCGCAGGACCTCCACGCCGGTCGCGCAGTAGATGACGACCAGAGTGACCCAGGTGATCACCGACGTTAGCGCGTGCCGATGCTTGGACGCCTCGGAGCGGACCAGCGCGTCCGTCTCCCGGGCGTTGGCATCGATCCGGGCCGTAATCCTTCCGCCGAGCCAGGTGGCGACACGGGTCAGCAAGACCGCGCCGGCCAGCAGCCATACGATCTCCAGCCCGTAGCCGCGGGCCCACAGGCCGACGCCGGGCAGAACTGCCGACGAACTCAAAAACATAGTCCTCCATCATGGCCGAACCAGCGCCTGCCAGCACAATCCGGGGTCACACCAAGATCCAGTCGCGGGCCAGTATGGCGGCCAGTTCTTCGAGCAGAGGTCCGGCCTGCTCCAGGCAGCGGGTCAGGTCAGGCTCGATGTCGGCCAGCGCGTAGGCTGCGGCGATGTCCGCGGAGCGGAGCTGCTCAGCGGTCAGCGAGCAGATCCCGGCCACCGCCACCACCGGCACGCCCGGTGCCGCCGCGGCGGTCGCGCGAGCCACCCCGGCCGGGGCCTTGCCGTGCAGGGTCTGGGTGTCGAGCGCGCCTTCTCCGGTGATGACCAGCCGGGCGCCGGGCAGGTGACCGGCGAACGAGAGCAGCTCGAGCAGCAGCTCGATGCCGGGCCGCATCCTCGCGCCGAGGTACGCCAGCGCGGCGAAGCCGAGTCCGCCCGCCGCGCCTGCCCCCGGATCGTCCCGTATGCGGCGGCCCAGCGCCTGCTCGGTCACGTCCGCCCAGCGGGCCAGGCCGTCCTCCAGGATCGTCACCTCCTCCGCCGAGGCGCCCTTCTGCGGTGCGTAGACCGCCGCGGCGCCCCGCTCGCCGAGCAGCCGGTTGTCCACATCCGTGGCCGCGATCACCTCGGTGCCGGACAGGTCCGTCAGTCCGGAGACGTCGATCCGGTGCAGCCGGGCCAGCGCCGCGCCACCTGGCGGGAGCTCGGCTCCCGACTCGTCAAGCAGCCGGGCGCCGAGCGCCGTGACGAGGCCCGCGCCGCCGTCGGTGCAGGCCACGCCGCCCAGGCCGAGCACGATCCGCTTCGCCCCCATCCTGACCGCCGCACCGATGAGCTCCCCGGCACCGCGGCTGGAGGCGGTCAGCGGCGCCGGCACGCCGTCGGGCAGCCTGCTCAACCCGCTGGCCTGGGCGGACTCGATGATGGCAGTTCCCTCATGGAAGGCGACGGCAGCCGTGGTAGGCCGGCCCGTCGGCCCGCGCACCCCCAGCTCGACGCGGCGGTACCCGGCGGCCTCCGCCGCGTCGATGGTGCCGTCTCCGCCGTCCGCCACCGGCACCTGGACGTTCCTCAACCCAGGGCAAGCCCGGTCGAGCCCGGCCGCCACGTGCGCGGCCACCTGGGCGGCGCCGAGCGTTCCCTTGAACTTGTCCGGTGCGATCACTACATGGCTCATTCGGCCATGAGATCATGCGGCGGCGTTCTCGTGCGCCTCTACCAGTTCCACGACTCGGTCCAGCAGCGCGTCGAAAGCCTCGCTGGGCAGGCCGTGGAGCTGGACCAGGGCGTAGGCCTCGAACCGGACGCGATAGGTCACCGCCGGTTCATGCGGGCGGGCCAGTCCGGGACGATCTCCTCGATCGCCACCGCCCCTTCCAGGCTGCCGGCCAGCACGGCAGCACGCGCAGGATCTCCACCGGGTCGTCCGGATCATGCTCCTGCACAGGCTGAGCGCTCATGACACCTAGGCTATCGTTCCGACCTGCCGGTTCGGGGCTGGCGACGCGTCGAGCCTGCGTTGGCTTCCTCTCCCGCCTGAAGCTGACGGCAGGGGATTCCGACCGCTACGCCGACGGGAGCAGCAGGTTGGGCCATTCAGGCCACAGGCCTGCCGATCCGGCTCTTGACCTCAACATTAGTTGAGGTCCTAGCCTCGCTACCAGCGAGCTGCACGAGGCGGCCGCCTGGGCATGGAGGAGTCAAAATGATCGTCGTGGTGGGCGGGACCGGCCGCGTTGGCCGCCAGGTTGTCACGCAGCTCACCGGGAGCGGGTGGCCGGTCCGTTCGGTGAGCCGGGGCGTGAACCCAGGCAGCCTGCCGTCGGGCGCCGAGGCCGCCCGCGCGGACCTGGCTGACCCCGGGTCGCTGGAAGCGCACCTGCAGGACGCGCAGTCGCTGTTCCTGGTGTGGCCGTTCACCTCGGCTGAGCTGACCGCCGGGCTGGCGCCCAAGGTCGCCGAGATCGCAGCCAGGCACGTCGCCCGTATCGTGTACCTGTCCGCGCAGCCCGCCGCCGACCAGCCGGACTCGTTCTGGGCGCTGGTCGAGCGGGCCGTCGAGGAATCCGGCGCCGAATGGACGTTCCTGCGCCCAACCGGGTTCGCCGCCAACACGCTGATGTGGGCCGACCAGATCCGCTCCGGCGACGTCGTCCGGTGGCCGTTCGGCGCCGCCGGCCGGGCGCTGATCGATGAGCGGGATATCGCCTCCGTCGCGGTGCGAGCGCTGACTGAGGACGGCCACGCCAGGGCCAGGTATGGGCTGAGCGGGCCGGAAGTGCTCACCCAGGCCGAGCAGCTGGCCGTGATCGGAGAGGCCATCGGTCGGGATCTGACCTGGGAGGAGCTGCCGAAGCAGGCCGCGGTGGCGGCGCTGACCGCGGCTTGGGGCGACGCGGGCTTCGCCGAGACAGCGGTGACCGCGTGGGGGTGGTTCGTGGACCATCCAGAGACCGTCACGTCGACGGTCAGTGACATCACCGGAGCCCCCGCGCGCAGGTTCGCGGACTGGGCCGCCGCCAACGCCGCGGCCTTCACCTGAACCCTCCGGCCACTGCTACGGCAACCTCTCTGTGTCGAGCAAGCCTCGGTACCTCTTTACCGCGGGCGCGATGAGTTCCGACCCCACCGTCGGTATGTATTGACGAGTTCGCCGGAATACCCCGGGCGAACCGATCACAAGGGAGAATCAGATGTCAGATAGTCGTGCGGAAGACGAGGCTGCCATCCAGGCCGTACTGGGTGACTCCTACAAGGCGTGGGAGGCTGGCGACGCCGACGGCATGGTCGCCAACTACACCGCGGACGCGACCGCCATCATGACCGGCTCGCGCCGCGACAGCCGTGACGTGATCCGCGAGAACATGGCCCTAGCCTTCGAGGGGCCACTTAAGGGCAGCTCCACCTACAACAGGCAGCTCAGCCTCCGCTTCGTCGGCCGGGACGCCGCGATCGTCGTCAGCGAATCCGGCATCCTGTTCGCCGGCCAGACCGAGGTTCCGGCCACGGGTAAGGTGAACGCGACCTGGGTGTTCGAGAAGCGGGACGGCCAGTGGCTGATCGCCGCCTACCACAACAGCCCGGTGCTGACGCCTGAGCAGTGAACCCTTTTCTGTGACCGGCAGTGACCGCGTGTAGTGGCGCAGGGGTCCGGCGTCGCTGCACGCGGACGCCTTCGTGACATACACCGCCGTGCTCGACGGCCGGAAGGGCACGGTGTTCTTCCTGGCCCGGCTGTTGTGGTCTTCATCGGAGCAGAAGGGGCATGGGCGTGACGACGAAGGTAGAAGGCTTCGATCGCCTGGTCGAGCCGTTCCGGACGGAGCTGCTGGCGTACTGCTACCGGATGCTCGGCTCGGCTCACGACGCAGAGGACCTGGTCCAGGACACCTACCTGAGGGCGTGGCGGGCGCGGGAGCAGTACGACGAGACTCGCAGCTCGCTGCGCACCTGGCTCTACCGGATCGCGACGAACGCCTGCCTGACCGCCTTGGAGGTCCGCGGCCGCCGGCCGCTGCCGTCGGGGCTGGTGGCCGCGTCGGACCCGCTCGGGCCGCTCGTCCCGGGAGAGAACGTCGCCTGGCTCCAGCCCTTGCCGGACTCGTTGCTGGACCCGGGCGATCCGGCGGGAGCCTTGATCGACCGCAGCAGCCTGCGCTTGGCGTTCGCCGCCGCCCTGCAGCACCTGTCGGCGCGTCAGCGTGGTGCGCTGATCCTGCGTGACGTGCTCAGCTTCTCCGCGGCCGAGGCAGCGGAAATCCTCGGCACTACCGTCGTGTCGGTGAACAGTTCCCTGCAGCGGGCGCGTACCCGTGTGAAGGAAGCCGGTGTCCGGCCGGAACGCCTCAGCGAGCCGTCCGCAGCCGAGCAGCGCGCCTGGGTCGATCGCTACATGAAGGCGTTCGAGCGCGCCGACGTCGAGGGTCTCAAGCGGCTGCTCACGCAGGACGTGCTCATGGAGATGCCGCCGATGCTCAACTGGTTCGTCGGCCCAGGCAACTACGGCCTGTTCATGGAGTGGGTCTTCGAGCACGCCGGAACGGATTGGTGCCTGAAGGCGGTCGCGGCCAACGGCCAGCCCGGGTTCGCGGCCTATCGGCGCGTCGGTGACGGATACGAGCTGCACACGCTCCAGATCTTCACCGTCACCGCCGAGGGCATCAGCCGGAATTCGGTGTTCCAGGATTCCGAGGTCTTCGCGTCTTTCGGTCTGGCGTCCGGACTCGACGCCGGAGGTCGTCGGGTTGATGGCCGGTGACGGTTAGGGTGCGGTTGTCCTCGTGAGGTCACGCGGTCTCGTCCCACCGGCGCCGCATGGCCGCCAGGCCTTCCTCGGTCAGCGACCCGTACAGCCGCAGCCGGGCCACGCCGCCATCGGGGAAGATCTTCAGCCGCACGTGCGTAGCGGGCGCTCCGTAGACGCGGTACCGGTGCGGGGTGTCCGGCAGCAACTTGACGGGCGGCAGCAGATCATGCCACGCGTTCTCGTCGGTCAGCGCGGCGCCGGTACTGGCGTCCAGCGTCTGCAGCGAGGCGGTGTCGGGCTGATTGCCCCGGAACCATGACGTGTCGATCTCCGCGAGGTTGATCTCGCCGTGCCCGGCCAGCCGGATGACCAGCCATTCATACCCCGGCTTCCGGCGCCGGCGAGTTTCCCACCCCTCGCCCATGACCCGCGAGAGTCCCGGAGATATCGCATTGCGCGGCGAGGAGTAGAACTGGTCGCTGCGGGCCGCCACGTCGGCGCCGTGCTCCAGGGCCGCGAGGTCGAAAGTCAGGCCCTTCAGCATGACCGGATCCGGCACCACGTCGCCGTGCACATGCAGCCGGGCGACGCCGCCGTCGGGGAAGATGTTCAGCCGGACATGGGTGAACCTGCGCCGGGAGCTCACGCTGAACGCGTGCCGGTGGTCGCCGGTCAGCAGGCCGCGCGGCACGATCTCCTGCCAGATTCCTTCCGGGCCACCGGAAGCGGGATCGGTCGCAAGCTCGCTGAAAGACGGGTACCCGCTCACCGAGCACGCGTCCGCCGAACAGGCCTGCGGGAAGTTCCCGGTGAAGTGCGCGGTGTCGACCACGATGGAGCGCACCACCCCGGGGACCCCGAGCCGGACGATGACCCAGTCGCGGGCCGTGCGGTCCGGCAGCGTTCCGCCGGGCCCGCGCTTGCGCCGGGTTTCCCAGCCGTCGTAGACCTGTCCCTTGGCGCCGTACGTGTCCGGCACGAAGACGGGCGCTTCCGGCTTGATTAGGTTCTCTTTGGCGGCGAAGAACTCATCGCTCGCGGCCACCACCGACCCGCGCAGCCGGAGCAAGTCAGGCAGAAGTTGCTCATCCATACACAAGTCCTTCCCCGTTAGTCCCGGTTCAGCAGTCGGCCCACTGGTTCACCATCCGGCACGCCGCTTTCGGCATCGAGCAGCGAGGTTCCGCGCAGCCACGTCTGCCGCACGCGTCCGGTCAGCGTACGCCCCGCATAGGGCGTGACCTGGTGCTGGTGCTGCAGCCGGGCCGTGTCCACGACGTAGCTCTCCGCCGGGTCGAACGCCACCAGATCAGCGTCGCACCCGGCGGCCAGGCGGCCCTTGGCCGGCAGGCCCGCGAGCGCGGCCGGGGCCGCGGCCATCCAACGCGCCACGTCGTCCAGGGCCCGTCCGCGCCGCCGTGCCACCGTCCAGACCGCCGACAGGCCAAGCTGGAGCGAGGCGATACCGCCCCAGGCCTCGCCGAAGTCTCCCGAGCCGGGGGACTTGAGCTCTGGCGGACACGGCGAGTGGTCGGAGACCACGCAGTCGATCACGCCGGCCTCCAGGCCCCGCCACAGCGCCTCCCGGTTGACCGAGTCCCGGATCGGCGGGCAGCACTTGAACTCGGTCGCCCCGTCCGGCACCTGCTCGGAGGCGAAGTACAGGTAGTGCGGGCAGGTCTCGGCGGTGAGCCGGATGCCCGCCGCCCTGGCCCCGGCGATCATGGCGACGCACTCCGCCGCGGACAGGTGCACGATATGGGCCCGCGCCCCGGTGCGCGCCGCGGCTGAGATCACCTTCTCGATGGCGCGGCGCTCCGCCACCGGCGGCCGGGACGCTACGAACGAGCCGAAGTCACGGCCGGCCGCCGGCTTGATCTCCGCCGCGTCTTCGGCGTGCACGATCAGCAGCGCGTCCAGCTCGGCCAGCTCGCTGAGGACGGACCGCAGGCCTGCCACGTCGAGCGGCGGGAACTCAGGCACCCCGGAGTCGAGCAGGAAGCATTTGAACCCGAGCACCCCGGCGTCGTGCAGCGGCCGCAGCGACGCCTGCCCGCCCGGCACCGCACCGCCCCAGAACGCCACGTCCACCCAGCATTTCCCGGCCGCCGCCGCGCGCTTTTCCGTCAGCGCCGCCACCGAGGTGGTGGGCGGCAGCGAGTTCAGCGGCATGTCGCAGATCGTGGTGACCCCGCCTGCCGCGGCGGCGCGGGTGGCGGTCGCGAACCCCTCCCACTCGGTCCGGCCGGGCTCGTTGACGTGCACGTGGGTGTCGACCAGGCCGGGCAGCAGCGCGAGGTCACCGAGGTCGACGTCGCGATCCGCGTGATGGCGCGCGTCGTACTCGCCGACGGCGGCGATGACCGGCCCGCTGACCGCGACCGACGCGGGCCGCGTGCCGTCCGGCAGCACCGCCCGCCGGGACCGGACGACCAGGTCATACCTCATGCGCGCCCGACAGGTTCTCGATGACCTTCAGCAGCGCCGAGTGGTCCAGCGAGCCGTAGCCCTGCGACGAGCTGCGCGACCAGGCCGGTCATGGGCGCTGCCACGTCGGCGTCGCGAGCGGCGGCGATCGCGATACCCATGTCCTTGTTCGCGGCCATCGGGCTGCCCATGATGCCCAGGCCGATGAATCCGATACGGGACATCCGCGGTTACCTCCAGCCGAAGCTCGTCGAGCTGTCCGCCGGATCCGACGGCTTGTACTCGCAGCCGATCCAGCCGGTGTAACCCTGCTCGGCGATCTGCCGGAACAGGGCCGGGAAGTCGAGTTCGCCCGTGCCCGGAGCGCCGCGGTCAGGCACGTCGGCGACCTGGATGTGCGCGATGTCGGCGGCGTCGCGGGCCAGCATCTCCGGCAGGTCCTCGCCCATCTTGCCGAGGTGATACAGGTCGGCAAGGAACGCGATGTTGGAGACGCCGTCCCGGGCTCGCACCTCGTTGATCACCGCGAGCGCGCTCTGGCTGGAGACCAGCTGAGCGCGCGGGCTGTCGTAGGAGTTCAGCGCCTCCACGACCAC
>Ga0302235_10002096_pt1 | contig 14581 bp, 12 predicted proteins | sample II_Palsa_N3_3_FD_193577 | JGI IMG/M metagenome (GOLD analysis project Ga0302235, IMG submission 193577) | Peat permafrost microbial communities from Stordalen Mire near Abisko, Sweden - II_Palsa_N3_3 | ecosystem: Environmental > Terrestrial > Soil > Palsa > Peat permafrost | place: Sweden... | reverse complement strand
ATAACGGCAAGAACTCCCACGCCCCCGCGACGCCCGCCGGATCACCCGAGGCGGTTCAGGAAGAGGCGGGCGAGTTCCTCACCACCGCGCAGGGCCTGCGGCTGCCCGACACCGATCATTCGCTCAAGGTCGGCCAGCGCGGGCCGACCCTCATGGAGGATTTCCACCTCCGGGAGAAGATCACACACTTCGACCATGAGCGGATTCCCGAGCGCGTCGTGCACGCCCGCGGCGCCGCCGCGCACGGCATCTTCGAGTCGTACGGCACCGGCCGGTCCGTGACCAAGGCCGGGTTCCTGGCCAGCAAGGGCCTGCGGACCGACGTCTTCGTCCGGTTCTCGACCGTGCTCGGCTCGCGGGGCTCGGCCGACACGGTCCGGGACACCCGCGGGTTCGCGGTGAAGTTCTACACTCCCGAGGGCACCTTCGATCTGGTCGGCAACAACATGCCGGTGTTCTTCATCCAGGACGGGATCAAGTTCCCCGATGTGATCCACGCGGCCAAGCCGCAGCCCGACCTGGAAATCCCCGGGGCGCAGTCCGCGCACGACACCTTCTGGGATTTCGCCTCCCTGCACACCGAGGCGACTCACCACGTCCTCTGGAACATGAGCGACCGGGGGATCCCGCGGTCCTACCTTCACCTTCGAGCTCGGCAAGTGCTATGAGCAGGCCATCAAGGAGCGCGAGCTCCAGGTGCTCGCCAACGTCGACGCCGATCTGTGCGCCCGGGTCGCGGCCGGCCTCGGCCTGCCCGCTCCCAGCGGCAGCCCGGCCCCCGACGCGGGTCTGTCCCCGGCCCTTTCCCAGGCCGTGACAGAGCCCGGCCCGATCGCCGGCCGCAAGATCGGCATCATCGCCGACGCCGGCGCCGACCTGGCCGGCATCGGCAACCTCCGCCAGGCGGCCGCCAAGCTCGGCGCGACCGCCCTCGTCATCGCCCCCGTCGGCGGCGTCCTGGCCAGCGGCGCCCGCAAGGAGACCGTCGACCGGACGCTCCTGACCACGCGCTCGGTCGAGTTCGACGCCCTCGTCGTGGCGGGCGGCACCACCCCCACCGGCGACATCAAGCTGACCGTCCTGTTGCAGGAAGCGTTCCGCCACTGCAAGGCCCTGGGTGCCTGGGGGGACGGGACCGCGATCCTCGAAGCAGCCGGCATCACCGCCGGCGACCCGGGCGTGGTGACGGCCGGCACGGCCGGGAAGGCCTTCACCGGCCAGCTCACCGCGGCGGTCGGCCTGCACCGGGCCTGGGACCGGGCGCCTGACGTCATGGCCTCCGCCGTCCCCCCGGTCCTCACGTCCTGACAACCCGCCCATGGAGGCACGCATGACGCACAACCCGGAGCATGACCCACTGGCCGACCTGACCGCCGCGGGAGTGGCGGTGTGGCTGGACGACCTGTCCCGCGAGCTGCTGGCCGGCGGCGGCCTGCAGTCGCTGGTCGCCACCCGCCACGTCGTCGGGGTGACCACCAACCCCACGATCTTCGCCGCCGCCCTGTCCAAGGGCGATCGCTACGACGACCAGCTGGCGGACCTGGCCGACCTGCACGCGGACGTCGATACCGCCGTCTTCACCGTCACCACCGACGACGTCCGCGCCGCGTGCGACGTCCTGGCGCCGGTCTACGCGCAGACGGCCGGCCTCGACGGGTGCGTGTCGATTGAGGTGGACCCGCGGCTGAGCCGAGACGCCGCCCCCACCGCCGAGATGGCGCGCCTGCTGTGGACGACCGTGAACCGGGGCAACCTCTTCATCAAGATCCCGGCCACCCAGGAAGGGCTGGCCGCGATCACCGAGGTGATCGGCCAGGGCATCAGTGTGAACGTGACCCTGATCTTCTCCCTGGACCGGTACCGCGCCGTCATGGACGCCTACCTCAGCGGTCTGGAGCAGGCGCACGCGGCCGGCCGGGACCTCGCCTCGATCAGGTCGGTGGCCTCCTTCTTCATCTCCCGGGTGGACACCGAGATCGATGCTCGGCTGGACCATCTCGGCACGCCCGAGGCCATCGCCCTCAAGGGCCTGGCCGCGATGGCCAACGCCCGGCTCGCCTACCAGGCCCACGAGCAGCTGACCGGCACGGAGCGCTGGCAGCGGCTCGCCCGCCTCGGCGCACGCCCGCAGCGGCCGCTGTGGGCCTCCACCGGAGTCAAGAACCCGGACTACCCGGACACCATGTACGTCGCCGGGCTGGTCGCGCCCGGGACGGTCAACACGATGCCGGGCACCACCCTGGAGGCCTTCGCCGATCACGGCCAGGTCACCGGCGACACCGTGACCGGTGGTTATGCCGCCAGCCGCCAGGTCCTGGACCAACTGGCGGCGGCGGGCGTCGATTTCGATGACGTCACCGAATACCTGGAACGCGACGGCCTGGCCAAATTCGAGAAGAGCTGGAGCGAGCTCGGCGCTACCGTCGCAGCCGAGCTGCAGGAGCACCACCAGCCCGATCGCAGCTTATTTCGGATCTAGCGACACCTGCGGGGGGCCGGACCTGTCGGTCCGGCCCCCCGACCCGAATGCCGGTTACAGCAGTGTCGTGACCGCCTTGACTTCGGTGTAGGCATGCAGCGCCTCGTGGCCCATCTCGCGGCCCCAGCCGGACTGCTTGTAGCCGCCGAACGGCAGCGCCGCGTCGAACACGTTGTAGCAGTTGATCCACACGGTGCCGGCCTTCAGCTTCTTGGCCAGCGCGTGCGCCTTGGAGATGTCCTTGGTCCAGATGCCGGCCCCGAGGCCGTACTCGGAGTCGTTGGCGACCGCCGCGATCTCGTCCAGGTCACTGAACGGGGCGGCTACCACGACCGGCCCGAAGATCTCCTCGCGGACGACCTTCATGTCCGGCCGGGTGTTGGTGAGCACGGTCGGCTCGATGAAGTAGCCGCGGTTGCCGTACCTGCCGCCGCCTGCCAGCGCGGTCGCTCCGTCGGACTTGCCGGATTCCAGGTAGCCGGACACCCTCCGGAACTGCTCCTCGGAGACGAGGGGGCCCATCTGGGTGCCCGGCTCCATGCCCGCGCCCATCTTGACGGACTTGGCGATCGACGCGACGCCGTCGACGACCTCATCGAATCTGCTCTGCTGGACGTACAGGCGCGACCCGGCTACGCAGCACTGCCCGTGGTTGAAGAAGATCGCGTTGGCGGCGCCCTCGATCGCGTCCGGCCCGGCGTCGTCGAAAACGATGTTGGGGCTCTTGCCGCCGAGCTCCAGGGTCAGCTTCTTCAGGTTGCTGGCCGCGGCGGCCGCGACGATCAGCTTGCCGACCTCGGTGGAACCGGTGAAGGCGACCTTGTCGACGTCGCCGTGCGCCGCTAGCGCCGCGCCGGCCGTCTCGCCGTAGCCCGATACGACGTTGACCACGCCGTCAGGCATCCCGGCCTCGGCAATCAGCCCGGCCAGCCGCAGCGCGGTCAGCGGGGTCTGCTCGGCGGGCTTGAGCACCACGGTGTTGCCGGCCGCCAGCGCCGGGCCGAGCTTCCACGCGGCCATCAGCAGCGGGAAGTTCCAGGGGATGATCTGGCCGACCACGCCGAGCGGCTCGCGCAGGGTGTAGGAGTGGAAGTTGGCGCCCGGCATGTAGGGCACCGAGATGTTGATCGAGTTGCCCTCGATCTTGGTCGCCCAGCCGGCCATGTAGTGGAACAGGTCCGCCGCCAGCGGGACGTCGGCGCCGAGGGCGACGGCGTAGGGCTTGCCGTTGTCCAGGCTCTCGAGCTGCGCGAGCTCCTCCGCGTGCTCGAGGATCAGGTCGCCGATCCGCCAGATGATCCGGCCCCGCTCGGACGGCGTCATCCTGCTCCACGGACCTTCGTCGAATGCCCTTCGCGCAGCTCGCACGGCGCGGTCGATGTCCTCGGCGTCGCCTTCGGCGACGCGCGCCAGCGTCTCGCCGGTCGCGGGGTTGGGAGTGTCGAACATCTTGCCGGAGGCTGCGTCCGCCCACTGCCCGTTAATGAACAGCTGCTGCGGCGCAGCCACAAAGGCCTCGACATCGCGGTCCAGTGTCACCGTCATGGATAGCTCATCTCCCTCGGCTGACAGACGGAGACGGCGGCCGGTTGGCGGCCAACCCCGTCCATACAGCGTATGTCTACATTGTAGTTCTACGTGTCAAGTCAACGCCGAAGGCGGCATTTCCGCAGGCCATGCGGTGAGGGTCGCCAGATAGGCCGCGCGGACCTGCTCGATCCGTTCGCCAAGATCCCGCTGGCTCCAGTTCTCAACGCTGGCGACCAGCGGGGCGACGTCGATGACCGGCAGCGCGACCGAACCGCTCGAACCCGCCATGCGTCCATTCTGCCCGTACTCCCCGCCCGATACCCTGACCTGGTGCCATCCAGGGACGTGAGCTGGGATGAGAGATGCGGGCAGCCGGGATTCGCCGGGCGGGTGACCCGGTTGAGGTGATCGAGACGGCAGCGCCGCGGCCCCTGGCCGGCCGCGCTGCTCGCCCGTAAGCCGCCTAGTGTCAGCTGGGAGGCCGCGGCCGCCTTCCCGATACCCGCGCTCACCGCGGAACAAGTCCTTTCCGACGCGCTGCGCATCCGGGCCGGCGAGCACGTGCTGGTCCACGGGGCGGGCGGGATCACCGGCGGGTCCAGGGTCTCAGGCGCGCCCGGTGCGCTGCCGGGCCTGGGTGACGGCCCAGGCGGCGTTGATCAGGCCTACGTGACTGAACGCCTGCGGGAAGTTGCCGATCATCTCGCCGCTGCGGCGATCGATCTCCTCGGCCAGCAGGCCGACATCGTTGATGACGGCCACGGCACGCTCGAAGGTCGCGGTGGCCGCTTCGACGTCTCCGGCGAGTGCCTGCGCGTGCGCAAGCCAGAACGTGCACAACACGAACGTGCCCTCCTCCCCTCCCAGGCCGTCATGGCTGAGGTACCGGTACACCAGCCCCCGCTCGTCAGTCAGCCGCTGGGCGGTGGCGTCGATGGTTGCCTTCATCCGCGGGTCGTCCGCCGCCAGGAACCCGGTGATGGCGAGCATCAGGTTCGACGCGTCGAGGTCCTCGCTGCCGAACGCCTGCGTGAAGGCACCGGCCCGCTCATTCCAGCCGCGGGTAAGGATGGCCGCCCGGATCTCGTCACGGGCGGCCTCCCAGTCGGCTACCCGGTCTTCGGCCCCGAGATGGCCGGCCAAGGCGATCGCGCGGTCCATCGCCACCCAGCACATCAGCTTCGAATACAGGAAGTCCCGCGGCTCGCCGCGGATCTCCCAGATCCCCTGGTCCTTTCGCCGCCAGTGGGCGGCGGCGGTATCGGCCGCAGCGGTCAGGAACTGCCTGGTCACCGGGTCCAGCTGGCCGATCTGGTCGACTAGCCGCTGCGCGGCGCCGAGCAGCTCCCCGTACACGTCGAGCTGTCGCTGGTGCCACGCGCCGTTCCCGACCCGGACCGGGCGGCTGCCCCGCCAGCCCGCCAGATGCGGCAGCTCCCGCTCGGACAGGTCCCGCTCGCCGCCGATCCCGAACATGATCTGCAGGTGGTCCTCGCGGGGCAGCGCGGAGCCGGCCGCATTGGCGAGGAAGGCGAAGAACTTGTTCGCCTCGTCTGGGCAGGCCGCCACCCACAGGGCCTCCATCGTGAGGCTGGCGTCGCGCACCCAGGTGTAACGGTAGTCCCAGTTCCGCTCGCCGCCGACGGTCTCCGGCAGCGAGGTGGTTGGCGCCGCCACGATCGCGCCCGTCGGCGCGAACGTCATGGCCTGCAGCACCCGCCCGGAATGGCGCACCAGCTCTCGCCACGGCCCTTCGTAGTTCTGGTGAATCGCGGACCAGGACCGCCAGCCCTCCACCGTGTCGGCCAGCCGTCCGGTGATCTCCTCCGCGGTCCACGGGGCCAGTGCCGGGCCGGCCATATCTCCATGCCCGAGCGCGAACACGGCGGTCTGCCCGGCGGCCAGCCGGATCCTGCCGGTCGCGCTGTCGTCCTGCACGGTGAGGCCGACCGACGTCGACAACAGCAGCCGGGTGGCTCCACCGCGGGCGATGAGCCCGCAGGAGACGGGAAACAAGATCGGGTGGACGAGCCCGTACTCCGGCCGGGGCGCGTAGCTGAGCTCCGCCTCGATCTCGCCCTGGGTGCAGGCCAGCGAGCGCAGCAGCGTACCCGGGGAGTCCGCCCCGAGGTGGTGGCCGCGCTCGTCACGGCCGGTCGCGAGGGCGTCGGTGAGTACCGCGGTGCCGCGCGGGGTGGTGAACGTGGTCTCAAGCACCATCGTCTGGTCCACGTACCGGCGGCTGACTTGGAACTCGCCTGCGGGCCGGATCGCGAAATGGCCGCCGGCCGGGTCCAGCAGGCGGCAGAACACCGACGGCGCGTCGAAGCGGGGGATGCAGAGCCAGTCCACCGAGCCGTCCCGGCTGACCAGCCCCGCGGAGTGGCAGTCCGAGAGCAGCGCATACTCGCCAATCGGCAAGCTGTCCATCACGGTTTCCTCTCGCCAGCTATCGTCAGGCACTTGCCCCTCAGTAGTCATTGACTAACCCGGAGTTCGATCGCGCCGGCTAACGGCGTCACCGCCCCTATGACGGATTGGTCACCTTCGTGCCGGTTTCTGGCTCCAACGCCCCACGACCCCTACCGTGGAGGGGTGCGCTGGGTGCGGTCATCGTGGGTGGACATCGTGTGGGCGGTGTTCGTCGGGGTGAACTTGCTCGGCATGCGCGAGATGGGGGCCTGGTCGACGGTCCCCTTCCTGGTCATCTGGGTGAGCCTGACCCTCGTCTACGGATGGCGGATGTGGCGGCTGCAGCCCGCCATCCTGACCGTGGCCGTGGTGACGCTGGCGACCGGCGGGATCATCGTGGGACAGGTAGTCGACGGTCAGCAGGAAGCCGACTACCTGGTCGAGGTCCCGCTGGTCGCGCTCATGTTCCTGGCCATGGTCTGGCACGGGCGTCGGCGGCAGGCCGCGCTCCTGGAGCGGCTCGCCGCGATGGAAGAGGTGCAGCGCGTCTCGCGGGAGAACCTGCGCCTGCTCGAGCAGCAGCAGCTGTTCCTGGTCGACGCGTCACACGAGCTGGGCACGCCGATCACGGTGGCGCTCGGCCACGCGGAGCTCATCGGGCAGTCGGCCACTGACCAGCTGGTCGCCGAGGACGCCCGCGTGGTCATCGGCGAGCTCGCCCGACTGCGCCGGCTGTCGAGCCGGATGCTGCTGCTGGCCTCGGTCGGCAGCCCTGGCTTCCTTGACCTGGCGCCGGTCGGGGTCGACTCGATCGTGATCGAGGCGCTAGACCGATGGGGCTACGCGCCGCGCCGGTGGCGGCTGGGGGAAGTGTCCGAGGCCACCGTCCCGGTTGACCGCGACCGGCTGGCGGTCGCGCTTGACGCGCTGCTGGAAAACGCCGTCGCGCACACGGATAAGGACGACCGCATCGAGCTCAGCGCCCGCGTCGAGGACGGGCACGTCATCCTGGCGGTGACGGACTCCGGCTGCGGCATCCCCGAAGGCGACCTGGAGCGGATCTTCGGCCGGTTCTCCCGCGCCACTCCCTACCTGAGCCGGGAGGTCGGCGGGTTCGGCCTCGGGCTGCCGACCGCGGCGGCGATCGCCGAAGCCCATCATGGCTCGGTCCGGGTGAACAGCACCGTCGGCCAGGGCTCGACGTTCGAGCTTCTGATACCCGCCGGGCCGGCCGTGACCGGGGACTCCGGAGCCGGCGGGGCGCCCGGCCCAGCCGCGGCCGGCGCCTCCTGAGCGCTGTCGGTTTCAGGCGCCGGCGCCGCCGTCTACCGGCACGATCGCGCCGGTCACCATCGAGGCCCGGTCGCTCAGCAGCCAGGCGGCCACCTCGGCGACCTCGCGCGGCTCGGCCATCCGGCCGAGCGGGATGCTCGCGTTAATACGCTCGATGACACCCGGGGACGCCGCCTCCCACTGGTCGATCATCTCGGTCGCGGTGCCGCCGGGGGTGATGCCGTTCACCCGGATCCCCTGGGCGGCCCACGTCACCGCGGCGGTCTCGGTGATGCTGTTGAGCGCGCGCTTCATCGCCCCGTAGGCCGGCAGGGCCGGGTTCGCGCGGCGGCTGCCGATGCTGGACGTGTTGACGATCGCCCCGCCGCCGCTCCGGCGCATCAGCGCGGCCTCGGCCGTCATGGCGGCCCAGTGGCCACGGAAGTTCACCGCGAACTGCTCCTCGACCTCTTCGTCGCTGGTTGTGTCGAGCGGTCCCGGCTGCTGGATCGCCGCCCCGTTGTTGAACGCGCCGTCGAGCCGGCTGTGCAGCTCGTCGACGCGGTCAACCGCCGCGCGGATGCTCGCCCGGTCGGCCAGGTCGACCGTGACAGCATCGGCGACGCCGCCGTCGCGGCGGATCTCGGCCACGATCTGCTGGAGGGCGCTGGTACCGCGGGCGGCGAGCACGACGGCGGCGCCCTCGGAGGTGAAGAGGCGGGCGGCGGCCGCGCCGATGCCGCGGCTGGCGCCGGTGATGAACACGACCTTGCCGGCGAGCAGGCCGATGGGTGCGATGTGAGTCATGGCGATAGTGTCCGTCGGCCCGCGGACGGGATTCAGGCACAGGCTGTACCAGGATCCGCCGCCGCCCGGCGGGCATACTCAAGGTATGGACAAGCAGGAGCTGGGGGCGTTCCTCCGCAGCCGTCGCGAGCGGCTCCGCCCGGAGGAGGCCGGCCTTCCCTCGGGTCCGCGCCGCCGGACACCGGGTCTGCGCCGTGAGGAGGTGGCGGTCCTCGCCCACATATCAACCGAGTACTACGTCCGCCTCGAGCAGGGCCGGGCGCCGCGCCCGTCGGGCGAGGTCCTGGCCGGGATCGCCGACGCGCTCAGGCTGACGGACGCCGAGTCCACTCACCTCCACGTCCTCGCGGGCACCGCGCCACGCCGCGCGGGACTGCACCGGCGCGACGTCCGCCCGAGCATCCTGGCGCTGCTCGAGCGGCTGCCGCAGACGGCGGCGTTCGTGACCTCGGCCGCGTTCGAGGTACTGGCCTGGAATGACCTCGCGGCCGCGCTGATGGAGGACTTCGCCGATCTCGCCCCCGAGGACCGCAATCTCGCGCGCCGGGCGTTCCTCGGGCCGGGGAACGCCGCCGCGCCGCTGTACGGCGTCTCCGACGCCGCCGAGTTCCGGCACCACGTCGTCATGACGCTCCGGATCACCCTCGCCCGGTACCCGTCCGACCCCATGGTCACCGCACTGGTCGACGAGCTCCGCGAAGGCAGTCCCGCGTTCACCCGGCTGTGGGAGCGGCACGACGTTCAGACGGCGCCGGTGCTCACCAAGACCTTCCGGCACCCGGTGGTCGGGGACATCACGGTCGACTGCGACTCGCTCACGCTCACCGACCGAGACCAGCGCCTCGTGCTCTACACGGCGCCGCCAGGATCCCATGACGCCGAGGCGCTGGCGCTGCTGAACGTTCTCGGACCGCGCTCATTCCCGCCTGGTTATCCCGGTGACCTCCCATGTTCGGCCGAGGGCGCTGCAATACAGCGCCACGATGATAAGGACCAACGCATGTTGCAGGGCCGCACTCTGGGTGTTGACCAGGAGCGCCACGGCGACGGCGAGTTGCGCCGAGTAGCCCCCGACTGAAATCGACGCGAAGGCGATATTCAGCCTTCCGGTTTCAAAGTTCGGCGAGAAATTTCCGGCCTGATTTGCCCTCGATATCAGCCGTCTCGATGTCAGCAGGCCGGCAATCGCCATTGTGAGGCTTGACAGCCCGAAGACGACTGCGCCCCCGGTCAGGGGAACGAGCGAGACGATGAAGATGTCTGACAGGGCAATAAACGCGGTCCCGGCCAATACAGTTCGCCGCTCGCGGGTTGCGGGGTTCCCGTCGTCCGCGTTGACGACCGATACGGCCACGACCAGCAACCCCAAGATGGCGGCGGAGGCGCCGGCGCTGGCGATAAAGAAGTTGTCATAATGGCCCACTATCAGAGGCTAGCCGTGCAGTCCCTGCGCCGCCTGGCTGATCACGGCGGCGACGACCGCCGGGCGCGAGACGAAGACGGCGTGGCTGCCGGGGGTCTCGGTGACGGTCGACTTGGCCCGCTCGGACATCGCGCGCTGGGCGACGGGCGGGATCATGCGGTCGTCGGTGGCGACCAGGTACCAGGACGGCTTGCTGCGCCAGGCGGGCTCGGTGACCGCGCCGTTCAGCGCGTCCAGACCCGCCGGGACCTGGGAGTTGGCCATGAACGCGGCCAGTTTCGCGGGCACGTCGGCCGCGAAGGACGCGGCGAACTTGTCCCGGTCAAGGAACAGCAGACCGTTGACCGGCGGCAGGATCGGCGGCACCGACGCACCGGGCGGCGGGTTGGCGATCAGCGAGCTGACCGACTCCCCCTTATCGGGCGCGAACGCCGTGATGTAGACCAGCGCGGCGACGCCGGGGTGGTTGCCGGCCTCGGTGATGACGGCTCCGCCGTAGGAGTGGCCGACGAGCACGGCCGGGCCGTCGAGGCGGTCGAGGACCTGGCGGGCGGCGGCGACGTCGCCGTCGAGGGAGAGGGTGGGGTTCTGCACGACGGCCACCCGGTAGCCGTCGGCGGTGAGGTGCTCGTAGACGCCCTGCCAGCCTGATCCGTCGACGAAGTTGCCGTGCACGAGCACGATGTTCTTGATGGCCATGGTCGCTCCTGAGCTGGGCGGGACGGGCCCTGACGCCGGTCCCGGCGGGCTCAAGTCAACTAGCGGTGAATCGGCGGCACCACGCAGAACAGCACGCAGAAGTTGTCACCGGGCCGTGTGCGCGGGGGTACTGGGGCTCTGCCAGGACGTCACCCTCGCCGTCAGCGCCGCACGGTCGGCCGGGGATTCCTCCGCCTCGAGCCGTGTTCGAGCGAACAGTCGGACCAGGTCGTGGAACCGGTACCGTCCCGCGCTGGCGTCCAGCAGCAGGCCGAGATCGACCAGCTCGTCCAGCGCATCCCAGGCGACCTCGGTCGGCACCTCGCCGACGACGGCGGCGAGAGCCGCGTCGAAGTCACGGCCCGGCATCACCGCCAGCCGCCTGAATATCCGGCGGGCGGCGTCCGCGAGCTGCTCGTATGACATCCAGAACGCGGTCGCGACCTTCAGGTCGCCGGCCTTGAACTGATCGAGGCGGTGCTCCTCGTCCGCCAGCCGGACCGCGAGCTCGGCGGCATTCCAGCCGGGTCGGCTGACCAGCCGGTTCCCGATGATCCGGAGCGCCAGCGGCATGCCCTCGCACAGCTCGGCCAGCTGGCTGAGCGCCGATTCGTCGTCGCCGGCGGCGCGCTGGCCGAGAATCCCGGTCAGCAGCTCCGTGGCCTCCGGCATCGACAGGGGTCCGAGGCCGAGTCGGCGGACGCCCTCCAGGCCGGCCAGCAGTCGTTTGCTCGTGATGAGCGCCCGGCTCCGGCCGTCTCCCGGCAACAGCGGGCGCACCTGCTCCTCCGACCCCGCGTTGTCCAGGACGACCAGCGCCTGCCTGTCCCGCAGCAGCGACCGGTAGACCGAAGCCCGCTCAGGGAGATCCCCCGGGATCTGTTCGTCGGCGATGCCCAGCGCGCGCAGCAGCAGCCGCAGGGCGTCGTCGGCGGACGCGGGCCGCGGGGACATGCCGAGCAGGTCGATGAAGAACACCCCGCCGGGGAAGCTCGGCCGCAGCAGGTGCGCCGCCCGGATGGCGAGCGTGGTCTTCCCCATGCCCCCTGAGCCGGTGACGAGCCCCACCAGGGCCGCCCCGGGCGCGCTGTCGGCGTAGCCCAGCTCGGTCACCCAGGTTAGCTCGGCCGCACGGCCGGTGAAGTCGTCGACCAGCCGGGGCAGCTCGCACCGGCCGGACGGGCGGGTCCAGTGATCCCGCAGCCTGCCGTCCCGCGCTAGCTCGAACAGCTCCTTCCGGGCGCCCTCATCGAGCGCCAGCGCGTCGGCCACGGCGGTGACGGTCCGGTGCTGCGGCCCCTTGCTCCGGCCGCGCTCCATGTCCGACAGGGTCCGCGCGCTGACCCCGGAGACGTCGGCCAGCTGCTCAAGCGTCAGCTGGGCCGCGCGCCGGTGACCGCGCAGCGCCGCTCCGAAACCCAGACCGCCCATGATGGAAAAACTACACAGAAAGCGGCCGTTGCGGAGGGGGGTCAGGCAGACGTCGTCAGCGCATCCGTCAGCAGCGCCGCGAGCGCTTCGACCTGCACGTCGGACGACGAGGAAATCTCCTCGTCGGACCCGTCGAGCGCGCGGGCGGCAAGCCCCGCCTTGCCGTCGATCAGCTCGGCGATCCGGGTGTCGATGGTCTGCGCGGCGATGATGCGCCACGCGGTGACCGGTTCGGTCTGACCGATGCGGTGGCTCCGGTCGATCGCCTGGGTCTGCTCGGCGTTGGTCCAGGACAGCTCGGCCAGCACGATGTTGGAGGCGACCTGCAGGTTCAGGCCGACCCCGGCCGCGGTCAGCGAGCACACCGCGACCGCGACGTCCGGGTCGTTCACGAAGGCGTCGACGTTGGCCTGCCGCACCTTGGGCGTCTGGTCGCCGCGGATCGACGCGAAGCGGATGCCCTGCCGGGCGAAGGCCTCCTCGGCCGCGTCCATCACGTCGATGTGCTTGGCGAAGAAGACGACCTTGCCGGTGCTGCGGGCCAGCTGGGCCGCGTAGTCCGCGGCGAGCTCGGCCTTCGCCTGGCCGATGCGCCGCATCATCGTGAACACGTTCTCGCCGGATTTGGCGGCCGCCGCTTCCTTCAGCTCCGAGCGGGCGATGCGGAGGACCAGATCGTGGTCGATGCCCTCGACGGCGGCGTCGGCGGGCCGGTTCGCGACCGCCGTCTCGTACCGCGCCACCATCCGGCTGGCCAGGTCCCGCTCGGCCGCCCGGATCGACCGGCCGGCCGCCCCGTCCAGCTCGACCGGGAGGTCGGCGATGCGGCGGGCGGGGATGTCGGCCGCCACGTCGACCTTGCGGCGGCGGACAATGCCGAGATCGATCACGCTCTGCCTGGCCGCCGGGTAGAAGGCGTGCTCGGCGGGCGTCAGGCCGGTGTCCTCGAGCGCGTCCGCCAGCTCGGCCAGCGGCTTGCTGTCGTCGATCCAGCCGAGGAACTGCCAGATCGCCCGGAAGTCCTCGATGTCATTGATCAGCGGGGTGCCGGTCAGCGCCATCAGCAGCGGCCGCGCCGTACGGGACCGGATGCGGCTGGACAGCGCGAGCACATGCTGCGAGCGCTGGGAGCTCTCGTTCTTGATGAAGTGGGCCTCGTCCACGACCATGCCGCGGAAGCCGAAATCACTGAGCCACCCCCGGTGCCGGTCGAGGACCTCGTAGTTCAGCACGACGATGTCGGCGAACCCGTCGACCGCCTCGCCATCGCCCTGCACCACGGTGACCGGGCGGTGCGGCGTCCAGCGGCCTGCCTCGCGGGCCCAGTTGGTCTTGACGACGCTCGGCACGACGACGAGCAGCGGGTAGGCGTTGGCCGCCTCCGCCGCCAGCAGCGCCTCGGCCGTTTTGCCCAGACCCGGCTCATCGGCCAGCAGGAACGTCCGGTGGCCGGCCACGGCGGCGGCGACCACCTGTCCCTGGTGCGGCATCAGCTCAAGGCCGGCCGGGGTGAACCGCGCGGTCGGCGTCGGCAGCTCCATGCAGGCCGGGGCGCCACCGCTGGCCCGCTCGAACGAGCTCAGCAGCGGGCCGAGCAGTTCCCAGCCGGCCAGGTGGCGCGGACGGGCGGCACGCTGCGGTGCGGCCGAGAAGTCGGGGGCGAGGAAGGGGTTGGCCAGCTGGCGGGAGATCACCGACTGCGGCACGACCCGCGTCGGCGGGCTGGCCGGCCGGATCTGCGGGCTGGCGGGAGCGGCGGCGGTCTCGGCCGACTGGGTCTGCGCGCGGGCCGGCTCGACGCCGGAGTCCCGCACCGTCTCACGCTTGGCCTGCCGGGCGCCGTCGGAGAGGCCGGAGACGCCCGAGTCCTCGGCTAGCAGCGCCAGCAGCCCGGGGTCACGGACGGCGGTCGCCGCGAGGATGGCCGCGATGCCATCCAAGCGCTTGAGCTGCTCGGCCCGGTGGCTGGCGCTGCCGGCCGCCGCCAGGACGCGGGCGCGCTCCTCGCGCAGCATCAGGGCGACGGATTGGAACTTCTTGCGCACGTCGGGTGTCACCCGGCCGCGCTGGGCAGCCGCCTCCACCTCGCGGACGGTCCGGGAAAGCACCGAGAACACGTCGCCGCGGGGGCGGACGCTCTGCTGCTTGCGCGGAGCGCTACGGCGAGCGCCCTGCTGACGCTGGCCTGGTCGAGCCAAAACTCCTCCTCTGCGATGCCGGGCACGGTGGCCTCGGCAGCATGCCGCTCAGTCCCACGGACGGGGCGGGAAACGCCCGCGATCGGGGGACCGCAGCCCTCCGACGCCTAGCCGACTTGCGGATCTCCAAGGATCTGACGCAACTGGCGATGGCAAGCGTCTCACGGGGACCGGGAGCCGCCGACGGGAGGGCTGGAGACTACGATACGGGAAAATCGTCGCCCGGCGACCGGTTCAGCTCTTGGGTCCTTAAATGTATTCAACGCGTGCCAGGTTACATAATTCCCGGCCGCGGTGGAGCGGCGGGCCGGCCCGGGCTGGTGCCGGGCC
>Ga0302235_10002090_pt1 | contig 14603 bp, 14 predicted proteins | sample II_Palsa_N3_3_FD_193577 | JGI IMG/M metagenome (GOLD analysis project Ga0302235, IMG submission 193577) | Peat permafrost microbial communities from Stordalen Mire near Abisko, Sweden - II_Palsa_N3_3 | ecosystem: Environmental > Terrestrial > Soil > Palsa > Peat permafrost | place: Sweden... | reverse complement strand
CGGAACCGGAGGTGTCGCTATGGGACATCGCCGCGCTCCAGATCATCGTCACCGAGGCCGGCGGCCGGTTCACCTCCCTGGAGGGCGAGGCCAGGCCGGACGGCGGCAGCGTGGTGTGCACCAACGGCCACCTGCACGACGAGGTGCTCACGCAGCTCACCAAACCGGCGTAACTGGGGCTTGCTCTCTGGGATCAATTAACGGATGCTTGGTGGACGTCACAAGTGCACAAGCGCCGCAACCAGGGGGTGTTACCCGTGAAAGTACGAGACGGCATGTCCCATCTTGTCCTCACCATCGGGCCCGCGCATACGCTCCGGCAGGCGGCGCGGATGATGTCCGCGCGTCGGATCGGAGCCGCCGTCGTGACCGACCATGAAAGTGCGGGCATCGGCATCTTGACCGAGCGGGACATCCTCGACTCGATAGCCGCGGGCCAGGATCCGGACGCCGAACTCGTCGGCAAGCACCGCACGGAAAACCTCGTCTACGCCTCGCCCGACTGGACTCTGGAGGATGCCGCCGCGGCGATGATGCGGGGCGGGTTCAGGCACCTGGTGGTGATCGAAGGCCAGGACGTGGCCGGGTTGCTCTCGATGCGCGACATCGTCCGCTGCTGGACGCCCGTCGAGGCGCCTGCGCCGCAGGCCGCCGCCACATCCGCCTGAGCTCGCGGCGCGGGCCTTGCGGCGCGGGCCAGGAGCGCCGGCCCGCTGGCGTGTTAGGGTCACGGGGTGGTGGAGCCCCTGACGTTCGGGATATTTCCGCTGGGCCTGGCAGGATCGCCTGATGGCGTGGCATCAGGGCCGCCCGATGACTTCGAGCAGGTCGCGGCGGCCGCCGCCGAACTACAGGGCGATGGGCTGCCCATCATGCCGCGGATGTACGTGAACTGGACCGGGCCGGGCAGCACCCAGGCGGTGCTGGGCCAGGTCGGGGAGCTGGCGGCGTCCAGCCTGCCGTGGGACATGGTCCTGTGTTACCGGGACTGGTCCGGGTCGGTCGCCGAGTGGGTGTCCTTTGTCTCCCAGGCAGTGGCCAGGTACGGGCACGAGCTAGCGGCGATACAGGTCACCGGAGAGCCCAACCTCGCCGGCATCCCGGCCGCGGCCGACGGGGCCTACCCGGCGGTGCGCGAGGCACTGGTCAGGGGCGTGCTCGGGGCGGCGGCCGCCAAGCGGGAAAGCGGCGCCACGGCGGCGATCGGCTTCGCGGTCGCGCCCGAGGTCGACCCCACGGCCAGCGGGTTCTGGGCCGCGGTCCGTGACCTCGGCGGCAGCGACTTCGCCGCCGCCTTGGACTATGCGGGCATCGACATGTACCCGGACGTGTTCGGGCCTCGGATCGGCCCAGGCCGGCTGCCGGGCGCGGTCGACTGGCTGCTGCGCACCTACCGGGAACGTGACCTGGCCGGGGCGGGTATCCCGGCGACGGTGCCGATCCGCATCTGCGAGAACGGCTGGCCGACGGGACCGGACCGGCCCGAGCAGACCCAGGCCGAGGTGCTCGAGACCACCCTGCGCACGGTACACGCGCTGCGCGCCGAGCTGAACGTCACGCACTGGGAACTGTTCACGCTTCGGGATGCCGACAGCTCCCAGGACGGCCTGTTCTACAACTTCGGCGTCCTGCGGGACGACTACTCGCGCAAGCCCGCGTTCGCCCGGCTGCGCGCGCTGATCGCCGAGCTCGGCCGCCCCGCGGCACTCTTAAGTCCCGGCGGTCTGGAGTCCTCGCCACCCCTCATAGGAGTATTTGTAATGATTTGATGGTTTTTGGATGGGCCGGATCCGCCACGCGAAGGTCGAGGCGGACCGGTGGCGGGTGCAGGCTTGGAGAGTGGGCGACGAACGGGCCGAAACGTACCTGCGGCTGCGGGCCGAGACATACCTGCGGGTGCTGGTGCGGCCGCCGCTCCGGCCCGAGGACATCAACTCGTCCGAGCTTTGGGAGGTCACCCGGGCCGGCCGCATCCTGGTCGCGGCGGGCCTGCTCGATGACGATCTCGTCGACGACCTCAGGGCCGACGTCGGTACCGCCCTAACGGTCCGGTCACGCGCGCTCCTGAAGCGGCATGGCGCGGGGAGAGGAACGTTGCCGACCCGGCACCGCGCTCCGGCGCGGCCGGGGGGCGCCGCGGGGTCGCTGCGGCTCACCCCGGTCCGGCAGACGCTCAGCGTCCGCAGCGACCGCGCCCCCTTTGACCGCGCACCCTTTGACCTGCACCTGCTGACGCTGGTGCGGGCCCGGTCAGAAACCGCGATCATCACGGCGATCCGGATGTACTGGCCGGAGGACGGGTCGAGCGCGGACCTCGAGATAACCGGGGCGGGTGTCCAGCATTTTCCTTACGATCAGATCGGGGCCACCGACGACCGCGGAGCGGAATACCGGCTCGAATTTGACGGCGACGACCTAACGACCACCTGGCAAGGTGTGGTCCGGCTGCTCCCCCCGCTGCCGCCAGGCACCCGATGGCTTGACCTGATCGCCGACGGGACAAACCAGCTCCTCCGGCTGGACCTGGTGGCCCGGACCACGGAACCCCTGGCGTCCGGCGAGGCCACGATCGAGGAAAGCGCGGGCCTGTCCGCGGCCGAATGGCTGCTGGCCGCGGCGGCCGAAAGCATCTTGTGGGAGACCTGGACCCGGCCGGGACCATTCCTCCAGTCGTACCTGACTGAGATCACCTCGGTGCTCACGGACGTGGGTGCGATCGCCGCGGACAGCCCGACACCCGGTCACCTGGCGGCCCTGTGCCGGGAGCTCGGCGTGATCGGACACGGCATCACCGCCCCTCCCGCCGCCGGCCTGCCCGGCCCGTGGGCCAGCATCATCGCGCAGCGCAAGGCGCGAGCAGCCGGCCCGCCCCCTTTCCTGGTCGCTCCCGGCCCGGACGTGTTCACGCCGCTCGGCACGAGCCTGCCCGACATCGACGGGACGCGTCTCACCCTGGCGGCGCTGAGCTCGGCAGGCGGCGAGAGCTATCTGTATGTGGCCGCGAGCGGCCTGCGGGAGCCGGTCGAGCGATTCGAACCCGGCTGGCGTCCCGGGCTCTCGTGGTGGCTGAAGGATCCCGCCGGGCACTGGCATATGGCGATGCCGGCCAACTACCTAACCCGCAGCCCCGACACGGGCGTGCTCGCGCTGCGCCTGACGCCGCCGCTGGCGACCTATCCGGACACGATCGAGGTCGTGGTGACGGGAACATCGGCCCGGCTCCGCGCGGTCGTGCCGGTACCCGGCGCACCGGCACCCGGACCGGGCCGCCGGAGTGGCCGGGAAGGGGGACACTGAGGGCATGAACCGCGAGGGCGCGGAAACCTACCTGCGGCTGATGGCCGAGGCCGAGCTGCGTGGGCCGATGGCGCCTGTTCGCCGGCAGCCGTGGGCCGGCCCAGGTGGCAGCATCGCCAGGCTGGCCGCGGTCGCGCAGGCCCTGACCGCCGTGCGCGCGATCGACCATGAGACCGTCGAGGACATCCTGGCCGACTTCGACCTCGCCGTGAGCGTCAGGCAACGCGCGGACCGGCCCGCGCCGAACCCGCTTGGCGCGGCGGGACCGCGGCCCGGGCGGCTGCTGTTCCCACCACCAGGGATGCTCGCCAGGAGGAGCATGGCGGCGGTCCTGTCGTCGCGGGAACCGGCGTCCGCGCCGCAGCCGGGGCCGGGGTCGGGCGGACCTGACCGGCTGGTGCCGGTCGGGCTGACGGTCCCGTACCGCGACGAGAGTCTGAGCGGCGAGATGTTCCTCATGGCGTTCGCGCACACCGCCGCCGGCGCGCGGTTCACCATGGTGTGGCAGACCCACAGCAGATACGACCCGGACCAGGGCCCGGTCCATCCCGGCGTTCTTCCCTTTGGGCGGTTCACGGTCACCGACAACCGGGGCGGCCGCTACCAACTGCACCTCGCCCGCAGCCGCGGACCCGAGTGGGCCGGCGACGTCAGCCTGCGTCCCGAACCACCTGATGACATCCGCTGGCTGGACATCTCGGCGCCCGACGGCCCCGTCGTCCGCATCGAGCTGGACCCGGGGGGCGCGGAACCGCCCGGCGGCACGGAAGCAGCCGGCGACGGCGCTGAGCTGCCGGTCACCGAGACCAAGCTCAGTCCCGGCGAGCACCTGCTGGTCATGCTGGCCGAGCGGCTGCTCACGGTGGCGCCGGAGTTCCCGCACGATCTGCGGATGCAGCTGGCCGCGATCTCGCCGGGACCGCTGCACACCATGGCGACCGGAATGGGCGACGTCATCGCGGCGCTCGAGGCCGCTGACGTCCTGTCGCCGCTCAGCCCGGTGCCCGGCCGGCTCGCCGCGGTGTGCGCCGGCATGCGGGTCAGCGGGCACGGGATCACCGCGCCGCCCGCACAGGACCTGCCGGAACCCTGGCTTAGCCTGCTCGCCCATTACCAGCGCAGGAAACCGGACACCGTGACGGTGCGCGACGGTTACGCGGCCGTGGCCGCCGCCCTGCCCGAGCTGGACGGCATCCGGCTGGCCCTGCTCAGCCTGCTCAACACCGACGGCGGCAGCTGGCTCCAGGTGCTGGCCCGGGGCCTGGAACCGGAAACCCCCAGGGGACCCTTCGGTATCGATGGTCACTTCCCACTATCGGTCTGGATCCGGGACAGCGGCGGCCGGTGGCATGCCTGCCGCCCGGCCGGCTCGCACCGCCACAACGGCGAGGACGTACTCAAGCTGCAGCTCGTGCCGCCGCTTACCCGGTCCACGGCCTGGATCGAGGTGCTGGCCGCCGGGCCGTCGGCACAGGTCCGCGTCCAGCTGCCGCTTCGCTGGGGGTATCTGCATTGACCATTACGCCGAACGATCCGTGGTACAGCTGCCTGCCAAGCTGCCAGACTCAGGTGCCGTGCGGCCAGGGCCGGCACACCGTCCGCTGGGAAGCCGGGCAGCTCCGGCTGCCCGAACATCCCGACGCCGAGGCCGAGCTCGTGCTGGCCGCCCTGGGCGGGGAGAAAGCCGGCTGCGTGGTGCTCGCCGAGGCGTGGGGACGGCACACCAGCGACCTGTCCGTGCTGGCCGTCGGCCCCCGCGGCCCGGCCGACGAGATCGTGGTCAGCTGGCAGGACGTCGAGGAGGCCGCGCAGGCGGGCCAGCGCGGCGGTGCGGCCGCCTTCAGCAGTAGCCTCCGGCGGCCCCGGCTGGCCGTCCCGCCGGCCGCCGCGGCCGGCCACAGCGCCCGGCAGCGGCAGATACAGCAGGAGATGGAGCGGGCCGCCGAACGCAGGAACGACATGCTGTCGCTGCTCGCGCTGGGCCACGGCTTCGCTGTCCGGCTGGCCGGGCAGGTGGCCGCGGCGCACGCCGACTCGGCCGACGCCACCGCCAGGCCCGCGCTGGTCGCCGCGATCACCGGCCGGCTCGCGCTGGTCGCCGAGCAATGGCTCGGGATCGATCCGGATCAGGTGCTCGTGTCACTGCACCACGGACCCGGGTGGGGCCGGGCGGAGCTGACCGGGAAGGAGCGCGGGCGGCGGCTGCGGGTCAGCCTGCCCGCGAGCTGGCTCGCCCGGGTATGGGCCTGCGGCCTGGCCCTGACCGGCAGGCACCTGGTCGTCGCGGTGGACCGCGCGGGCTGGCCCGACGCGCGGGTGCTGGCCCTGCGCGCGCCGGGAGCTGAGCCCGTCCTGCTTGACGTGCACGCCCGCCAGTCCGACGGCCCAGACGGTACGGCCGGTGCCCCACACTGGGAAGTGTGAGCGTGCCGCCTCCCGGGCTTAACGGGGCCCACGGGTCCAACCCGACGGTCGAGGCCCTCGGCGTCGCGGTGGCGGCCCGGGTGCCGGTCCTGCTCTGGGGCGCTCCCGGCACCGGCAAGACGTCGGCGATCCGCGCGATGGCGCAGGCCATGGGCCTGCCGTGCGAGACGGTGATCGCCTCGATCCGGGAGCCTTCCGACTTCGCCGGGTTGCCCATCGTGGTCGGCGACCAGGTCCGGTTCGCGCCGCCCGCGTGGGCACGGCGGCTGGCCGAGGCCGGGCACGGCCTGCTGTTCCTCGACGAGCTGTCCACCGCGCCGCCCGCCGTGCAGGCGGCCCTGCTCCGGGTGGTGCTTGAACGGGCCGTGGGCGACCTGACGCTGCCGGACGAGGTCGCCGTGGTGGCGGCGGCCAACCCGCCTGAGCAGGCCGCGGACGGCTGGGACCTGTCCGCGCCGCTGGCGAACCGGCTCTGCCACCTGGACTGGCGGACCGACCCGCGGGCGGTGGCCGACGGGCTGGCCGGCGGCTGGGCCGCCCCGGTGGTCCCGGCGCTGCCCGCAGGCTGGCAGACCACCGAAATCCTGTCCCGCGGCCTGGTCGCCGCGTTCCTGCACGTCCGGCCCGCGCTCGCGTGCGCTCCCCCGTCCGACGCGGCGTCGGCCGGACGGGGCTGGCCCTCCCCGCGGACCTGGGAGATGGCGGCCCGGCTGATGGCCGCCGCGGATGCCGCGGGTTTCGGGGACCGGGGCGACGAGACCCGTTCGGCCCTGGTCAGAGGAGCCGTCGGCGACGGGGCCGGGGTGGAGTTCCTGGCCTGGCTGATCGAGATGGACCTGCCCGATCCCGAGGAAGTGCTCGCCGACCCGGCCTCGTTCCGGCTGCCCGAACGCGGGGACCGGGCCTACGCCGCGCTCGCCGCGGTCGCCGCCGCGGTCGCCGCGGACCCGACCCCGGAACGCTGGACGGCGGGCTGGCAGGTGCTGGGCCTGGCCGCCGAGGCCGCCCCCGACGTCGCCGCGGTCGCCGCCCGCGTCCTAGCCCGATGCCGCCCGGAAGGCGCGGCCCTGCCCGCCCAGATCAAACTCTTCGCCCCCGTCCTCCGCGACGCCGGCCTCCTCCAGGCCTGACGCCCCGTGGCTGATCGCGGTATCGAAAACCTAGCGTCATCCAGGCTGTGGGCGGCGACGCGGTTTCCTTACCTGGCTAGTGGGGTGTTCGGGGCTCAGGTGATCGCCGAGCCGGATAGCGGGACCGTATCGGTGGACCAGAACTGGCGGCTGCGCGCGGACCCGGAGCTGACCGCGGCCTGGACCCCGGCGCAGCTGGGCAGCGTGCTGATCCACCACGTCTGCCACCTGCTGCGTACCCACGGCGAACGGGCCCAGGTAGCCGGGGTCGGCGACGACGAGGCCCGGACCTGGGTCCGCGCCGCCGACGCCGAGATCAACGACGACCTGGTGCCCGCCGGGCTCGACCTGCCCGGGCGGCCGGTGCTCCCCCAGGACCTCGGCGCCGACGACGGCCTGCTGGCGGAACAGTACTTCGAGGGCATTCGCGGGGACCGGCGGCCTCCCGCGGCGGGCGCGGAGGGTGGAGCTTGGGGAGATAGCCGCGTCCGTTCCGGTCAATCCGAATCGGGGGAAACGGCGGGACCGTGGCTTGACTGCGGAAGCGGCGCGGACGGGATGCCCCGGCCCGGGGAGCGCCCGGGCGGGCTGGCGGGCTGGCAGGCGGACCTGCTGCGGCGGCAGGTCGCGCAGGACGTCATCGCGCACGCCAAGCAGGCCGGGACCGTGCCGGCCGGGCTGCTGCGGTGGGCGGAGGAGATCCTGCACCCCAAGGTCGACTGGCGCAGGCTGCTCGCGGCCGAGCTGCGCCGGGCCGTCGCGCAGGTGGCCGGGGCCGTCGACTACTCCTACCGGCGGCCGTCCCGGCGTTCCGCCGTCGCGGGCGACGTGGTGCTCCCGGCGCTGCGGCGGCCGGTGCCCGAGGTCGCCGTGGTCTGCGACACCTCGGGCAGCATGAGCGAGGACCTGCTCGCGATGGTGCTGGCGGAGGTCGAAGGACTGCTGCGGGCCCTCGGGCTGGCCCGGCAGGTCCGCGTGCTCGCCTGCGACACCGCGGTCGCGCCCGCCCAGCGCGTCACCTCCGCCCGCCAGGTTCAGCTGATCGGCGGCGGCGGCACCGACATGGGCGCAGGGCTGTCCGCGGCGGTCGCGCTGCGGCCCCGCCCGGCCGTCACCGTCGTGCTCACCGACGGGTACACGCCCTGGCCGCCTCAGGCGCCGAAGGGGACCCGGGTCGTGGTCGGGCTGCTCGGCGCGGGCGCGCCGGACGCACCGCCGTGGGCCCGCGCCGTCCGGGTCGAGCCCGACTAGCGGGATCGTGTGTTATAGCTGCTCTCATGGGGTGTCCATGACGCACGATGATGGGCGGTTTCGTGCGGCGTGAGCGGAATGTCACCGGGAGGTGTCAGCATGTGGGCATGAGACCAGCGTTGAAGGCCGGGCTGCTGCCGTTGTGGCGGGACCGGGACACGATTCAGTTCGGGACCGATCCCCGGCGGGCGGTGGCGCTCGGCGGGCTCAGCGGGGTGGGCGCGGCCGCGGCGGTGATCAGCCTGCTGGACGGGAGCCGTGACCGGGAGGCCCTGATCGCCACGGCGGAGGCTTACGGCGTGCCGGCGGCAGCGGTCAACCGGGTGCTCGCGACGCTGGCGGCCGCGGGGGTGCTCGACGACTTCCCGGCCCGGCTGCACGCGGCGCTGCCGGACCAGCTGCGGGCGCGGCTCGCCCCGGAACTGGCCACCGCGTCGCTGGCCTACGGCGACGGGGACGGCGGGGCGCGGACCCTGGCGCGCAGGCGGGCCGCCTTCGTCCGGGTGCACGGCGCGGGCCGGACCGGCGCCTGCGTGGCCAGCCTGCTCGCCGCCTCCGGGGTGGGGCACGTCAGCTGCACCGACCCGGAGCCCGCCGGGCCCGCGGATCTTGCGCCCGCCGGGCTGATCCGGGCGGACCTGGGCGCACCCCGGCAGGACGGGGCCGCGCGCGCCATCTCCCGGGCGGCGCCTGAAGTCAGGACCCGCGACGACGGCGCCGTGCCTGACCTGGTGGTCCTGACCGAGCTGACGTTGCCTGACCTGATCGAGGGGCTAATGCGGGACCGCGTCCCGCACCTGGCGCTGCGGGCCGCCGAGGCGATCGGGGTGGTCGGGCCGCTGGTGCAGCCGGGCCGTTCGGCGTGCTTGCGGTGCGTGGACCTGCGTAAGGCGCACGGTGATCCGCAATGGCCGAAGATCTTGGCCCAGTCGACCTTCACCAGGGCCCAGCCGCAGGCGTGCGACACCGTGCTCGCCGCGATGACCGCGGCCGTGACGTCCGCGCAGGCGCTCGCGTTCATCGACCACCCCGGGGTACTTGGGTCGCGGCCAGCGACAGCGGACGGGACGCTTGAGGTCGTGCTGCCCGACTGGCAGTGGCGGCGCCGGACGTGGGCGCCGCACCCGGCGTGCGGGTGCGGCGCCTTCCCGGCCCCGGCCGGTACCATCCGCTCCATGACGTGCGGGACAATGTCAGAGTGAATGATGTCCCTCAAAATCCCGTCACCCGGGCCGCCAAGATGGCCAGGTTGCCGATCGGGCTGGCGGGCCGCACGGCCCTCGGGTTCGGGAAGCGGATCGGCGGGCGGCCGGCCGAGATCGTGGCCCAGGAAATACAGCAGCGCACCGCCGACCAGATCTTCCGGGTCCTCGGCGAGCTCAAGGGCGGCGCCATGAAGCTGGGCCAGGCGCTGTCCATCTTCGAGGCGGCGCTGCCGCCCGAGCTGGCCGGACCGTACCGGGCCACGCTGACCAAGTTGCAGGAATCCGCGCCGCCGCTGCCCGCCCGCACCGTGCACCAGGTGCTGGCCGCCGATATGGGCGAGGGCTGGCGGGACAACTTCGCCGAATTCAGCGACACCCCGGCCGCCGCCGCGTCCATCGGCCAGGTGCACAAGGCGACCTGGCGCGACGGCCGGACGGTCGCGGTGAAGATCCAGTACCCCGGCGCGGGCCGGGCGCTGATCGGGGACTTCAACCAGCTGAGCCGGGCCGGGCGGCTGTTCGGCCTGCTGATGCCGGGGCTGGAGGTCAAGCCGCTGCTCGACGAGCTGCGCGACCGGGTCACCGAAGAGCTCAACTACCATCTCGAGGCGGCCTCCCAGCAGGCGTTCGCCGACGCCTACGCGGGCGACCCCGACATCTACGTGCCCGGGGTCATCACGGGCACGGACCACGTCCTGGTTACCGAGTGGATGGACGGCACGCCGCTGGCGAAGATCATCAGCGACGGTTCGAAGGAGGAGCGCGACCGGGCCGGCATCTTGCTGGTGCGGTTCCTGTTCTCCGGGCCCTCGCGGGCCGGCCTGCTGCACGCGGACCCGCACCCGGGGAACTTCCGGCTGCTGGACGACGGCCGGCTTGGCGTGCTCGACTTCGGCGCGGTCGACCACCTGCCGGACGGGCTGCCGCCGTTCTTCGGCCGGCTGCTGCGGATCATGCACGACGACGACGCCGACGTTCCGGCGGTGGAAGCTGAGCTGCGCGCGCACGGGTTCCTGCGGCCCGGTATCGACGTGGACCTGGACGCGCTGCACGCCTTCCTGGCGCCGCTGGCCGAGCCGTCCAAGGTGGAGTGCTTCAAGTTCAGCCGGGAGTGGCTGCGCGAAGAGGCCACCCGCGTCACCGACCTGCGGGCGAGCAATATCACCCGCCGGTTCAACATCCCGCCGTCGTACGTGCTGATTCACCGGGTGTCCACCGCGGGCATCGGGGTGCTTTGCCAGCTGGAGTGCGAAGGGGAGTTCCGGGCCGAGGTGCTGAAGTGGATGCCGGGGTACTTCGATCCCGCCATCAGCTGAGCTCGGGGTCAGCGGCCCTGGAAGGTGGCTTTGCCCGGACCCTGCTCGAGCAGGGAGGTTATCCCGGCGGCCAGGTCACGGGTGGCGAAGATCTGGCCGGTTTCACGCGGGGTTATGGCGTCGGCGGCGGCCACGCCGTGGTCCCGGGCGGTCTGGAGCAGGCGCTTGCCGACGGCGGTGGCCGCGGTCGGGCCGGCGGCCAGCCGGGCGGCGAACGAGCGGGCCTGCTCGAGCAGGTCGGCCGGGGGCAGGATCCGGTTCACCACGCCCCACTGGTGCAGCTCGGCGGCCGGGTAGACGTCGCCGGTCATCACCAGCTCGGCGGCGCGGGCCACGCCGGCCCGGGCGACCAGCCGCTGCGTCCCGCCTCCGCCCGGGGTCAGGCCCACGGTCGCCTCGACCAGGCCGAACGACGCGTCCTGCCCGGCCCACATCAGGTCGCAGCCCAGGGTCAGCTCGAACCCGATGGTGAGGTTCAGCGCGTGCACCACCGCGATCGTGGGCACCGGCAGCCGCTCCAGGGTCTGCACCAGGGCCAGGAACCGGGCCATCAGGGCCGCACCCTGGGCCGGGCCCAGATCCTGGAACTCGTGCACGTCCACCCCGGCGCAGAACACCTTGCCCTCGGCGCGGAGCAGCACCGCACGTGCCCAACGGGGTTCCGGGGGGATGGGTTCTCCCGGCAGCGCCGGGTTCCTGGGCGTTGTCCCCCCGGGCCAGCACTGCGCGATTATCTCGTCGACGGCGTTTTCCAGATCGGTCACGAGCTGGGCGTCGAACAGGTTGAGCGGGGGCGCCGAGATGACCAGCTCGGCCACGTCACCGGTCCGGGTCACGTACGCCTTGGGCATGGCGGTCCTTTCCGGTCGCACGCAGGTGAGCTAGGGGTGAAAGCATCGCTCGTTCGGCTTAATGATCTCCCAAGCCGGTGACGTCGCGGGCGATAATTGCTGGACGGCGCCGGAGTGGACGAGTCTGGCCAGGCTGGTGCGGGAGCGGACGCCGCGGGATGATGCTGACGCCCGCGACGCGGCGGCTCACGATCGAGGCGACGGTCAGGCTCTATCGTTCGGTCAGCCATCCTCGTTGGACACGATCGGAAACCGTCGAACTGTACTTAATATCAACAAAAGGGGCGCGTCCGGGAGCCGCCGCTGCCGAATATTGCCGGCATGGTGGCACATCGTGCCGGCAGGAGCCCCCGGTCAGCGCTGCGGCAGGTCGAGCCACTTGTCGACGACCGCCGGCTGCCATCCGGCCAGCCGGTCCAGCAGCCGGCCCGGCTCCGAGTCCATGATCACCAGGTCCCGGTGGCCGGGCCGCAGGAACCGCTGCCGGGTCGCCGCCTCGAGCAGGTCGCGCAGCGGGGCGAAGAACCCGGCCACGTCCAGCACGCCGCACGGCTTGGCGTGGATGCCCAGCTGGGTCCATGTCAGCGCCTCGAAGAACTCGTCCAGGGTGCCGAACCCGCCGGGCAGCATGACGAACCCGCCGGCCAGGTCGGCCATCGCCTCCTTGCGCTCGTGCATGGTCTCCACGACCGCGAGGCTGGTCAGCCCGCGGTGGGCGAGTTCCTTGGCCTCAAGCGCCCGGGTGATCACGCCGTGCACCTCGCCGCCGCCGGCCAGGCACGCGTCGGCGACTACGCCCATCAGTCCGACATGGCCGCCGCCGTAGACCAGCCGGATGCCCCGCTCGGCCAGCAGCCGGCCGAGCGCGGCGGCGGCCGCCGCGAAACCGGGATCGGCGCCCGGGCTGGACGCGCAGTAGACCGCTACCGAGGACAGACGGCCCGACCTCACCGGCTAACCGGCCGGCAGCTCGAACTGAACCCGGGCGATCTGCTCGGCCAGCGGCCCAAGCCGGGCCCGGTACCGGTTGTGCGCGGCGTCCAGGTCGTAGGCCCGGTAGGACGCCACGTCGGTGAAGTCGGCGACGATCGCGAAGCTCCAGGTGCCGTCCCGGAGGCCGAGGTCGTCACCAAGCGTGTAGCTGACGGTGCCCGGGCAGTCCAGGCTCCGGAAGCCGTGCTGGATTTCCGCCACCTCCGCGGCGTCGGCCCCGGCCTTCAGCTTGACGAGAACGACGTTCCTGATCACAGCCTCATCCTAGGGAACCGAGACCAGGGGAATGCCGACGAGGGTCGTGAGCGTGGCGAAGTCGATGCCGAACAGGTCGCGGACCACGACGCCGCCGGGCTGGATTTCAAAGACCGCCAGGTCGGTGTAGACGCGGGAAACGCAGGCGAGCCCGGTGAGCGGATACGTGCACTGGGGCACCAGCTTGGAACGGCCGTCGCGGGACAGCAGCTTCATCATCACGAAGGTTTGCCTGGCCCCCGCGGCTAGGTCCATCGCTCCGCCGACGGCGGGGATGTCGCCAGGCCGCCCGGTGTGCCAGTTGGCCAGGTCGCCTTGGGCGGACACCTGGTAGGCGCCGAGCACGCAGATGTCCAGATGGCCGCCGCGCATCATCGCGAATGAATCGGCATGGTGGAAGTACGACGCACCCGGCAACTCGGTCACCGGCACCTTGCCCGCGTTGATCAGGTCGGGATCGATCTGGCCGCCCTCGGCCTCGGGGCCCATGCCGAGCATGCCGTTCTCGGTGTGCAGCATGACGCCGCGCTCCGGCGGCAGGTGGTTGGCGATCGACGTCGGCAGCCCGATGCCGAGGTTTACGAACGAGCCGGGCGGGATGTCCGCCGCGACGATACGGGCGAGGGCGCCGGAGTCGATACCGGTCAGCGCGCTCATGGTGTTTCCCCTGACAGGGCTAGGTCACGTTCAACGCGCACGATGCGGTCGACGTACAGGCAGGGGGTGATGACATGCTCGGGATCGAGCGCGCCGACCGGTACGATCTGGACCACCTGCACGATCGTGGTTCGCGCGGCGGCGGCCATGATCGGCCCGAAGTTGCGGGCGGTCTTGCGATAGACCAGGTTGCCCAGCTCGTCGGCCAGGTGCGCCGCGACCAGGGCGACGTCGCCGCGCAGCGGGTACTCCAGCAGGTAACCCTGACCGTCGATCATCCGGGTCTCCTTCCCCTCGGCCAGCGCAGTGCCGAAACCCGTCCGGGTGAAGAACGCCCCGATTCCCGCGCCCGCGGCACGAATCCGCTCGGCCAGGGTGCCCTGGGGCACCAGCTCGAGTTCGATCAGGCCGGCCCGCCAGGCCGCGTCGAAGTGCCAGGAGTCCGACTGGCGCGGGAACGAGCACACAACCTTGCGCACCCGTCCCTCCCGGATCAGCGCGGCCAGGCCGAACTCGCCGTTGCCCGCGTTGTTGCTCACCACGGTCAGGTCCCTGGCGCCGCCCTCCACCAGCGCCTCGATCAGCTGCACCGGCTGCCCGGCCGAACCGAAACCGCCGACTAGCACCGTCGCGCCGTCGCCGATGCCGGCGACCGCTTCCAGCGCGCTGTCGAGGATCTTGACCCTGCTCACAATGAACTCCCGACGTTGCTCGTTCTCGACAGCAGTAATGCTCATGCCGACAACGCTAGGAGCCGGCCCGCCGCAATAACGCGCTAGAGCGAGGGGGACGCCAGCGGAATCGGGAGCTTCCGTGCGGTCATGCCGGCCTCGATGGCCCCGACCACCGACTCGGCTACCTTCACCCTGGCCCACCGCTTGTCCTCGGCCTCAACCAGTACCCACGGCGCGGGTGCGTGATCAGTTCGGCCCAGCATCTCCTCCACGGCCGCCTCATACTTTCGCCGCTTCTCGCGATTCCGCCAGTCTTCGGCAGTCAGCTTCCAGGTCTTCAGCGGGTCGCGTTGCCGCGCCTTGAACCGCCTGAGCTGTTCCTCGGACGACAGGTGCATCCAAAACTTGACCATGATCATGCCTTCGTCGGCCAGCGTCCGCTCGAACTCGACGATCTCCCGGTAGGCGCGCCGCCACTGCTCCTCGGTGGCGAATCCTTCGACTCGTTCGACCAGGACGCGGCCGTACCAGGACCGGTCCAGCACCGCCA
>Ga0302235_10002089_pt1 | contig 14606 bp, 11 predicted proteins | sample II_Palsa_N3_3_FD_193577 | JGI IMG/M metagenome (GOLD analysis project Ga0302235, IMG submission 193577) | Peat permafrost microbial communities from Stordalen Mire near Abisko, Sweden - II_Palsa_N3_3 | ecosystem: Environmental > Terrestrial > Soil > Palsa > Peat permafrost | place: Sweden... | reverse complement strand
CGCTGGTCTACCGCGCCGGGCTGGTGCACGACCTCGGGCGGGTAGCCGTCCCGGCCGGCGTCTGGGAGCGGCCGGGCCCGCTGCGTCCCGAAGACTGGGAGCTGGTGCGGCTGCATCCGTATCACACGGGGCGGATCCTGGCGCGCTCGCCGGTGCTGGCGCCGCTGGGCCTGATAGCCAGCCGTCATCACGAGCGCGCCGACGGCTCCGGTTACCCGGCCGGGGTCCGCGCGGCCGAGCTGGAGGGCGCTGCCTGCCTGCTCGCCGCGGCCGACGTGCTGCACGCGCTCGGCGAGCCGCGGCCGCATCGCCCCGCCGTCGACCTGCCGCAGGCCGCCCGCATCCTGTCCGGCCTGCCGCTGGACCGTGACGCGGTCCGGGCGGTTCTCGATGCCGCCGGCGCACCCCCGGCCGCGTTGCCGCCGCTGCCGGCCGGCCTCACCGAGCGCGAGCTGGAGATCCTCCGCCAGCTTGCGGCCGGCCGTACCAAGCGCGAGATCGCCGCCGAGCTGGTGATCTCGCCGTCGACCGTACACACGCACACAGTTCACATCTACGCCAAATGCGCAGTCTCGACCCGGGCGGGGCTGGCCATGTTCGCCATGCGGCACGGTCTCGCGGCCAGGACTGGCTAGGCCGGGGGGAAAGATCGACTGAACAGTCGATAGCCCAGGCGGCACGATCTCCCTACCGTTGCTTCCAAGCAACCGCAAAGGAGTACCGCAGTGAGCCAGCAGGAAAACCTCAGGATCGTCCAGGAGATCTACGACGCGGTCGGGCGCGCCGACGTCGCAGCGATCCTCGACCGCGTCACCGACAACGTCGACTGGTCAGCCGAGGCGGCCAGTCACGCCGCGCCGTGGTACGGGCCGCGAACCGGCAAAGAGGGAGTCGCGAGCTTCTTCGCTGATCTGGCCGACAGCATCGAGATCACAGAGTTCACCCCGCACAGCTTCGCCGCCGGGCAGGACGATGTCCACCTGCTGGTCCGATGGACGTTCCGGTCGATTATCACCGGCCAGCAGGCATCGATGACCATGCACCACTACTGGCGCATCCGCGACGGAAAGATCGACCACTTCCGCGGCAGCGAAGACACCCAGCAGACCGCCCGGGTCCTGACCCCAGACCTGATGCCGACCCGGAATTCATAACGGCACCGGCTCAGCGTCCGGCGTAAGGGAGCTTGTCAGATGGTCGGCGCTTGGTCCGCGGTGTCCGGCTGGGTGAGGGCGTCGAGCATCTCACCGAGGTGCTCGTAGATCCCCAGATGGCCCTCGCCCTCGCGCCAGACGAGGCGCGCCCGCGGCAGATTCTGGGACAGCCACAATCCGTGGGCGGGCGGTGCGAAGCGGTCGTCGCGGCCGTACCACAAAAGGACCGGGCACTGGACCGCGCTCAGGTCGATGTCCCAATCACCGATCCAGGAGACGTTGTCCCAGCCGCCGCCGCTGGTTCCCTGGCGCAACGCCTCGTGCATCGTGCCGGCGAACGCCGCGGCAAACCGCTGATCGGCCAGCAATTCACTGTCGCGGGTGGACAGCAGATCCACGAATGCCGACGCCACGCCGGAGCCGCCGGACACGCGGGCCAGCCTCGCCAGCGGCTCGAAACCGGCGGCGAACGCGTCTGCGGCGGCGGCCCGGTCATCTGCCAGCAACGACACCGCGGCGCGGTCGTTGTCATCGAGGCCATCCAGTGCGCCAGGTACCAGCTGGAACGGCCCGGCGCCCGAGGCGATCCCCACCCGGCTGACCCGGCCGCCCGGGCCCGCGGCGGCCGCCAGCGCCCCGGGCCCCCCGCCGGACATGCCGAGCGTGGCGAACCGTGCCACGCCCAGACCGTCGGCGACCGCATGCGCATCGGCGGCGATCGAGGCAAGCCCGAACGGCGCAGGCGTGGAACCGCCGTACCCAGGCCGGTCGAAAGACACCAGCCGGACACCGCGATCGGCGGCGATCTGCTCACCAAAGGAAAGGTCCAGCCGGGAACCCGGGGTCCCGTGGAAATACATCACCACGCCGCCGCCGGGGTTCCCCGCGTCACGGACCCGCAGCACCCTACCGCCGCGGCTTATCTCAGTCTCACGCATCCGATGACCATACAGTGGTGTCAGTCCTGGCGCAGCAGGGCTTGAGTTCGCGCGGTGTCCTCGGTGCCGCGGTAGAAGCAGATCTTGCCATCACGGAAACGCCACCAGTGATGAATGTCCATCGCGGTGGACTTTCCCGTCACTGGGGCTGTCGCGGCCCAGTGCGTCACCACCATGACGTCAGTCTCGTTCGACGTGAACGACAGCGGTGTGAACTCGGTGATCTGCAATGTTTCGCCCAACGCCTTGAAGAAGTTGGGCACCTCGCCTTTGCCCCGGTGAATCCCGTGCCAGGGCGCGATATCGCTTTCCGGGCACGACGCCCAGTCGACGTCGTCGGTGAGCTGGCCGAGGATGAAATCGATGTCGCCGCGGCCGAATGCTGCGTAGATGTTCTGGACGGTCTCGATCTTGAGGTCAGTCATGGCGGGCCCTCCTGCGGGTCGTCGTTTCGCCGATGCTCGCATCCGGCTCCGCGCCGCACATCCCGGAAACTATGTACTCAGCTGACGAGCCCCTGCCGGTGGGCCCAGGCCGTCGCCTCGGCCCGGTTCCTGACACTGATCTTGAGGAAGATGTTGGCCACGTGACGCTCGACGGTGTGCACGCTGACCTCAAGGACGACCGCCATCTCGGAGTTCGACTGGCCTGAGGCCAGCAGGTTCAAGATCTCGGCCTGGCGCCGGCTCAGCCGGACTGTGGCCGCGTCGCGGCCGAGGCCGGTGAGCGGGTCGCCCAGCCCGCCGGCGCCCCACAGGCGATGCAACCGCCGCGCCGTCGCGGCGGACCGGGCGGCGTCGCGGCGCCGGCCGAGCAGCCACTCCAGGCGTGCGATGTGCCAGGCAGCTGCCCCCCAGCCCGACGGCACGCCCTGGATCAGGTTCCGCGGCGCGTACGGCGCGAGTTCGTCCAGGATCGGCCGGGCCATGTCGGCGGCACGGCAGGTCACCGCGGCCTCGGCGAGGATGGCCAGGCTGGCCAGGTATAGCGAGTCTCGTGGCAGCGCGGCGAATCCGCCGGCCACGAGCACCTCGATGCCGCGGGACGCGTCGGCGTTCCGCCCAGCCGCAGCGTCCGCCAGGGCGTGCAGGCAGCGCAGGGTGACCAGCCCGGGGAAGCGCTCCTGCGCCTCGATGATGTCGTCTTCAAGTTCGGCCAGCCTGCCCGTGGCCCAGTAGAGCCGCCCCAGCTGCCCGATCCGGTAGGCGTCTGCCGCTGGCTGGCCGAGCCGCCGCCCGAGCGCCGCGGCGTCGTGAGCCAGTTCCTCAGCCTCGGCATCCCGCCCGGCGAAACCGGCCAGCAGACCGCGGTAGATCAGCACCCACCAGCGCTGCAACGGGTTGCGGCGGGTCTCGGCGATCGCGGCCATCTGCTCGACATCAGCCTTCACCTGGTCGAGCGCTCCGATCTGGTAACGGTCCGGCACCAGCCACTGATGGGCGCGGAACCGCAAGTCCTGGTCCCCCAGGCGAGTAGCGATATCGAGCACCGCCAGCCCCGCCGACAGCCGCTCGTCCAGGAAGTCAGGGCCACGCAGGGTGAACTGCCGGGCGATCAGGGCCGCGCCGAGCGCCTCGGTGTCGCCCGCCCGCTCGGCGAGAGCCACCGCCGCCGAGCTCGCCCGGCGGCTCTCGGCCTGGCCATCTGGCTGCCAGTAGGTCGCGATGGCCCGCCGGGCGGTGAGCTGAGCCCGCAGCCCGGGCGGGACGCCGGGGTGGCCAAGCGCGCGGTCGAGCAACGCGACCAGCCGGTGGTCGGCCGTCACCTCGGCGACCGTGTCCCCGGCCGCCAGGACACTTGCCGCCAGCGTGGTCCCGTCACCGGTGTTGGCGGCTTCAACGGCGGCCGTTTCGAAATGTGCCCGCGCCTCATCGACCTGGCCGGCGAGCAGGAGACTGCGGCCGAGCCGCATTTCCAGGCCCGCGTCCAGGCGCTCCCCCCGCCGGGTGAGGGTGATCGCCGTCCGCCACCACGTTGCCGCGTCTTCCCAGGCCAGCAGCCGGTCGGCCGCCTCGGCGGCCGAGCGCGCGGCGACGGCCGCGACCTCGTCACTCACACCGGGCCGGGCCTGCACTGCGTGGTGAGCCAGGTCGGAGGGCTGTCCCCAGCCGGTGTCGCGAAGGGCGGCAAAGACACGAGCATGCAGGTCAGCGCGCCGGGACGGGGCAAGTTGTTCCTCCACCGCATCCCGGATGAGCGCGTGGACGAAACGGTAGGCGCCCGCGCGTGAACCCTCCGGGCAAATCAGCCGCGCGTTAACCGCGGGGTCAAGGGCCACAACGGCATCGGCCGGGCTGGTCCGCAAGGCGGCGGCGAGCGGCGGGTATTCGAAATCGCGGCCCAGGACCGCCGCCACCTCGAGCGCCTGCCGGCAGGAGGGCGGCAGCGGTGCCAGACGTTCCCGGATCACCTCCCGCACGCTGCGCAACGGCGCATCGGGCCGCGACCCGGCGGTGAACAGCTGGATGCTCTCGGCGATGAACAGCGGGTTTCCGCCGGTCCGCGCGTGCAGATCGCCCGCGTCGACGCCTTCGACACCCACGGTGCGAAGCCATTGCCCGACATCGTCCCGGCTCAATCCGGTGAGCTCACAACGGCGGCTGCCGGGCCCGCGGGCCAGGCCGGCGATAACACTGGCTGTCAGCGAGACCGGCGGCACCTCGGTATCGCGGTAGGCGATGACCATCCCCACCGGCGCCGGCCACAGTGCCTCGCTGAGATAAGCGAGAAGCCGCAGCGAGGCCTCATCGGCACGATGCAGATCATCGATGACCACCACGTGCGGGCCGTTTCCCGCCGACTCCCGGAGCGCCTGCGTGATCCGCTCATAGAGGCGGAACCGGGCAGCGGCACCCTCAGCTACATCAACGGGGATCGCCGTCTCACCCAGCTGGCGCAATACCGGCATCCACGGCCAGAGCGGCGGCGCGCCTTCGCTTTCCCGGCAAGCCCCCCACGACACCATCGCGCCCGTGACCCGCTCAGCGGCTTCCCGCGCCAGCCGGGTCTTGCCGACACCCGGCTCCCCGGCAAGCAGAACGACGCCGCCGGCCCCGGCGGCAGTCTGTGCCACCAGCGCGTCGAGAACGGCAAGTTCAGCGTGCCTGCCTACCAGCACGCTCGCCGCGGGGGGACCCACGACGACACTGTAATACCGGCCAGCGCGATGCGGAATGAATGCTGCACGGCCGGCCTTAGCCGGGCAGCGGGCGTCGGGTCTCCCCCGGGGGCACGATCTTGCCTGGCTCGATCTCCTCCGAGGGTTTCACCTCGGTGGCCGGAGCCCCCTCGTCCAGCCTGCCGGAGCCCGCCGCCCGCGAGATGGCATCGCCGCCGCGGCCGCGCAGCGCCCGGGCACAGCCGACGGCGATCAGCGCACCGGCGATCGGCCCCGCGAGATACACCCAGTAGCTGGTCCAGTCACCGCTGACCAGGGCGGGACCGAAGGAACGGGCGGGGTTCATCGAGACGCCGCTGACCGGAGCTGCCCACAGGCCGGCCAGCGCGATGTAGCCGCCGACGCCGAGCGCGGCGATCGCGCCGACGTTCTGCGCGGCCGATGCGGTGCCCAGGATCACGCTGACCAGCAGCGCGGTGAGCACGATCTCCATGAGCAGGGCCTGCCAGCTCGCATACCCCGGGCCCGGTAGCGTCGCCCCCAGATGCCGCGTGTTCCCGAACACCAGGCGCAGAAACAGGCAGGCCAGCGTCGCGCCGATGAGCTGGATGACGACGTAGCCCGGGACGCGCTTCCACGGGAAGTCCCGCCGCAGCGCGAAGGCCAGCGACACGGCCGGGTTCAGGTGCGCGCCGGAGACCGCGCCCATGAACAAGATGATCGCCGTCACCATCAGGCCCGGGGCGACGACCGCCGCGGCCAGGCTGATCTGCCCCTTCGCGTGCAGAAGCCCGCCGCCCGCGGCGACCAGGACCAGCGCGAAGGTGCCCAGCAACTCCGAGAACAGCCGCCGCCATTCCTGGCTCGGGTCGTCGAAGTCCTGACGGTTCCCGAACTCAAGCAAGAGCACGTGGTGCGTGCGCGGGAAGGCCGGCCCCATTTCCGCCGGGTCGATCTTCCGGGCCCTTGCGTCGCTCATAGCCCCCCACCTCCCCTGCGGCACCATATGCCGCCGAACCATCCTTGCAGCTCTCAGGGACGTTGTCGGTCATGGCCCGGCTGGGTCGCGGCCCGGGCTAGGTAGCTCTCCACGAGGGCGTCGGTGAACTGGGGCGCGGATGCTAGGTCGGGCCCGCGCCGAGGTAGCGCAGCACCGCGAGCACTCGCCGGTGGCCGACGTCGCCCGGGTGCAGGCCCAGCTTGGCGAAGATCGAGTTGATGTGCTTGCTCACCGCGCTGTCGGTGATCACCAGGGCCGAGCCGATCTCGGCGTTGGAACGGCCCTCGGCCATCATGGCCAGCACATCACGTTCCCGCTGTGTCAAGGCGTCCAGGGGATCGCCGCCCCGGCGCACCAGCAGCTGGGCCACCACCTCCGGGTCAAGCGCGGTGCCGCCCGCCGTTACCCGGCGCAGCGCGTCGAGGAACTCGGCCACGTCGGCCACCCGGTCCTTCAGCAGGTAGCCGACACCGCGGGTGTTGGCCGACAGCAGGTCGGCGGCGTACCGCTCCTCGACGTACTGCGACAGCACCAGGATCGCGATGTCGGGCCACTGGCTGCGGATGACCAGCGCGGCGCGGATGCCCTCGTCGGTGTGGCTCGGCGGCATCCGGACGTCGGCGATCACCACGTCGGGCTGTTCACGCTCCACCGCGGCGAGCAGCCCGGAGGCTTCGCCGGCGGTGGCCGCGACCTCGAACCCGGCGCTCTCGAGCAGCTTGGTCAGGCCGGCCAGCAGCAGCACCGAGTCCTCGGCGATCACCACCCGGGGGCGACTGGGACCCGCCGTCCCCGGCTCGCTCGTCACGGGGCCCACGCTATGGCACCGGGCGGTCGGGGTGGGCATCCGGCACACCGCCGGCTCGTCACTCGGCGCGCAGCGCGGTGGCGGGCCGGGCCCGGGCCGCCCAGCCCGCGGGTAGCAGCGCCCCGGCGGCCGCGATAGCTAGCGCGGCCAGGGACAGCAGTGCAAGCCGGGACGGCGGGAACACCTGGGTGAAGCTGGCCGGGATGCCGGTGTGCGCGGTACCCGCCATGGCACCGATGGTGGCCGTGTTCAACGCGACCGCGGCGGGTGCCGCGATCACCGCGGCGATCACGGCGGGACCGGCGATCCAGCACACCACCATGGTGAGCATCTGACCGGGCCGCATGCCGAGCGCCTTGAAGATCCCGAGGTCGTGCACCCGGTCCCGGGTGGTCATCAGTACTGTGTTGAGGACGCCGAGGCCCGCGGCGACCGCGACCATGAGCGCCAGCAGGCCGATCAGCGCGCTGGCGATCTGGTAGAACTGGCCGCCGTCCGGGCCGGTGGCCCCCCAGGGGCTACCCGAGCCCAGCCGTGCGTTCACCGCCTGGATGTAGGCGGAGACGCTGGTGCCTGGCCGCAGCCCCACGTAGTACTCCTGCAGGTTCGCGGTCGTGGCCAGGCCGGGCAGCGTCTGGACGCTGCCGAAGAGCGTGGGCTGGTGCGACGGATGGAACACCTCTCCGGCGATCCGCACGGTGACCGGGTGGGTGCCGATCATCACCGTCGCGTTGTCGCCGACGGCCAGGCCGCTCTGGGTCAGGAACGCGGTGTTGACGTCCACCTCTCCCGGCGCGTCGTACCAGTGCCCGGCGATGACGCCGTAGCCGATCCAGGAGGCGTCGCCGCCGAACGCCTGGGCGTTGACGCCCTGCGCGATGCCGGGCAGCTTGACCTGGTCTAGGTACACCGCCACGTCGTACCGGGTACCCGGCTGGGCGCGCAGCGCGGCGGTCACCGCCGCGTCCTGGGCCCCGTCAGGGAACTGCTGCGGGCCGGCCCCCGGGCCGAACTGCTGGATCTGCACCGGCACCGCGGCGGAAAGGGTCTGGCTGGCCGCGGCGCGGCTTAGCGAGGAATGCAGCCCGAACGCGAAGATCACCGCGGTCGCCCCGAACGCGATGGCCGCCAGCGACACGAGGGTGCGAGCGGGCCGGGCGAACGGCGCCGCCAGGCCCAGGCCGATCGGCCGCGGCAGTCCCAGCCGGTTGGCGAGCCGGTGCGCGGCGTACCCGCGGCCGGCCCGGGGAGCGCGGCCGGCGGCGATCGCCTCCGCGGCGGATAGCCGTCCCGCGCGCAGTGCGGAACCGAAGGCGGCCAGTGCCGTCAGCGCGAGCATCCCGACCGGGGCGGCCACCGAGGCCCACCACGGCACCTGCTGGCTGCCGACGCCGTAGGCGGCGGACGACTGGTGCAGCACCGAGACCGCCAGCAGGTTGCCTACCACCACCCCGGCCAGGCAACCAGCCAGGGCCGGCCCGCCGACCCGGCTCAGGTACGCGACCACGACCTGGGCCGGGGTCAGGCCGATGCTCTTGAGCACGCCGATCCGGCGGTATCCGGCCACGACCGCGCCGCTGACCACGTTGCCGACGATGAGCACCGCCATCACCAGGCCGATCAGCGCGAACGCGACCACGAACGGCTCCATGATCGCCCCGTTGCCGGTCTCCGCGTCCTGTGCGGCGAGCCAGGAGCCCGCGCCGGCCACCGCGCCCGGCGGCAGCGCCCTGGTGACCGCGGCCACGTCGGCGCGGACCTGGGCGTAGCTGCCGGCGCTGGTGAACCGGTACAGCATCTGCGCGCTGGGCGGCGTGCCCGGCCCGCGGAGGCGGGCGATCTCGCCGGGGGTGACCCAGCCGTCGGCCGTGTTCGTGATCGAGTTGGCGAAACCGACGACGGTAAGGGCAGGAGCTCCCGGTACCCCTGTGACCGAGAGAGTGCTGCCCAGCTGCGCCCCGCCTCCCTGACCTAGCCCGACCCCTTGGCCTCCCTGACCGGGGCCCGGGCTGGCGTCCAGAACCACCTGGCCGGGGCCGTCTGGCCAGTGCCCGGCGTTCAGCACCAGATCGTCGAGCGCTCCCCCGGGCGAGGCGCGTCCGGCCAGCACGAGCTGTCCGAACGGCTGGCCGCCGGCCTGCACCTGGACCGTGGCCTCGCCGAACGGCCCGGCCGCCGCGGTGACCCCGCCGAGAGTCTTAGTGGCGGCTAGCTCCGCCGAACTGGCCCGCGCCGCGTTCACGGTGACGGTCACGTCCGCGCCGCGCTGGGCGGCGAAAGCGCGGGCGAAGGGGGCGTTGCTGGCCGCCAGCAGCGCGAAGGCGAGGGTGGCCGATGCGGTGGAGACCACCAGCACCATGCCGATCACGACCGCCTGCACCTTGTGCCGCAACAGCCCGCCGGTGGCGGTCCTGATTGGTCCGAGCCAGCTCACGCCGGCACTCCCACACCCACGCCGGCCAGCTGGCCGTCCACGAGCCGTACCGTGCGGGCGGCATACCGCCCGGCCAGGGCCGGGTCGTGGGTGACCAGCACCAGCGTCTGCCCGCCCTCGTTGAGCTGCCGCAGCAGCGTGCCGATCTCCTGGCCGGTGGCGGTATCCAGCGCCCCGGTCGGCTCGTCGGCCAGCAGCAGCTCCGGGGAGTTCACCAGTGCGCGGGCGATCGCCACCCGCTGCCGCTCTCCTCCCGACAGCCGTGCCGGGTAGGCGTTTTTGTGCTGATCGATGCCCATCCGCGCCAGCAGCTCGCCGGCCCGCGCCCGCGCCTGCTTGCGCGAGGCGCCCGCCAGCTGGGCAGGGAGCAGCACGTTGTCTTCCACGGTGAGGTCATCCAGCAGGTTGAAGAACTGGAAGATGATCCCGACGTGCCGGGCCCGGAACCGGGCCAGCGCGCTCTCGCCCAGGGCGTCGAGCCGCCGCCCCGCCACGGTGACCGTGCCGGCGGTGGGCCGGTCAAGACCGGCGATGAGGTTGAGCAACGTGGATTTCCCGCTGCCCGACGGGCCCATGATGGCCACCACCTCCCCGGTGGCCACGCTCATGCTGACATCCGCCAGCGCGGGCGGGCCGGCCTGGTAGGTCTTGGTCACGCCGTCGAGGCGGATCACGTCGCCGTCGACGCAAGGCACACTCTGCTGTCTCATTCGGGATCCTCTCCAGTACGGAACGGGCCGACCGGGTCTGCTTGGCTCGGGGACCCGGCAGGCTCGGCCGGCCAGGCCAAGCATGGCGCGTCCGGATGGCCGGGCGCACTGGCCCAGGCGCCCGAATCCGGGGTGCAGCTAGCACCACCCCCGATCGTGAACCCAGCTAGATGGGCAGGCCCGGCCCGCACGCGTACCGTGGGGTCATGGCCACCTCCGTTCCGCATCGCGGCGCGCCGACCCCGCGGTACCGCCGCGTCCCGTGGTCGCCGCGGGCCTGGAGCCAGGCCCTGTACCTGGTGGGGAGCATCCCGGCGCAGCTCATCGTGCTGCTGATCGTGTTGGTCCCGTGGTGGTGGCTGCGACACAGGAACGGGGAGGATCCCCGGTCGCTCGTACTGTTCGTAGTACTGCTCGGCCTGGCGGTCCTGTTCTTCGCCGTGCCGGCGCTTACTGCGATCCAGCGGCACCGGCTGCGCGCCACCGCTGGGGTGCTGATATCGCCGCAGCCGGCCATACCGAACCGGCTGAGCCCGCAGGGGATCGCCGCCGCGGCCCGCTCGCAGGCCACCTGGCGCCAGCTCGGTTATCACCTGCTGGCCGGCCCGGCCCTGGCCGCGGCGGCCCTCACCGTCTTCGGGGTGTGGCTGGCGGGCATCCTGTACACGTTTGTGTACGTCTATGCCTGGACGCTGCCTGCGGGGAGCCTGCTCCGGCACGACCAGTCGGCGTCGCTAGCCAGACACCTCGCACCCATCTCCCACTTCCCGGTCGACGTCTTCCTGACCGTCGGCGGGATCGCGCTGCTGGCGGCCGCGCCGTGGCTCACCGCCGCGGTCGGGGCGCTGGACGCCAGGGCCGCCCAGGCGTTGCTGGGCCCGAGCCGCGCCGAGGAGCTGGAACACCGGGTGGAACGCCTGGCCGAGACCCGGGCCGGGGTGGTCGACGCCGCCGACGCCGAGCGGCGGCGGCTGGAGCGGGACCTGCACGACGGCACCCAGCAGCGGCTGGTCTCGCTCGCGATGCGGCTGGGCATGGCCCGGGCCGAACACCCCGACGCGGCGCAGGCGAACCAGGTCATCGCCGAGGCACACGAGGAGACCAAGGCCGCCCTGCTCGAGCTCCGCCAGCTGGTCCGCGGCCTGCACCCGGCCGTGCTCGAGGACCGCGGCCTGGACGCGGCGCTGTCCGGGGTGGCGGCGCGGCTGCCGATCCCGGTCCGGCTGACCGTGGACGTGCCCCGCCGGCCGTCGCCCACGGTAGAGGCGGTCGCCTACTTCGTCGTGTCAGAGGGCCTCACCAACATCGCCAAGCACGCCCAGGCGAGCCAGGCGGAGGTGTTCGTGCAGCGGGCCAGCGACCGGCTGCACATCATCGTCAGCGACGACGGCGTGGGCGGCGCCGACCCGGCCCGCGGCACCGGCCTGGCCGGCCTGGCCAAGCGCGCCGCGTCGGTCGACGGAACCTTCGAGATCGCCAGCCCGCCCGGCGGACCGACCCTGCTCACGGTGGACCTGCCATGCACGCGGTAGCCACCCCCGGCCGGTGGATCTGGCGCGCGAGCGGCCTGATCACCACGGCGGTCCTCGTCCTCGTCGGTGCCCACCTCATCACCAGAGCCGGGCAGCCCGAGTACGCACAGCCGCAAGCCACCGTGATCCGGACGGTGACGATGCAGCAGCCGGTCACCGGCCTGACCGTGCAAAGCTACGGTGCACCGGTCCAGATCACGGCACGACCTGGCCGGGTCCAGATCACGGAAACCATCATGTACGACTCGCAGGCCGGCGGGGCGCCGACGGTGGCGCACGCGGTGCCCACAGCCCTCAGCGCCTCGCCCTCGGCGCCCGCAGTGCCCTCGGTACCCGGCGGTGCCCTCAGCGGTGTGCCCGCGGTGGTGCAGTCGGTGTCCGGCGGCCGCCTCAGCGTGAGCGATCCCGCGTGTGCCGACTCGGACTGCAGCATCAGCTTCGCGGTGACTGTGCCCTCGGACGTCACCGCCACCGTGAGCACCGACGGTGGCTCGGTGAGCGTGTCCGGGATCGCCGGGGCGAACCTGGACTCGGGGGGCGGGCCGGTGCGCGCCAGGAAGATCGGCGGGCCGCTTACCGTCGATACCAACGGCGGGTCGCTGCAGCTGGACGGCCTGGCCGGCCCGCTGAGCGCCGACACCGGCGGCGGGCCCCTGACCGCCCAGGGCGTCACCTCCGCGTCCGCCACGGTCAGCACGGGAGGCGGGAACGCGCAGCTGGCCTTCGCTGCGGCCCCGGACCTGGTGACGGTGAGCACCGACGGCGGCGACGCGCAGCTGGCGGTGCCCGGCGGCCCCTACGCACTGACCGCTGACAGCGACGGCGGCCCGCAGCCGTCGGTGGGAATAGGGACCGACCCGCAGGCCCACCGGTCTATCACGGTCCGCAGCGGCGGCGGAGCGCTACTGATAACGCCGGCCGCCTGAAGTTGCGCGCGCCGCGTGCCGGTCGCCCGCGGTCACGGAAGGGCGGCTTGCTGGGCCACAGCGCGCCTGGGATCGTCCCACATGTCCCAATGCATCCCATGCGCTGTTCGGAGCCTCATCTGACATGGTGACGATGGTGGAGCTCCCGCGGTCGATCGTGGCCAGGCAGCGATGAGCGCCTCGAAGCCGTAACGGTCCCGGAACGCTCGGCGCGTACGGTTGGCTCATTCCAGTCCCCTCGGTTAAAGGGCAGTATGACGAGCAAGATCTTGACAATCTGGCGGGCGGCACCGGTCGCGGCGGTCGCGTTCGGCGTGCTCACGCTCGGCCTGGATCTAGCCGTTGTGCCACTCGACATCCTCACGCATCACACCGGGCCCGGCGGGCCGGTGGCCGACGGACTGAGCACGGCCGCGGTCGTGGTCCCCGCGGTGGCAGTGGGCACCCTGCTCGCCGCCCGCCGCCCCCGCAATCCGATCGGATGGGTCCTGCTCACGATCCTTCTCCTCGGCGTCAGCCCCACCAACCAGTACGCCGTCCTGGACTACCGGATGCATCACGGCACACTGCCCCTGGGCTGGGCAGTGGTGGTGCTCGGAGACGGCTGGCCTCTGTTCCTGCCCCTCATCGCCATCCTCCTGTGGCTGTTCCCGGACGGACGACTGCCGCCGGGACGCTGGCACCGTATGGCCGTGGCCCTGGTCACTGCCGGGGTGCTACTCGGGCTGGCCGCCTCGGCTCCTGGCGTTGCGGCCGTCGCCGGGCACGATATCCGCATCGCCGCCAACGGCAGCCTCACCACCGAGCAAGGCGGGGCCTGGGCGGTTCTCCAGACCGCGGTGGCCGTCGGGACCATAGCGGCCTTGCTCGCCTGGCTTGTCGTGCAGGTACCCAGCTACCGGCGATCGGCCGATCAGCGCCGCCAGCAGCTCAAGTGGCTCTACAGCGGCAGCACCGTCTTCCTGGTCTCCGTGCTGCTTGACATCTTCATTGTCCCGCTGGCCCTGGGGGATGCCGCCGGATCTGGGCCGCCGGTGGTCAACGATCTGTTCAACCTCGGAGCGGCTGCCCTGCCGGTCTGCATCGGCGTGGCGGTGCTGAAGTACCAGCTGTACGCGATCGACCGCATCATCAGCCGGGTGATCTCCTACGCCATCATCACGGCCGTGCTCGCCGGTGTGTTCGCCGGGCTGGTGATCCTGGCCACCGAGGTGCTCCCGTTCAAAACACCGGTAGCAGTGGCGGCCTCCACGCTGACCGCCGCGGCGCTGTTCAACCCGCTGCGCCGCCGGGTGCAACGGGCCGTCGATCGGCGGTTCAACCGGGCCCGCTACAACGCCGAGGCGGTCGTAGCCGCCTTCACCACGCGGCTGCGCCAGACCGTCGATCTCGCCACGGTGCAGGACGATCTCGTCGCTACGGCCCATCAAGCCTTCCAGCCCGCTCACATCTCCGTGTGGCTCCCGCCCGGGATCAGCGTCGAGCCGCTCCGGCGCGGCATTGATCTCCACACTGATCACACATTACGCATGGGCGACGGCCTTGATCTTGGAGAGTACTGAGGCGCCCGCCGCCGCCGGTTGACCCATCTGGCAGGACCCGCCGCAACACACGGCCGGTATCGGCAAGTTCATACTCACAGGCACATAACAGCACCGCTAACGTCCGCCGCGCTGACGGCGCGCAGTGGCGACATGCCAGGCACCGGCTCCGATCAGGGTAGCTGACGCCGCCAGGTTGACGCCGATCGCCAGGCCGGTCGCGCCCGACCACGATCGGGGCCGGCGGGTCACCGGCTCGATGACAGTGCCGACGATGCACCCCAGGCCGATCGCGGCGCAGACCGCACCCGGGCCCGGGCCCGGCAGGCACCGACAGCGGGATGCTCACCCCGAGCGGCTCGCCGGGAAGCTGATCGCGGATCGCCACCACGCTGCCCAGCACGCTCGCGCCCGCGAAGGCAAGCGACGCGCCCAGCAGTACACC
>Ga0302235_10002083_pt1 | contig 14638 bp, 4 predicted proteins | sample II_Palsa_N3_3_FD_193577 | JGI IMG/M metagenome (GOLD analysis project Ga0302235, IMG submission 193577) | Peat permafrost microbial communities from Stordalen Mire near Abisko, Sweden - II_Palsa_N3_3 | ecosystem: Environmental > Terrestrial > Soil > Palsa > Peat permafrost | place: Sweden... | reverse complement strand
TTGGCCGAGGCCGACGAGGCGGGACTCCCCCGGTACACGCAGATCTGGGCCTACGACCGCGCGGGTGAGAAGCGGGCGTTCGAGGAGCTGATTGACTTCATCACCGAACGCCGCGCGCGTCACCCTGGGCTGCACGTGTACCACTACAACCACTACGAGACGACGTCGGTCGACCATCTCACCGAGCTGCACGGGACGCGGCAGGAGGCGGTGGGCGCTCTGATGGGGCGTTTCGCCACCCGTGAGGATGAGGTGGACGACCTGTTCCGGCTCGGAGTGTTCGTCGACCTGTACCGGGTGGTACGGCAGGGAGTGCGGGCCGGGGTGGAGAGCTACTCGATCAAGCGGCTAGAGCCGCTGTGCGGATACGACCGGCGGGTGGACCTGGAGGAAGCGACCCGCCACCTGATCGCGTTCGAGGCGGCGCTCGAGGACGGGACCGCTTACCGGGAGAGTGAGCGGCGGCGGGTCGTGGCCGGGTACAACGAGGACGACTGCCGCGCCACCCTAGCGCTGCGGGACTGGCTGGAGGAAAGGCGGACCGAGCTGGCCGGGCGGCTGGGCCAGGACCTGCCGCGGCCGGTCCCGCCCGATAAGCCGGGGGCCGCCGAGGATCCGGAGGTGGCCAGGATCAGGTCGGCGTTGACGGCCGGCGTTCCCGCGGGGACGTCCGAGCGGACGGATTCGGAACGGGCCCGGGTGCTGCTCGCCGACTTGCTCGACTGGCACCGGCGGGAGGACAAGCCGGCCTGGTGGCGGTACTTCTACCTCCGCACGCTGAGCCCGGCGGAACTGATCGGCGAGCCGGACGCGCTGGGCGGGCTCACCGGCGGGGAGGTGGTGGGCCAGGTCAAGAGGTCGGTGGTCCGGCGGTTCTGGTTCCCGGCGCAGGAACATAAGTTCTCGGATGGGGCCGTGGGCTGTGATCCGGCCACGGACAAGCAGTGGACGATCTGCGCGGTGGACGATGCGCGCGGGACGATCGACGTGAAGGTTAGCGGCTCCTACGACGGGCCGTGGCCCGCGGCGCTGGTTACGCCGGGGCCGCCCGGGACCCGGGAGCAGCGAGATCGGCTGCGGGACCTTGGTTCACGGGTGGTGCGGGACGGGGTCACGGGCTCGGACGCGGCGACGGCGCTGTTGCTGCGGCGGCCGCCAGATTCCGGTGAGGGGGCGAGCCGGAGCGCTGCGACCCGCGCCGAGGGCGAAACGGCGCGGGACGCAGCGGTCCGGCTCGCTGTGTCGCTCCGCGATTCCTACCTGCCCATGCAGGGGCCGCCGGGGACGGGGAAGACGTATACGGCGGCCGAGCAGATCCTTGAGGTCATCGCGGCAGGGCGGACGGCTGGGATCACTGGGCCGTCGCACGCGGTTATCTGCCATCTGATCGAGGCGGTGTATGAGCACGCGCGGTGGCGCGGAGCCGGAGTGCCTCGGATCGGGCAGCGGGCGGATAAGGACAACCCGCAGCTGCATCTTGACGCCGAGTCGATGAGTAATGAGCAGCTGGAGAAGGCGTTGCGGGAGGGGGAGCTTGAGGTGGCCGCGGGGACGGCTTGGTTGTGGGCGCGGGCCGGGATGGCGGGCAGCGTGGACACCTTGTTCGTGGACGAGGCGGGGCAGCTTTCGCTGGCTAACGTGCTGGCGGTGGCGGGGGCGGCGCGGAACCTGGTGCTGCTGGGTGACCCGCGGCAGCTGGCTCAGCCTAGTCACGCCATGCATCCGCCGGGGGCGGGGGTCTCGGCGCTCGGGCACATCCTGGGCGAGCGGGCGACGATGCCCGAGGGAGCCGGGCTGCTGCTCGACCAGACCTGGCGGATGCATCCGGAGCTGTGCCGTTTTACCTCGGAGGCTTTCTACGACGGGAAGCTGCACGGAGTGGACGGGCTCGACCGGCAGTCGATTCTGGGCTTCGGGGCGGGGCTGCGCATCGTCGAGGTGCCGCACCAGGGGAACACGAACGCCTCACCGGAAGAGGCTCGCGAGGTGGCCCGGCTGACGGGTCAGCTGACCGGGCGGACGTGGCGGGACGCCGACGGGGCCGAGCGGCCGGTCGGCCCGGACGACATCCTGATCGTGACGCCGTACAACGCGCAGATCAGGGCGATCCAGAGCGCGCTGACGGCCGGCGGCCAGGCCGGCTTCAAGGTCGGGACGGTGGACAAGTTCCAGGGGCGCGAGGCGCCGGTGGTCATCTACTCGATGGCGACCTCGTCGGCAGAGCAGGCGCCGCGCGGCATGGAGTTCCTCTACGACGGGCACCGGCTGAACGTCGCGACCTCTCGCGCCCGGGCCCTGGCCATCATCGTGGCCAGCCCGGACCTGATCCGGGTGGCCTGCCGGACACCGCCGCAGATGGTCCTGGCCAACGCGCTATGCCGGGCCTGGGAAACGCCAAGAAGATCGTTACATTTCGCCTCATATTACTCCGGAGCCGAATATAACCTCAGTAATAGCTTTTATCGATTGACCACATATCATACCGGTGCTAAAATCCGTCAGTTGCCACGAGGCTGGGGGGGCAGTGCCGCATAACCATCCTAGCAATTATGCACGGACGCCACGGACATGAATGGAGATCTCCTCCGGCAGGTCCGGGTCGAGCAGTCCTGCCGGCGGCTCGACCGGCTCATGGCGGCGGCCGATGAATGGATCGGGGAACGCCACAAGGAAGATGTCACCGGGCAGTACGCCACCCAGCTTGACGTCCTGCGGACGGCCGTCATCGGTCCGCTGGCAGAGCTGCGGACGATTATCGATGGCCTGAGCACGGACGGCGATACCGGACGGGTTTACGCGGCCTGCCGGACCAGCGACACCCGCGCCGAATTGGTCCGGCGGGTGTTCACCTATTACCAGGGCAAGCTTGATCAGCGTCACGACAAATCGCTCCAGCCGGTGCTCCGGGCCGCGGATGAGGTGGTCTGGAGCTGCTGGGCCGAGCCTTTCCGTAACGCCATTTACCGGGATCCGGCCATGACGATGCCGCCCGCGCCATTGCCCTACATCGAGTCCCAGTATTCCCCGGCGGCCGTACCGCGGGATGACCCGCCCGCCGATCTGGTGGCCGAGCGAGACGACTCGGTTCTCATCAGGTACCTCGAGCGCCTGCCCATCCCGCTCATCGCCCTGCCTGCGGTGTGCGCGGATGATCCCTGGTGGCTGGCGTATGCCGGCCACGAGGTCGGTCATCATCTCCAGCATGACCTGGCGGACGGCTGGAGTCTGGTCAAGGCGTTCGGCGGCCTGGCCGATGCGGCCGCCCGCACGGCCGGTGAAGCGGACCCCGCGCGGTGGAGAACGTGGAGCGCGGAGATCTTCGCCGACATCTGCTCCGTGTACGCCATGGGCCCGGCCGCGGTGTACGGCATCGTCCAGCTCGAACTGGACGACGCAGACAAGATGCTGCGCGGCAAGGCGAAGTACCCGCCGCCGCTGGTCCGGCTGGGAATCATGGCCGCGGTGTCCGGCCGGCTCGGCCTGGAGGTGACCGCGGCGCTTGAGCCGACCGGGCTGGACGGCGCGAGCCCGCCGCACGCGGCCGCCATCGCCGCGCTGACCGAGGCGGCGCTGGCGGATCCGCTGTGCGGCCGGGGGCCGTTCCGGACTCTGCTCGGCTGGGATCCGGCATTCTTCGCGCCGGGCGGCACGATCCAGAACCTTCGGGACGGCCTCAGGAACCGGATCCCGCTGCGGGTCAAGCCAGGGATCAGGACGGCCAGGCTGCTGGCCGCGGCCGCGGTCGCGGCCTGGGAGGAAATAGCCAGCATCCCCGATCGGCGGCAACGGGAAGACAGCCGCAGTGAGCTGGCCGGCCGCTTTCTGCCGGCGGTGCTGGACGGCCGGGAGGAAGGCACCAGGGCGGCGGGCGACCAGGCCCGAGCGGAGACCGCGTCGCTGTCGGATGACCTGACCCGGCTGCTTATCGAGTCGTTTCCCGAGGACACGGAGACCTGATGGGCGTGCAGCCGCTGCGTTTTCTCGTGTCAGTAGACCAGCAATGGCAGGTCACGTTCAGCTGCCCGGCCCTGGGGCTGACCGGTCCCAGCCGGGTGATGCGCAAGCTGCCCGACGGCAGAGGCGGCATTTTCCCGCTCGCCCCCGTGGCTGAGCTGCCCGGACCGGAGGCTGACCGGCCCGCGTGCTGTGACCTGTACTGCTGCACCGAGGACCCCGCGGTGCTGACCGAAGGGCGCCAGCGCATCATCGACCGGGACCTGGCTCCTGGGATCGGAACCAGCAAGTTCGGCGGGTACCTCTTTCACGCGCTGATCGGCACGGCGGCCTGGCAATGGGTGCGCGAGGTGGCCAAGGACAACCAGGCCCGGTGCATCGACCTGGCCCTGTCCTGGGCCAACAGCGGCGCGAACCTGAACCGCCTGAACTGGGAGATGATGCACGACGGGCAGGGCTTCCTGGCCGCGGGGCTGCCGGGGATAACCGTCGCGATCACCCGGCTCGTCGCCGGGACCACGGGGGACAGGTGGCAACCCCGGCAGTGCGAGTTCCCGCCGCGGATCCTGTTCGTCGTCGGAACCACGCTGAACGATCCGAGCATCCGGCCGGCCGCTGAGTTCCTCGGCCTGCTGCGGGAGCTCCAGAACAGCGGCCGGCGGATCCGGGCCCGGGTGCTTGAGAACACCACGACCGGGGAGCTGGAGCGGGTTATCCGCATCTTCCGCCCCTATGTCGTCCACTTCATCTGTCACGGCGACTGGGACCGGGACACCGGCCGCGGCTATCTCCAGCTCGCCCCCGACGATGCCAGCGGTGACCGCAGCCGGTATGCCGACCAGCTCTACGCCGCCATGACCGTCGATGCCTCGCCGCCGCCGCTGGTGATCCTCAGCGCCTGCCGGACCGGGTCAGCGGAGGCGCCCCCGCCGATCGTGCTCAAGGGTGCCCACGACCTGGCCCCGCTGGCCACCGAGCTGGTCAGCCTGGGGATTCCGCTCGTCCTCGGGATGGCCGGCCGGGTCTCGGACACTGCCTGCCGGCTGTTCACCAGGCAGTTCGGCGATGCCCTGGTCCAGGGGGAAAGCCTGGTGGTGGCCACGGCCGAGGCGCGCCGCGCGACGGTGGCCCGGGGCCGGACCGCCGACGAGAGCGTGGACTGGGCCTTTCCCGCCTTGTTCGCGGCCGGGCAGGTCGATCCGGGATTCGCGCCGGTCCCGCCGGGAGCGGCCGACTCTCTGACCCAGGAGGAGAACTGGATCCTGAAATACGACCTGGGACGGGACCCGGTGTTCTGCGGCCGGAACGAATTCTTCAAGGCCTACTACGGCTTCTTCGGCCCGGCCCCGCGGCGTGCCCTGATCATCGTGGCGGACGAGCAGCGTGGCGTCGGCCGGACCCGGCTGCTGCTCGAGCTGGCCGCGCAGATGCTCCGGGACGGTCACATCCCGATCATCTTGTCGTCGGACGAGCCTGACTGGAAACCGCCGCAGTCGCTGCAGGCGTTCGGTGAGATGCTCCGCCGCACCATCCGCGACGTCCGCCGCACGCTGGGTCTCGACTCGCCGCCGGAGAGCCAGCTGGCGCTGCTGCTCGGCGACCGTTCCGCGCCGGGCCAGCCATCGCTCCGCCGCGACATCGCGGAGGAACTGGAATCCGGCGAGCTGACGGTCATAGCGCTGCGGCTGGCCATCCAAGCCGACCTGGGCCGGCTGGTCAAGGACGCCCGCGATAAGCACGAGTCGGTCAAGCGGGCAGAGGGGCGTGCGATTATCCTGCTCGATGAGATGGAGCAGTACGGCGAGCTGCTGCCCAAGGTGATCCCCGGGATGCTGGACGGGTTCGGCTTCGGGACCAGCGACGAGCCGGTCCCGGCCGTGCTCGCCCTGGCCACGGGGCAGCCGGCCAACACCATCGTCAAGGACACCCTGGAGCGGGCCGAATCACGGAGCTCCCTGCACCAGCTGCCGCTCCGGCCGTTCGACTTCAATACCGGTGAAGACCTGCTGGCCTACAGCTGGATCCTGCTGAATCCGCCGCCGAGCGCCCTCACCGACCGTCACGTCCTGAACGACCTGGCCAGCGCGGAAGTCGTGGGCCTGGCGCGAGACTTCATGAGGGACAAGTTCGAGGGACTCCCCGGGCTGTTCGCCAACCCGGACAAGCTTAGGGGCTACACCGAGTCCGTCCTGAGGTGGAGATTCGTCCTACCGCTAAGGTCCGATGAGGAAGACGTGAAGACCCTGGCCCAGGTCCGGATCGATCCGGACGGACCGCTGTGACCGCCGCGCCGGCCAGCCGGGAGAGCTTCGAGCTGGCCTTCCAGGACTGCCTGGCGGAATCACGCCGGGAGCGCATCAGCCGGTTCAGCCCGGACATGCTGGCCTGGCTCGCCCTGCCGCCCCAGTGGTCGGGCCGGCTCGCCCGGCGGGCGGGCTTCCCCGGCTGGGATACCGCGTTCCTGGACGCGGCGGCGAAGGAAGGCCTGTGCACCAGGACCCGGGCGTCGCTCGCCGATCAGCCGCCCTGGTACGCCGCCGAGGTCGGCGCGCGCCTGGCCGCTTATCTTCCGGCCGGCGCCCTGGCCGGCCTGCTCGAAGAGGTCGCCGCCATCGGCGACCAGCATGCCCGGGCGCGGGTCCTGGCCACGATGACCCGCTCGCTCCCGGCGTCCCTGCTGGCCCGGGCTACCCAGATCGCCGAGTCACTGCCCGACCCGGGCGCCCGGACCCGGGCCCTGCTGGGTGTCTGCGCCGCCGAGCCGCCCGCCCAGGCCGCGGTGACCGCCCGGCGCGCGCTCGGCGTCGCGATGCAGCTAGCCGATCCGGGCGATCGCGCGGAAACGCTGCTGCTGGTGGCCGACCAGGGACGTTTGGACGACGAGGCCCGGCGGGAACTCGGGCAGGCCATCCTCGCGGCCCTGCCCGCACTGGCGTACGAGTCCGAGCGCGGCACCGTGCTGGCCCGCGCCGCCCCGTACCTCGGGCCAGAGCTGGCCGCCCGGGCGCTCGCGGCGGCGCTGGCCCTGCAGGCCGCCGAGTGCCGGATCGAGGCGCTGGCCGGGCTGACCAGGCAGCTGCCCGAGGTGCAGGCCCTGGCCCTGCTGCGGGAACAGATCGCCGCCATCACGACGATCATGACCGAGATCGGGCGGCGCCGGGCCGCCCGGACGCTGGCCCGCAGGCTCGCCGACTACGGAGCCGCCGACCTGGCGAACAGCGCCGCCCTGACGCTGGCGGACGAGGACGGCCGGGCATCCGCGCTGCAGGCCGTGGCCGGGGCCCTCGCCTCGGCCGGGGATTCGCGCCAGGCGGCGGAGGCCACGGCCACGGTCGTGGCCTACGGCCAGGACCGCCTGGACCAGGTCACCTCGCTCAGCACGCTCGCTCGCACCGTGGCCAGCGGCGACCGCTCGATCGGGGCCGAGGTAGCCGAGCGCGCCCGCCAGGCCGCGGCGGCGCTGACCTCCAGCCCGGCGAATGCCCAGGCGCTGGTCAGCCTGGCTGCGGCGCTGGTCCAGACGGATCAGGAGGCCGTCACCGTCGGCGAGCGGGCGCTAGAGTCGATCGCCAGGATCAGCGGGGCCGACGACCGCTACCAGCTGTACCGCCGGTTGTTCACGGCGATGCCCGACCCGCTCAGGAGCCGGGCGGCGGAGCTGGCGCTGGCCGCCGCCCAGAACATCGCCAGCCCCGCCGACCGGGTCGACGCGCTGACGGAGCTGGCCGCGCATCTTCCGCCGGAACTGCGGCAGACGGCAGTCCATGATGCCCGCGCCCTGGCGGTCAGCGAGACGGACTTCTCCTTCTGGATGCCCGAGACGGCCCGGACGGAGGTCCTCAGCGAGCTCGGGCTGCGTCACGGCCCGGCGTTCCTGCACAGCCAGATGATCCAGATCGCCGAGGGCGTGCGCACGGGCTCGCCGGACGATCCGGTGTCACCCGCCATGGCCAGGTGGGCGGAGCTGGCCAGCCAGGGTGCTACCAATCCGGCCCAGGCCGGGGCCTGGCTCGACCAGCGGCTGGCCGAACTCACCGCAGACGGCGAGAGCGCTCAGGCGCTGGCCTGGGTCGATACCGGCAAGCTGCTCGTCCCGGTGCTCGGCCAGGAGCTTGACTCGGTGGTCTCTGTGGGCCTGCGCCGGATCGAGCTGCTGTACCGGCGGACGCTGGACCTGGGGCATCTGCGGAGGTTCGTCGCGAGGCAGGAGCAGATCGACGAGTTCTGGCGGCTGGTCGACGGCGATGGCACCGCCTGGGCCTTGCACTACCTGGGAGCGGGAGGCCTGGGCAAGACCATGCTGTTGCGGCAGGTGACGGCCCGGCTGGCCCCCGAGCGGGATATCCCGACGGCACGCGTCGACTTCGATCATCTCAGTCCGGACTACCCGATCGCCAGACCCGGTCAGCTCCTGCTGGAACTGCTCGACGAGCTGCAGTCGTTCGTGACGTCAGGCCAGGCGGACTCGTTCGCGTACTCGTTCCGCGCCCAGGTGGCCCAGCTGCACGCGCCGAAAACTCAGGGAAGCAACGACGCGCTGGCCCGGATCCACGACGAGCAGTTCGGCGAGGTCCTGCGGACGTTCTGTGACTTCATCCGGCTGCTCCGGCGGCCGGTCGTCCTCATCCTGGACACCTGCGAGGAACTGGCCAGGCGCCGGGCGGAAGGATCGACCCTGCCGCCGGTCGAGGCGACCTTCGAGATCCTGGAGCGCCTGCACGAGGAGATTCCGTGGCTGCGGGTGATATTCGCCGGACGGCGGCTGCTGGCCCGCTCGGGTCCTGGCTGGTCCCTCAGCCCGGCGGCGGACACCGAAGGGCATGCGCTGCTCCCCGAGCGCAAGGACTTCCTGGCGCTGCACGAGATGCACGGGTTCGGCCGCGACGAGGTGGCCGGTTACCTGGCCGGGGCGGCGCCCGGGCTGCCCGCTGGCCTGACGGAGGCCATCTTGGCCCGCAGCCCGGCTCCGGCGAGCGCGGCGCCCGTCGTCTGGGAGCCGCCCCGCCCCCGCGACGCGGAGCAGCGTTACAACCCCTTCGACGTAAACCTGTACGCCAGCTGGGCCCGGGAGGATCCGTCACTGCGCGCGGAGACCATCACCCAGGGCACGACGGATCCCTACATCGCCATCCGCATCGTCCGGCGGCTCGGCCAAACTGAACTCGACCGGCTGCTGCCCGCCGTCACCCTGCTCGGCCGCTTCGACCGGTCCATGCTGCGCGGCGAGCTCCCCGGCAGCGACGAGAGGTTCGAGAACGCCTACTACGAGCTGTCCAGCCAGGAGTGGATCGACTATCAGCCGGACGCGTCGCTGAACACGACGTTTCTCGAGGTGGAGAGGAACCTCAGGCCGCGGCTTCGGTCCTACTATCGCAACGACCCGGACCGGTATGTCCTGCTGAGAGAAGCGCAGGACCGGCTCGGTCCCACGCTGGCCCGGCTGGTCGAGGACCGGCCACTGAACCACATCGGCGTCGATCTAGTCGACGCCGCAATGCGGCTGCTGCCGCCAGCCGACGCCGCCCTGCTGTGGGACAAGGTGGCCGGCCGGATCCGGGCGCAGGGCGACTGGCCGTGGGCCGACCAGCGCACCAGCCGGCTCCTGGGGGAGGACGGCGCGGTGGCCAACCCCGGCCATCCGGCCCGGGCCGCCGTCCTCGCCTCGCACATCAGCGCGCTGATCCATACCCGATCCGAGTACAACCCGGCGCCGGACTGGCGCGAGGTCGCCGGGCGTGCCGCCGCGAGTCCCGACCCGGCCGTGCGGGAGTGGCTGCGGTGCCGCGCGATCGCCGGCCTGGTCGCCGCCTTCCGGATTCGCGGCGTCGAGCTGTCCGCCGACGACCTGGCCGCCTTCTGGGAGCTTGTGGACCAGTTCGCCGTGGTGTCTGGGCGGCTGCCCGGGCCGCTGGCCGAGCAGCTGGCGGCGTCGTGCTGCGCGGGCCTGGAAGCGCTGGTGGAGGTCGCCGAAATGCGTGGCGACCCTTCGCTGGTGTCCGATATTCCGCTGATCGAGCGCTGGCTCGGGCACATCGGTCAGGTCCCGGCGGACCTGCTGGCTCTGGGCACGATGATCGCGGCCCGCGGCCAGGCGCTGCACGGCCGCTTCGTGGCCGCGATGGACCTGGCGGTGCAGGCAGAAAGATCCGCGGCCGACATGCCGCCCAGCCCTCCCGGCCGCTGGGCGGACTTCGACGTGCCCTCGATGACCTGCGACCGGATCCGGCTCGAGCTGATCCGGATGGCCGCAGCGCTTCCTATACCGGCCGATCCGCTCCGGGACACACCGCTCGATGACTGGCAGCAATCAGCCGAGGCGAACCTGGGCACCATCGACGCCGACCGGCTGCTGGCAGCCATCCTGCTGCGCCGCCTCGCGGCCGGGATCCTGCCGCCCGATGAGGTCACCAGGCTGGCCGCGCTGGAAGAGCAGGCCACCGAGCGCGTCAGGCGGTCTCCTCGTAGCGCGCTGTGGTGTCATCTCGCCGTGCCGCCGCTGTTCACGGCCGTGGCCCGGGGCTGGACCGCCCTCGGCCAGAGCGACCGGGCCATCGAGCTGCTGAACGCCAGGCGCCGGCGGGCCCAGGCGGCCGGCGACGACGACGCCGAGAACGCCGCGTTGACCGCCACCTTGGAGATCTCCCGCAGGATGCGGATCACCCAGCCGGTCCTGGCGAAGAATTCGGCCACGTCCGCCGACGCCGGTCAGCAGGCCGCGGCCTGGGCGCTCACCGCACTGACCGAATCGCCGGGGGCCCATGCCGCCGAGCCGGTCAGCGAGATCACCGACGCCTGCCTGCACGACTGGTTTCGCACCCGCCCGGTGCGGCTCGGTTCTAACTCAGACGATGCCCGGCTGTTCCGGCGCCGCGCCGAGCAGGTCGTCGCGCACCAGGCGGACCTGACCCCGTTCGCCGCCTTCTCCCTCGGCCTGGACCTAGCGGAGGCGGACATTGCGGCGGCGACGACGCCGGACTGGCAGGCCATCGACCCCGCCAGGTTCTCAGCGAACGGCCAGGTCAGCGCCGAGCAGGTGGTTCGGGCGCGGCTGCGGACCCAGGCTCTCGATCATCCAAGTTCCCGGTCCTCTGGCAGCTCCGTCCCGGACTACGCCGGGCAGACGGAGGAGTGGACGGGACGGGTCGGCCTACGCCGGGCGGCGGAACTGGCCATGGACGAGGGTGAGCTGCTGGCCCTGCGCATGCCCCGCGAGGCGGTCACGCTGCTGGACCTGGCCGCGGGCTGGTTCAACGAGGCGGGCGATCGGGCCGGCTCGCTGTTCGCGGCGATCGCGGCCACGCTCGCGCGGCAGCGCGCCGGAACGGCCGTCCCGCCCGACAACAGCCAGTTTCTCAGCGCTGCCTATGGGGCGGTAGCAAGCCAGGCCGAGGAGCCGCTGCCGGCCTGGGCCGACCTCACGGGGGAGTATCTGCTACGGCCGCCCCGGCGGCTGGAGCAGACCATGGGCGGATGGCAACCCCGCCTGGCCGCTTGCCTGGTCCGCGGAGCGAAGGCCAGAGCCGCGACCCGCGCGTCCGGCAGGGCCGCCCAGGTCGAGAAAATGCTGGAAACCAGCCTGGGAACGGTCCCCGCCGAGCTCGATCCGTCCGTGCTGGCCCGGCGGGCCCGGTGGCGGCTCCTGCGGGCCAAGCGGCGTGGCCGCCCCAAGCACCGGTGGCGGCGGTTCTTTGTGAGCACCGGCAGCATTTGGGCGGTCTCGACGGTAGTGATCGTGGCGCTCTCGGCACTGGGGGTTACGAGCAATCTGCTGGCGGGGGTCATCGGAGTCGCGGGCCTCGTCTTCTTGCTCGCGGCCGTGGCGGCTGTGGTGGGCGCGGCGGCCTTGCTGTTCGCACGGACACGTCAGTGGCGCCGGGCCCGGCGGTGGGCCAAGGCCGTGGTCGGGATTCGGATCACTCCTTCGCCCGGCATCGGCGCGCCGGGCGGCGACATCAGGGTGGCCATCGAGAAGTGGCAGGCCGATCCCGCTCACCTGCTTGCGTGGAAGCGGCCCGGGCCGGCCGACGCGACCGTCAGCGCCGTCCTGCCTCCGCTGCGGGCCTACGAGCGAAGCGCGGCCGCCCTGCCGGCCAGCCTGCAAGACGGACTGCGCGAGCTGGCCAGCCTGGTCGGTTCCAGGAGGTCGGTCCGCATCTCGCTCGACATCGACCCGGCCCTGGAGCGGATGCCGTGGGAGGCGCTGCTCTCCCATCCGGTGCTGACCGGAGACTCGGCCCTGCCGGGTGCCCTGAACTTCTGGCGCCGAGGCGAGCCGCTAGCCGGGACCGGGCGACCACGGCGCGCGCGTCCACCCGGCACGGTCGCCGTGCTGGCCGACAGCACGCGCCGGCTGTTCGCCGAGCGCGCGGGACTGGCCCCCAGCGTGTCGTTCCCCGATTTGTCCGCCAGCGGCGGGGACGACGTCAACCGGGTGATCGAGCGGGCCGGCGCGCTGGCTACCGATCCGCCGGACATCGTGCTGGTGATCGGGCGCCCGGTCCGGGTGCGCGACGCGGTCCTGCTGCAGACCACGGAGCAGGCGACCGCTCGGGGGACCTCGGACGACGACCTCCGCGAGGCCGTCGTCGGCGGCGGCCTGCTCGAACCTCAGGTCGTCGCCGGCCTGCAGGCGCGGTTGTTCATCGTCCTAGGGGCGCCGGCTGAGACGGGCGGCCGTTTCGATACCGAGCGTCGCGACGCCGCCGACCTGCGCGGGTGGGCGGCCGACGTGTTCCGCGCCGGAGCGGCGGCGGTGATCATGTTGCCCTCGACGGACCCCGAGCGGGCAGGGGCGGCGCTCAAGGCGATCGCCTCGCGCACCAGGGAGGGCATGACCGCCGGTGCTGTCCACGAAGCGGTCCGCGCGGCCCGGATCTCCATCGGGAAACCGGCTCAGCAGGCTGCGGCTGAGCGTCCGATCGAGCAGGCCCTCGACATCTGCCTGTTCCGGCGTGACCGTACGCCGGCCTTCACCATCCTCCGGAAGCAGGAGCCCCAGTGACCAACGGACGGAGCCTGTGGGAGCACGTCATCGGGTGGTGGACGGAAAACGCCCGGCACCACGTCTACGCGCCGATTCCGAAGGAGCGAACTGACGAGGCCTACGACGATGCGCCGCTCGAGCCCGGCGGCAGCTACTTCCGGCTGTGGCTGAGCGAGATGTTCCTCACCAAGCGCGTCGCCTGGGGGACGGAGTGGTTCCCGGCCGTCCACAGCGAGGTGCGCCTGCAGTTCGGCGGGCAAGGCGTCTCCTTCAGCCGGGTCGCGCAGCCACCCCTGGACCAGCTGGGCGAAGGCGTACGGCTGGACTACCGGCTGACCGAGCTGCTGCCGTTCAACGGCGGGGTCGTCGAGATCGAGGCGGCCCTGCTCGGCCTGAAGGGCGCCGACTACCTCGGCACGGCCATCGGGATCCTGCAGCAGTTCTCCAGCCTCATCTCACCGCCGCTCGGCCCGGCCGTATCCCTGGCGCAGGCGGTGGTGTCCGGTACGCGCGACCTGCTCAGCGCGACCAAAGGGAAAATCCAGCTGGGGTTCCACCAGGAACTGATCTCGGGCGGCGCTGGCGGGGCGGTGCTGCGGCCGGGGTACCTGGCCGTCATCCTGGCCGAGCCGGGCCAGGTAAGCCCCGACCGCCTGTCCGTCCGCGGCGGCCGACTCTGCTACCGCCAGGCGCCTGGCCAAGAGCCGGCCAACCTCAAGGGATACGACTACCTGCTGCTGCGCGTCGAGGGACGCAAGGAGCGGGACGACTGGCGGCTCAAGGACATCCAGGACCCGCTGAGCACGGCCGGCCAGGCCTTGCTCGAGGCACCGCCGAACACGGTGAAGGCAAACGCATACCGGACGGTCGCGCTGGCCGCCGCCTGGCAGTCCCCCGACCTGGCTCAGCTGGACCGGCGGCGGGTGGTGCAGGCGATCAAGGCCGAACTCCGCGAGCTCGCCGACGAGGACGCCGGGGCGGTGGGCGGCGCGGAGCGCACCCTCGGCGAGATCGTCTCGGCCCGGGCCATGCGCCGTGAGCAGGCCGACGCGCTCGGCGAGTTGACCGCCGACGAGGTTTTCGGCTAAGGGGGATCTCGGCCGGCTGCCTGTGGCCAGCCCGGACCTGATCCGGGTGGCCTGCCGGACACCGCCGCGGATGGTCCCGGCGAACGCGCTATGCCGGGCCTGGGAAACGCGCTTAGTGAGTGGTGTAGCTCGTGCCGTTCCCTGAAATTACGGCCGTCTCCGTGGCGGTCTGCCCGTTGGAGAACGTGTCGACGCAGTGGTCGGTGTTAGTGCCGGATGACGTGCAGACCACGGAGGTGAGGGTTACGCCCGGTTCGTAGTACTGGCTGGACGGGTTGCTGATTCGCTGCTGTATCTGAGTCTTGATCGAGGCCGCGACCGCCGACGGGTGGTTGAAGTTCGACTGCGAGCTAAGTTGCGTGATGAGCACGACAGACACGATGAGCCCGATCACGTCGAGCACGGTCGAGGCAATCAGCCAGGTTCGGGCCTTCCGTGACGCGCTGATGGCCCCCGGCACGTCACCGCTAGCCCACAGCTCGGTCACTTTCTTGCCGTGCCTGCTGCCGATCAGGGCGGCGGGCAGGCCGAGGATTATGTTGAACAGCACGCCGCAGATGGCGGCGATAATCCCCCAGGCCCGATACCTGCGTGGCGGCGGCCCTGGCGGGAA